>Ga0302314_10015587_pt1 | contig 12906 bp, 12 predicted proteins | sample III_Palsa_N2_3_FD_200533 | JGI IMG/M metagenome (GOLD analysis project Ga0302314, IMG submission 200533) | Peat permafrost microbial communities from Stordalen Mire near Abisko, Sweden - III_Palsa_N2_3 | ecosystem: Environmental > Terrestrial > Soil > Palsa > Peat permafrost | place: Sweden...
CGGGGATCAATGAGCGGCTGCGGCCGGAGTCAGAGCCGGAGGGCGTGGATTTGCTGGCGCTGGACAGGTTTTCGGCGGCCGAAGGGCTGGATTTCTGGTATCAACCGGACATCTGGCACCGATCCAAGCATGAAGTGCATCCGCGGGCGACATCGGTGTACGGAGACCATGTGGCTCGGCTGATTGCGGCGGGACGTGGGCGCTCGGCCAAGTGCCTGGTGCTGGACCTGGATAACACGCTATGGGGCGGCGTGATCGGCGACGATGGGCTGGAAGGGATCGTGCTTGGCCAGGGCAATGGGACGGGCGAGGCGTTTGTGGACTTTCAACGCTATGCGCTGGGGCTGAGCGAGCGCGGCGTGATTTTGGCGGTGTGCTCGAAGAACGATGAGAAGAATGCACTGGAGCCTTTTGAGAAGCATCCGGAGATGGTGCTGAAACGCAGCCATATCTCATGTTTTGTGGCGAACTGGACGGACAAGGCGGCGAACCTGCGGCAGATAGCGAAGACGCTGAATATCGGGCTGGATGCGCTGGTGTTCGCCGACGACAACCCGGTGGAGCGGGCGCTGGTGCGGAGAGAGTTGCCGATGGTGGGGGTGCCTGAGATGCCGGAAGACCCGGCGGGATATGGGCCGACGATCGCGGCGGCGGGGTACTTCGAGGGGTTGAAGATTACCGAGGAGGACCGGGCACGAAGCCGGCTGTACCAGGCCAACGCCGAGCGCGAGATGTTGAAGGAAAGCGTTACGGATATGGGCAGCTATCTGGAGTCGCTGCGCATGACGATGACTGCCCAGCCGTTCGACAGTGTGGGGCTGACGCGGGTGACGCAGTTGATCAACAAGACCAACCAGTTCAATCTGACGACGCAGCGGTATACCGAGGCGGAGGTCGCCGCTCTGATGCGCAATCCCAAGGCGATCACGCTGCAGGTGCGGCTGGTGGACCGGTTTGGGGACAACGGGATTATTGCGATCCTGATCGCGCGGGCTGCCGGGGCTGAGGCCGAGATCGAAACCTGGTTGATGAGCTGCCGGGTGCTGGGCCGGAATGTGGAAGAGGCCTGCCTGAATGTGCTGGTGGAGCGGTGCGTGGCGCAGGGCGTGCACCGGCTGATGGGGGTATATCGCCCCACGGAGAAGAATGGGATGGTGCGCGAGATGTACCGGAACCTTGGGTTCGAGGCTGCCGGGGAGGAAGAGGTGGGAGAGACTCGGTGGATGCTTGATCTTGACGGATATGTACCCAGGCCCGTGGCGATGCAGGTGGAAGTTGTGCGCGAAGCAACTGTTTGAGACGACGGCCGGTCGAGATTACGCGATCGAGCAATAGAAGATCGAGCGGTAGAACATTGAGCGATGGAGAGACGAGGTCTGACGATGCAACAGGATGAGATTTATGCACGACTGACGAAGGTGCTTCGCGATGTCTTCGACGACGACACCCTGGTGGCGACACCGGAGTTGACGGCGAACGATGTGAAGGAGTGGGACTCCGTGAATCACATTACGCTGGTGGTGGCGATCGAAGAGGAGTTCGGGATCAAATTCAAGACCGCCGAACTCGAGAAGATGAAGAACGTTGGTCACATGGTCGAGCAGATCGAAAAGAAGACGGCTGCTTAGGCGGGCGGAGCGAAGTGCTGCGGCGTCTAGAATGAAAGAGTTATGTCTACGCGGGTGCGCTCGTTTTCGAAGATCAACCTGGGGCTGGCAGTGGGGCCGCTGAGGGCGGATGGGTTTCATGGTCTGGCGACGATCTACCAGACGCTGGCACTGCATGATTTTGTGACGGTGGAGGCGCGGGCTGCGGCTTCTACGCGGATTGTGTTGACAGCGGACCATGCCGGAGTGCCTCGGTCAGAGACCGGGGATGCGGAGAAGAATACGGCGTATGTGATGGTGGCAAAGGCTTTAGAGCGGATTGGCCTATGCGCTGAGATAGGGATTCATATTGAAAAGAAGCTGCCGGTGCAAGGGGGGATGGGTGCTGGATCGGCGAATGCTGTGGCTGCACTGCTGGGGTTGGAGCGAGAGCTGGGGCAGGCGCTGCCGGAGTTGGAGCGGCTGGAGTTGGCGGCGGCGGTGGGGTCGGATGTGCCGCTGTTTTTGATCGGTGGGACGGTGTTGGGAGTGGGACGGGGGGAGGAAGTCTCGCCGTTGCCAGACTTACCTGCGATGCAGTGCGTGGTGGCGGTGCCGGCGGTGGGGGTGTCGACGGGGCAGGCGTTTCGGGAGTTGGATGCACGGATGGCGGCCAACGCGTTGACTTTTCAACAGGCAGGGGATAGACTAAGGGAGTTGAGCCGCGTTCTTGCAGCTGTCTGGATAACAGATGTCGCTGAATCCGGCCTATCCGGTATCACTCGCAGGACGAGTGATCTGGCCGAGAATCCTCTTCTCGCGCTTGTCCGCACCGGGATCGAAAACGACTTCGAAGAAGTTGCGTTTTCACAGTATCCCTCCTTGCGTTCAACCAAGCGTGATCTAGTGGGTTCTGATCTGATTCCGGGCAGCGGTGCGCTGTATGCGGCACTCTCCGGTTCGGGATCGGCGTTGTTTGGACTCTATGGGTCCCAGGCAGATGCGCGCGCAGCTCAACAACGTGTCCAGCAGAACGGCACGGTAGCCATCCTTACAGAGACGCTGCCAAGATCGGAATACTGGGCTACGATGTTCGCAGAGTAACTTTGCCGGCAGACTTGCAGCCGGCGGTACTGGGCGATCGACTAACGGTAGGTCAAGTGCCTTTGACGCACTTTGTCTAGGTTCGAATCCTAGTCGCCCAGCCAATAGTCTTTCGCTTGACTTGTGAAGTCTTACCGGGTGCGCCGGAGGGATTTCCACCAGGTCTGCGAAGAGGCGAAAGCCAGGTAACAAAGGGAACTTTTGATTTTTCGACGCTGGAAACTTCAGCGGCAAGGATTGAGCAAGGCCTATATCTGAAGTTCGGCACAAAGCCGAGATATGGGAGTAGCAAGAAGTTAGCAGTTAGGCGGAGAAAGAAACAATATCCGCAGTAATTAGCAGGGAACCGAAGTCTCGCAGTAATGGATGGCCGGCGAAGAAAAAGTCGCAGGCTGAAAAGCAGTTAGACGAGCAGTAGATCGAAACATCGGCAGGTCAACCAACCTGGAGGTTTCAACGTGAAAGAACAAGACACGACTGCGGTTCCTTCCCCAAGTTTTACTAGCGGCTCCGGACACACGCCTCAGGGCGAGCCGGAGCCACCGAAGCAAGCTGGCGAATTCGCTTTGACGGCGCCAGCCGCTGCCGCGGGCAATGCAGGAACGCGGGGCGCGGCGGAGAAGAAACGCCCGTCGCGCCTTAGCGAAGATAAACGCTTCAAGATCTTTTCCGGCTCGGCGAACAGGTCGTTGTCGGAAGATATCTGCAAGTTTTTGGGTGTGCCTCTCGGCGAAACGCGCTTGCAGCGTTTTTCGGATGGAGAGACCCACTTTCAGCTCCTTGAAAATGTGCGCGGCGCAGATGTGTTTTTAGTCCAGCCCACTTGCTTCCCGGTCGACCAGAATCTGGTCGAGCTGCTGATCATGATGGATGCGCTGCGGCGCGCCTCGGCAGGCCGTATTACGGTGGTCGTTCCCTACTATGGCTATGCGCGGCAAGACCGCAAAGATCGCCCACGTGTGGCGATTACCTCGAAGCTGGTGGCTGATTTATTAGTAACCGCTGGAGCGAATAGAGCTTTATTTGTGGACTTACATGCAGCCCAGATACAGGGATTTTTTAATATTCCCGTAGACCACTTATTTGCGAGCCCAGTTCTAGTTGGTTATTTCCGCGATTTGAAGCTGCCGAACCTTACCGTGGTTAGTCCGGACGCAGGCGGCGTGGAGCGGGCGAGATTTTTTGCAAAGAAGTTGGAAGTGCCGCTGGCGATCGTCGATAAACGCCGGACCGATATCAACGTGACGGAAGTGATGAACGTGATCGGCGATGTGCGCGGGCGGACTTGCCTGATCCTGGACGACATTGTGGATACGGCAGGAACGCTGGTGAAGACGGCGGATGCGCTGCTCGCACAGGGAGCAGAGAAAGTTTATGCATGCGCTTCGCACGCGGTCCTTTCAGGGCCCGCAGTGGAACGCATCAAGGATTCGGCGCTGGAGGAGTTGGTGGTTACGAACACGATTCCTTTGTCCGAGGCCGCGCAGAAGGTAGCAAAGATTCGAGTGCTTTCCATTGCTGGATTGTTAGGCCGGGCGATAGAAAGTATTCACATGGAGACGTCAGTTTCGACGCTCTTCAACTAGAAGGTTTTAGCAAATGCAGAAAGGGAGCGAGGCTCAACCTCGTGCCCGATAAAGGAAAAGTGATTTATGGCAAGCACTACGGTTAGTTCAGTTGTCGCAACACCCCGCACGGGGACGTTCAACAAGGGCTTTGCCCGCCGCGTGCGTATGCAGGGTTTGATCCCCGCTGTTGTTTATGGCGCAGGCAAGGAGTCGGTCGCGGTGACCGTCGACCCTAAGGTCATCACCAAGATTTTGTACTCGGATGCGGGTCACAACACGATCTTCGATCTCGCCATCGAAGGCGCACCCGCGGCGAAGGGCATGATCGTCGAATGGCAGAATGAGCCGATCAAGGGCCACCTGCTGCATATCGACATCAAGCGGATTGCGATGGACAAGGCGATGAAGGTTTCTGTCCCCGTGCAGTTGGTGGGTATTCCGACGGGCGTGAAGACGCACGGCGGCATTCTTAGCCAGGTGCTGCACGAGGTTGAGATCGAATGCCTGCCGGGCGATATTCCGGGACACATCGACATCGATGTTTCGGGCCTGGATATCAATGGTTCGATCCATATTTCGGACCTGCCGCACTCGGCGAAGCTGAAGTTCCTGGGTGAAGAGACCGCGCTTGTGGCGCACGTCACCGTGATGAAGGAAGAGGTTGTCGCCGAGCCGGTTGCCGGTCCGGCCGAGCCTGAAGTCGCCAAGAAGGGCAAGCAGGATGCGGCTGATGCTGCACCGGCTGCTGCGGCTGGCGATAAGGGTAAGAAGTAAAGGCATAGCGGCGTGAAGCTAATAGTCGGTCTTGGAAATCCTGGTCCGGAGTACGCTTTCACGCCGCACAATGCCGGGTTTCTGGCAGTGGACCGCATCGCGGAGGTTTGCGATGTGACGATTGCCAACCGTCGCGCGAGAGCGTTGACAGTCCGGGCGAAGTTGGCAGGGCACGATGTCCTGCTGGCGAAGCCGGAGACCTTTATGAATCTGAGCGGGCTTGCGGTGGCCGCTTTGATGAACGAGTTGGAGATCGGCGTGGAGGACTTGATCGTTCTCTATGACGAGCTGGCAATTCCGCTGGGTTCGCTTCGCATAAGGGAGCGAGGTTCGGCGGGCGGGCATAACGGAGTGAAGTCTATCTCCGGTGTGCTGGGCACGGAAGAATGGACGCGAGTCCGGATCGGGGTCGGCAAACCGCCGCTCGAAACGGGACGCGAGGTAAAGGCAGGCGGCACCGAATATCTGTTAGCGCCGATGCGCAAAGCAGAGCTGGCGGTGCTGGATGAGGTACTCGACCAGGCAGTACGCGCGGTTGAGGCTGTGTTGACGAAGGGTGTCGGCGCAGCGATGAATGAGTTCAATCGCAAGGTTGAGCCGCAGTAGAAGGTAGATCAGTAGAGCAGTAGGAAAAGCAGAAACAATCTTCCACACCGATTTCGGTAGGAAGCAACAACCGAAGCGGTGCGGGGCAGAACCCCGCAGAAAGAATTACGAAATGAATCTGAATCGCAGCTACGAAATCATGTTTATCGTTCGCCCCGATGTTGAAGAAGCGGAGCAGGACAAGCTCATCGAGACGTTCTCGGGCTATGTCACGTCGGGTGGCGGGACTGTCAAGACCACCGAGAAGATGGGCCGCCGCCGGTTGGCTTACACGGTAAAGAAGTTCAACGACGGCTTTTACGTGCTACTGGTGGTTGACGCCCCCGCGGCGCTGGTGACCGAACTGGAGCGCCGTCTGCGCGTCTCCGAGCCGGTGATCAAATTCATCACCGTGCGCATGGACGAAGAGGACAAGCGCGTGGCGAAGATCAAGAAGCACCGCGATGCGCATGTGAAGCGCAGCGCGCAGCCGACGATCAATGCCGAGGCCGCGGCAGCACCGGAAGCAGCTGTGGCTGAAGAGGCTGAGGTTGCAGCGCCGGTTGAGGTGGCTGAGGTTGAGGCTGAGCCGGTTACGGCCGAGGTCTAAGACAAGTTTCGCGAGAGCTGCTGGTGCAGCGCTCGCCGATGGACAACAATAGCGCCGCACATCGCTTCCAAGATCGCCGCAGGGCGATCGAAGTCCAGAGGCCCCACCGAGGGTCTGGAGCGCGAGTGGCAGAACCGGCTGAGAGCTTAGATCTCCCGGCAATCAGGAATTCAAAAGGATAAGCAATATGGCTGACGAGACGAATCAAGCATCATCGACACCCTCCGAGGGTGGCGCACCCCGCAGCGGCGGTTATCAGGGCACGCGCCCCGCCGGCGCACGTCCTCCCCGCCCGGCCGGCGGTCCTGCCGGCGGTCCTGGCGGCCGCAAGTTCTTCCGCCGCAAGAAGGTCTGCAAGTTCACGGTGGAGAAGATCGATACGATCAGCTACCGCGACGTGCGCCTGCTGCAGCAGTTTGTGTCGGACCGCGGCAAGATTATTCCGCGCCGCCTGAGCGGCACCAGCGCACCGTTCCAGCGCAAGCTGACGCGGGCGATCAAGCAGGCGCGCGCGATTGCGCTGCTGCCCTACGCCGCGCGCTTCTAGTTCAAACAATTCCGCGCTAAGAGCGCACGCAGGATCGGAGACGTGTCATGGAAGTAATTCTGAAGGAAGATGTAAACAAGTTGGGCCATCGCGGCGACGTAGTTAAAGTCGCAGCGGGATATGGCCGCAACTATCTGCTGCCCGGCAAGCTGGCGATTGAAGCGACCGTGGCAAACAAGGCCGTCATCGAGCAGATGAAGGCGTCCGCGATCCGCAAGTCGGCGGGCGAGAAAGACGGCGCCGTCGAGTTCGGCGCGAAGCTGAACGACGTTGTGCTGACGTTCGAGCGCAAGACGGGTGCGAGCGGACAACTATTCGGTTCGGTTACGTCGCAGGACATCGCGCACGCGCTGGAGGAGCAGGGTTACAAGGTCGATCGGCGCAAGATCCACCTGGATGAGCCGTTGAAGACCACCGGCGAGTTCCATGTGCCCGTGCGGGTGCACCGCGAAGTGACGGCGCATGTGCAGGTCACGATCAAGAGCGATGCCCCTGAAGGTGCCGATGCTCCGGTGGAAGAGACCGACCCAGGTTTCGTTTCGACGTACAAGGGCGAAGTGGACTTCCAGCGCGAGTAGTCCGTCGCCGGCAGTATTGGCAGGTCGAACGGCGTCACTCAATGAGTGACGCCGTTCTTATTCGTATTTGAGAGTGGCTACGGGGTCCAGCTTAGCGGCGCGATTGGCGGGCAGCGTTCCGAAGATGACGCCGACCAGCACCGAAGTACCCAGGGCGATGACAGCGCTCCAGCCCGAGACGGGAATCTTGACGTCGTCGGTGAAGAGGCGGATGCTGAGCGGCAGCGCCAGCCCTAGAAGGGTGCCGATAAGGCCTCCGCCGAGGGAGAGGAAGACGGCTTCGGTGAGGAACTGCAGTCGAATCTCGCGGCTGGTCGCGCCCATGGCTTTTCGAATGCCGATCTCTTTGAGGCGTGCCTGCACATTGGCCAGCATCGAGTTCATGATGCCCACGCCGGAGACGATCAGGGTGATGGTCGAAGTCAATATCAGGACCATGGTGAGGATGAAGGCCACGAAGTCTAGGGTGCTGAGAAGGGCTGTGAACGTAGTCGCCTTGTAGGCGCTGGTGGGGCGATGGCGGCTCTGGATGATCTGGGTGATGCGAGTCGCCGCGGGCTCAACCTCTTTTGCATTCTGCATGCTGAAGAAGATCTCCTTCAGTGTGTCGCTGCCGGTGAAGTAGCGCACCACTTCGTAGGGGACGAGCAGGGTGTGATCGCTGATCTCGGACTGTCCGTAGGTGTTCATGCTCTCCACGAAGACGCCGATGATGGTGAACGGAATACCGTGGATGGAGATGGTGCGGCCGACGGCCGCGGCGTAGCTGCTGTAGAGTTCTATGGCCATGGGGCCGACGATCACGGCGACCTTGGCGTGGGTGATCGCATCCTGATCGTCGAAGAAGCGGCCGGCCTTGACCTTGAGGTTGCGGACCTGTTTGTACTGCGGGCTGACGCCGAGCAAAACGGCGTCTTTGCTGACGCCATTGCCGACTGCGATGCTGTCACGGTGCTCCAGCATGGGGGAACTGGCGACGATGCCGGGCACCTGTTCATCCACCGCTTGCAGGTCCTCCCGGGTCATGTAGTCAGGCGTGCTGACGTTGTTGGGGCCCATGACGTCGCCGCCAGAGTATTGCATTTCGACCTTGTTCGGCCCCAGGCCGGAGATGCTGTCGAGGGCGTAGCGCCTGCCGGTGAGGCCTACGGTGACGCAGAGGACGATGGAGGCAGCGCCGATAACCATGCCCAGCATGGTCATCAGGAAGCGCGTCTTGTTGGCGCAGAAACTGTCGATCGCCAGGGCGATGGTCTCGCGAAAGGCGACTGTCGACCGTGCACTGCGCAACGTGCTTTGAAAGCTGGAAAGCGCGTCCAGCCGCAGCCGCTCGGCTTCGGGGTTTGCCTGAGGGGTGCTGAGGGCCGGGTTGGTGACAATGGTGGACATAGAATTCGGAATTCGGGACCCGCAGCCAGCTTGATCCGCCCCCTCCAGTATGGCAGCCCGGGGCGTTAGAGTGCCAGTATTCTCGTGGCCGCCTGCCATCCTACTTTGTCATAGATGCGTCAAAGCACAGGAGCGCTTCATTTGGAGATGCGCGGCGTTATAAACTAGGGCACCCTGAGAGTTACAACTTTCCGGAGCGTCAGATTCCAGGCGCCCACCGTATGAGGGTAAACCCGTCAAACCGCCAACATTGTCAAATCAATTCGATACTGCACTGATCAAAGAGCTGGGCCTCATTCAACAGGGCTGCCTGGTATTGGTTGCGCTCATCGCCGGCGTGACCTTATGTGGATGGCTCATTCACCCGCTAGAGAGATTTCTACCCAACGGCTGGCTGCTGATGAAGGCCAATACGGCAGTCTCCATGCTGTTGAGCGTGCTATGCCTGGAACTCTCTCGAGAGGGACGATACAGCAGGCGAAGAAGACAGGTCAGCCGGGCCCTCGCCGTCGCGGTGGGGTTGCTGAGTTCGATCGTTGGCGCGGAGTATATCTTTCACGTTTCTCTGGGAGTGGATACGCTGCTCAGCGCCGACCCTGGTCTGCTACAGCCCGGAAGGATGTCTCCGCACACGGCCGGAGCCTTTGTGCTGTTATCTCTTGTGATGATTCTTATCCCGTTGCGCAAGCGTTATCTAATCTACGTAACCGATCTCTACGTATGCAGCCTCTGCCTGCTGGTGCTGGTGGTGGGATCTGGGACCATGTTTCGTGCGATGCACCTGTACGGCATCTCCGGAGGCAATCAAACAGCGCCGCAAACCCTGGTGGGTTTGATGTTGCTGGCCTTTGTGGTCTTCGGACGCCAGGCGGAACAGGGTGTCTTCGGAATCCTGCTCGGGGTTGGCATTGCGAGCAGGATCGCCCGCGTCGTGCTGCCCATTGCGCTGTTATTGCCATTTTTACTCGAAGCGGCAAAGGTCGTTGCGATTCGAACGGGACTGGTTCGTCCTGAATACGCAACGGCGATTGCCACAGCGGGGGGCGTGGCCGTGGCCTTCGGACTGATCCTGATCCTGGCGTGGAAGATCGACAAACTGGAGAGTTCTATACGCGATCTTTCATTGCGGGATGAATTGACGGGACTCTACAACCGCCGCGGATTTTATGTGCTGGCGGAACAGGCCCTGCGCCTGGCGCAGCGTTCCGGGAAAAGTTTGTCGGTTCTGTTCATCGACGTGGACGATCTTAAGCAGATCAACGACAGGCATGGGCATGAAGTTGGCTCCTCCCTGTTATACGAGGTCGCTGAATTTTTGAAGGAGTCCTTCCGCAGGACGGATGTGATCGGGCGAATTGGCGGCGACGAGTTTGCTGTTGCCGGTGTTTCCAGCGAAGCGGCCATGAACATAGCGTTGGAGCGCTTGCAGAAGGCGACCGCTGAGCGCAACGCCCAGCATGGCAGGCTGTATCCCTTCAGCTTCAGTATCGGCCATGTTACTTCGGAACTCTCCGGCAGCGAGTCGTTGGAGGACCTGCTGGGCAGGGCGGACGGCCTGATGTATGAGACCAAACGGCGCAAGAAGCTGCTGCCGGCTGCCTCGGAGTTGGAACAGGCGCCGGAGTAGAAGTATGGCCACGTATCGGTTGCATCAGCGGATGAGTGAGTTAGTCTCCGTAACGGATTAACATGCAGGTGATGTTGTCGACTCCACCAGCAGCGTTGGCGTCGTCGATGAGCCGCCGGCAGGAGCCTTCCAGGTCTCCTGGGTCGATGAGTTCGTAGAGACGCGCGGTGGTCAGGTGACGCGTGAGACCGTCAGTGGTGAGAAGGACTGTATCGCCGTTGCGAAGATCGACTGGAAAGAGGTCCGGCTCCACGTCCTCCGAGGCGCCGATGGCCCGGGTGATGACCGACCCGAAGCGCTGCAACTCGGGTGTGTGGCTGGTCTCCTCGGTGATGCTGCCCTGCCGAATCAGCTCATTGATGTAGGAGTGGTCGGAGGTGAGCTGCTTCCACGTCCCTTGCTGGCCGTAGCTGTCGAAACTGTCGGAGAGGATATAAGCGCGGCTGTCTCCCACGTTGCCGACGAGCAGCTTGTTGCCCGCAACCACTGCGACGACCAGGGTCGTGCCCATGCCGTGCTGGGCTTTTTGGCGGCCGGCCTCGAAGACTGCTGAGTTGGCCGCGCGAATGGCGGCGGAGAGCCTGGAGTCCATGGGCGTTGCCGTCGATTGTTCGGCGAAGACCTCGATGACGGTGCTACAGGCGATTCTGCTGGCGACTTCTCCGGCGGCCATTCCTCCCATGCCATCGCAGACCACATAAAGGCCGTGGCCGGAATCGAAGGCGAAGGCGTCCTCATTGTTGGAGCGGACGCGGCCGGTGTCAGTAAGCGCTGCTACGTGGATGTTGGAGAGCAAGAAAGAGACTCCGTGCGGTGATACGAGCGGTCGCGCCGGAGAAGAGAAGCCAATCTTCGCCGAACAGTTGGAAGGCCTCACGCAGTCTCGTTCCGTTGCTCAGAGATCGGCGCCGGAAAGTAAGATGCGTATGTCTCTTAGATTATTGCCCGAATGGCCCGTGACGATGGTATCGCCAAGCGAGGTTAGCAGGGTATAAGCGTCGAAACGGGCGAGAAAATATTCAGGATCGAGGCCCTGCCGATGGGCGCGATGGCATGTGGTTTCGTCTACGACACAGCCTGCGGCGATGCTGTTTCCGTCGATTCCGTCCGAACCTGCGCTAAGGAAGGTCATGTCTGGGAGCTCTTGCAACGTTTGTGCCGCGAAGAGCGCCAGCTGCTGGTTGCGCCCTCCTGCTCCTGATTCTGGTGGCAGGCGCACGGTGACCTCGCCACCGGAGAGCAGGCAGGATTTCGGGTGTAGTCTGCTTAGGTGCTCAGCTTTATGGACGATATAGGCGGCGGCTTCCTGGTAGTCCCAGTCGTCGCAGGTGTTGTCGACGGTTACGGCAAAGCCGAGACGCTGGGCGGCTTGGGCGGCGACGTTGAGGATCGCGGCGTTGTCCAGCAGCACGGCGTGGTGGGCGTTACGGAACGTGGGTTGGTCCGGCTTGGGTGTCTCCTCCAGATTCGGCAGCAGGTTGCGGATGCTGGTTGGGAGGTTTGCCAGCGGAAGGTAGTGGTCGATGACCTCGCGGCATTGGGCGAGGGTTGTGGAGTCGGGGAGAGTCGGGCCGGAGGCGAGGGCGTCGAGAGCGTCGGATGGGACGTCGGAGATGAAGAGGCTGAGTTTGGCAGCGAGCGGCGCGGCGGCGGCGAGGCGTCCGCCTTTGACCGCGGAGAGATGCTTGCGGACCGCGTTGATCTGGCGGATGGAGGCTCCGGACGCGACGAGCTGGCGGTTGAGCTCGATGAGATCAGGCAGCGTGATGGCGTCGTCGCTTGGCTTTTCGAACATTGCGGACGCTCCGCCAGAGACCAGGAAGAGGATGAGGGTGCGTTCGTCGGCGGTTGTGAGGAGGTTGAGTGCGGCCTCGGCTGCATGGATGGAGGCTGCGTTGGGGAGCGGATGGCCGCCGGCGAAGTATTGGTCTGACGGAGTTAGGCGCTGTGGCGGCGAGGGCGCGGAGATGATGGAGCGGATGGGAAGCGCGTCAGGGAGCAGGGCGCGGACGGCGTCGAAGAGCGTTGCGCCGGCCTTGCCGATGGAGATGAAGAATATCTGCGAGAAGGCGGCGAGATCGTAGGTTTGGCCGCCTGCGATTAGCTGGTTGTCACGGACGCTCAGGAGGCGGCCGCAGGCGGCTTCGACGGTCGTCGCGGCCATGGCTTCGGCGAAGATCCGGCGGGCGAGTTGGCGTGACGTTTCAGACACACCTTGATCTTATCTTCTAGTCTTCCGTCTCTTAGTCGTCGCTGCGGCCGGCGAAGGTCCAGTGGCGGACTGGGCCGACGTCGACGTGGACGAACTGGCTGATGGGGTAGTAGCCGACTCCGCCGGCGGCGAGCGAGAGGGCGGCGTCGCGGAGGCGAGCGGTGGTTACGCCGGGGACGCGGATGTCGATGGCCTTGGCCTGTGTGTGCTGGGAGTTCTTGGCGACTCCGGTGTTGGCGCCGCGGGTGCGGAGGAACTCGTTCGACCAGGGCGTGCGGTAGCCGCAGACGACGTCGATCTCGTTGCCGGTCTTGCCGAGCTTGGCT
>Ga0302314_10015588_pt1 | contig 12906 bp, 12 predicted proteins | sample III_Palsa_N2_3_FD_200533 | JGI IMG/M metagenome (GOLD analysis project Ga0302314, IMG submission 200533) | Peat permafrost microbial communities from Stordalen Mire near Abisko, Sweden - III_Palsa_N2_3 | ecosystem: Environmental > Terrestrial > Soil > Palsa > Peat permafrost | place: Sweden...
GTCCGCGCGCGCCGCCTCGCGACCGCGACGCAGGCCGCCGAACAGGTCGAGCTCCCACGACGCCTCGCCCCCGACCGAATATTCGGAATAGTCGCGCGGCAATCCGAGCTCAGTCGTGACATGGCCGATCGCGGTCTGCCGCGACTGGTCGAGACGATCGACGCCGCCCGTCCCGTCCAGAGTCGGCAGCAGCGCCGCGCCCGCCGCCTTCGCCGCTGCGCGCGACTGGATAATACGTGCCCGCGCCTGAGCCAGATCGGTGTTGCCTGCGACCGCCTTGTCGACAAGCGCGACCAGCAGCGGATCGTCGAAGCCGCGCCACCAGGCGCCGTCCATCGCCGCGGTGTCGATCTCGGGGGCCGCCATGAAGGCGGGCGTCAGCGCGATCGACGGCGGCTTATAGTTCGGGCCGACCGCGCAGCCTGCAAGCATCGAAGAGGCGAGCAGCAATAAGGGCAGACGCATGGCGGCGATCCTCAATGGGCTTCGGCAGGCGAAACGGGGGCCGCGTTCTTGGGCACCTTGCAGAACGGCACCATCACGAGCGCGATGAGGAACATCCACGCCATGATCCGGAAGATGTCGTCGAACGCGATGGTCAGCGCCTCGCGACCGACGAGGCGCGAGATCATGCCCTGCGCCATCAACAGCGCATGATCGGGATCGGGCGTGATCGCATCCATCTGTCCCGCCAACTGCGCGGTCAGATCCTGTGCTACGCGGCCGTGTGCGCCCAGCGCTTCGCCGAAGCGCGTCGCCTGCATGCGGCTATTGTCCTGCAGCCAGGTATTGACCGTCGCGATGCCGATCGCGCCGCCGAGATTGCGCATCAGGTTGAAAAGCCCGGATGCCGATCGCAGCTCGGGGCCGGCGAAACCAGCCAGCGCCATGTTCACGCTGGGCACAATGCACAGCATCACGAAGAGGCCGCGGACCACCTGAGGGACCAGCAATTCGCCGAACCCCCAGTTCGAGGCCATGTGCGAGGTGAGATAGAGGCTGAACGCGAAGCCGCTCAGGCCGATCGCGATCAGCACGCGGCGATCGGCGGTATTGGACAGCCGCGCCGCGATCACCGTGCTGACCAACTGGCCGGCGCCGACGACGAACACGGTGGTGCCGATCTGCAGGCTGGCGAAAGCGAAGGTCGGATTGCGGAACGGCGACAGTCTGACGATCGGATTCTTCGAGAAGAGAGACCGCTCGATGAACAGCCCGAATCCAACCACGGAGAACCATGCCGCCATCAGGATGTGCGGATCGCCGAACCAGTCTTTCCGTGGTCCTTCTTCGAGAACATATTCCAGACAGCCTAGCGCCACCGCCATCGCGACAAGATGCGACCAGTCGATCTTGCCGAACATGCGCGTATCGGCACGATCGACGTCAACGAGCAGGATCGTCAACAGCGTGACCAGCGCGCCGGGCACGACGTTGACGAAGAAGATCCAGCGCCAGTCTATCGTGTCGGTGATGATGCCGCCGACCGTCGGGCCCAAGGTCGGCGCCAGCACCGAGACCATGCCGAGTATCGCCGGAATGAGTGCACGCTGCTTGCCTTCGAAGATCGTGAAGCCGACCGCGAATACGCTGGGCACCATCGCGCCGCCGACGAAGCCCTGGAGCGCGCGGAAGGCGATCATCGATTCCATGTTCCACGCCAGCCCGCAGGCGATGCTCGACAGCGTGAACAGCCCGGCGGACGTCGCGAACAGCCATTTGGTCGACATCGCCTGCGCAAGGAATGCCGAGAACGGGATCATCACAAGTTCGGCCATCAGATAGGCGGTCTGCACCCAGCTGATCTCGTCGGGCCCAGCCGATAATCCGGCCTGGATATCGTTCAGCGAAGCGGCGACGATCTGGATGTCGAGCAGCGCCATGAACTGCCCGAACGCGAGGATCCCGAAGATCAGGAACTTGCGCTTCGTCGGCAACGACGCCGGGTTCGGCCCGCCGCCCCGATCACCCGTGCCGCCGCTGATCGTGCTTGATGCCACGTTCCGCCTCTTGTCATATTACATGCATAATATTATGTATGTCATAGCACAAGCGCAAGGGGCTGGTTGATGGATGCCGTAACGAAGGATCCGATGCTCGGGGAGCGATCGCCACAACGACGGCGCCTGTCCCTGCTCTCGCGGCGAACGCTGGTGGCATCAGGCGTGGCGATCGCGATTGGCGTCGGCGGTGCGTTCTGGATCACCGCGGCACCGTCGAGCGAAGCAACCGACGACGCCTATGTTGGCGCGGATGCGACGTCAGTTGCACCAAAGGTTCGCGGGCTGGTCGCCGAAGTCTTTGTCCATGACAACCAGGCGATGCGTGCGGGACAGCCACTGGTACGGATCGATCCCGAGGAATTCGACGCGAAGGTCGCGTCGGCACAAGCCTCGCTCGCCGATGCGCAGGCCGGGGTCGCCGCGGCGAAGGCCGCGCTCGCGAGCCTCGACGCCGATGAGCGGCTATCGCGCGCACAGGTCGTAGCGGCGCGAACCTCGATCCGGTCCGCCAGCGCGCAATCCGTCCGCGCCGACGCGGACCGCAGGCGCTATGCGGCACTTGTCGCGACGGGCGCCGTCGCGCGAAGCGATGCCGACAGCTTTTCCGCAGCCGCGGTGACCGCCGAACAAGATGCGGCGCGCGCCAACGCAATGCTTGCGGTGGCGAACGAGACCGCCGGTGTGACCGCCGCCAAGCGACCAGGCCTCATCGCCGCGCTGCAGACCGCGCAGGCCAAGGTCGGCGAGGCTCAGGCGGCGCTCGATCTCGCGAAGCAGGACCGCCGCCATACGGTGATCTTCGCACCGGTGGACGGCGTGGTCGGCAACCGGCAGGTGCGCGTCGGCGACTATGTCCAGCCGGGCACGCGGCTGCTCACGCTCGTGCCGCTGCACGCACTCTACGTCACTGCCAACTTCAAGGAGACGCAGACCGGGCGCATGCGCATCGGCCAGCCCGCGACCGTCGAGGCGGATGCGCTGCCGGGCGAGCGGATACGCGGCACGGTCGAGAGCTTCGCGCCGGGATCGGGTTCCAGCTTCTCGCTGCTGCCGTTCGAGCCCGGCACCGGCAACTTCACCAAGATCGTACAGCGGGTCGGCGTCCGCATCCGCTTCGACGCTGGACAGGCCGGCGTCGACCGGTTGCGTCCAGGCCTGTCGGTCACCGCCAAGGTTCGGCTCTCGCAATGACCGGCATTGCCTTCAAGAATAGGAGTTTCCCATGATCGAGACCGTCATCGCGGGCTATGTCCGCACACCCTTCACCTTCGCCAAGAAAGGCCTGCTCGGCAGTGTGCGCCCCGATGACCTGGCGGCGATCGTCCTGAAGGCGCTCGTCGAGCGCAGCGGCATCGATCCGATGCTGATCGAGGATGTGCTGATGGGTTGCGCCTATCCCGAGGCCAGCCAGGGCAACAACATCGCGCGCATCGCCTCGCTGCTCGCGGGGCTGCCGATCGAACTCGGCGGGGCGACGATCAACCGCTTCTGCGGTTCGTCGATGTACGCGATCCACACCATCGCCGGCCAGATCGCGATCGGCTCGGGCGAGGCGTTCATCGCCGCCGGCGTCGAGAGCATGACGATGGTGCCGCAGGGCGGCTTCAACTTCTCGCCCAACGATCGCTTCCATCGTCCCGATCTGCCCACTGCCGAGTTCATGACCGAGGCCTATATTCCAATGGGCAATACCGCCGAGAACGTCGCGGCTCACTACCATGTCGCGCGGGCGGCGCAGGAGCAGCTTGCCTACGAATCCCAGATGAAGGCCGCCGAGGCGCAGGCCGCCGGACGCCTCGCCGGCGAGATCGTGCCCGTCGTGCTGGCGGACGGCACCGTGGTCGAGCAGGACGGCTGCTTGCGTCCACAGACGACGCTCGAAGGTCTCGCCGCGCTCAAGCCCGCGTTCGGCGAGCATGGCACGGTCACCGCCGGCACCGCCTCGCCGCTCACCGACGGCGCGGTCGCGGTCCTCGTCACCTCCGCGGACTTCGCCGCGCGTCATGGCCTCGATGTGCTGGCACGTGTGAGGAGCACCGCGATCGCGGGCTGCGCACCCGAATATATGGGCATGGGTCCGGTGCCCGCGACACGGAAGGCGCTTGCGCGCGCCGGGCTGACGATCGGCGATATCGACGTCGTCGAGATCAACGAGGCTTTCGGCAGCCAGGCGGTCGCGTGCATCGAAGAGCTCGGCATCGATCGCGCCCGCGTCAACATTGATGGCGGCGCCATCGCGCTTGGCCATCCGCTGGGCGCGACCGGCGCGCGGATCACCGCCAAGGCGGCCCATATCCTCAAGCGCGACGGCGGGCGCTACGCGCTCGCGACACAATGCATCGGTGGTGGCCAAGGCATCGCCACCATCCTCGAGGCGGTCGATTAGGCGGGCCTCGGTGACACGACTTGATGGCGCACGCGGCCGGCGGGCTGGATCCGTGCCGGCGCCCCGCCCCCGGTCTCGACATCTCCCCTCGGTGACCGGCACCGAATGACCGACCCGCGTGATCAACCGCGGCAACAGTGGCGCCGCCTGGACGGCGCCACGACCATCCCGTTTCAGGTGTCTGCGAGATCCGTCGAGTAAGCCAGGTCCTTCTGCGCACCCAAGGCCGCCAGCCGCTCCTGAAGTTGGCGGTGGATGCCATTGAAGGCATCGCGCCCCAGGGTGATGCGGCGCGGTGCGGGATACTGGTCGACGCTCGCGATCATGATGTCGACCATCCGATCGGGGTCGCCTGGCGATTGGCTGGCCGGGTCTTCCAGCAGCCGACGCGAGCCGCGCGCCGGCGAGATGTCATAGGCATCAATCTTGGGTGGCAATCCGGCGCTTCGGTGCCGGAAGTCGGTACGAGCGGCACCCGGCTCGATGATGGTGCACCCGATCTCGAAGGGGGCGACCTCCTGGCCTACCGAGTCGATAAACCCCTCTATTCCCCATTTGCTGGCATGATAGAGCGAGCTTCCGGGAAAGGCCGCCTGTCCATGCATCGAAGAGAGCTGGATGATCCTGCCGCCGCGCTGCCGACGGAGATGCGGAAGCGCCGCGCGGACCAGCTGGATGGAACCGAGCAGGTTCGTGCCGATCTGGTGGAGCACCTGGTCGTCGGTCACTTCTTCTGCGGCGCCGAACAGCCCATATCCGGCATTGCTCACGACGACGTCGATCGTTCCAAAGGCCTCGAATGCGCTGTCGACGATCGGTCGGATGGCCGGGAAGTCCGTCATGTCCAGCACCGCGCTCCGGAATCGACTGGGATATTCCCGGGCCAGGTCATCGACCGCAGCTGCAGTCCGCACAGTTCCGAAGACCCGATCCCCTCGGACGAGCAACTTCTCTGCCATCAAACGCCCGAAGCCACTATTCGCCCCGGTGATGAGCCACGTTTTCAGTGCCATTATCTGATGTCCTTGAAAACTCGGGCGCCGGCGGGATGCGACAGCACGGGAGGTCGATGATGGCTGGCGTGCCGTCCCGAGGTATCGCGGTCGGGACGCCCGTCGTTCAGCGCGGGGTTGGCTTCGGATCGCGGTGGTCGAGCAAGACCTGATTCCAATAGGGATAGACAGGCGTCTCGTGGCTCGCAGCATCCAGCTCGCCAATGTCCTCCGCGCTCAACATCCAGCCGATCGCGCCTAGATTATCCTGCAGTTGCTGCCGGTTTCGCGCCCCGATCACCACATTCGCCACGGTCGGTCGCTGCAGCAGCCAATTGATCGCTACCTGAGGAATCGTCTTGCCGGTGCGCTTGGCGACCGCGTCCAGCGCATCGACGACACCATGGAGGAATTCGTCGACAACGATCGGACCGCCCGCGTCGCCGCCGGATGCGTATCGGCCGCTGCCATTCTCTCCTCGTCTGATCTTGCCTGTGAGACGGCCCCAGCCCAGCGGGCTAAAGACCATCAATCCCACCCCCTGGTCGATGCCGAGCGGCATGAGCTCCCACTCATAGTGCCTCGAAAGAAGGGAATAATATCCTTGGTAGACGACAAAACGGGCAAGGCCGTGTTTCTCCGAGACGGCCAGCGACTTCATCAGGTGCCAGCCCGAATAATTTGACACGCCGATATAGCCGATCTTGCCGCTGCTGATCAGGTCGTCGAGGGCGCGCAACGTCTCCTCGACCGGCGTCAGCGCGTCGAACCCGTGCATGAAGTAGAGGTCGATATGGTCTGTTCCCAACCGCTTGAGGCTGGCCTCGCATGCCCGGATGAGGTGGTAGCGTGACGTTCCCAGGTCGTTCGGCCCAGGCCCCGTCGGGAACATCGCCTTGCTCGAGATGATGACTTCATCGCGCCTGCCCTTCAGAGCTTGACCGAGGATCTCTTCGGCGGCTCCATCGGAATAGACGTCCGACGTATCGAAGAAATTCAGGCCGTGGGCGAGCGAGAGATCGACCATGCTGGTCGCCTCCTCGACCTGGACCTGACCCCACTTCTCGAAGAGCACGTTCGTGCCGCCGAACGTGCCAGTCCCCAGGCTGAGGGCAGGCACCATCAGACCAGAGCCACCGAGTTTCCGATATTCCATCACACCGCTCCGCCTGGTTTGTATGCGGGCCCGAGTCGCGCACGACCCGACTCGCTGATCGGATGTGAGGGGTGCGCGAAGCATAGAAAACCGCGTACCGGATGCGCAGTGCGGGTACGGGACGGACCTAATCGATACGCGTGACCGGCGCTTCTTTCTCGAAACGCTCGAGGATCGCGAGATACGCTTTGCCGTTCGCCGATTAATGATATCAGCGCCGGCGTGAGGACGGCGTCTAATCTCTTCCGGGACGGACATCTCTCCCTGGGCCTGGTCCTGCCGGCTCGCGAGCAGGACGGCTCGACGATCGACTTCGCCCGACAGCTGGATATCGGCGCAGCCGCCGACCGGCTGGGATTTGGCGCGCTGTGGGTCCGCGACGTGCCTCTGAATGGCCCATGGTATCCCGAGCCTTTCGGCCATCTCGATCCCTTTGCCATACTTGCGGCGCTAGCCGTCCGCACCGAGCGGATCGCGCTTGGAACAGCCGCGGCGGTCCTTCCGATGCGCCACCCGCTCCATCTCGCAAAATCGGCGCGCTCGATTGCAATGCTGTCCCGGGACCGCTTCGTTCTCGGGCTGGGCTCGGGTGATCGCGAAGAGGAATTCGCCGCCTTCGGACGCGCCTTCGAGGATCGTCGCAACCTGTTCCGCGAAGGCTGGACCCGGCTTCAGGCCGCGCTTGAAATTCCGTCAAGGGTGATCCCCGACAGCGGTGCGAGCGCAGACATAGACTATGAACTCTGGCCGGTCTCGGACAGCCCGATCCCGATGATCGCGATTGGATCAGGCGGGCAGACACTTGAGTGGATCGCGCGCAACGCGGAAGGTTGGCGACCTATCACCGCCCCGCCGAGATGCAGCGCGATCGCCATGCGTTCTGGCGTCGGGCCGTCGATCGCCAGGCGCCAGGCACGTTCCGCAGCTCCAGCGTAGCGCTACGTGTCGCGCTCGATCGCGACGCCGAGGCTCCAGCGGTGGAGATCGAGCTCGGCTATCGCTGCGGCGTGCGCGTGCTAGGGGCCATTCTCCAGGAAATGCACGACGCCGGCATCCATCATATATTGCTGAACCTTGTCCCAACGGGCCGGCCGGTCTTCGACCAGTTGAAGGAACTGGCAGAATGCATCCTTCCTGTCCTGGGTCGCACCGAGAGACATCGGAACACCCCCTGAATCATGCTGTCCGGATGGCCCGGCGTCAGCGGATTGCCACACCGCCATCCACGCTCGGCGATAGCTGGCCGCACGCCGGTAGGTGTTGCCCGCTCGGTCCGATAGAGACGAAGCCGGATGGACCGGCTAGCCGCCTTGGTCGCCGGCGGTCGCAGACCGCGCGGACAATTCCTGACCGAGCGCCAGAACCGCTTCGACGAGCGCGTCGAAGTCGGGAAATGCCGAGCGATGGTTGGTGATGCAGACCCGGATGGCGAAACGGCCAGCCAGCACCGTCTGCGACGGGACCGCGATCCCGCGCAATTGCAACTGGGCCAGGATCGCGCGATTCAGCTCGTCGATGTCTGGCTCTGCCATACCCTCCGGCGCGTAGCGGAAGCAGGCGATATTCAAGGAGACGGGCGCCATGAGCGAAAGCGGCGGTGTGCGCCCGACAAGCTCTCCCAGGTAACGGGCCTGGTCGATATTCGCCTGGATGGCAGCGCCGATGCGATCGACCCCCTGCTCCTTCATCGACATCCAGACCTTGAGCGCGCGGAAACCGCGCGAGAGCTGGAGCCCACGATCGGCAAAGTAAGTGGTATCGGCCGCGAGGCCTTCCTTCGACGATTGAAGATAGGCGGCCGATCCGGTGCCGGGCTGGAAGGTCGCAAGCTGTGCATCGGGATTGCGCGTCAGGATCGCCGCGACCTCGTAGGGCATATAGCCCCATTTATGGAGATCGAAGGCAAGCGAGTCAGCACGTTCCTGCCCAGAAACCAGCGCCCCGCTGCCCGACCAGGCCGCCATCGACCCGAACGCGCCATCGATGTGAAACCAGAGATCGAATTCATCGGCGAGCGCACGAATGGCGGGCAGATCGTCGATTGCGCCCGTATTGACCGTACCGACATTGCCAATGATCGCGATCGGCCGCCGACCCGCCGCGAGATCCGCTTTGATCTCAGTGCGACAGGCGTCGATATCGAGCCGGTAGTCGGTGTCGACGGCGATTTGCCGAAAACCCGCGCGGCCAAAGCCCATCACTTCACAGGCCTTGACCGCCCAGCTGTGCGTTTCGACGCTTCCGTAGACCACCAGCGGCGGGCCTGCATGCAGTCCCTCCGCTCGGACATCCCAACCCGCCTTCGCGACGCGGGCCGCCATCAACCCATCCATGTTGGCGGCCGTGGCGCCGTTGACGAGCAATCCACTCGACCGCGCCGGAAAATTCATCAGCTTTTTGAGCCAGTCCAGGACCTGCCGTTCGACCAGCGAGGATGCCTGATCGAAGCCCGCGCCGTGCGTGTTCATGCCAGATGCGAGCATATCGGCGAGCATGCCGGTTGGCGTGCCCGTGCCCATTACCCAGCCCCAAAAGCGAGGATGGGCGTTGCCCGTGGGATAAGGCAGAACGTCCCTCAGGAATGTCTCATACACCGCCTCGAGCGGGGTGCCCGCGCGGGGCACCCCCTCTTCAAACCGCGCCTTTGTCGATGCAGGCACTGGCTGCCATGGAGCGCGTTCGCCGATCGTCCTTTGATGATCGAGCATGTCGTCGATCATCCGCCGGCCGACGGATTGGACAGCCTGCCAGTCCGTGGGATCAAGCGTCATGTACAGTCTCCGTCGATAGCAAGCGTCGCCTGATCGCTATACCGATCAGCCGAACTTCCCAGCATTTTCGATCGCCCAATCCTGGAAGGAGCGCGCGGGCCGGCCAGTCACCGTCTCGACGATATCGGTAACGGGCTCGGGATCGCTGACGCGGCGGCCCCAATAACCGAGCACGCCATCGGCGATGTTTTCCGGCAGCCCCCAGCTCATCATCTGCGCGCGCGATGCATCCACACTCGTTTCCTCGAACACCAGCGGTCGGCCGACAGCCTGGCTGATCGCCTCCAGCTGCTCGACCGGCGTCAGCGTCGCCGGCCCCGTGATGACGATCTTCTGTCCGCCATAGGAGCCCGTGAGCAACACCTTGGCAATGACGGCCGCGATGTCGCCTTCGTGAATGACTGCGAGTTGAGTCGCCGGCAGTGGCCATTGGATGGCGTCCGCCGCCTGGATCTGGCCCGCCCAATAGAGCAACGTGTTGGTCGCGAACGCGGTCGGACGAACGATCGCCCAATCAGAAACGGTTGCTTCGATCAGCTGCTCGATCTGGGCATGCGAAAGGGTGATCGGGTTTGCCGCAGATTCGGCGGGATCGCCCGCGCTGGCCGCCGACAGATAGACCAGTGGGAGATCGTGACGGGCGATCATCTCCAGCAGCGGCTTCGCCTGGGCGACAGGTAGGAATGGCCACAGGAGGAAGACCGCATCGACATCCTCCAAGGCCGCTTCGAAGGCGGTGACGTCGCCGAGATCGCCATCGACAATCTCGATCCCTTCACGGAGACCGGCGGCACCGGCATTGCGGGCGAAAGCCCTGATGGTGACCTTCGAGCCCAGTTCAGCAAGGAGGCTGCGGCCGATATTGCCGGTGGAGCCTGTGACGAGGATACGGGTGGGCGTCGTGCTCATGAAAGATACTCGTTTTGGTGTGGAAATGCCCATGCAGGGAGGCTGGTCACGGGATGGGTTTCAGTCGACGGGTACGGCCGCATAGGCGCCGGCGAGGAACTCTCGGGCGGTGATCGGCTTGCGGCCGATGATGCGATCCAGCTCTCCGGTCACGTCCGAAAATTCTCCCGCGGAAATGGCCTGAAACCATTCTGCGAGGAAGGCGGCGGCTCCCTCGGGAAAGCCCCTGCCGACGCGATAGGCGATGAAGGCGGCAGGCGAGATCTCCTCGTAGCCGACAGGCTTGCCTCGAATGGCAGAGAGGATGCTTGCGATGGCGGGCATCCCAACGGCCTCGCTGCCGCCCAGCGTATATTCCCGACCGCCATGACCGTCCGTCGTCAGGATGATCGCATTCGCTTCGGCGAGATCGTCGCGCGCCACGAAGGTGACCGGCTCCGCGTTGGCCGGCACGCGGATGCCATCCTTGAACACGTCATTGCCGAGCATCAGGGGAAGCGAGTCGAGATAGATCGAGTTGCGCAACAAGGTGACGGTCAGCCCGGACTCCGCGAGAGCGTCGATCGTGTGCGCTTCCCAATCGCTGACCTGCGCGATCACCGCGCCGCTTCCGATACGATGCTGGATGCTCGTATAGTGGATATGCTCGACGCCCGCAGCTTTCGCCGCATCGATCACATTCTGGTGATGCGTGATCGCATCGCTGAACGCCGTCGTGGATACGAACAGCAATTTCTCGACGCCGGTGAAGGCTCGCTCGAGCGACGCACGATCGGCATAATCGCCATAGCGGACATCGACGCCACGCGCCCCGAAATGCTCCAACTTGGCCGGATCGCGCGCCAGTGCCGCGATCGCGTGCCCATCGGCGCGGTTCAATAGATGTTCGATGGTCAGGCCGCCCAGATGTCCGGTAGCACCTGTCACGAGAATCCTGGTCATGCGGCTATTTCCTCAAGCAATCGGAAGTAGGGGCTGTTCGACCCGGTCAGGCATGCCGCCGGCAAAGCGCTGGCGCTGCTGATCGGCGTCGAGCAGGTCGTGGGGAAATCCGAGCTCGATCTGGCTCGCTTCTTCGAGGCGTGCCAGATCGTCGGAATGAAGGTCGAGGCCGGCGGCGCCAAGATTGTCGTCCAGCTGCGCCAGCGTGCGCGGTCCGATGATCGGGATCACGCCGCGCGAACCGACCCAGGCGAGCGCCACCTGCGTCGGCGTCACGCCCCTGGCCTCCGCAATCGCGAGCACGGCATCCAGCGTCGCCGTCTTGCGGGGATCATCCTCCTTATGGATGAGCCGCTGGAAACTGCTGGCGCGCCCCTCCTCGCCCCGCCGGTACTTGCCGGTCAGCAGTCCTCCGCCAAGCGGAGACCATCCGACTGTGCCGAGTCCCACCGCTTTCGCCATCGGCAGGAGTTCGCGCTCGGCCGTCCGCTCGACCAGGCTGTACTCGGCCTGCAGCCCGACGACGGGCGCCCAACCGCGCAGCTCGGCGATCGTGGCGGCCCGTGCGATCCGCCACGCCGGAAAGTCCGAAAGACCGATGTAGACGATCTTGCCGGCCCGGACGAGATCCTCCAGACCGTGCATCATCTCCTCGCTTGAGGTGGTTCCGTCCGGCATGTGCACCCACAGCAGGTCGATGCGGTCGGTCTTCAATCGTCTCAGACTCGCCTCGACAGAGTCGATCATGACGCGGCGGCTGTTGCCGACCCGTGTCAGCGCCGGCTCGGCCCCGCTGCCGATCGTGAATTTCGTCGCTAGGACGACGCGGTCGCGGCTGTCGGACAGGAACTCGCCGAGATATTCCTCCGACTGGCCGAACTGATAGCTGTCGGCCGTGTCGATGAAGTTTCCTCCGGCATCGAGATACGCATCGTAGATCGCACGGGCCTCGCTCTCGTCCGCGCCATATCCCCATCGCGTCCCGAACAAACCGCAGCCCAGCGCCAGTTCCGACACTTTGAGCCCCGTTCCGCGGCCGAACAATCTGTAGCGCATCATGCCGACCGGCTCCCTTTTGAGGATGATCATCATCTTTTTGCTTTGATGATGATCATCCTCTATGGTGTCAAGCTCGGAGGATCGAAATGCGGGTAAGCAAGATGCAAGTGGCGGAAAACCGCCGAGCCATCCTCGAAGCCGCGGCGATGATGTTTCGGGAACGCGGCTTCGAAGGCGTCACCGTTGCGGACATCATGACCGCGGCGGGGCTGACGCACGGCGGTTTCTACCGTCACTTCAAGTCCAAGGACGAGCTGATCACCAAGACGTTCGATCATGTGCTCGCGGATGTGGCGGAGACCGCGCCCGCCAGCTTCGCGAGCTATGCCCAGGCTTATCTGACGACGGCGCATCGCGACGATCCTTCGCATTCATGCCTGTTTTCGACGCTCGGAAGCGAGGCTGCGCGGTCGACGGCCGAAACGCGGCACGTCATGACGGAGTCGATCCGCCACCAGGTCGAGCAACTGACCCCGAGCGCACCCGGCTCTTCGCAGGCCGAGAAGCGTCGCAACGCCATCGCGGGCTGGGCGGCCATGGTCGGGGCCGTCATGCTCGCGCGAATTGCCGACGAACCGGCTCTGTCGGACGAGATCATCGCGAGCACGCGCGAGGCACTGCTGCCCCGGTAGGGAGCGCAGGCTCCCGATACCGGGTGTGCATCACGTCAGCCGCACGTCGTCGAAAT
>Ga0302314_10015590_pt1 | contig 12903 bp, 14 predicted proteins | sample III_Palsa_N2_3_FD_200533 | JGI IMG/M metagenome (GOLD analysis project Ga0302314, IMG submission 200533) | Peat permafrost microbial communities from Stordalen Mire near Abisko, Sweden - III_Palsa_N2_3 | ecosystem: Environmental > Terrestrial > Soil > Palsa > Peat permafrost | place: Sweden...
TGCTCGCGCACAAGGCCGAGGACGAGGCGGTGGCCTGCATCGAGATCATCGCCGGCAAGGCCGGGCACGTGAACTACGACATCATCCCCAGCGTGATCTACACCTTCCCGGAGGTCGCCACGGTCGGCAAGACCGAGGAGGAGCTGAAGGCCGCGGGCGTCGCCTACAAGGTCGGCAAGTTCCCGTTCACCGCCAATGCGCGCGCCAAGGTGAACCATGAGGCTGAGGGCTTCGTGAAGGTGCTGGCCGACGCCAAGACCGACCGCATCCTTGGCGTTCACATGGTGGGCCCCGATGTCGGCGAGATGATCGCCGAATACTGCGTCGCCATGGAGTTCGCCGCCTCGTCCGAGGACGTCGCCCGCACCTGCCACCCGCACCCCACCCGCTCCGAAGCCCTGCGCCAGGCGGCGATGGGCGTCGAGGGCTGGACCATGCAGGCTTGACCGACGCCGGGTGAAGGCGCTCCAGGCTGATAGAAAGCCGAGGAGCGCCCATGACCGCCTGGAGAGACCCCGAAGTCGCCGCCTTGCAAGCCGCCATGGCGGCGTTCGCGACGCCGCCCGATGCGCCGCGACCACCCTGGCCCGAACGCCGAATGGGCATCGACGCGATGGGCGCCTCGGTCCCGCCGCCGGAGTCGTGCCTGGTCGAGGCGATGACGCTGGGCGGCGTGCCGGCGGAGAAGATCGCGCCGAGCAACGCGGTGGCCGATCGCACAATCTTCTACCTGCACGGCGGCGGCTATTGCGTCGGAGGCTGCGCCAGCCACCGCACCTTGGCGGCGCGCATGGCCGAGGCGGCGGGCGCGACGGCGTTCGTGGTCGACTACCGTCTCGCACCAGAGCACCCGTTTCCGGCCGCGCACGACGACGCCCTCGCCGCCTGGCGGGCGATGCTCGACCTCGGCCGCGATCCGGCCTGCACGGTGATCGCGGGCGACAGCGCCGGCGGCGGGCTCGGCGTGGGGCTCGCGGTCGCGGCCCGCGATGCGGGCCTGCCGCTGCCGGCCGGACTGCACCTGATCAGCCCGTGGGTGAACCTCACCAACGCCAGCCCCGCCTATCCGGTGAAGGGCGCCACCGATTTCATCATCACCCAGCAAAACATCGACGAGTTCGCCGCCGGCTATCTGGGCGATGGCGACCGCAAACACCCAAAAGCCTCGCCGCTGTTCGCCGACCTCGCCGGCCTGCCGCCGATGCTGATCCAGGTCGGCTCGGAAGAAGTGCTGATGTCGGACTCGACCCAACTCGCCGAAGCCGCCGGCCTGGCGCGGGTGGACGTGACCCTGCGCATCTGGCCCGACATGATCCACATCTGGCCGTTCTTCGCGATGCTCAGCGCCGGCGGCCGGGCGATCGACGAGTCGACGGCCTGGGTGAAGGCGCGGGTGGGTTAGCCCTTCGGGTGCGCCTTCGAATACGCTGTCAGCAGGCCGGCTGCGTCGACAGCGGTGTAGCGCTGGGTCGTCGAGAGCGAGGCGTGGCCGAGCAGTTCCTGGATCGAGCGCAGGTCGGCGCCGGCGCCCAGCAGGTGGGTGGCGAAGGAGTGGCGCAGGGCATGCGGGGTTGCGCGTTCCGACAGGCCAAGGCGCCCGCGCAGGACGGCCATCAGCTCCTGCACCCGGCGCGGCGGCAACGGCCCGCCGCGCTTGGCGCGGAACAGGGGCGCGTCGGGCGGCAGCACGAAGGGCATCGCTTCAAGATAGGCGCCCACCGCGCGGCGCACCTCCGGCAACACCGGGGCGATACGGGTCTTCGAGCCCTTTCCCAGGATGCGCAGCGAGGCTCCGAGCGGCGCGTCCCCGCGCTTGATCGAGAGCGCCTCGGAGATGCGCAGGCCGCAGCCGTAGAGCAGCGCCAGCACGGCCTCGTCGCGCCGGTTTTCCCAATCCTCGCGGTCGGGATCGGCGCCGGCCTCGGTGAGCAGGCCCATGGCCTGGTCTTCGGTCACCGGCCGGGGCGGCGGCGGGACCACTTTTGGCCCGCGGACCAGCGCCAGAGCCGGGCAAGATACGCCCAGGCGACGATCCAGGTAGCGATGGAAACTGCGTACCGCGGAGAGCGTCTGGGAAAGCGAGCGGGCAGATAGCGGCCGCGGCCCGCTGCGCCGAAAGGCCAGGAAGGCGCGCACGTCCCCGGCGGTCAGAGCCCCGAGATCGGCGAGGGCCAATGTCCCGCCGAAGTGCCGTTCCAGGAACGCGATGTAGGCGAGGCCGGCGGCCTGGTAAGCCTCGATGGTGCGGGGGCTCGCGCGCCGCTCTCCCGAAAGGTGCTCCAGGAAGGCGGCGAGCGCTTCGCGCGGCGAGGTTACGCCAGCGGCCATCGCTCGGCCGTGCGCTCGACGACGCGCGCCAGGAAGTCGATCAACTCGTGGCCCATGTCGGGGGCGAAGGCGGTGTCGTCCTCGGCGCCGAAGGCGAGGATGCCGGCGCGGCCGGGCGACCAGACCGAGAGCCGGATCAGGGCGACACTGCCGACGTTGTCGCCGGCGGCGAAGAGGCCCAGCGCCGTAGGCACGACGCCGAGGCGCGCCGGCTTGTTAGGACCCAGTGTCAGGTCGCACTGGCCTTCGGCGAGCGCGCGCCAGCCAGCCGGCGTACGCTCCGGTCCCTCGATCGCGATCACCGCGGCGGCGAGGCCGAAGTGGGCTTTGGCAAGGGCGCCCAGCCGGATCGCCAGGTCGGAGTGGTTGCGCGCGCCGAGCAGTTCGATCACCGCCTCGTGGGTGCGCGACTGGGCGTCGAAGTTGGCTTGGGCGACCGCCTCGAGCCGCCGGCGCACGCTGGTCTCCTTGCGGTGCGCCTGGGCGGCGCGGGAGAGCGCGGCCGGGCCGAAGTCGATCACATTGGCGGCGTCGGCGCGGACGCCCAGCGCCTGCATCAGCTCCGGATCGTCGCGCAGAAACTCCGGGCGACCCTTCAGAAAGGTGCGGATCGCTTCGTCCCTGGCCCATTCGTGCGTGTTGGCGCGCAATATGTCCGTCATGTCCCGCCCTTACCGACTCGACCGGCCGTTCCGGCTCAGTCCCCACACGCCCGATGAAGACCCTCCTCGGTTAACGCCCGCTTGAGGCGGCCGCGAAAACCATCGCCGGCGACCTCGACGGCGGTTCAAATCTCGGCGATGACCTCCGCATGAGCGGCGTCAGCGGGCGGACATATTCCAGGTGAGGATCGCCTCCGTCCTCATCCCGCTGCCGTTGCCGGAAGCGTTCGACTACGCCGAGCCGGACGAGATGGCGCTCGAACTGGGCGAGGTGGTGGCCGTGCCGCTGGGGCCGCGACTGGTGCGCGGTGTGGTGACCGGCCTGCGCGACGCCACAGGCGGCAATCGGGCGCTGAAGCCGGTGGCCGGGCGTATGGAAGCGCCGCCGCTGCCGCCGCAGAGCCTCGCCTTCATCGAGTGGGCGGCGCGCTATGCGGTCGACCAGCCGGGCCAGCCGCTGGCGATCGTGCTGCGTGGCTCGACCGCGCCGAGAGCGAAGGCCGAGCGGGTGCTGGTCGCGACCGGCAACGCGCCGACGCGGATGACGCCGGCCCGGGCCAAGGTGCTGGAGGCGGTCATCGCAAACGCCCTGGCGCCGGCTGCGCTCGCCCGCGCCGCCGGTGTCAGCGCCGGCGTTGTCTCCGCGCTGATCGCGGATGGGGTGTTTGTGGAGGAGATCCGGCAGCAGCCGATCGATTTTCCGCCGCCCGATCCCGATCGCGCCGGCCCGACGCTGAATCCCAGCCAGGCCGCGGCTCTTGCGGAGCTGGCGGCGATGCAGGCGCAGGGCGCCTTCGCGGTCGCCCTGCTCGACGGCGTGACCGGCTCGGGCAAGACCGAGGTCTATCTGGAAGCCGCCGCGGTCGCCCTGCGCCGCGATCCCGAGGCCCAGGTGCTGATCCTGCTGCCGGAGATCGCGCTGACCCAGGCGGTGGTGACGCGGATCGCCGAACGCTTCGGCGCCGAGCCCGCCGCCTGGCACTCCGGCCTGCCGCCGACCCAGCGGCGGCGGGTGTGGGAGGCGGTGGCGCTGGGGAAGTGCCGGATCGTGGTCGGCGCGCGCTCGGCGCTGTTCCTGCCCTTCCGCCAGCTCGGTCTGATCGTGGTCGATGAGGAGCACGACGGCTCCTACAAGCAGGAGGACGGCTTCATCTATCAGGCGCGCGACCTGGCGGTGGCGCGCGGCAAGATCGGCGAGGCGCCGGTGATCCTGGCCTCGGCCACACCCTCGCTGGAGACGCTGTGGAACGCCGAGAGCGGGCGCTATCGCTGGCTCAAGCTGGCCTCGCGTCACGGCGGTGCGGTGATGCCGGACGTCACTCTGATCGACCTGCGCGCGACGCCGCCGGACCACGGCCACTGGCTCTCGCCGCCGCTGATCGAGGGCATGCGCGAGACGCTGACGCGCGGCGAGCAGGTGCTGCTGTTCCTGAACCGGCGCGGCTACGCCCCGCTGGTGCTGTGCCGCGCCTGCGGCGAGCGGCTGCGCGCGCCGGACACCGATTCCTGGCTGGTCGAGCACCGCTATTCCGGGCGGCTGGTCTGCCATCTCACCGGCTTCTCGATGCCGAAGCCCGAGCGCTGTCCCTATTGCAGCGCCAAGGAGAGCCTGGTCTCGGTCGGGCCCGGGGTGGAGCGGGTGGAGGAGGAGGCGCGCGAGCGGTTTCCCGACGCGCGGATCGCGGTGTTCTCTTCGGACATGATCACCAGCGCCGAGGCGGCGCGGACCATGATCGGGGCGATGGCCGAGGGCGAGATCGACATCCTGATCGCCACCCAAAGCGCGGCTAAGGGGCACAATTTCCCGAATCTGACGCTGGTCGGCGTGGTCGACGCCGATCTCGGCCTGCGCGGCGGCGACCTGCGCGCGGCGGAGCGAACGTTCCAGCTGCTGGCCCAGGTCGCCGGCCGGGCCGGGCGCAAAGCCAAGCGCGGCCGGGCGATGCTGCAGACCTATGCGCCCGAGCACGCGGTGATGCAGACCTTGGCCGACCAGGACCGCGACGCGTTCGTGGCGCTGGAGATGGCCGAGCGCGAGTTCGCCGGCCTGCCGCCGTTCGGCCGGCTGGCCGCCCTGATCGTCTCGGGCGTCGATCCGCCGGCGATGGAGCGCTTCCTGCATGATCTGGCCGCGGCCGCACCGAACGCCGATGGGGTGGACGTCTACGGGCCGGCCGATCCGCCGTTCAGCCTGGTGCGCGGGCGCCGCCGCAAGCGCTTCCTGATTCGCGCCGACCGCGGCGTCGATCTGCAGGGATTCCTGGCGGCGTGGCGGGCGCGGGTGAAGGTTCCGGGCTCCGTGCGCCTGACCGTCGACGTCGATCCCTACAGCTTCCTTTAAGACCTGGCTTACCCTTTGCAGCGCCTCCCGTGCGCGCCGCACCTGGCCCGCCGGGAGACATTTGGCGATGCAAGCCCCGGCCAACCTCAAGCCGCTGACCTCGCTCCGCTTCTACGCGGCCATGTGGGTGGTGCTGTTCCACTACTGGCCGCACCTCGCGATCAGCGGGACCCCGCCGCTGGTCGCGAAAGGCTATCTGGGGGTCGAATGCTTCTTCATCCTCTCCGGCTTCATCCTCTGCCACGTCTATCTGCCGGCGTTCGAGGACGGCCGGTTCAAGTACGGCGACTTCCTCTGGGCGCGGATCGCGCGAATTTATCCGCTGCACCTGGCCACCCTGGTCGGCATCGGGCTGATGGCCGCCGCCGCGCTCAGCGCCGGCCTGCCGATCGATCCCAACGTGCTGTCGTGGACCTCGCTGCCCGCCAACCTCGCCCTGGTGCAGGCCTGGGGCCTCGCGCCGACCGCAGGCTGGAACCATCCGTCCTGGTCGATCTCGGCCGAATGGTTCGCGTATCTGAGCTTTCCGGCCTTCGCGCTCGCCGTCGTCGCGCTTCGCAAACGCCCGCTGATGGCGCTCGCCGCCTCGCTGGCGCTGATGGCCGGCCTTTACGTCGGATTCGAGCGAATCACCGGTCAGCCGCTGACCCGAGCGACCATCGCGTGGGGCGCTTTGCGGATCGTTCCGTGTTTCGCGCTCGGCTGCGCACTTTTTTTGACATGCAGAAAAAGCGTGGCGGATCGCCGCAACGCGCTCGCGGGCGCCGCTTTTTTCGCCGCGACTGCGCTGGTTTCGGCCCAAATCGGGGCGCCGGACATGATTACGATTTCAGCATTCGGCGGACTGATTATTACGTTGGCGCAAGTTTCCAAGGCCGGCGGTCGGCTGGGATCGCACCCGATTAGCGTCTATCTAGGTGAGATTAGCTATGCGATCTATATGGTTTGCATCCCGTGGGAGCTGCTATTCGTAAATCTATCGGCGAATATCCTGCATCTTGAGCACAAGCAGTTGCCGCTTCCACTGTGGCTGATCTTCATCAGCCTACTCGTTCCTATAGCGGCGGTCGCACATCATCTTGTCGAACGACCGGCCCGTGACGGCATCAAGCTTTGGCGCTCATCGCGTGCGACTCACAAACTTGCGACCATGACGGCGCGGTAAAGACTCTTTTCATAGGCGTAAGTCAGGGTTATCCCCTGGCGTGTCGGAGGCGGGAGATATCCCCAGCATGTTTGGACGAACGAGAGCTTCTCTCGGCGCCCTGTTTTTGGCGGCAGTCGTCGTCTTCGCGCCAGGCGGCGCCTTTGCCGACGACTATTGGCAATGCGTTCCGTTCGCCCGGCTGGTGTCGGGCATCCAGATTTTCGGCGACGCCTGGACCTGGTGGAGCCAGGCCGCTGGCAAGTACCAGACCGGCTTCGTGCCCAAGGCCGGCGCGGTGCTCTGCTTCCGTCCCACGGGCCGCATGCGGCTCGGCCACGTCGCGGTGGTGAGCCAGGTGCTGACCGACCGCGTGATCCAGATCAGCCACGCCAACTGGTCGCTGATCGACGGCGACCGCGGTCACGTCGAGAGCAACGTCACCGTCGTCGACGTTTCGCCCAGCGGCAACTGGAGCGAAGTCAAGGTGTGGAACGACCCGTCCCACAACCTCGGCACCACCGTCTATCCGACCTACGGCTTCATCTATCAGGACGCCGCGACGGCCGTTTCGGCCAAGATCGTCTCCGCGTCCAACGCCGCCGTCGCCATGGCCCAGTCCGCGGCGACCCAGGTGGCCTCCGCCGTCCGCCCCGGCTCCGCGCCGATGCAGATGCTGAACCAGGCCGCCGACTCGACCGACCAGATCGCCGCCCTGATCCAGGCCGCGACCGGTCAGACCCCGGACAAGAAAGACACCAAGTAAGCGCCTTCAGGGCGTCAGGTCTTCCACCTCCAGCGCTGCGACCCGCGCCAGCCGCTCGGCGACGATTCGCCGGTGGCAGTGTGCGGGGTCGGCCTCATAACAAAGCAAGGCGGCCGATCGTTCCCGGGCGATGTCTAGCGCCTGCGCCAGCTCCAGCTGCGCCAGCGGCTCCTGCAAGTGAGCCTCGTAGATCGCTTCCATTTCGGCGACGTGGCCCGCGCGCACCGCCTGGCGTCCGGCCTTCGGCGTGCCAAGCCCGCGCAGATGCACGTAGCCGATACCGGCCTCGGCGAGGCTCGCGGCCAGCAGCGTCTTGGAGAAGCCGGCCCGGCGCGAGGACGCCACCGCCCGCACGTCGATCACCACCTCGACGCCGGCCGTCTTCAGGCAATCGATCACGGCGGCCTGAGTCGCCGCCTCATAGCCGATCGTGCGTAGTTTCATGGCCGCCTCGCGGTCTGGACTTACCTTAGGGGCGCAGCCTAGCAGGCTGGGGCTTGAGGCACACGGGAGCAGCGATTTGGACGCCAGTTACGAGCCGCGCGCGGGCCGCTTGGCGATGGGCTCGCCGACGGGACCTGGCGAAATCGCCTATCTCGACTACGGGCCGCCTGACCGGGCGCCGGATCTGGTGTTCCTGCACGCCAACGGCTTCAACGCGCGGGCCTATCGAACCATCCTCGGGCCGCTGGCGGGCGATTTGCGCATGATCGCGCCGGATCAGCGCGGGCATGGGGCGACGATGCTCGCCACCGATCGGCCGCGCACCTCCTGGCTCGACCTGAAGGACGACCTGCTGGCGTTTCTGGACGCGATGCGGATCGAGCGCGTGGCGCTGGCGGGTCATTCTATGGGCGGCACGGTTTCGCTGTTCGCCGCGGCCGAGGCGCCGGCGCGGGTCAGGGCGCTGTCGCTGTTCGATCCGGTGATCCGCTCGCCGGGACCGGTCTCGGCGGTCTCGCCGGCGGCCATGGCGGCCTCGCCGATGGTCGGCGGGGCGATCCGGCGGCGAAGATCCTTTCCGAGCCGGGCGGCCGCGGTGGAAGGCTATCGCGGTCGCGGCGCCTTCCGCACCTGGACCGAGGCGATGCTGGAGGATTACGTCACCGCCGGTTTTCGCGACATGCCGGACGGCACGGTCGAGCTCGCCTGCACGCCGGAGTGGGAAGTCTCGAACTATGTGAATCAGGCTCACGACAGCTGGTCGGCGTTCTTCAGCTCGATCTGTCCGATCCGCGTGCTGCGCGCCGAAACCGAGTCCCCGGGACGCATTGACGGCCACGTCGAAGAACTCACGGCCACCGGCCGCATCCGTGTCGGCACCGTCCCGGGCACGACGCACTTCCTGCCGATGGAGCGGCCCGAGCTGGTGCGCGAGGCGATCTTGGAGGCTGTGCGCGCGGCCTGACCCGCCGCTACCAGCGCAGCAGTCGCGCGCCGATCACCGCGCCAAGGCTCGCGCTGGCGGCCATGCCGAGCGAGTACCAGACCACGACGAAGGCCGCGGTCGTCTCTTCGCAATAAAGCCCATAGACGCTCGCCCCGACGCCGCCCGCGCACAGGCCCGCGGCGGCGCCGGCGAGCGCCAGCCGGGTCGGCGCCATGCCGCGCAGCCACCACAGCATCGCCGCGAACACCGGCGTCGCCAGCGCCAGGATGCGGAACGGGCACACGTACCAGCTCTCGCCGAGCCAGAGCTGCGCCATGCCCGGGGCCGGCGTGCGGAGGGTCTCCAGCGTAGCGAGGCCCGCCAGCCATGCGGCGGCGACCGCGGCCAAGCCGAGCGCGGCGCCGATTCGGCCGCCCGGTCGCGCCAGCCGCGCCGTGGTCAGCATCCCCGCCGCCGCGATCAACACGCTGTAGGCCGCCTTCATCCAGAACGAGGGGCTGTGCACGGCCTCGCCCATCGGCCGGAGCCCAAGCCAGACGACGAGGGCTACGGCCGAGACCACCGCACCCAGCAGGGCTGTTCCGATCAGCCGGGGCGCCATCGCGCGCCGCCGGACCGGCGTCGTGTCCTCGGCGATCAGGGCGATGAGGTCCTGCGTCTTCACAGTCGCACCTTTTGCGCCAGTTTCTGCAGGCTGCGGTGGATCGCGACCTTCGCCGCGCCGGCGGTGAAACCCTGACGCTGCGCCGCCTCCTCGATCGAGTGGCCGGTCAGTTTCACGTCCCGCAGCAGCGCGCGCTGTCGTTCGGGCAACTCGCCCAGCAGCCGGTCGAGATCGCGGCGTACCGCGCCCTCCTCGGTGTTCTCCGTCGCGATCAGCTCCGCGGCATCCTCCATCGGCACGGTCTGGCGCACGCCCTGGCGGCGGAAATGATCCAGCAGCTTGTAGCGCGCCACCGCATAGGCCCACGGCGTGAACGGCTGGCCGGTGTCGTAGGTGCTGCGCTTAAGATGGATCGCCAGCAGGGTTTCCTGCACCAAGTCCTCCGCATCGGCTTCCGCGGCGCTTAGACGCCGGACGAAATAGGCGCGCAGGCGCCCGGCCAGCGCACCCAGCAGCCGGGCGTGCGCCGCCGCATCGCCGCCCAGACCGCGAAGCATCAGCGCCTTGAGCTCGGCCTCGGTTTCGACCACGCCACCTTCCGTAGTTCGCGCCAACTCGGCTCCTGGTTACATCAAAGGCCCGACGCGCCGTAACCGATCGCCTCTGCGTGGCGTACTAGAGCATAAGACAGTGCGGAAGAGCGCCGGTGCTTGAAGGATTGACGCGATGATATCCGACCCGCCACGGCCGAAGCCGGTGAAGGTGCTGGTGCGTCGTCACAGCCTCGTGGTGCGCATAACGCACTGGATCAACGCGATCAGCCTCTGCTTGCTGCTGTTCTCCGGCCTGCAGATCTTCAACGCCCACCCGCAGCTCTATTTCGGCCAGCAATCCGACTTCGGCCATTCCTGGCTCGGCATGGGCGCTTACGCCAGCGGCGACACGCTGCACGGGGTCACCCGGCTTGGCCCGCTCGTGTTCGACACCACCGGCTTGCTCGGGGCTTCGAGCGAGCATGGCGCGGTCGTCGCCCGGGGCTTTCCGGCCTGGTTGACGATTCCGTCCACCCAATATCTGGCCCTGGGCCGGCGCTGGCACTTCTTCTTCGCTTGGGTGTTCGCGATCAACATCGCCGTCTACCTGGCAAGCGCGATCTTCGGCGGCCACCTGAAGCGCGACCTCGCGCCGACGCTGGATCAGCTGAAACCGCGCCACGTGCTGCAGGACATCTGGGACCACATGCGGCTCAAGTTCCCGAAGGGCGAGGAAGCGCGGCGCTACAACGTGCTGCAGAAGGGCGCCTATCTCGGCGTGGTGCTGGGGCTGCTGCCGGTGATGATCCTGACCGGCATGACGATGTCGCCCAGCCTCGACGCCGACTTCCCGTGGCTGCTCGATCTGTTCGGCGGGCGCCAGTCGGCGCGCTCGATCCACTTCATCACCGCGAGCCTGATCGTGCTCTTCTTCCTCGTGCACATAATCATGGTGGTGCTGGCGGGGCCCTGGAACGAGGTGCGCTCGATGATCACCGGGCGTTACGCGATCGAGGTCGAGCCGCCGGTCCCGGCCCTGCCCGAGCCGATCGGAGACGCGCCATGAACCTGCCCCGCCGCAACTGGCTGCAAGGCGCCGGCGCCAGCGTCGCGGCGCTCTGGCTCTCCGGCTGCGACAGGATCGCCGAGGACCCGAACGTGGTGAAGGCGCTCTCCGGCGCCGAAGTGCTGAACCGGCGCGTCCAGCGCCTGCTGGGCCGGGGCTCGATGGCCCGCGAGTTCACCCGCGCCGACATCACCCCGAACTTCAAGGCCAACGGCAGCACCGATCCGCTGGACGCCGACTACAAGGCCTACGTCGCGGAAAACTTCGCCGGGTGGAGGCTGATCGTCGATGGTCTGGTCGACCGGCCGCTCGCGCTGAGCCTCGACGAGATCAGGGCGCTGCCATCGCGCACCCAGATCACCCGGCACGACTGCGTCGAGGGCTGGAGCTGCATCGGCGAGTGGAGCGGGGCCAGGTTCGGCGCGCTGATGGACCTGGCGGGGCTGAAGCCCGCGGCCAGGCACATCGTGCTCCACTGCGCCGACACCCTGGGCGATGCGAAATACTACGAGACGCTCGACGTGTTCGACGTCCATCACCCGCAGACCATCCTGGCTTACGAGATGAACGGCGCCCCGCTGACGGTCGCCCACGGCGCGCCGCTGCGGCTGCGGGCCGAGCGCTATCTCGGCTACAAGCAGGCGAAATACGTGATGCGTCTCGAAGCCGTCGACCGCTACGACCACATCGGCGGCGGCCAGGGCGGCTACTGGGAAGACAAGGGCTACGACCGGTATGGGGGGATCTAGACCCGCTTGCAGATATTGGGCGTGCGTCTATCTTAGCTAAGTGTGACTAAGGAGCGCGCCGTGACGGTCGTCAACATGCTCGATGCCAAGACCAACCTTTCCAAGCTGGTTGAAGCTGTCGAGAACGGGGGTGAGAGCGAGATCATCATCGCCCGCAATGGCAAACCAGCTGCCCGCCTCGTGCCGCTGGAACAGAAGGGACGCGGCGTCAGGCTTGGCCTCGCCAAGGGCAAGTTCGAGGTTCCCGATAACATCGATCGCGACAACGACGAGATCGCGAAGATGTTCTACGGCGACGAATGAGACTGCTTCTCGACACCCATATCGCGCTCTGGGGCGTCACGGACTACGAGCGGCTGAGATTGGAGACGCAGCGTCGACTGGAAGACCGCCAGAACGAGGTGTTCGTCAGCGTCGTGACGCTCTGGGAGATCGCGATCAAGTACGCGCTGCCGAAGGGACGCGCCGACGACATGCCGATCTCGGCAGAAGAGGCGTTGGCCTTCTTCCTTGAGGCAGGCTACCGGATGCTGGATATCCTCCCACCGCATGCCCTAGCCATCGCGGCGCTTCCGCCGCTTCACCGCGACCCCTTCGACCGGATGCTGGTCGCTCAAGCACGGGCTGAGCCCCTGCGGCTTTTGACCGTCGATAGAAAGGTTGCAGCCTACGGCGACGTCGCCGAACTCGTCTGATTCACGCGCGCTCGAACAGCTTAGCCCAGCGGCGCTTCTCGCGCGTCTTCCAGGCGCCGCGGTGGTAGGCGTCGGAGCCGATCAGCGGGACGACCGTCGTGGCCTCGGCGAACACCATCTGCTCGTGGGTGGTCTGCACCTTGCCCCATGAGGCCGCCTCCTGCAGCGTCGAGGACGAGCAGGCGCCGTCGCGCACGTCGGCGACGGTGATCTGCACGGCGTAGCGGTGCATCTCGGCTTCGACGCCGAGGATCTCGGCGCAGACCACGGTGTCCTGGGCGAAATTCTTCGGCACACCGCCGCCGACCATGAACAGGCCGGTGACGCCGGCGGCGATCTTGATGTCGGTCAGCTCGCGGAAGTCGGCGACCGCGTCGATGGTGAGGTAGGGCTGCTTGGCCGCGATCCGCTCCTTCTGGTGTTTCACCAGGCCGAATCCGGCGGAGCTATCGACGAACGCCGGGCAGAAGATCGGCACGCCTTCCTCGTAGGCGGTCTGGATCAGGCTGGCGGGCTTCTTGGCGTTGCCGGCTGCGAGCCACTTGCCGATCTCGTGGATGAACTCGCGGCTGGAATAGGGGCGCGGCTCAAGCGAATTGGCGATCTCCAGGATGGTGTGGTCGCA
>Ga0302314_10015591_pt1 | contig 12902 bp, 10 predicted proteins | sample III_Palsa_N2_3_FD_200533 | JGI IMG/M metagenome (GOLD analysis project Ga0302314, IMG submission 200533) | Peat permafrost microbial communities from Stordalen Mire near Abisko, Sweden - III_Palsa_N2_3 | ecosystem: Environmental > Terrestrial > Soil > Palsa > Peat permafrost | place: Sweden...
AGGGGTGAATACGGACACCGGAAAAGAAGACTGGCACGCCGATATTGCGGCCAACGGCGCCGTGGCTGGCAGTGACCTGGACGGTCACAAGTGGAAGTACGATCCCAAGACCCATACCTACACCAATCTCGCCACGGGCCGGTCCTGCCCCACCGCGAATCTGCGGCACGTTTGCTCGTCCTAGGTTCATCGGCGCCGGCGAAGTAAAAGAGGTAGCCTGCGAGAGCTGCCCGATAGCGGTCTCCAAATCGTCCACAGACCGTCGATTCCTGTGGGCGTTTTGAAGCCGGAGGCGCCCGGCGATCCGGCTTTCGGGTATCGTCGAAACATGGCCCTCGCACCCCTCCTCGACCTGCGTCCGGCGCAGCCGGCAAACGAAATCGCCCGCGCGCCTTCCAACATCGAAGCCGAGCAGGCGCTCCTCGGTATCCTGCTGTACGACAACGCCGCCTATGAGCGGGTGACCGACCATCTGCAGGGGCGGCACTTCTATGAGCCGTTCCATGGGCGCCTGTTCGAAGCCATCCAGAGCCATGTGCGGCGTGGGCAGCTGGCCGAACCGATCCTGCTCGCCGAACAATTCCAGCGCGACCCGGCGTTCGAGGAACTGGGCGGCGTGCGCTATCTGGCCGACATGGTCGACCGCGGTCCGCCGGCGGCCAACGCGCCCGACTATGGGCGGGTCATCTACGACCTCGCCCTGCGACGAGACCTGATCCGCATTGGCGGCGAGATCGCGGCGGCGGCGCAGGACGGCGATCCGGAAATGAGCGGGCCGCAGCAGATCGAGGCGGCGGAACAGCAACTCTACACCCTGGCCGAGACGGGGGCGGCGAGCAGCGGCCTGGTCGATTTCCGCGATGCGCTCTCCGGCGCCGTTGAGATGGCGGCCGAGGCCTACAGCCGCGACGGCGGCCTTTCGGGTCTGTCGACGGGGCTGGCGGACCTCGACCAGAAGCTGGGCGGCCTGCATCCCTCGGACCTGATCATCCTGGCGGCGCGTCCCTCTATGGGCAAGACCTCACTGGCCGCTAACATCGCCTTCAACGTCGCCAAGCGCTACGCCTGGGAGCCGCAGCCGGACGGCACGCGCAAGGTCGTCAACGGCGGCGTGGTGGCGTTCTTCTCACTCGAAATGTCGGCCGAGCAGCTGGCCATGCGCCTGCTGGCCGAAGCCACCGAAGTCCCGTCCGACAAGATCCGCAAGGGCGAGATCAGCGCCAGCGAATATGGCCGGATCCGCGACGCCGCCCAGGAACTGAGCGATGCGCCGCTCTTCATCGACGCGACCGGCGGTATCTCGATCGGCAAGCTGGCGGCGCGGGCCAGGCGGCTGAAGCGCACGACCGGGCTGGAACTGATCGTGGTGGACTATCTGCAGCTGATGACCTCGGGCGACACGCGCATAGACAACCGCGTTCAGGAAGTCAGCCAGATCACCCAGGGCCTGAAATCCCTGGCCAAGGAACTGTCGGTGCCGATCATCGCCGCCGCCCAGCTGTCGCGCCAGGTGGAAAACCGCGAAGACAAGAAGCCGCAGCTATCGGACCTGCGCGAATCTGGCTCGATCGAGCAGGACGCCGACGTGGTGATGTTCATCTATCGCGAGGCCTATTACATGAGCCGGATCGAGCCGAAGGAAGGCACGCCCGAGCACCTGGAATGGCAGGACAAGCTCGACCCGATCCGCAACCTGGCCGAGATCATCATCGGCAAGCAACGCCACGGCCCGATCGGCACGGTGCGCCTGCACTACAACGAAGACCTCACCAAGTTCAGCAACCTCGCGAGGGAGGGTCGGTTCGAAGTGCGGTAAAGATCAGGAGCGCTGGCGTCTCGCCCGCATCTTCTCTTGGTGGGCGCATATACTTAAAAAAGCGGGCGAGACGCCCGCGCTCCTGCTATTCGTGCGCGGCCTCCACTGTGACCGCCGTGGTCGCGCGAGCGGGACGGATGAACAGGAGGAGCGGGAAGAGCACCAGGGTGGTGAGGAACAGGTAGCCGAACAACTGGTCGTAGGCGATCATCGCGCCCTGGCGGGTTATCTCGCCGTTCAGCACCTGCAGGCCGAAGTCGGTTGTGGGATCCATCGCCGGCGGCAGGGTGGCGCGGATCACCGGGTCGGACGGCACGATACGCCCGGCCAGGACGGAGTGGGCGAAGGACGTCTGGCGGATCAGGGTCGCCTGCATCACCGAGATGCCGACGCTGGAGCCGAGGCTGCGGATCATCGTGCTGAGCGTAGTGCCCTCGGGGCGATGCCGCGGATCGAGGGTGACGTAGGCCAGCACCGACATCGGCGCGAATAGCAGGCCCGATCCAAGGCCCTGGGTGAGGCCCGCCTGAATGATGGTTTTCGACGTCATCAACAGGTTGAAGCTCATCATCTGCCAGATCGAGAACAGGCTGATCATGATGCCAAACAGCAGCAGCAGGCGCGGGCTGATCCGCCGCATCAGGAATGGCATCAGCAGGAAGCCGATAAACGAGCCGACGCCGCGCGGCATGCTGGCGAAGCCGCTCTGTAGCGCCGAATAGCCGAGCAGGTTCTGCATCAGGGTCGGCAACAGGGCGGTGACGCCGAACAGCAGCGCACCGAAGAAGAACCCGAAGATCGTCGTGCCGACGAAATTGCGGTCGCTGAGCAGGTCTCTATGAAAGAAAGGTTGTTTAGCGGTCAGGGTCTGGACCACGAAGATCCACAGGCCGATCATCATCACGATCGTCTCGGTCCAGATCTCGGTCGAGCTGAACCAGTCTTGTGAAGGACCGCGGTCGAGCATCAACTGCAGACCGCCGATGAACATCACGATGCCGCCGAACCCTAAGAAGTCGAACGGCCTCTGTCGTCCGCCTTCGTCACTCGACATGAACAGGAAGAGGCCTAGGAACGAGAGCGCGCCGAGCGGAACGTTGATGAAGAACACCCAGCGCCAGGAGGCGTTCTCGGTCAGCCAGCCGCCCAGCGCCGGACCGATAATCGGTCCGAGCACCACCGAGGCGCTCCACAGAGCCATCACCGTCGGGATCTGCCTGGGCGGAAAGAGATCGAGCATTATCGTCTGCGACAGCGGCATCATCGTCGCCCCGGCGACGCCCTGCAGCAGCCGGAAGATGACGATCTCCGCCAGGTTGGTTGAGAGGCCGCAGGCCATCGACGCGACCGTGAAGCCGGCGATGGAGAACAGGAACATCCGCTTGCGGCCCAGCTTCTGCGAAAGCCAGCCCGAGAGAGGCGTCATGATCGCCGCGGCGATGATGTAGGAGGTCAGCACCCAGGTGATCTGATCCTGCGACGCCGACACGCTGCCCTGGATATGCGGCAGGGCGACATTGGCGATGGTGCTGTCGATGGTGTTCATCAGCGTCGCCAGGATCATGGCGGCGGTGATCGGAATCCGATTGGCGATGTCGGTCTGGGTGGTCATCCGCGGGTCTTCTGCGCTCCCGCCGCCCAAGTCTCAAGCGAGAGCCCGCGATCCGGGGGATGCGATCAGCTCTTGGCGAGGGCCTCGAGGCGGTCGGGACCGACGGCGGCGACGGCGGCTTTGAGCACGTCGATGCTGGGCGCGGCGCCTTCCGCCTCGACCATGAAGCGGTTGGCCACCAGGACGCCGTACTTGCCGTTCTTGCCGCTGTTGTCCCAGTCCTCAGTGGTCAGACGGCCATCGACCTTGCCGACCTTCTCGTAGCCGGTGGCGGTCTGCTTGCTGCTCTGCACGCCCATCGCGCCGGCCAGGCCCGCAAAGGCGCCCATGGCGGAAAGGTCGGTGACGCGCAGGGTGATGTGTGCGCTGTCCTTGCCATACTCGGCCTCGACGTTGGAGGTCGACACCCCGTTGGCGCCCGCCGACTGCGAGGTCAGGGCGGTGCGCGGGATGCCGTCGATCTGATCTGGGATGAAGGCCTTCAGCTTTTCAGGATCGACGGCGATCACCGTCTTGCCGTCGGTCTGGCTTGCGTCCAGGGCCTTTGCCGAGGCGGCGGCCGCGGCGGTTGCGGCCGTGAGCTTGCCGATGTCCACGTTCTGGCCGTTGACGCTGACGACGCCCGAATCGCCTCGGGCGCTCACCATGCTCGCGCCCCAGAGCGCCGGTCCGGCGACCGCGCTCATCACCGCGGCGACCACGATGTATAGGACGATCGCGCAGATGATGGTGACGATGGTATAACCCATCGTCTTCTCGGGCGGCGACCTCATCACCCTCGGAAGCCCGGTGTAGAGCAGGTACAGTCCGTAAAGAGCGCACAGGCCGGCGATGATCGACAACGACGGGATCAGCAGGAAGACGCCGCCGACCCAGCCTGCGGTGCCGGAATAGGCGGCCACCTTCATCGCTTGAATTTGACTCTTCCGGCCATCGAAGCTCGGCGCGAGAGCGTCGATGATAAGCGCGAGCACGAAGGTGGTCACCAGCGCCAAAACATAGCTCACTACCGCGCTGGTAATCGACATCATCAGTGGCGGATGGAAATGGACGAACATGAAGCCATATCCGAACAGCTGTCCGCCGATCAGGGAGCAAACCGCTGGAATCGCCGCCAGGATACAGATGTAGCCGGTGAACAACCCCTGCGTCGTCGCCGATTCCGCGTCGATGACCTCCCACTCGGATTTCGGCCGCAGCAAGATTGCCTGCACGCGCCCGATCAGGCCGACGCTTCTTGGCCCTTCCACAATAGTCATTTCCATCCCTCCAGTTGTCGCACCTTGAAGCTCCAAGGTGAGGCTATGCCAATTCGGCGACGCTGACGAGGGGCTTGCCCGCAACCATTTGGAGCGCGCCCGGACGCCTTGGAGTATTGTCGGGCGTTCATCTTCCGAATCGGAGACTCATGGCCCGCGACGGCGCCGTATACGCCTGCCAATCTTGCGGAGCGGTCCACTCGAAGTGGGCCGGGCAATGCGCCGCATGCGGCGCCTGGAACAGCCTGGTCGAGGAGGTGGTCTCGCGGCCCCCCGGAGCCCTGGCGCCGGCGCGCGGATCGAAAGCCCGGGGACTTGTGTTCGAGGGCCTGGAGTCGCTTTCGCCGCCACCGCCCCGCTTGGTCACCGGCATCGCCGAGTTCGACCGGGTGTGCGGCGGCGGCGTCGTTCCGGGCTCGGCCATCCTGCTGGCGGGGGACCCCGGGGTCGGCAAGTCCACACTTCTGCTGCAGGTCTGCGCGCTGGCCGCCCGGCGCGGTGCGACCTGCGCCTACATCTCCGGCGAGGAGGCGGTCGAGCAGGTGCGCGAGCGGGCGCACCGCATGGGCCTAGCCGACGCCGCGGTGAAGTTGGGCGCCGAGACCGCGCTGCGGGCGATCATCGAGGCGGTCAAGCGCGAGGCCTTCGATCTGGTGGTGATCGACTCGATCCAGACCCTGTGGAGCGACGCCCACGAGGCCGGCCCCGGGTCGGTGACGCAGGTGCGCGCCTGCGCCGGCGAACTGGTGCGGCTGGCCAAGCAGCGCGGCGTCGCCATGCTGCTTGTCGGCCACGTCACCAAGGATGGCCAGATCGCCGGGCCACGGGTGGTCGAGCACATGGTCGACGCCGTGCTGTCGTTCGAGGGGGAGCGCGGCTATCCGTTCCGGATCCTCCGCGGCGCCAAGAACCGGTTCGGGGCGACCGACGAGATTGGCGTCTTCGAGATGAGCGACGGCGGACTGGCCGAAGTGAAAAACCCGTCGGCGCTGTTCCTCAACGAGGGCGGCCAGCGAGCGGCGGGCGCGGCGGTGTTCGCCGGCATCGAGGGGTCGCGCCCGGTCCTGGTGGAATTCCAGGCGCTGGTGGCCCCGTCCGTATACGGAACGCCTCGACGGGCGGTCGTCGGATGGGACAGCGGGCGTCTGGCGATGGTGATGGCAGTGCTGGAAGCGCGTTGTGGCCTTGGATTTGGCGGTCGCGATGTCTATCTGAACGTCGCCGGCGGCCTGAGGATCAGCGAGCCGGCGTCGGACCTCGCGGCGGCGGCGGCCCTGGCTTCATCGGTCCTTGACATGGCTCTTCCGCAGGACTGCGTGGTGTTTGGTGAAATCAGTCTCTCAGGAGATGTTCGCCCGGTGAGCCGGTCGGACTCACGACTCAAGGAGGCCGCCAAGCTCGGCTTCGCGCGCGCCTTGGCGCCGTCCACGAGTTCGGGCGGCGCCGACGGCGCGAACGGCGTCTCGGTGACCGGTGTGTCGCGCCTGAGCGACGCGGTAGCCCGGATTGGCGAGCAGCCATGGCCATGAGGCGAGTATGAGCCTGTTCGACATCATCGCCGGCCTGGTCCTGTTCGTCTCCGCGATCATCGGCCTCTCGCGTGGAGCGACCCGGGAAGTGACCACCGTCATCGCGTTCGTCGCGGCCGCCGTAATCGCCGTGTTCGCGCTGCGCTACACCGGACCGCTCGCGCGGCACATGGTGGCGACGCCGTGGATGGCAAACGTGGCGGCCTTGCTTGTCGCGTTCGTCGTCGCCTATCTCGCCCTGCGCGCGATCGGCGGGATGCTGATCCGCGGCGTGCAGGGGACCGTGCTTTCAGGCCCAGATCGCATCCTGGGCGGCGGCATAGGCGTAGCCAGGGGACTGGTCGCCGTCGGCGCCGTCTTGTTGCTGATCGACGCGGCCACCCCCCCGGAACGCATGCCGCCGTGGATCACCGGCGCCAGGCTGTACCCAGTGGCCAACGCATCCGCCGACCTGCTGCGCGTGTTCGCTCCGCAAGGGTGGAAACTGGCGACGGAGGTCGCGCCTGGCGTAGAGAGCGCTGTCCTGGAACCTCCGCGATCCGCCCAGGATCGCCTCGTGGACGACAGCCCGCCGGCCCATTCGTCCTCGGGCCGCGACTCCGGCTATAGTGAGCGGCAACGCAAGGCCCTCGACGTTCTGGTGGAGAAATCACGGTGACCCAAGACGACGATCAGCTTCGACTGGAATGCGGCGTCTTCGGCGTCTTCGGCGTTCCCGACGCCGCCGGCATCGTCGCGCTGGGCCTGCACGCCCTGCAACACCGAGGCCAGGAGGCTTGCGGCATCGCCGCCTTCGACGGCCAGGGGTTCCACACCGAGCGGCACCTGGGCCATGTCGCCGAGGCGTTCTCGCAAGCCGACCTGACGCGCCGGCTTCCTGGTTCCTGCGCGATCGGCCACACCCGCTATTCCACCGCCGGCGGCAGCTTCCTGCGCAATGGCCAGCCGATGTTCGCCGATCTGCTGGCCGGCGGCATCGCCATCGCCCACAATGGAAACCTGACCAACTTCCTGACCGTGCGCGAGCAACTGGTCGAGGACGGCGCGATCTTCCAGTCGACCTCCGACTCCGAGGTTATCCTGCATCTGATCGCCCGTTCGCGCAAAAGCCGAGTCGTCGAGAGATTCATCGACGCCCTTCGCCAGGTGGAGGGCGGCTACGCCCTGGTGGCGCTGACCAACAAGAAGTTGATCGGCGTGCGCGACCCCCTGGGCATCCGCCCGCTGGTGCTGGGCGACCTGAACGGCAAAGCGGTGTTTGCCTCGGAGACCCGGGCGCTGCACATGGTCGGCGCGCGCTTCGTGCGCGACGTCGAGCACGGCGAGATGGTGATCGTCTCCGAAGACGGGATCGAATCGGTCCGGCCGTTCCCGGCGCCCAAAGCCCGGCCGTGCGTCTTCGAATATGTCTATTTCGCCATGCCTGACAGCGTGGTCAACGGACGCTCGGTCTACGAGGTCCGCAAGCGCCTGGGCCAGAGACTGGCGCAGGAGAGCGGCCGGGACGTCGACGTGGTGGTGCCGGTGCCCGATTCCGGCGTTCCGGCCGCGCTCGGCTACGCCCAGGAAAGCGGCATACCCTTCGAAATGGGGATCATCCGCAACCACTATGTCGGGCGCACCTTCATCCAGCCGACCCAGGACGCCCGCGAACTGAGCGTGCGCATGAAGCTGAGCCCCAACCATGCGGTGCTGGCCGGCAAGCGGGTGATGCTGATCGACGATTCGATCGTGCGCGGCACCAATTCCGTGCGCGTCGTGCGCATGGTGCGCGAGGCCGGAGCGACCGAGGTGCATCTGCGCTCCGCCTCGCCACCGCTGAAGTGGCCGGATTTCTACGGCATCGACACGCCCGAGCGTGATCATCTGCTGGCCGCCAACCGGTCTCTCGCCGAAATGTCCCATCTGCTGGAGGTCGACAGCCTGGACTTCCTTTCGGTGGAGGGGCTGTATTGGGCGATGGGCGCGGGCCCGCGCGACCCGATCAACCCGCAGTTCACCGATCACTACTTCACCGGCGACTATCCAACCCGACTGCTTGATCGCGAGATCGCGCAAGGCCGCAACGCGGCGATCGAGCGACAGCTGTCGTTCCTGGTTGACGCCTGACACCTCCTTCCGCGACGCTCGATTTGATGACCCCAGACCCTCTGCCCCTCGCCGGGCGCTGCGCGCTGGTGACCGGCGCGACGCGTGGGATCGGGCGGGCCGCCGCGCTCGCCCTGGCCGCGGCCGGGGCGCAACTGATCGCGGTCGGCCGCACGCAGGGCGCGCTGGAGGACCTGGACGATGAGATCCGGCAGGCCAGCGGCCGCCGCGCGACCCTGGTCCCGATGGATCTCACCAACGGGGCCGGTGTCGATCAGCTCGGCGGAGAGATCTTCCAGCGTCACCGGAAGCTCGATGTCCTGGTGCACGCCGCCGCCATGCTGGGCGGCGTGCGCCCGGTGGGCCACATACCACCGGACATCTGGGACAAGGTCGTGGCCACCAACCTCACCTGCGCCTACCGGCTGATCCGATCGATGGAGCCGCTGCTGAAAGCGAGCGACGCCGGTCGGGCGATCTTCCTGACCTCTGGGCGGGCGATACACCCCAAGGCGTTCTGGGGATCATACGCCGCGACGAAGGCCGGGCTCGAAGCGCTGGTGCGCTGCTGGGCCGACGAGGTGGACGGTTCGCCGCTTCGCGCGATCCTCCTCGATCCGGGCCGGATGCGCACGCGGATGCGCGAACAGGCCTACCCAGGTGAAGATCCCGCCACCCTCCCCGACCCGTCCGAGATCGGTCCGCTTTTCGTCGAACTGGCCACGGGCCCCGATCCCGGCCTGCCGCACGAACCGGTCAGGTTCGCCGACCGGGTGGACGTGAGGCGGTAGGCCCCTTGTCGGCCTCTGGCGTTCGCGCCCGCCGCCGCCGGGCCTGGAAGGCCTTGACCGGATCGGCGTTCTCTTCGGCGTAGGGATTGGCCCCCGACTTGACGGTGATCCGGATCGGCGTGCCGGGAAGATCGAAGCTCTGGCGGATGGAGTTGATCAGGTAGCGTCGATAGGCGTCCGGCAGCTTGTCGGCCCGACTGGCGAATAGCACGAAGGTCGGCGGCCGCGCCTTGGTCTGGGCCATGTATTTGGGCTTGACGCGACGTCCCTCAACCGCCGGCGGCGGGTGGCGTTCGACGGCCATCTTCAGCCAATCGTTGAGATCGCGGGTCTTGATCTTCGTGGACCAGTCGTCGTGAGCCTTGATGACGGCGGGCATGAGCCTGTCGAGACCACGGCCGGTCTCCGCCGACAGATGGACGACAGCCGCGCCCCTCAGTTGCGGCAGCATGCGCTCGGCGTGTTCGATGAACGTCTTGAGGCGAGGTCCAGGATCCTCAACGAGATCCCATTTGGCGAGAACGAAAACCAGCGCCCTGCCCTCGCGTTCGACGAGATCGGCGATCTGCAAATCCTGCGTCTCGAAGGGATGGGTGGCGTCCATCACCAGCAGCACGACCTCGGCGAAGGTGATGGCGCGGATGGTGTCCTGGGTCGAGAGCTTCTCCAGCGCTTCGTCGATCCGCGCCTTGCGGCGCAGACCGGCCGTGTCCACCAGGCGCACCCGCCGTCCCTGCCAGTCCCAGTCGACCGACACGGCGTCGCGGGTGATCCCCGCCTCGGGACCAGTGAGCAGGCGATCCTCGCCCACCAGGCGGTTGATCAGCGTGGACTTTCCCGCATTGGGACGCCCGACGATGGCGATACGAACGGGCTTTTCCCCGCGCGCGCCATCGTCATCTTCCAAATCCTCATCCGGAGCAGCAGCCATCACCGCGGCATAGAGATCGGCCAAACCCTCCCCGTGCTCCGCCGAGATCGGCACGGGTTCGCCGAATCCGAGGCTGAAGGCCTCCAGGGCGCCGGCGTCCCCTGCCCGCCCTTCGGTCTTGTTGGCCACCAGGACGACGGGCTTGTCAGCGTGGCGCAACACCGCGGCGAACAATTCGTCCAGGGCGACCACGCCATCGCGCGCGTCGATGACGAACAGGATCACATCGGCTTGCGCCAGCGCCAGCTCGGTCTGGCGCCGCATCCGCGCTTCCAGGCTTTCGTCGGCGACGTCTTCGAAGCCCGCGGTGTCGATCAGGTTGACGTCGAGGTCGCCGAGCCGGCCGGTCCCGAAGCGCCGGTCCCGGGTTACGCCTGGCCGGTCGTCGACGATCGCCAGCTTTCGCCCGGCCAGCCGGTTGAACAGGGTGGACTTGCCGACATTCGGGCGCCCGACGATGGCGAGAGTCACCATGGGCGCGCCGAGCTACCGAATCGCGACGAGTTGCGCCGTATCGGTCACGACATAGATTACGCCGTTTACCGCGATCGGGCCGATCAGGGCGTCCGCCCCCAGGTGAATACGCCGGTCGACCGCGCCGGTCTTGGCGTTGAGGGCGACGGCGTCACCTTTGCTCGACAAGCTGATCAGGCGGTTGGAGGCAAGCAGCGGGCTCGACCAATAAGCACGCTTCTTTTTCTTCGCGCCCTCGTTGAGATCGCGGATCCAATAAACTTGGCCGCTGTCGCGCGAGGCGCAGACCACCCGTCCATCCTGATCGATCGCGAACACGACGTCACCCGCCGGCCATGGGCTGGTGATCGCGGAAACCGGCAGGCTCCAGCGGGTCGAGCCGGTACGGAGGTCGACCGCCGCCAGGATGTCGGAGTGGCTTACGGCGTAGACATCGGTCTTGTAGATCACCGGCCGTCCCGGGATGTCGCGGATCTCGGATAGGGCGTTGGTCCGGTTTGCTCGCGACAGACTGGCGTTCCAAAGTTCCGTGCCGTTCGCAGCGCGCACGGCGACGAGCTCGCCCGATGCGAACGAGGCCACGACGGTGTCGTTGTCCACGGCGGGACTGGAGGCGGCGAGAATGCGGGCAGGCTCCGTCAGAGCCTGATAGGTCCACTCCTGAACTCCTGTGCCCTCGTCGAATGCGAAAAGCTCGTCTTCGACATCGACCACGAAGATCCGGCCGCCGGAGACCGTCGGGGCCGCGTGCACCGGCGCATCGGTGCGAGCCCGCCAGACGAGCTTGCCGGTCGCGGCGTTCAGCGAGACGACCTCGCGGAACCCCGACGAGGCGTAGATCTTGCCGCCATCGTAGGCGAGACCACCGCCCCAGGCTTCGTGATCACGCTTGGATTTGGGCATGATATTGGTGTGCCAGAGCGTCGCTCCGGTGCGGGCGTCGTGCGCCGAAACCGTCGCCATCCCGTCCATGACATAAATCCGCCCGTCGGCGGCGATCGGCGGCGCCGTCACATGGTGGCGACGCGACGATGGTACGCCGAAGGACCGGCGCCACGCGATCGAAAACGCCGGAGCGGCGTCGACATTTTCCACCGACTGGGACGGTGTGCCTCCCGGCAGCGGCCAGTCGGCCTGCGGCGCAGGAACGGGAAGGAAGAAGTCCTGGCCCTTCAGGGCGTCCGAGACCGCCAGCTGCTCGCCCGACTGGATGATCGGAATGCGAACACCGGAGATCTTCCTCTTCGGCTCCTTCTTGCCGTGAAACGGATTGACCTTGCCGAGAGTGGAGCAGCCTCCCAGCGCCAGCGCGACGGCCAGGCTGACGACGCCGAAACTGCGAAATCTCGTCATTGAGGGTTCCCGGCGGCGCCGTCCGCAGCCCCTTGCTGCGGCGATCCATCCTGTGGCGGAGGCCCGGCCCCCGCATCGCCGGGAACACTCTGCGGCGGAAGCGGCGGCAATGTGGCGGCCACCTTGGCGGCGCTGGCGATAGCGCTCGCCTGCCCGGAATCGATCAGGGCGATGGCGGCTTGCGCCCGCGCGCGCATCGTCTGGGTGACGCCAAGGGTCAGCGACAGCGCCGTGTAGTCGTTTTTCGCTGCGGCAGTCTGGCCGGCCAGCAGCTTGGCCATCGCCAGGCTCTCCTTGGCCTCCAGATCGAACGGTTTCTTATCGCCTATCAGCGCGCTCAGCCGTGTCTCGAGTTGCGGATAGGGCGCGCTGTCGAGCAAGGCCTCCGCCGCCCGCAAGCGGGAGAAATCGCCTAGAACCTGATTCGGAGCGGCCTTCGCGGCGAGGTCATAGAGCGCGACCGCATCGGCCGTCTTGCCGGCGACGAGCCGGATGTTGCCTTGCTGCAGAAGCGCAAGCGTCCGGTAGCCGGCCGGGCCGGAGGCGGCGGTCCCCTGGAAGGCGGTGTACGCGCCGGTCAAATCACCCTGCGTCAAGGCGACGGTCGCCTTGTCATAGGCGATCGACGCCCGCCCGATATTGCGATCGCGCCACGCATTGTAGCCCCAGGCCGCCAGCCAACCGATCACGACGGCAAGCAGCGCCGCCAGGAACCATGGCCAGGCTCGCATCGCGAAGTTGCGATAGCGGTCGGAGCGCAGTCGCTCCTCGACCTCCTCCACAAAATCAACCACGTGGTAAGACTCCGGATTAGTCCCCGGTCCGAGGACCGGCGGAACCTATAGTGTGGGCGACCCGCCCGCAACGGAGACCGGCGCGATGACCGGTCGAACCGGCTTTCGTCCGACCGCGAGGATGTCCTCGAAATTGAGGACGATCAGGCCGACCTGGACGATCAGCATCAGGCCGGGGCGCAGGATCTGCCCTACGGAGTCGCCGAACGATACCATCACCTCCCGCCCGCCGAGGAAACTCTGCGCCAGTTCATG
>Ga0302314_10015594_pt1 | contig 12902 bp, 7 predicted proteins | sample III_Palsa_N2_3_FD_200533 | JGI IMG/M metagenome (GOLD analysis project Ga0302314, IMG submission 200533) | Peat permafrost microbial communities from Stordalen Mire near Abisko, Sweden - III_Palsa_N2_3 | ecosystem: Environmental > Terrestrial > Soil > Palsa > Peat permafrost | place: Sweden...
CCTCGGCGTCCAAGTCTTCAGCGTTTGTGGTGAGACTAAGGATGAGACTGGAACGGCCGAAGCCCCGCCGGGTGGACTCGGCGGGGCTTCGTTTGTCCTACTCAGAGCGGTAGCGGTGGGATTCGAACCCACGGTGAAGTTGCCCCCACACACGCTTTCGAGGTCTGCACCTGGGTTCTGCGGGCGGTTCGCCATGATCCGCAGCTGTTCACCCCGGTTCATTACCGCAGGTCAGGTGGGTTCGGCTCGACGCCGAGGCCGTAGGCGGACGAGCGGGAACCACGGCGGATGAGACTACAGATGAGACTAGGACCCCGGCTTGAGCTGCTTCCTCGAACCCGTCGAAGAGGGCAGAGTCTCGGGCGAGTCCTCATCGTCCACCGACAGCGGGACGTCCTCGTACAAGATCACATCGAAGCCTTCTGCACCGCCGGTACTGCCGACGCCAGGCTCCCTGTAGTTCCGGATCAGGAACCCGAAGCCCAGCGTGCGTCCGGCCTGTACGAGCTCCACGGCCTCCTCGAACGTCCCCGTGTAGAGCGCCTTCACGATCGGAGGGTTGACCTCGCGATCCGATTCCTCGTTGTCAGCCTGCCTCGCTCCTCCTGGGGTCGCCGTTCAGCTCTATCAGCGCGGACTGCCGAATACCTGGTCCAAACGCGCTGCGAGCTCCTCGGCTACCTGGGCGACTGCGCGACTCAGGCCGTCTGCGCTGACCGCTTCTGTTACGTCAGTTCGTAGGGCCTTGTCGCTCGTCCTGATTGTGACAGCACCGTGCCTCGGGACGCCTACCTTGCCGCGGGTGATCAGCATCGCGGGCGCGATCGCGGCGACGGGGACGATCCGCGTCGGCAGCGGGGCCGGAACTGAGAGCAGTAGGTCAAGTAGTGCGGTGAGGCGTGTAGTGATGTGGTCCGTGTCGAAGATCGCGACGGACAGTCCGTCCGATGTGGGGAGCGGCTCCCAGACGCTGCGCTGGCCGGCGCGTAGCACCGCGAGTCCTGTGTTCCCGCTGCCCCGCACGGGCCGCACGAAGGCGACCGTGCCGTCGGACGAGGGTTGGCCCTCGACTGCTTCGGCCTGGCCGAACAAGCCACTGCTGCGTCCGAGCTGTACCAATTCGCCCCACAGCGGCTGCAGCCGTGCCACCTGCAGCCGTGCGTCGGCTTCGACCGGCACTAGGTGCAACTCCAGGGTGGCTGGTTCCGTGCCGTAGACCTGATGCAGATCTGCGCGCCAGGACATGGCCGGGGCCTGGTCGAGCACGGACCAGTCGAGGTCGGTTGTCGGCTCGGGCGGAGTCGCCGTGCTTTGTGAGGTAACGGATCCGCCGAATGGGTCGGGAGTGGGGAGCGCGGCGATCACACCCAGGGCGAGGGCGGCGGCGTGTCGCGCCGCCCGCAGTTGCCAGCCGCCGTCGTCACTGGACGTCTTGGTTCCATTGGAGTGGTCGCTGATCCCGCGGATCACCAGAAGCTCGACGCCGACGTGCTGGGCGGCCCGAGCAACCCCGGCCGCCTCCATTTCGATCGCGGCGGCGTCGTTGTACATGCTCTTCAGCAACGCGGCCAATGGCGAGTTGTTGGTGTCCTTGACCTGGTCCCCGGATGCGATCGGCTTGAAGTGCACGTTGGGTGCCGGGTGCGAGCTGTCGCTCGGCAGGAACTTCACCCACGACGCGTTGGCCTCGACATACTGGGCGATTTGGAGTAGCCGGTGCGCGCCAGCCCACGCCTCCGGCCGTGCGTTGAAGCCGATCGTCGTATCCTTGCCGCCCTGGTAGTCCATTACTCGTGTGGCGGCCACCACGTCGCCGAGGGCCATGTCGTTTTTCAGAGCGCCCGCGACGCCGACGAAGACCACGGCGGCCGGATGAGCCCAGTTGATCACTCGCTCCGCGACCACCGCGGCCTGGCCATTGCCCGGCCCCGTGCACACCAGGCAGACGTTGTACCCGGTGCCCGGCAGAGCGGCTTCCTCAACAATGGTTCCCGCAGGCAGGTCGTGGCGAGTGGGCTGGGGTAGGTGTGCGCGTACTGCGGCGGCTTCCAAAGGCAGGGCCGTAAGTACCACGATCCGGTTCGATCCCACTGTGCTTCCTTACGTCGTCGAAGAGGGGCGGGGCCACGCCGTCGTCGCCTCTACTGGTCGGCGCCGCCCAAGACACGTGGCGGTGCCTCAGGCTGCGACGGGTCCACCGTGCTGACCAACCGGTTCTCGCGTGCGGTCGGGAGGCTTTCGTGGAGGTGGTGCCAGGACTTCTGGTCGTCGGCGATGATCGCGTCGAGCTCAGCCAGGCACGCGGTGAGCGCAACCGCATTGACAGGCTGTCCGTCGGCGCCGGCCATGTGAAAGTCCACGTGGCGTGAGAGGGTCTCCAGACGGCGCACCGTGGCGGTGCGCAGCACCCACAGCCGACGATGGGTGAAGAACGCCTCTGCGGCGGCCAGTACGGTGATCAGTGCGCCGAGCACCAGTGCAATGTTGAGTAGCCACGTCCGTGTCGCTTCCGAGGTGCGGAGGCCCAGTAGCACTGTGACGATGGCTGACAGCGTCACCGTGGCCATCTGCAACCCGAATGCTTTGCGCTTGTCCCGGCGCCGCCGGTGCCCGAACAGAGCGAGTTGCCGGTCGACCTCGCCGCGCAGGAATCGCCACCGCGCGTCCGGATCAGCCTGCTCCGTATCGTCGACCGCGGCACCCGTCGTACCTTGCTCCACCTGTCCTCCCGCTCACTCGCCCCGCGCAGTGCGTTGGTGACGGCCGCGTCAGGTGGCAGCCCGGCACCCTTCGTGCCGACCACACCGCGCACCATCCTACACGGGCTTGAAACAAAGGTGTCCAGCAGATCTGGACATAGCGCGTTATCATGTTCGAGTGACATCGACTGCCGATCAGCTGAGGGCCCTGCTGGATGACACGGGGTACCGCGCGCTTGACTCCCTTGCCCGCTCCAGCGCACCGGTGAGCGGAAGAGCCCTGGCGCGCGCGCTCAACGTTGCTCCGACGACCGCGACGTCCGCGCTGGCAGTGCTCAAGAGGGCTGGCTTCGTGGTCTCGACTGTCGAGGGTCGCTCGACGCTGTGGCGCCTCGACGTGAGCAACCCGATGATGCGCAATTGGTTGCAGGAGATGGGTGGGTCGGATGCGCAGGCGGATGACCGTACCCGGCGTCCGTCCATGACAGCGGTGATCTTCACAGCGTTGCAGTTGGAATATGAGGCGGTCGCCGCGCACCTGCCGGAGCGGCGGCCCAGCCGCGTGCGTACAACACGATTCGAGGTGGGCGACTTCGCTGGTGATCATGCGGACTGGACCGTGCATGTCGCAGAGCTGGGTGCGGGCAACACGCGCACCGCCATCGAGGTCGCTGCGGCGGCAGCGGCGCTCGCGCCCCACCTTGTGTTGTTCGTCGGCATCGCTGCCTCGGTCAAGCCCAAAGACCTGGTCCACGGCGACGTCGTCGTGGCAGACCGGGTCTACAACCTGCACAGCGGCAAAGACGCGCGTGATGAAGCTGAGGGGTCGGTCCACCTGACGCGGCCACTGTCCTTCACCGCCGCCCACGGCCTCGTGCAGCTGGCAATGGATGTGCGCCGGCGTGACTGGGCGGTTGAGTTGCCCGTTGGCCAGGCCCTGAATGCCCTCGGTACCAATCCTCGGGTCGAGATCAAGCCCATCGCTGCGGGTGAGGTTGTGCACACCGACGGTCGCTCGGCGCTTATGGAGAAAGTGCGCCGGAATCTCAACGACGTGGCGGCGGTCGACATGGAGTCGCTCGGGCTCTATGAGGCCGCCTACAAAGACAATGTACCCGCGCTCGCCGTGCGCGGGATCTCCGATTGCGGGGAGGATAAGGATCCCGACGCGGATGGCGAATGGCAGCCGCGGGCAGCACGTCATGCTGCGACGTTCGCGTTCGCGCTGCTGCGCCGGGCCGAGCCGGACGACTTGCCGGCGCAGGGCACCTGGGCGGTGCCAGGCGGCGGCGTACCACCGTCCACCAGCCCCTCGCCGCTCCAGCTGCTGCTGCGCGTTGCACCGACCGTGGCACTTGCGTACGAGTGGGCGCTGCCACTGGCCGGGGCCCGGGCCACCACGGTCCTCGGGGACTTGGTTGCGCTCGGCGATCAGCCTGCGACGTGGCTGAGCCGGTTTAGACACCGACCGCCTCAGCTGTTCCGCCGCGATGACAGCGCGGCGCTGTGGGTCCTGGTCGCTGAGTTCGCCGACTCCCACGAGCACCCGGCCACGCCTTGGTTCATTGAGCAGGCGGCGAAGCTCTGGAATGGCGATGTCCTGTCCGCATATCTGTACTGCAAGGGTGCGGTCGCCGCCGCTCGAGGTAATGAGCGAGAGAAGGCGGACGAGTTGCTTGCGTGCGCAGAGGCCGCCGCGCCAGCTGGCCAGCCGCTGTGGGCGTTCTATCGCGCCGTGCTCGGCGCTGACGGCTCGGCGGTCGCCCCCGCGCTCCTGGCCGCGGCCGGGGTACTCAGGCTGCCTTTTCCGCGGCCGGTTCTGGCTGGCCTGGGGGCCGACCCGGCACCAGCGCAGCTGGATGACGCGTTTATGGCGTTCGTCGAGGAGTTCGCCGAACTCCATCCGGCCTTCCTGGAGTTGACGAGGCTGACCATCACACTTGCCGCAGTCGCAGTGCTGCGCGAGACCCCCGGGCAGATCGACGCCGCCCAGATTCTCTCGGAGAATGTCGTGCGCGGTTTTCCGGGGTATCGTCCCAGCCCCGCGAGCACGTCGGCGTTGGCAGCACTCGCGGGCTCGCGATCCTCGAGGATCGCGCTGGAACTGGCGAGGACCCTCTGCGTGAGGGCAGCTGATCCCGTCAGCCGAGTCTCGGGCTTCGACCGGGACTCGGCGTTGGCCCGCGCCGAGGAACTCGCGCTCACGGCGCGTGGCCGGCGGCAGGACTGGGGTGGTCCAACCAGCGACGCGCTCGTGCTCGCCGCTCAGGCGCGGGCTCTCTCGGGCGACATTCGCGGTGCCTTGGCGATGCTCGTGCCACCACCTGCGGGTAGGGCCGACGCTCCCGAGGCCACATCCCAACCTGTTGTTCAGGCCGCGGCGGGGCTGGCCGCGCAAGTCGGGAACATCGATCTTGCGCTTGAGCTGGCCGCGAGGATCGATGAACCGGCGGAGCGGCGGCTGGCGACCGCGCTCGCGCTCAGCCTGCGCGAGGATTCCCGCCTCGAGGCTGCCGCCGAGTTCCGCGCTGCACTCGATGAGGTCGTCTCCCGGCCCCGCATCGATCAGCAGATCCGAGCGCTGCTTGGGCTGTCGATGCTCGCGCCGCTCGACGAGGGCGAACTATCCCAGCTAGAGGCGCTCGATTCGGAGATCGCCGATCTGATCCGCGCACAATCGCTGCTGACGATTGGCAAGGTCGCCCAGGCGCAGATCCTCGCCCGTCGCTATCCCGATTCCGACGGTGCGCTGCAGATCCGCGTCGCCTGTCTGATGCACCAAGGGAGGACCACCGACGCCGTTAGTGCTGTGGAGCGCTTCGCTGTACGCCACAACCACGACGAACGGCACCTGTTCAACGCAGCGCTTCTGGCGCACTCCAGTGGGACTACGGACGACGCCGTGCGTCTGGCTCAGCGTGTCGCTTCGAGTACCGACGCGGCGCGCCGTCGGACGGTGCGGGAGATCCTCATCGACGCCGCATCGCGCCGAGAGGACTGGGGCACGGTCTTGGATCAGACGCACAGGCTCATCGTCGACGAAGAGATCGCCGAATCAGACCCGAACCGGGACGCCAGCCTGATCAAGTACCGGTGGGGGCAGGTATATGCCCTTCACCAGCTTCGCCGGATGGCTGACGCCTACGAGGTCATCCGGGCAGATCCCTGCCTGGAGCCAGCCGACCGTAACCAGGCTCGGCTCGTCGCCTCGGTGCTGCGCACGATCGCACCCTCGGTCGCCGAGGACCCTACTGAGGATGTCGGCAGTGCGGACCTCACACAGGCGGAGATCCTGTCTGCCGTCGCGCAGGCGGCTCAGGCATTCCCTGACGACGAGGAACTGGTCGCCACCGCCGTAATGACCGCCTTCTCGATGCCCACCGGGGAACAACCCGACTACCGTCTGATGGCCAAAGCACGCGAATTGCACAAGCAGTTCTTCGAGCACTTTCCCCACAGCAAGCTGATTCAGCAGGTGCCGATCGATGATGCACTCAGCAGCGTGCAGGAGTTCCTACGCACTCACCTGGCCCCTGTGGCGGATGCGGCGGAGCAGATGCAACGCGCGGCGGTCAACGGACAGGTTCCTATCAGCGTCTGCACCACGGCGCTCGGCCACAACTACGCGGACGCATTGATCCGCAACACCGTCGGCTGCTACGTGATCCGCAACCCCGATCAGACCATCTGTGCGCAGGAGATCGAAGTCGCGCGGCTGGCCCTGGATTCCACGGTGGTCGTGGACGCCTCCGCCCTGTTCCTCTCCTCGTTCGTGCTGGGGCCCACGACGCAGCTGCGGGCTCACTTCGAACAACTCCTCGTCGCCGCCCCCCAACGTGATGACATCCTGCAGGCGCACACCTCCCTGATGATGCGAAGCTCCGGCTCACTCGGCTGGGATCCGCGAACTGAACGACCGGTGTTTACCCACTACCCCGAGGAGATGACCGAAGGCTGGGCCAATCAGGCTGACGCCCTGCGTGCAGCGCTCGACGAATGCGACGTCCCATCTAACCCGCTCTCCGGCGACGACGATCCCAAGCTCAGGGTCTGGAATGCACCGATCCGACTGGCACGCGAGCTCGGGCTGAGCCTGCTAGCGGACGACGCCGCACTGCGCGCCGTAGCCCGCAGCGAGGGGGTTTCCGCTTTCAGCAGCCTGCAACTGCTAGAGGCTCTCGTCCAGGACGGCGTACTGCGAGCCGACGCGCTTGAGCAGTCCTACCGTCGCCTGATGCCGCTACGCGTAGCAGAGTTGCCGGTGCGGAGCCTCCTTCACCAGATTGCCCGCGATGAGCAGTGGACGACGGACGGGTACGCGGCCTTCCTCCTCACACGCCCCTCGACCTGGCAGCCGCTGGCGGACGGGTGGTACACCTACACAAAGTTGATCCAAGCACTGCCCGACAAGGAACCTCAGGACGCGGCTCACTGGTGCATTGCCGCACTGGGTGGCCTTTGCCTGGTCACCGCGCCCCCAACTGTGCCCGCCGCCGCAGGGGCACTCGTCGCCTGGACGCTGTTCGAACTCCGCGACGGGACGGCGCTGCCCCTGCTGCTTGACGGAGCCCAGCACGTGGTCAGGCGCGTTGCACCGGATACGGACCTTCTAAAAGAAGTCGTACAGCAGCTGGTGAAGACAGCGCGGCGCATCACCAGCCCGGAGAAGGTCGGCACAATCGTCCTGCCACTGCTGGCCGCACTGGAGGAGGAAGCGCACGTGAAAGCACTCAAGCTCTTCTTCACCATGCCCTGACAGATGGGAGAAGCAGCGTGGTCTAGTCGAGAGTCGGTTGGAACTCGTCAATTGGGCGGCACTTCAGAGGATGCTCCACCACGAGACGTCGTCCTGGTCCGACCGTGACCTCTCCTTCCACGATCACGGCGCGTTGAGCCTGGTGCCAGGAGACGGCGTCCTGGTAGTGCTCGAACGGCAGCTGGATGCGGATTTCGGACATACGGCCCCGGCGGACAGTGGAGATGGTTACGAATCCATGCTGCTCTCCGGTGACCCGTCTCAGCTCCACGATGTTGCCGGAGAACATGGAGCCCGCGTCGATCCGGCTCCTCTTGAGGAGAGTAGCCGCGTCCTCGATCTTCTGGTGGGCTTCGCCGTCAATGGAGACGGATCCGGGCATTGTTGCCGGTCCAGGAAGCGATTCGGCCCAGTCGAAGGTGGTCTCGAACTCTCCGATGGACGGCTCTGCCAGGATCTGTGCCAGTGCTGTGCAGAATTCGCGGCTGACACCTCGTTCGACGATTGTGTGGAGGTCGTTCCTTGAAGGTGCCCCTTCTGGGTCAACGATGATCTCTTTCACGGCCATGATCGACTGGGCAAACGTCCTGGTGACTCGCCGCTCGAATGGCTCGGGAGCAGAGGTGACAAGCTCGACATTCGGCAGGATCATCTGCCCGCCAGTGGGCTCCTGGGGCTCAGAGAGCGGGACCAGCAGCGGGATGATGAAGGAGCCCTCCTGGGTGTGGTCCATGCGAGCCTTCTTGAGGACCTCGTCCCCTCGGCGTGCGTAGTTGCCTCCGATATCGCCGCGCTCGTGCCAGGCCGTGGTTCCTGCGGCGCGCAATAACTTCCGGGCTGAGCCGATCACGGTTGCTGCTGCCTCGAACGGGATGGTGTCGGTGATCCGATGATCGTTTGCAGCTCGGAGGAAGGTCACGTCCATCCGGTGGTAGCGGACTTTTGGGGCGAGGACACTCATGGAGGTGCGCTCGTAGGTTGCGAGCCGCTCCAGGACGCCTTTTGCGATCGTGGGATCGTTTTTGGAGACGGAAGGCATGCCGATCCTGGCGTCCCCATTTGTCCAGACGGCGCCCCCGGCTCCTGGAGGTTGGCTGGACCACCCGGCGTGCTTCATGTAGGCGCGGAGCTGGATGAGGGTCGGGAGCCTCATCGTGGGGACGCCTATGCCGCCGGGGTGAAGCATGCTTCTACCTCCTGGTGCCACTGGGCGAGGACGCTGGCGGTCAGGCGCTGGGACTTCGGGATGCGGATCTTGTCGCCCGTCTCCGTCCGGTTCACCCGTACCCAGAACGCGGCCGCTCTATGGTCGGTGCCGGCGTCATGGTGCCTGATCCACTGGGGCCGGTCATCGGCATCCAGGATGACGAGCACGAAGTAGACGGGCAGAGCGCTTTGCGACCACTGTTCCCGCCAGTGGAGCTCGGACTGCCAGGTCGCGCTTTTGCCTTGGATGGAGAACCCCGCCGTGCACTTGATCTGGAGTCTTGCGGACGCGACTGCGAAGTCGACGGTTGCGTCGATGGCCAGGACGTCCTCGTCTGGCGAGGTCTCAGTGAAGCCGACACCAGCTTGGCTGATTATCGAACGCACGTATGAGACGCCGAAGCGCCCCTTGGCTCCGCTCTGACTCAGCGTCACAATCCTTGCAGGGTCCGGCAGATCGCGCGGCGGGACAGTCATGAGGGATATCTTGAGCGTCTTTGTCTGCTGCCGCCACCGACTTGGCAGTAATCGGATCGGGCGTGGCCAATCGGGTGGCCAGAAGCTGTCGGGTGTGAGCGTTCCGCAAGGCATCCATCCCGATGCAGACCAAGTTCCTGGGACAGAAGGGTCAGATGGGGCTCCGAAGCCTTGGGTGCGGTGGTAGGTACATCCAGGCGGTGAGCTGGATGCGTTCTTCGGCTTGGTCCTTGGGGATGCCGTGGCCTTCGGCGATCTGTTGGCGGGCGTAGTCGAGGTGGTTCCACACCATGTGGAGGGCGGTGAGGGGGATGCGGGTGTCGGCGCTGGTGTTGAGGTTGTCCGCGGTGGTGGTGTCCAGCCATGTGTTCAGCGGGAGGTGGGTGTCTTTGAGGCAGCGTGCGGTGTCGAGACTGACAGCCTCCGCGTGTGGCGGGCCGAGGACGCGGGCGAAGGCTGTTCGGGAGGAGTCGGGGTGCGGTCCGAGGACGGTGAAGCAGTAGACGACGCCGGGGGTGTCGAACGTGTTCGGGTGGATGGCGCCGGCCCACAGGGGCAGATTGTCGAGGGCTTTGCGTAGGTACGGGCGGCGGAGAGCTTGGGCGAGCCAGACTCGCTGGGGTTCTTCGAGGGGAAGGCTTCCTTTGCGTCGAGTGGGTTGTCCCAGGTGTTCGACCATGTCGGTGAAGTCGCGCGGTTCTACCGGGGCGCCGGGGAAGAGTTCGCTGGGGGTACCGACGCTGGCTGCTGCGATGCGGGTCTTGGCCATGAGTTTGTCCATCAGGCCCAGGATGAGGTCGAGTCCGATGTCGGGCAGGAATGTGTAGCAGGTCACATGTTCGTGCAGTGAGCCGAGCCGGTCGATGCGTCCGAGGCGTTGGGCGAGGAGCTGGGGGTTCCAGGGCAAGTCGTAGTGGATGACGAAGGCAGCCTGCTGGAGGTTGACGCCTTCGGCGAGGATGTCGGTGGTGAGCAGTAGGTCGAACAGGTCTTCGGGAAGGTTGGCGCCGATCTCGGAGGCGAGGTCTGCTGCCGTCAGCGGCGCGAAGTGCGACAGGACCTTTTGGATGTGCTCCTTGGAGGGCGGTTCCGCCTCTCCGAGGTTGGCGATGCGTTCGTCGTAGTGGGCAGGCCAGGTCCGGAGGGCGCTGCCGCTCAGTCGGCGGCCGAGATCGGTGGTGGTGACGCGGGCGCTCGCGAACAGGACAGCCTTGGGGCCGCGTGGGTCTGCGGCGATGTCTTTGAGCAGGCCCTTCAAGATCACCGGTTTGGGGTCATCGGGGACGGCGTCGCTCGCGGCGCGGGAGAGGTGCTGGAGGACAGCCAGGTCGTGTTCGAGATCGGCGCGCATCAGATCGACGTTGAACAGCGTGGCCGACTGGTAACGGAAGTCCGCGCGCCTGCCCTGCAGTGCTGGATCTCCGGGGTGGGGGCGGTCACCGCTCAGGTGCAGGTCTACCAGGCCGTCGTAGTCGAGTTCCGTGCCGTCCTCGTCGGTGATCTGCTGGTCGAGGAGGTCTCGGATCTGGCGTTTGATCCGGCCAGGGATGTAGACCCGCACGCGCCCTTGGTCGAGTTCGTCCAGGGCGGTCTGTGTGCGCTCGCTCATGTGGGCTGCTGTGGTGGCGAAGGCCGCGACGGAGGATTCAAGGCGCTTGAGCATCGAGCCGCGCAGCAGGCCGAGCAGTAGGGGGAGCCAGTTCGGTACTCGTGCTCCGTCGAGGCGGTAGCTCTCGGAGCGGTACGCGGCCAGTTCGAGAACCGCGACCCGCGGTTGGGATCCGCGCAGCCGCTCAAGGATTGCGGCCTGGCCGATCCCGAAGTCCCAGTCGGACACTCCGACGGCATCCAAGGTGTCACCGAACAGAGCGCGGACGCTGGGGGGCAGATGGTAGTGCACGGGGATCTGTTGCACCTGGGGGAAGGTGAGGCTGGCAGACTCTCGTGCGTACGCCTGCACGATGAACGGTCGGGTGCGCCGGACGGTCAGTCTCTGCAGTTCGGCGTGGAGTCTGCCGAGGCTGCGTCGGTCGAGTTGGTCGGCATGCTCACAGAGGTCCTCCAGCTCTCCGTGTCGCATTCGAGGAACGAGGCCCGGCTCCTCGTGCGGGTTGGCGGGATCGGGTGCCGGAGCAGGCGAGGCCAGGGTGAGGAGTTCGGACAGGTCTCGGCCTCGGTTCTGCACGGGGGTAGCGGTGAGCAGGAGCATCGCCGGGCGGCGCGGGTGCTGCTTGAGCAACTCGTCCAGTGCCCAGCGCCACTTGGTCCTCGGGTTGCGCAGCTTGTGCGCTTCGTCCAGGACGATCAGGCCGTAGTGCTGCCACTGGGCTTCGCTGTGCAGGAGCCTGCGGACCTTGTAGATCAGCTGCGTGTAGCTGCATATGTCGGCCCGAAGGCCCCACTCGTCAAGGCGTCGGCGCCACACAGCGTGCTTGATGTGGGCCGGACACAGCACCAGAACAGGGCCGCGCTCGACGATCAGGGTGCGGCGGATCACTTCGCCGGCCTCGTAGGTCTTGCCCAGACCGACCTCGTCAGCCAGGAGTACGCCGCCGTAGCGTTCGATCACCGCCAACGCCTTGGCCACCGCGTCACGCTGGAACGGGCGTAGGTGCAGGTGGGATACCTGAGCGTTGACTTCGTCGCCGAACCGGGCGAGCAGCATCCGCAGGTAGATCAGCTCCGGCGGGTAAGGGCACAGGCGCTCGTCGATGAACGAGGCGAGGTCGAACTCGGACCCCTGTGCCCACCAGCTCTCCAACTCGGCTGCGGCGGCGCGGGCCTGGTCAGCGCGCCGTGCGGACAGGCCCAGCTCGGCGCTGGTGACCAGCCCCGGCAAGCTCAGGTTGAACGAGCCAGCCACCACGCGGCACAGCCTTCCTGGGCCGGTGGCCGCGATCACCTTGGCGTGCATGAACCGGCGCTCCCAGCGCCGGCACTCGAATCCGGGGTGGCGTATCAGTTGGCGGACCTGGTCCAGACGCCAAGGTGTTGCACCCGTGGTCGGCGAGGCGTCCAGTTCGGCACGTAGGTCGCGCTCCGTCTCGCCCAGGGCACGCCGGACTGCGTCCGCGACGGCTGCCCCGGAAGCGGGGCGGACCAGTTCGGCGTGCTGTGTGGGCTCGGCGCCGACCAGCAGCCGCACCCGGCAGCCGGAGTCAACCAGTAGCCGCAGCGGCTCGGCGAGCAGTTCCAGCCCTCGAAAACTCACGTAGCCGGCCGCTAGGGTGACCTGCTTCGCCTGCCCGACCAGCGATGAGAGCCACTCGCTGAGCAATTCGCGGACAGTAACGCCGTTCTCGTTGAGGAACAGGCCCGCCTCGACCCACTGCGGTCGGCCCGGCTTGTCCGCGTCCGCCGTCACGGTGCCACCGTTTCCCCTGGGCCTGGGAAGGGACCAATCTGGGCAAGAAAGCGGTTGATGACCTCAGCCAGCGCCGTCGCGCGCTGCTTCGCTTGCTGTTCCGCCTCCAGGTCCATCGAGTCTGCCGTCGGCAGGGTCAGCTGATGGGCGGCGAGCGCGCCGGGCGATACATTCGCTTCCTCGAACGCACTGCGGCCCCAGCCGCCGCAGGATTCGATCACCTCGGCACTCTCACTGGTCAACAGGGCCCGGTTCGCGACACTCGCTCTCAGCTGGCCGTGCCACAGTCTGTGCGGTTGCATGCGCAGGTTCGGGAACACGCAGGAGGGGTCCGCCAGGTCCACTACCGGTCCGGCGACCTGGTGCGCGCACGCCATCGCGTACAGGGTCGAACACGGCC
>Ga0302314_10015595_pt1 | contig 12902 bp, 10 predicted proteins | sample III_Palsa_N2_3_FD_200533 | JGI IMG/M metagenome (GOLD analysis project Ga0302314, IMG submission 200533) | Peat permafrost microbial communities from Stordalen Mire near Abisko, Sweden - III_Palsa_N2_3 | ecosystem: Environmental > Terrestrial > Soil > Palsa > Peat permafrost | place: Sweden...
TCCTGGACCGGGACGCCGTAGAAGTCCGCCAGCTCTGCCAGTCGCTGGACCGTTACTGCACGGTCGCCTCGCTCGTAGGAGCCCACCACGACGGCCTTCCAGCGGCCCTGGGATTTCTCCTCGACGCCGTGCAGGGAAAGCCCCTGCTGGGTGCGGATCGCACGCAGCTTGCCACCAAGCTGCTTCGCGTAGTCGCTGGACAAATGGTCTCCCCGGACGTGAATCGTATGACGCGGTGAACAGCCTGCAGGGCGACTCCCCGGGCCACCACCGCAAGGGGTGCTATGGGGTCCGTCGCCCGGCCGTAACTCACTGTGAGGTTACGCAGAGTGATATGAGTTCGTCAAGCCGAATGGTGCAGTCGTGCGAACGCCGACTCGCAAGATCGCCCTGATATGGTTGACGACGGCCTCCGCCAGGTTCGGGAGGCTGTCCACAGACATCCTTTAAGGCCCGTCCAGTGAGGCGGGGAAGGAGGTCGGCTTCGGCATGACCACGCACCCAGCAAGTAACTCAGCAAGTAACCGGAGCGGCAACGCGGCAGGCGCGGGCAGTCAGCGCCAGGTGCTCGACGAGGGTGACATCTCCCGCTCGTTGACCCGCATCGCCCATGAGATCGTGGAGCGCGCCAAGGGCGCGGAGGACGTCGTCCTCCTGGGCATCCCCACCCGCGGTGTCCTGCTCGCCCGCCGCCTGCACGCCAGGCTGGCCCAGATCACCGGCCGGGACATCCCCATCGGGACCCTCGACATCACCATGTACCGGGACGACCTGCGGCTGAAGCCGGCCCGCGCCCTGGAGCACACGGAGATCCCGCAGGGCGGGCTGGACGGCAAGCTCGTCGTCCTCGTCGACGACGTGCTCTTCTCCGGCCGTACCATCCGCGCCGCCCTGGACGCCCTCGGCGACCTCGGCCGCCCGCGTGCGGTCCAGCTCGCGGTCCTGGTCGACCGGGGGCACCGTGAACTGCCGATCCGCGCCGACTACGTGGGCAAGAACCTGCCCACCTCGCTGCGCGAGGCGGTCAAGGTGAAGCTGGAGGAGATAGACGGACAGGACGCCGTGCTGCTCGGTCACAGCCGCAACGGCCGCAATGAGGACTCGAACGGGAGCGACCAGTGAAGCGACACCTCATCTCGACCGCTGACCTCAGCCGGGACGACGCGCTGCTGATCCTGGACACCGCCGAGGAGATGGCCCAGGTCTCCACCCGGGCCGTCAAGAAGCTCCCGACCCTGCGCGGACGCACCGTCGTCAACCTCTTCTTCGAGGACTCGACGCGCACCCGCACCTCCTTCGAGGTCGCGGAGAAGCGCCTGTCCGCGGACGTCATCAACTTCTCGGCCAAGGGCTCCTCGGTCTCCAAGGGCGAGACCCTCAAGGACACGGCGCTCACCCTGCAGGCCATGGGTGCCGACGCCGTCGTCATCCGGCACGGGGCCTCGGGCGCACCGAAGCGCCTGGCCGAGTCGGACTGGCTGCACGGCAGCGTGGTCAACGCCGGTGACGGCACCCATGAGCACCCCACCCAGGCGCTGCTCGACGCCTTCACCATGCGACGCCATCTGAACCCGGGACGGGGCCACGACCTCGATGGCCGCCGCATCACCATCGTGGGCGATGTGCTGCACAGCCGGGTGGCGCGCTCCAATGTGCACCTGCTGCACACCCTCGGCGCGCAGGTCACGCTGGTCGCCCCGCCGACGCTGATGCCCTTCGGCGTGGAGAACTGGCCCTGCGAGATCTCCTACGACCTCGACGCGGCGCTGCCCAAGAGCGACGCCGTGATGATGCTGCGCGTGCAGCGCGAGCGCATGAACGCCGCCTTCTTCCCGACCCAGCGCGAGTACTCGCGCCGCTACGGCCTGGACGCCGCTCGCGCCGGCGTGCTGCCCGACCACGCCATCGTGATGCACCCGGGCCCGATGGTCCGGGGCATGGAGATCGCGTCCGAGATCGCCGACTCCGCCCGCTCCACCATCGTCGAGCAGGTCGCCAACGGCGTCAGCGTCCGGATGGCCGTGCTCTATCTGCTGCTCGGCGGCTCCGAGCCGGCGATCGCCCCGACTTCTTCCGTAAGCACCGTAAGCACCGTAAGCACCGCAAGCACCGCCGGCATCACCGAGGAGCCCAGCAAGTGACCAGCTACCTGATCAGGAACGCCCGCATCCTCGGCGGGGAACCGCAGGACCTGCGGCTGAAGGACGGCGTCATCGCCGAGATCGGCACCGGGCTGGCCGGCAGCGGCGCGGCCGACGAGACCGTCGTCGAGGCCGAGGGCCTGGTCCTCCTCCCCGGGCTGGTCGACCTGCACACCCACCTCCGCGAGCCGGGGCGTGAGGACGCGGAGACCGTGCTGACCGGCACCAAGGCCGCGGCGAAGGGCGGCTTCACCGCCGTCCACGCGATGGCCAACACCTTCCCGGTGGCCGACACGGCCGGCGTGGTCGAGCAGGTCTGGCGGCTCGGCCGCGAGTCCGGCTACTGCGATGTGCAGCCGGTCGGCGCCGTCACCGTCGGCCTGGAGGGCAAGCAGCTGGCCGAGCTCGGCGCGATGGCGGACTCCGCCGCCGCGGTCCGGGTCTTCTCCGACGACGGCAAGTGCGTGGACGACGCGGTGATCATGCGCCGCGCGCTGGAGTACGTGAAGGCCTTCGGCGGCGTCATCGCCCAGCACGCGCAGGAGCCCCGGCTCACCGCGGGCGCGCAGATGAACGAGGGCACGGTCTCCGGCGAGCTCGGCCTGGCCGGCTGGCCGGCCGTGGCCGAGGAGTCGATCATCGCCCGCGATGTGCTGCTCGCCGCCCACGTCGGCTCGCGGCTGCACGTCTGCCATGTCTCCACGGCCGGATCGGTGGAGATCATCCGCTGGGCCAAGTCCAAGGGCTGGGACGTCACCGCCGAGGTCACCCCGCACCACCTGCTGCTCACCGACGAGCTGGTCCGCTCCTACGACCCCGTCTACAAGGTGAACCCGCCGCTGCGCACCCAGGCCGATGTGCTGGCGCTGCGCGAGGCGCTGGCCGACGGCACCATCGACGCCGTCGCCACCGACCACGCGCCGCACCCGTCCGAGGACAAGGACTGCGAGTGGGCGGCCGCCGCCATGGGCATGGTCGGTCTGGAGACCGCCCTGTCGGTGGTGCAGCAGACCATGGTCGACACCGGGCTGATGACCTGGGCCGAGGTCGCCGAGCGGATGTCCCACCGCCCGGCCGCGATCGGCGGTCTCACCGGGCACGGGCGTCCCGTCTCGGTGGACGAACCGGCGAACCTCGTCCTGGTCGACCCCGCGTACCGTGGAACGGTGAATCCCGACGCCTTCGCCTCCCGTAGCCGAAACACCCCCTACCGCGGCCGTGACCTGCCCGGACGCGTGGTCGCGACCTTCCTGCGCGGCGAGCCGACCGTACTGGGCGGTGAGCTCGTATGAGATCGGTCGACATACTGCTCGCGGAGACCCCGCACTCGGCGCCAGTCACCCATGTGGCGGACACCGTCGGCTGGACCATCGGCCTGATCGTGATCGTCGGTGTCATCTACTGGCTGATGCGCCAGGGCTGGCAGTGGCGCAAGACCCAGCAGTCCGGTCTGCCCGCCCTGCCTGCCGTGCCGAAGCACACCACCGAGCCCATCCTGGAGCTGGAGGGCCGTTACCTGGCCACCACCTCCGCCGGGCAGTGGCTGGACCGCATCGTCGCCCACAACCTGGGTCTGCGGAGCCTGGCCGAGCTGACCCTCACCGCGGAGGGGCTGACCGTGGTGCGGCCGGCGTCGACGAACTTCTTCGTCCCCGTCACCGCGCTGCGCGGCGCCCGCACGGACAACCGGATCGCCGGGAAGGTCGTCCCCGAGGGCGGACTGCTCGTGGTGACCTGGGAGCACGGCGGCAAACAGCTGGACAGCGGATTCCGGGCCGACCACCCGGCCGAGCACGAGAACTGGGTCACCGCGATCGAGGTCCTGATGAGGGCCCACGCGAAGGTGACGGCCGAGAAGGCCGAGACTGCTGAGAACGTTGAGAACAGGGAAGGCGCATGATGACCGCACCGGCAACCACCCCCGCGACGCGGCGGGGACGCACCCCTGCGGCCTACGTCCTCGAGGACGGGCGGATCTTCCGCGGCCAGGCATACGGCGCGATCGGCGAGACCTTCGGTGAGGCCGTCTTCAACACCGGCATGACCGGCTACCAGGAGACGCTGACCGACCCCTCGTACCACCGCCAGGTCGTGGCGATGACCGCGCCGCAGATCGGCAACACCGGCGTCAACGACGAGGATCCGGAGTCGGCCAGGATCTGGGTCGCCGGATACGTCGTCCGCGACCCCTCCCGGGTCGCCTCCAACTGGCGCTCGCAGCGCTCGCTGGACGAGGAGCTGGTGGCGCAGGGCGTCGTCGGCATCAGCGGCATCGACACCCGCGCGCTCACCCGCCACCTGCGCGAGCGCGGCGCCATGCGCTGCGGCATCTTCTCCGGCCCGGCGCTCGCGGACGACGCGACGCTGCTGGAGCGGGTGCGCCGGGCCCCGCAGATGGAGGGCGCGGACCTGTGCGGCGAGGTCGCCACCGACGAGACCTATGTGGTCCCGGCCATAGGCACCAAGCGCTTCACCGTCGCCGCGCTCGACCTCGGCATCAAGGGGATGACCCCGCACCGCATGGCGGAGCGCGGCATCGAGGTGCATGTGCTTCCCGCCAACGCCACCGCCGAGGACGTCTACTCGGTCAACCCCGACGGAGTGTTCTTCTCCAACGGTCCGGGCGACCCGTCGACCGCCGACGGTCAGGTCGCGGTGCTGCGCGAGGTGCTGGGACGGAAGACCCCGTTCTTCGGGATCTGCTTCGGCAACCAGCTGCTCGGCCGCGCGCTCGGTTTCGGCACCTACAAGCTCAAGTACGGCCACCGCGGCATCAACCAGCCGGTGCAGGACCGCGCCACCGGCAAGGTCGAGATCACCGCGCACAACCACGGCTTCGCCGTGGACGCCCCGCTGGACCGGGTCTCCGACACGGAGTTCGGCCGAGTAGAGGTTTCCCATGTGTGCCTGAACGACGATGTGGTCGAGGGCCTGAACTGCCTCGACCAGCCCGCCTTCAGCGTGCAGTACCACCCTGAGGCGGCGGCCGGTCCGCACGACGCCGCCTACCTGTTCGACCGCTTCGTAGAGCTTCTGGAGGGCCAGCGTGCCTAAGCGCACAGACATCCACTCGGTGCTGGTCATCGGCTCCGGACCGATCGTCATCGGCCAGGCAGCCGAGTTCGACTACTCGGGCACCCAGGCCTGCCGGGTGCTCAAGGCCGAGGGCCTGCGGGTCATCCTGGTCAACTCCAACCCGGCCACGATCATGACCGACCCGGAGATCGCCGACGCCACCTACGTCGAGCCGATCACCCCCGAGTTCGTCGAGAAGATCATCGCCAAGGAGCGCCCCGACGTCCTGCTGCCCACCCTCGGTGGCCAGACCGCGCTGAACACCGCGATCTCGCTGCACGAGGACGGCACGCTGGCGAAGTACAACGTCGAGCTGATCGGCGCCAACGTCGAGGCGATCAACAAGGGCGAGGACCGCCAGCTGTTCAAGGGCGTGGTCGAGGCCGTCAAAGCGAAGATCGGCTACGGCGAGTCCGCGCGCTCGGTCATCTGCCACACCATGGACGAGATCATGGCGGGCGTGGAGACCCTCGGCGGGTACCCCGTCGTGGTCCGCCCCTCCTTCACCATGGGCGGCGCCGGCTCCGGATTCGCCCACGACGAGGAGGACCTGCGCCGCATCGCCGGACAGGGCCTGACCCTCTCGCCCACCACCGAGGTGCTCCTGGAGGAGTCCATCCTCGGCTGGAAGGAGTACGAGCTGGAGCTGATGCGCGACCGCAACGACAATGTCGTGGTCGTCTGCTCCATCGAGAACTTCGACCCGATGGGCGTCCACACCGGGGACTCCATCACCGTCGCCCCGTCGATGACGCTGACCGACCGCGAGTACCAGCGGCTGCGCGACATCGGCATCGCGATCATCCGCGAGGTCGGCGTCGACACCGGCGGCTGCAACATCCAGTTCGCGATCAACCCCGACGACGGCCGCATCATCGTCATCGAGATGAACCCGCGCGTCTCCCGCTCCTCGGCGCTGGCGTCCAAGGCCACCGGCTTCCCGATCGCCAAGATCGCGGCCAAGCTCGCGGTCGGCTACACCCTGGACGAGATCCCCAACGACATCACCGAGAAGACCCCGGCCTCCTTCGAGCCCACGCTCGACTACGTGGTCGTCAAGGTCCCGCGGTTCGCCTTCGAGAAGTTCCCGAGCGCCGACGCCACCCTCACCACCACCATGAAGTCGGTGGGCGAGGCCATGGCGCTGGGCCGCAACTTCCCCGAGGCGCTCAACAAGGCGCTGCGCTCGCTGGAGAAGAAGGGCAGCCAGTTCGACTTCGTCAGCGAGGTCGGCGACAAGCAGGCGCTGCTGGCCAAGGCCGCGATCCCCACCGACGGCCGGATCAACACCGTCATGGACGCCATCCGCGCCGGGGCCACCCCGCAGGAGGTCTTCGACGCCACCAAGATCGACCCGTGGTTCGTCGACCAGCTCTACCTGATCCACGAGATCGCCGAGGAACTCGCCGAGGCCGCCAAGCTCGACCCCGAGCTGCTGCGCCACGCCAAGCGCCACGGCTTCTCCGACCAGCAGATCGGTGAGATCCGCGGACTCACCGCCGATGTGGTCCGCGAGGTGCGGCACGCGCTGGGCATCCGCCCGGTGTTCAAGACCGTCGACACCTGCGCCGCCGAGTTCGCCGCGAAGACCCCGTACTTCTACTCCTCCTACGACGAGGAGTCCGAGGTCGCGCCGCGCACCAAGCCGGCCGTGCTGATCCTGGGCTCGGGCCCCAACCGCATCGGCCAGGGCATCGAGTTCGACTACTCCTGCGTCCACGCCTCCTTCGCGCTCAGCGGGGCCGGCTACGAGACCGTGATGGTCAACTGCAACCCGGAGACCGTCTCCACCGACTACGACACCTCCGACCGGCTCTACTTCGAGCCGCTCACCCTGGAGGACGTCCTGGAGATCGTCCACGCCGAGACCCTCGCCGGTCCGGTCGCGGGCGTCATCGTCCAGCTCGGCGGCCAGACCCCGCTCGGCCTGGCCCAGGCGCTCAAGGACAACGGCGTGCCGATCGTCGGCACCCAGCCCGAGGCCATCGACCTGGCCGAGGAGCGCGGCGCCTTCGGCCGCGTCCTGCGCGACGCCGGGCTGCCCGCGCCCAAGCACGGCACCGCCTTCTCCTTCGACGAGGCCAAGGCCATCGCGGACGAGATCGGCTACCCGGTGCTGGCCCGGCCCTCGTATGTGCTCGGCGGTCGCGGCATGGAGATCGTCTACGACGAGCCCTCCCTGGCCGACTACCTCAAGCGCCACGCCGGACTCATCTCCGAGCACCCGGTGCTGATCGACCGCTTCCTCGACGACGCCATCGAGATCGACGTCGACGCCCTCTACGACGGCACCGAGCTCTACCTCGGCGGCGTCATGGAGCACATCGAGGAGGCCGGCATCCACTCCGGCGACTCCGCCTGCGCCCTGCCCCCGATCACCCTCGGCGGCTACGACATCAAGCGGCTGCGGGCCTCCACCGAGGCCATCGCCAAGGGCGTCGGCGTGCTCGGCCTGATCAACATCCAGTTCGCCATGGCCGGGGACATCCTCTACGTCCTCGAAGCCAACCCGCGGGCCTCGCGCACCGTCCCGTTCACCTCCAAGGCGACGGCCGTGCCGCTGGCCAAGGCCGCGGCCCGGATCTCGCTCGGCGCCAGCATCGCCGAGCTGCGCGCCGAGGGCATGCTGCCCAAGGAGGGCGACGGCGGCACCCTGCCGATCGGCTCGCCGATCGCGGTCAAGGAAGCCGTCATGCCCTGGAGCCGCTTCCGCGACATCCACGGACGCGGCGTCGACACCGTCCTCGGCCCGGAGATGCGCTCCACCGGCGAGGTCATGGGCATCGACACCAACTTCGGCACCGCCTACGCCAAGTCCCAGGCCGGCGCGTACGGGGCGCTGCCGACCAAGGGCCGGGTGTTCGTCTCGGTCGCCAACCGCGACAAGCGCAACCTGGTCTTCCCGGCCCGCGCGCTGGTCGAGCTGGGCTTCGAGGTGCTGGCGACCTCGGGCACGGCGGAGGTGCTGCGCCGCAACGGCATCGACGCCACGGTGGTGCGCAAGCACAGCGAGGGCATGGGCGCCGACGGCGAGCGCACGATCGTGCAGCTGATCCACGACGGCGAGGTCGACCTGATCATCAACACCCCGTACGGCACGGGCAGCCGGCTGGACGGGTACGAGATCCGCACGGCCGCGGTGGCGCGGTCGGTGCCGTGCCTGACGACCGTCCAGGCGATGGGCGCGGCGGTCCAGGGGATCGACGCGCTGCTGCGGGGGGACGTCGGCGTCCGCTCGCTGCAGGAGCATGCGGCGTTGCTCAACGCCTCGCGCTGAGTGGGGGTCGGCGTTGGGGGACTGTGCGGCTCGGCTGGTGGCTGGTCGCGCACGCAGTCAAGCAAGCACAGCCCCGCGCCCCCGGGTAGTTGCAACTGAACGCATGCTGAGAGGCGAAGCTTTGTACCGGGTGTTCTTCAATCTCGTCTTCAAGCGGCTCGATCCGGAGAAGGCGCATCACATGGCCTTCTTCTGGATCCGGTTGGCGTCGTCCGTCCCAGGGCTGCGGACGGTGGTGGCGCGGGTGCTCGCGCCGCGGGATCCCGCGTTGCGGATCAAGGCGCTGGGGATGGACCTGCCCGGTCCCTTCGGGCTGGCTGCCGGGTTCGACAAGAACGCCGTCGGCATCGACGGCCTGGCCATGCTGGGCTTCGACTACGTCGAGATCGGCACCGTCACCGCCGAGCCGCAGCCGGGCAACCCCACGCCCCGGCTGTTCCGCCTGATCGAGGACCGTGCGCTGATCAACCGCATGGGCTTCAACAACGAGGGCTCCGCGGCCGTCGCCGCGCGGCTCGCCGCCCGGCCGCAGCGCTCGCGGACCGTCGTCGGCGTCAACATCGGCAAGACCAAGGTCGTCCCCGAGGCCGAGGCGGTCGACGACTACATCGCCAGCACCGAGCGGCTGGCCAGGCACGCCGACTACTTCGTCGTCAATGTCAGCTCGCCCAACACCCCCGGTCTGCGCAACCTCCAGGCCGTCGACCAGCTCCGCCCGCTGCTCACCGCGGTCCGCCGCACCCTGGACAGCAAGTCGCCGCAGGGCCGCATCCCGCTGCTGGTCAAGATCGCCCCCGACCTCGCGGACGCCGACATCGACGCCGTCGCCGACCTCGCCCTGGAGCTGGGCCTGGACGGCATCATTGCCACCAACACCACCATCGGCCGCGACGGGCTGCGCACCGACGCGGCGAAGGTCGCTGCCGCGGGTGCCGGCGGGCTCTCGGGCGCTCCGCTCAAGGCCCGCGCCCTGGAGGTGCTGACCCGTCTCCACGAGCGCACCGGCGACCGGCTGACGCTGGTGTCCGTCGGCGGCGTGGAGACCGCGGAGGACGCCTGGCAGCGCATCCTCGCCGGGGCCACCCTGGTCCAGGGCTACAGCGCCTTCATCTACGAGGGACCCTTCTGGTGCCGACGGCTGCACCGCGGACTCTCGGCGAGACTGCGGGCCAGCGGCCATGGCACCCTGGGCGAAGCAATCGGCGCGTCCACGAGAAGGTGATGGCATGGCGCATCCCGTTCAGATCCAGGCGGAGATCGTGGAGATCTCTCCGGTCGGGGCGTACCACCGGCTCGTCCTGCGGGTCCCGGGTATAGCCGAACGTGTGCGGCCCGGCCACTTCGCCGCCCTGGCCGTGGGCGGTGCGGACTCCTCGATGCTGCTGCGCCGCGCCTTCTCCATCCACCGGGCCGACCCGGAGGCCGGGACCCTCTCGCTGGTCGTCAGCGCCGAAGGGCGCGGCACCCGGGAGCTGGTCCGCAGCCGGGTGGGCGACACCGTCGACGTGATCGCTCCGCTGGGCACGGCCTTCCCGCTGCCGGTGGGACCGCTGACGGCGCTGCTGGTCGCCGGGGGCTACGGCAGCGCCCCGCTGTTCCAGCTGGCCGAGCGGATCAAGGAGCAGGGCGGCTCGGTCGGCTTCATCCTGGGCGCGGCCACCGCCGACCGGCTCTTCGGCGTCGAGCAGGCCCAGCGGCTCACCCCGGATGTGCTGGTCACCACGGACGACGGCTCCACCGGGATAAAGGGCCTGGTCACCCTGCCGCTGGCGGAGGCGCTGAAGGCGATCGGCGCGGAGGCCGTCTACTCCTGCGGTCCCATGGGGATGCTGCGGGCCGTCACCGAGATCGCCAACGCCGAGGGAGCGCGCAGTTTCTGCGCCGTCGAGGAGGCCATGGCCTGCGGGGTGGGGGTCTGCATGACCTGTGTGCTGCCGGTGGTGGGGGAGGACGGCGTCAGCCGCTTCGTCCGGTCCTGCGTGGACGGGCCCTGCTTCGACGGCAGCCGGATCCGCTGGTCGGACGTCGGGACGATCCCGGCGGACCTGCACGGCGCGGCAGCGATGGGAGTGCACTGAATGGACGCCACGGACATGGATGCCACGGACGTCGACCTCACCGCGCCCTTCGGCGGCGGCACCCTGCCCAACCCGGTCACCACCGCCTCCGGCTGCGCGGGCTACGGCCGGGAGATCGCCAAGTTCCAGCCGCTGGCCGAGCTGGGGTCGATCACCACCAAGACGATCATGCCCTATCCGCGCTCGGGTCGGCCCACCCCGCGCATGGCCGAGACCCCCAGCGGGATGCTCAACTCCATCGGGCTGCAGGGCTCCGGCATCGAGCACTTCGTGGAGCACGAACTGCCCTGGCTCGCCGAGCGCGGGGTGCGGGTGCTGGTCTCCATCGCGGGGGAGCGCGTCGAGGAGTTCGCCGAGACCGCGGGGCACCTCAACGGGCGCCCCGGCGTGATCGGCATCGAGGCGAACATCTCCTGCCCCAATGTGGCCAACCGCGGGCTGGTCTTCGCCTGCAACCCGGCCACCTCCTTCGACGTGATCTCGGCGGTCAGGGAGGTCGCCGACCCGGCGCTGCCGGTGTACGCGAAGCTGACGCCGGACGTCACCTCCATCACCGAGATCGCGGCGGCCTGCGTCAAGGCCGGGGCCGACGGGCTCTCGCTGATCAACACGCTGCTCGGCATGGCCATCGACACCACCACGCTGCGCCCCGCGCTGGCGAGCACCACCGGCGGGCTGTCCGGGCCCGCCATCCGCCCGGTGGCGGTGCGCTGCGTCTACCAGGTCCATGCGGCCATGCGCGCCGGAAGCATGCCGACGGTGCCGATCCTCGGCATGGGCGGCATCCGCAGCGGCCTGGACGCGCTGGAGTTCGTCCTGGCCGGGGCCTCCGGCGTCGCGGTCGGCACCACCATCTTCAACGACCCCTCGGCCCCGCTGCGGGTCCTGGACGAGCTGCGCGAGGCCCTGGCCGCGCGCGGCTTCGGAAAACTCACCGACGCCATCGGCTTCGCGCACCATCAGGGAGAAATGACATGACTTCGCCGTTCGGCACCCGGCTGCGCCGGGCCATGGACACCCGCGGCCCGCTCTGCGTCGGTATCGACCCGCACGCCGCCCTGCTGAAGGCGTGGGGGCTCGACGACGACGTCGCCGGCCTGGAGCGGTTCAGCCGGACGGTGGTGGAGGCCCTGGCGGGGCAGGTCGCGGTGCTGAAGCCGCAGGCGGCCTTCTTCGAGCGCTTCGGCAGCCGGGGCATCGCGGTGCTCGAGCACGCCGTCGCCGAGGCCCGGGGCGAGGGCGCGCTGGTGGTGATGGACGCCAAGCGCGGCGACATCGGCAGCACCATGCAGGCCTACGCGGACGCCTTCCTCTCGCCGACCAGCCCGCTGTTCTCGGACGCGGTCACGGTCTCGCCGTTCCTGGGCTTCGGCTCGCTGCGCCCGGCCGTGGACGCGGCCAGGGCCAGCGGCTCGGGGATCTTCGCGCTGGCACTGACGTCCAACCCCGAGGGGGCGGAGGTGCAGGGCGCGGTGGGCGAGGATGGTCTGACCGTGGCCCAGTCGATCCTGCGCCAGCTGGCGGCGGAGAACGCCGACGCCCATCCGATGGGCAGCTTCGGCGCGGTGGTGGGCGCCACGCTCAAGGACATCGACGCGGATCTGGACATCAACGGCCCGCTGCTGGCCCCCGGCATCGGTGCGCAGGGTGCGACCCCGGCCGACATTCCCGCGGTCTTCGGGGCGGCCTCCGCCAACGTTCTCCCGAGCGTTTCGCGCGATGTTCTCAAGCACGGTCCTTCGGTCGCGGCACTGCGCGAAGCGGCCGCACGATTCGTGGACGAGGTACGTGCGGCCGTCGGTTGAAAGTTCGACAGTGTCACTCGTTGGTGTGACGGTTTCGTGAACAGCTTGTGATGGCCTGACCAGCGGATACGGCCGGAGTGCGGTCGCCGCGAAGTCGGGGGCGGGGCGTATGGTCGCACTACTCTCCGCCAGTGCGGGTGGTATGTCCGGAAAAGTCCTGGTCAATGGAGTCTGACCAGGACTTTTCTGCTGTTTTTCCTGACGCGGGCGACCGGGAGGGGTAGTGTCCGGCGTTAGGTCCACAGAGGAGTGGTTTCCTCGTTGCTCTCGCAGGTCAGAGCCGCTAGGTTCCTCGACGGTCCAGAACAGTCCTGTCCTATTCGTTCGAAATCACTGAGGTGAACGGCGTGGCACTTCCGCCCCTTACCCCTGAGCAGCGCACCGCTGCGCTCGCCAAGGCAGCCGAGGCTCGCCGGGAGCGCGCCGAGATCAAGAACCGCCTGAAGCACGGCGGCGCGTCGCTGCACGAGGTCATCAAGGCCGGTCAGGACAACGACGTCATCGGGAAGATGAAGGTGAGCGCACT
>Ga0302314_10015596_pt1 | contig 12901 bp, 8 predicted proteins | sample III_Palsa_N2_3_FD_200533 | JGI IMG/M metagenome (GOLD analysis project Ga0302314, IMG submission 200533) | Peat permafrost microbial communities from Stordalen Mire near Abisko, Sweden - III_Palsa_N2_3 | ecosystem: Environmental > Terrestrial > Soil > Palsa > Peat permafrost | place: Sweden...
CACGGCAGTGGGCGAGGAAGCGCACGGCCTGCTCGGCGCTCCAGACCTTGCGTTCCTCCGCGGCTGGACGGGGAATGACGGTCGGTTGGGCCGGGTTGTGGGCCAGGCGGTGATGGCGGACGGCATGACCGAGCGCGCTGGACAGGGTGGACAGGCACTTGTAGACGGTGGGGCATCCGCGGTCGGCATCGAGCTCGCGTTGGACGAATGCGGCGATGTGGTCGTGGCCCAGGTCGTCGAGGCGGATCGCGCCCAGGGCGGGGACGAGGTCCTTCTCGATGGTGACGCGATAGCGGACCAGGGTGGTCGGCTTCAGCGACAGCTCCTTGATGGCCGGCCAGGCGTGCAGGTACTGGGCCACAGTCTGGTTGGGGTCGCCGTCGAAGCCCATCGCGCGTCCCTCGTGGAAGCGCCGCAGCGCGGACTCGGCCTTGTCGCAGCTGGGGAAGCCGCCGCGACGCACCGTGCGGCGCGGACCGCCGCCGGCGGGGATATCGACCGCGAAGCCCCAGGTCCCGTGGGCTCTGTCCGGCAGGCGGGGGCAGTTGGCGCCGAGCCGGCGCAGGTTCAGATCACGGCAGCCGCAGCGGCGGTAGACACGGCCGCGCTTCGTAGCGTCGCGCACGGGCTCACTCTCGGGTCCGGAGGTCGGGGAGTCGACGCCCATCCTGATCATGTCGGGACACGTGCCGACGTCCCTGCGATCACAATGCGACCACCACAACCCTGAACAACCCCATGACCTGCGATGACACCTTCTTTTGTGGGTCAAATTCGGGTTCCCTGCTGAGCTACCGCGTGTCCTGAGAGCACCTTCCAACCGGGATGCGGCACAACAAGGTGACCGGATAGGTGGCCTTCTCCGCCGCGATGAACCGGTAGATCTCGCTCACCGGTCGCTCTCCCGCGCGAAGAAGGAGGTCACTTTTTTTCAGACCTCGATGGTCTTCTGCTGTTCGAGGTTCTGCCGACGTAGTTCCTCGCGCTCGGCACTGGTCCGCACCGGGATTGCCTTCACCTCGGTCGACCTTGTCCTGCTTGACCCAGCTCCGCAGGCCTTCGGGGCAGACACCAAGATCCCGGGGCACCTCTGACCGTCTTGCTGGAGGAGCGGTCGAGCGCGACGGCGTCCCGCTCGAACTCCTCCGAGTACCGCTCTCCCTACCTTTTGCTCACCTGGCTCTGCTTCCTCTGGGACCTCACATCCCAGTCTCCAGGCGTCCAGGTTCACGGGGAAGCTTCGCTTCACGGCTTGCGAGTTCTCGTTTGAGGATCTTTCCGGTTGCTGTCATCGGAAGCACATCGACGAAGACGATCTCGCGCGGGTACTTGTAGGCGGCCATCTGTTTCCTGCTCCACTCCATGAGCTGCGGAGCGGTCAGGGTCGCCCGCTCCGTCCGGATGACGACGGCCTTGATCTCCTCGCCGTGGACGGCGTGCGGCACGCCGATGACGGCTGCCAGTGAAACCTCAGGGTGCGTCATGAGCACCTCTTCGATCTCCCGTGGGTACACGTTGTAGCCACCGCGGATGATCATGTCCTTCGAGCGGTCGACGATGTAGTACCAGCCGTCCTCGTCGCGTCGCGCCAGGTCACCGGTGCGGAACCAGCCATCGTGCACCGCCTCGGCCGTCGCCTCGGGCCGGTTGTAGTACCCCTTCATGACGTTGTGGCCCTTGATCGCGATCTCACCGACCACGCCGGACGCGGGCGCGAGCTCGTCCCAGCCGTCGGGTCGGATGAGCTTCATCTGCACACCTGGGATGGGGATCCCGATGGAGCCGGGGCGTACCGGCTCGCCGAGGCGACTGAAGCTCGCCACGGGCGAAGTCTCGGACAGTCCGTAGCCCTCGAGGATCGTCACGTCGAATCGGCGCTCGAACTCGTGGTGAACCTCGACCGGCAGCGGTGCGCCTCCGGCGAGGGACACGCGCAGGTTCTTCGCCAGTCGAACCACGTCGACGTCGTCGTCGAGGGCCCCGAGCAGGGCCCAGTACATGGTGGGCACGCCGGCGAAGAAGCTCACCGATTCCTTGGCCATGAGAGCCAGCGCCGAGGCCGCCTCGAATCGCGGCAGCATCACGACGGTGCCACCGAACGCGAAGGCGGCGTTCTGGATCACGGTCTGCCCGAAGGAGTGGAACAGCGGGAGCACGCAGAGGTACGTGTCCGGGGTCGCGCGATCGACCCCGAAGAGGTCACCGGCGGCCATGGCGTTGTCGCGCATGTTGCGGTGCCGGAGTTCGGCGCCCTTGGCCCGGCCGGTGGTGCCCGAGGTGTACAGGATGACGGCCGTGTCGTCCTCGTCCGTGGCCACCGTTTCGAAGGTCGGCCGGTGGCCCACCCACGCGCTGTCCAGCGTCTCGGGGCCTTCGACAAGAGGCTCGGACGCGGAGTCGGCGGTGATCAGGAAGAAGTGTTCGCATCCGGCGGACTCGCGGAATCCCGCGTGCCCCTCCTGGCCGATGGGCAGTTCCGGTGTGCCGGAGAAGCAGAAGTACGCCTTGGCCTCCGCGTCCGTGAGGTGGTAGGCCACCTCATGGGCCTTGAGCAGGATGTTGAGCGGCACCACGGTCGCGCCGGCCTTGAGGATGCCGAAGTAGACGATGCTGAACTGCGGCAGGTTCGGGCAGCTCAGGGCGACCTTGTCGCCGGGCTCGATACCCCGGGAGACCAGGAGGTTCGCGACCCGGTTGGCGGCCTCGTCGACCTCCGCGTAGGTCAGGCGGGTCTCCCCCAGGACGATCGCCTCGCGTCCGGGATCGGTGCGCGCGGTGCCCTCAAGGATGCTGGCTAGATTGTAGGTGGTCATGGTCGTCACTCCTTCGGGGGTCAGCCCAGCTCGGACTTGAGGATCTGGCGTTCCGACCTGACGGCGTACCGCACGGCGGTCGCCGGCATGAGCCGGACGAGCAGGTCACAGAGCACCGCGTCGTACCCGACGCGGATGCGGGGGCGCCCACGCTCGACGCCGTCCACGATGATGCGGGCGGCCTTGGGCGGGGGCATCATCAGGAGCTTCTCGTTGTAGGTCCTGTCCCGCGCCTCGTTGGCGGCGGTGATGACCCGTCCGGCGTCGCGGGCGAGGGTCAGGCTGTTCTTCGAGATCGGGGTGGCGACACCGCCCGGGTGGACCACGCTCACGCGCACGGGGTGCCGGGCGAGCAGCATCTCGCCGCGCAGGGCCTCGGTGAAGCCGCGCACGGCGAACTTCGAAGCGCAGTAGTGGGACATGGCGGGCTGCGCCAGGATGCCGTTGAGGCTGGAGATGTTGGCTATGTGGCCGTCGCCGGAGGACACCAGGTGGGGCAGGAACGCCTGGGTGCCGTGGATGACGCCGTTCAGATTGACCCGCAGCACCCGTTCGTAGTCCGCCCAGGTGCTGTCGGCGACATGTCCGATGAAGGCGATGCCGGCGTTGTTGTAGAGCTGGTGGACGGCGCCGTAGTGGGTGGCGACCTCTCCGGCGTACGCGTGCACGCGGGCGTCGTCGCCCATGTCGACCACGGCGGTATGCATCGTGCCGTCGGCCAGGGCAGCGGTCTCCTTCAGGCCGGCCTCGTCGACGTCGCAGCCCGAGACGAGGGCGCCGCGCCCGCTGAGCTCCAGTGCCAGCGCGCGGCCGATTCCGGAGCCCGCTCCGGTGACGACGACGACCTTGCCGCGGACGGGACGCTTGCTCATGCGGGGGCTCCTTCTCTGGCGTGCTCGGTGATGAGCTCGATGAGGCGGTCGTTCAGGCCCGGCGGGAGGTGGTGTCCCATGCCGGGGATGGTGACGTGTCGGGCCCCCGCGATCGCCTCGGCGGTCGCGCGACCGCCGCTGGGGGCGACGATGAGGTCACGGTCGCCGTGGACGACCAGGGTCGGCGCGGTGATGAGGCGCAGCTGGTCGGTGCGATCGCCGGAAGCCTGGATGGCCTGGAGCTGGCGGGCGACGTCGGCCCCCGGCGGTCCCTCCGAGCCGAGGGCGCGGTCCCACGCGACCTCCGCGTGCTCCCTTTCGAGCTCCGGGTCGATCGGGTAGGCGCGGCCGGCCAGATAGGAGGTCATCGACAGGTGGGCGCCGGTGAACTTCTCGCGGGTTCTGGGGGGTGGAAGGACGAGCCTGAGCATGGTGCCGCGAGTCGGCTGGCCGACCTTGAGGCTTCCCGTGGTGGAGATCAGCGACGTCAGGGAGCGCACCTTCGCGGGGTGGGAGGCAGCGAGGGTCTGGGCGATCATGCCGCCCATCGACATCCCCACTACGTGCGCCGCGGGCACCCTGAGTGCGCCCAACAGCTCAGCGGCGTCGTCGGCCATCGCCTGGAGGTCGTAGGCGTCGGCGCGCGGGCGGCCGACGAACTGGCGCCAGGCGCTCGGTGCGGGGCGCCGGATCCGGGTCGAGCGACCCGAGTCCCGGTTGTCGAAGCGGATGACCCGGAAGCCGCTCTCGACCAGTGCGTCGACGAACAACGGCGGCCACGCGGTGAGGTCCTGACCGAGCCCGGCCACGAGCAGGAGCGGCATCGCGTCGTCCGGTCCGTGCGTGCGACAGCACAGCCGGGTCCCACTCGGCAGGGTCACGAACCGGTCATCGTCGGACGCGGCGGACGCGGGGCAGACGGCGCTCATGACGCAACCCGGGCGGCCCGGGCGGGAGTCGCGGTCGTCGCGGAACGACGCGAGTCCGCGCCGGCAAAGTGCAGATTGTCGTCGACGAGCTCACTCCCGGTCAGCAGCTTGCGGTCCCCGAGATCGTTGGACGACATCAACCACGGTGCGGCGGGCCCCTGCTTGGGCAGCTTGTCCAGGGCGCGCTGCACGTAGCCCGCGCCGAAGTCCAGCATCGGCCTGGTCGACATGTTCGGGTCGGCCACCGCCCAGGCGGTGTCGTAGCCGTGGACGTCCATGTAGGACAGCAGTCGGCAGAAGTACTCGCACAGCATGTCGATCTTCAGCGTCCAGGAGGACTTCGTGTAGCCGAAGGCGATGGAGAGGTTGGGGATGCCGCTGAGCATCATGCCGCGGTAGACCACCGACTTCGACAGGTCGACCGGGTTCCCGTCGATGGTCAGCTCAATGTCGGCGAGCAGCTCCATCTTCAGACCGGTGGCGGTGACGATGATGTCTGCCGGGATCTCCTCGCCGCTCGTCAGGAGCACCCCGGTCTCGGTGAAGGTCTCAATGCGGTTGGTGACCACGGAGGCTTTCCCGCTGCTGATGGCAGTGAAGAGGTCGCCGTCGGGCACCACGCACAGGCGCTGCTCCCACGGGTTGTACGGCGGGTTGAAGTGCTCGTCGACCGGGAAGCCCTCCGGCAGCAGCTTCGCGTTCATGCGGCGGATGATCCTTCGCGCGGCGCGGGGGAACCGTCCGCAGAACTGCCAGATCGCCCGGTCCAGGAGGATGTTGATGCGCCGGTTCACCGCGTACCCCCGGACGTCGCCGAGGACCCGGGACACGAGGTTGGCCAGGGCGTCCTCCCGCGCGAGGGGCATGATGTAGCTGGGTGTGCGCTGGAGCATCGTCACGTGCTCGGCCTGGTCGGCCATCGCGGGTATCAGGGTGACGGCGGTGGCTCCGCTGCCGATGACGACGACGCGCTTGCCGGTGTGGTCGAGGTCCTCCGGCCAGTGCTGTGGATGCACGATCTCGCCCGCGAACCGCTCCCGGCCACTGAAGTGGGGCGTGAAGCCCTCGTCGTACCGGTAGTAGCCGCTGGCGCAGAACAGCCACCCGGCCCGCAGGTGGACCGTTTCGCCGGTGTCGCCGCGCTCGACCCGGACCAGCCAGCTCGCCTGTTCGGCGGACCAGTCCGCGGCGACGAGCCGGTGCTGGTAGCGAATGTGGGGGTCCAGTCCGTTGCTGGTGGCGGTCTCGCGCAGGTAGGTGAGAATCTGGGAGGCGGAAGCGATGGCCTGCTTCTCGCGCCACGGCTCGAACTTGTAACCGAAGGTGTGCAGGTCGGAGTCCGACCTGATCCCCGGGTAGCGGAACAGGTCCCATGTTCCACCGGAGGCTTCGCGGGCTTCGAGGATGGCGAAACTCTTCGAGGGATGTTCGACGCGCAGGTAGCGCCCTGCTCCGATGCCGGAGATGCCGGCGCCGACGACGAGGACATCGACGTACTCAACTGCGGTGGGATCAGTGCTCATGGGAACTCCAGGGGACGACGACGGTTGTCGCGTCCCCAGCGTGAGTGACGCACGCTACTGGAGATAGCACAGAACGCACCAGGGTTATGCTGATGTGGTGCGCAGTGTTCGTAACCCCTGGCCGTCGCTCTCGACCGAGGCTCGTGAGTTGTTCCGCGAGGGCGCCCGGATCCTGATGGATCCCTCGGCCGCCTGGGTGGAGGAGTTGCACCACGCCTCGCTGAGCGGGGCGAAGGTGCGCGCGATCGCCGAGGACCCACTGCTGGCCGAGGCGGAGCGAAGGACCAACGTGGCCAACCTGCTGCACTGGGCCTCGGCCAACGTGCTGCGGCCGGGTGAGCGAGTGCCGCCCGCTCTGGGCCCCGAGGCACTCGGCACGGCGCGCGACCTGGTGCGCCGCGGCCTGGACGCCGATGGGCTCGACTCGTACCGCACCACACAGAACGTCGTCTGGCGCCGCTGGATGGAGGTCTGCTTCACGCTCACGACCGACGCCGTCGTCCTCCAGGAGCTCCTTGAGTCGTCCTCGCTCTCGATCTCGACGTTCATCGACGACACGCTTGAGGCGCTCACGGAGAAGATGGCGACCGAACGCGCGGACCTCACGGGAGGGACGCACGCCGAGCGCCGCGCGACGGTGGCTCTGCTGCTGGAGGGAGCGCCGGTCGACCGGGCGCGAGCCGAGGCGAGGCTGGGATACCGGTTCAACGGTGAGCACACGGCAGCCGTGATGTGGGGCCCGGCCGGCATCGCCTCCGAGCGACTCGCAGCCGCCGCGGAGTCACTCATGTCGGCGTGCGGGGCGCGCCGACGGTTGACCGTGGTGGCGAGCGCCGATGCGCTGTGGCTGTGGCTGCCGGTCCGCGCGCCGACGACCGGGCAGGTGGCACAGGCGATGGCCGGACACCCGCAGATCCGCGTCGCCCTGGGTCGCTCCGGTCCTGACCTGGAGGGATTCCGTCGCAGTCACCTCGACGCCAGTGTGACTCAGCGTATGCTGGCCGCGCTGCGGCGCCCTCGGCAGTTCGCCTCGTTCCAGGACGTGCAGCTCGTGTCAGTGCTGGACCAGGACCCGGCCCGGGCCACCGAGTTCGTGAACGACACCCTGGGCTCCCTCGCGGCCGCCGAGCCCGAGCTGCGTGAGTTCCTCCTGACGTACCTGCGTGAGCAGAGCCAGGCCTCCCGGACCGCCGAGCGGCTCTACACACACCGCAACACGGTGCTGCGTCGACTGGCTCGTGCTGAAGGCTTGCTGCCACGCCCACTGGCGGAGAACGCGGTCCAGGTTGCTGCCGCCCTTGAGCTGTTGGCGTGGAGGGCGGGCCCGCCCGACGCGACGTCGTGAGGCCGAGCAGCGGAACCGGACGTGCTCAGCCGTGCTCCCGCATCGCCTGCCTGATGCGCACGGCTTCGAGGAACACCTGGAGTCCCAGTTCGAAGGCCCGGTCCGCGCGCCCGCGCGTCAAGTCCTGCTGGGCCAGGGCCTCGACGAGGTGCGGGGCGTCCGCGACGTCGCCGACCTCCCACATCACCTCGGGAGCGGCGAGGTCGAGCGCCGAGCCGATCACGAAGCTCTCCATCGCAGTGACGATGCTCAGCACCTCGTGGGAGGAAATGCCCGCCTCGACGAGGATCCCGACGAGGCTCTCGTAGCCGGCGATCACCTGGGGTTCGCGGATGCTGCTGGTCGCCAGCAGCGGGGCCAACCGGGGGTGAGCGGCGTAGACGTCGCGGTAGGACCGGAAGAACTGCTCGAGCGCCACGTCCCAGGGGCGGAGTTCCAACGGGCTGAGGTCGATCAACTCGCCCAGTCGGGCGTGCAGCAGGGCGATGACCCCCGCCCGACCATCGACGTGGTAGTAGAGCGACGCGGTCTGGACGCCCAGCCGACGGGCCAGTGCGGGGAGCGTGAAGTCTCCGTCCATGTCGACGGCCGCCAAGGCTGCGTCGGCGATGCGTCCCCGGTCGAGCACCGCGGTCCGGGGACGGCCTACTCGACGCTGCTGACTGTCTTCCATCGGAGTTCTCTTCCCTTCGGAGTTCGCCGCTGCTACCGTACCCGAAAACTAATTCTAAGTGATTTAGATTAATCACTCAGGATCGCCTTCGAGAGGAACTCGACATGGCCGAACCCACCGCCCCGACGTTGCGCAGGAACGCGCTCGGCACCTGGGACATCTTCTTCTTCGTCGTCTCGGCGGCCGCGCCGTTGATGGTGATGGCCGGAGTGGCGCCGTTCGCGCTGCAAGTCGGCGGCCTCGGCGTGCCGACCGCATACCTCTTCGCGGGCATCGTGCTCACCGTGTTCGCGGTCGGGTTCACCACGATGTCGCGCTACGTCACCAACGGAGGTGCGTTCTACGCCTACGTCACCAAGGGGCTCGGCAGACCGGCCGGAATCTCGGCGGCGCTGCTGGCGCTGGTGTCCTACAACGCCATGCAGATCGGCATGTACGGGCTGCTCGGGATCAGCGCGCACGACACGCTGTCGGACCTGTGGGGCGTCAACATCCCCTGGCCCGTGCTCGCGCTGGTCGGTGTCGCCCTGGTCTGGTTCGCCGGCTACCGCAGCGTCGACTTCGGCGCCCGCGTCCTCGGCGTACTCCTGGCGGCGGAAAGCGGCATCCTGCTGCTCCTCGCGATCGCCATCCTGGTCAAGGGCGGCAACGACGGGCTCGGCGTCGACTCGTTCAAGCCCGCGCACGTCTTCACGGTGGGCACCGCCAGCGTGCTCGCGTTGACGTTCGCGGCCTTCATCGGGTTCGAATCCACTGCCATCTACCGCTCCGAGGCCCGGAACCCCCGACGGACCATCCCGCGCGCGACGTACGCGGCAGTCGGGTTCCTCGCGGTGTTCTACTCCTTCATCTGCTGGACGATCATCCAGGCGTACGGCGCGTCGAACGTCATCGCTGCGGCCACCAAGGACCCGGTGGGCCTCTTCTTCACCGCCGCCGACCAGTACCTCGGCAGCTGGGCCGCCACCGTCATGCACCTGCTCATCATCTCCAGCGTGATGGCTTCGCTGATCGCCTTCCACAACGCCATCACCCGGTACACGCTGGCCGTGACCGAGGAGGGCATGCTGCCGCCGGTGCTGGGCAAGGTCCACCCCCGCACGCAGTCGCCGTACATCGCCGGCATCGTGCAGACCGTCCTCGCCGTGCTCGTGGTCCTCGCCTTCGCCCTGGCCGGCGCCGACCCGTACTACCAGCTGCTGATCTGGGTCAACACACCCGGCGTCCTCGGCATCGTGCTGCTCCAGGTGGCGGTCTCGCTCTCGGTACCGGTCTTCTTCCGGCGCATCCGTCACACAGAGGGCGTCTGGCAGACCGTGATCGCCCCAGTCCTCGCCGCCATTGCCATGGGCGTCGCGCTCTACCTCATGGTCATCCACATCTCGCTGCTCACCGGCGCCTCCGAAACCGTGAACCTGGTGCTCATCCTCACCATCCCGGTGGTGTGCGTCCTCGGGTTCGTGTGGGCCCGGTGGCTGCGCTCGGCCCGCCCCGAGATCTACGCCGGCATCGGGACCGGCGATGCCGGACAGAACAGCCCGGCCGATAGCGACACCTCCGGAGAAGACACCCGGCTCGCCACGCTCTGAGGGCCACCGGCGCCTGGTCGGAGAGAGGCCGGGCTGAACACAACCCTGGCGGCCGGACCCGCGACCACTCGGATGTCGACAACGAACCGGTGGCCGTCGCCGAACCCGGCAGGAACGGCCGAGCGGCGCCACCGGCAACGTCCCGCTCACTGACTCGCGCTCATGTCGGCACAGCACACTGGCGCCGCACGCGAAAGCGCTTCCACTTCCACTACCTCAAGGACGGGCTCGTGCCAGAAGCGAACAAGCACCCCCTAGCTCCGCTCACCGCCGACGAGATCAACCTCATGCGCCACGTCCTCACCGACGCCGGACTGGTCTCGGAGCACACCCGCTACTCCTACGTCATGTTGCGCGAACCCGCCAAGAACGACGTCCTGGCATACGAGCGCGGTGAGACGCCGTTGCCGCGTCGGGAGATAGGGGCCCTGCTCACGGATCTGCTGACGTCTGTCGTCGTGGAGACGGTGACCTGCCTGTCGACGCGGACGGTGGTACTCCAACGAGTCGTGGACACGTCCCGTGAGGGTTGGGGACCGCTCCTGGACGAGGACTTCCCGCGTGCCATGGAGATCGTGAAGGCCGACCCGACGTGGCTCGCGGCGCTCGCTCGGCGTGGCGTGACAGACCCCGGCCACGTGTGGGCAGCACCGGCGACTCCGGGCTACTTCGGATACGCGGACGAGGTGGGCCGCCGTGTCTATCGGGTCATCGCGTTCTACCGCGAGAACGCGGGGGATCTCTTCTGGTCGAATCCCATTCCGGGCCTTGTCGCCCATGTGGACATCGACACCGGCGAGGTCCTGCGCGTGGTCGAGGGGGACGCGACCGAGATCCCGGCCGAATCCGGGAACTACTTCGACCCCGCCGTCCGGGGCCCGGAACGGACGACACTCAAGCCGATCAGCGTGACCCAGCCCGAGGGACCGAGCTTCACCTTCGAGGACGACGTCCTCGCATGGGAGAACTGGAAGGTACGTGTCGGGTTCAACGGACGGGAGGCGTTGACACTCCACCAGATCTCCTTCACCGACGGCCCGACGGTCCGCCCCATCGTGTACCGGGCGTCGGTCTCGGAGATGGTCGTGAACTACGGTGACCCAGAGCCGACCCAGGCCTGGATCAACTACTTCGACGCGGGCGAATTCCAGTTCGGCCGTCTCGCCAACTCGCTGAAACTGGGATGCGACTGCGTCGGAGAGATTCTGTACCTCGACGCGGTGGTCGTCGATGATTTCGGAAATCCGCAGACCATCCCGCAGGCGATCTGCATCCACGAAGAGGATGCCGGGATCCTGTGGAAGCACAACGACCCCTTCGCGGGAACTGCCGACACCCGGCGCAACCGGCGCCTGGTCATCTCCACGTTCCTCACCGTGGGCAACTACGACTACGGCTTCTACTGGTACCTCTACCTCGACGGTGCGATCGAGCTGGAGACCAAGGCCACAGGCATCGTCTTCATGGTCGGCGTGGGTGAGCAGGGCAACGAGTTCACGACGCCCATGGCATCGAAGCTGGGTGCCCCAGTTCACCAGCACCACTTCGGGGTTCGTCTCGACATGACGGTCGACGGAACGTTGAACAACGTCGACGAAGAGCAAGTCGCTCGGATCCCGGTCAGTAACGCCAACCCCTGGGGCAACGCGTTCGGTCGGACCCGCACACGCCTGATGACCGAGAACCAAGCCAAGCGGACCGCCGACATGAACCAAGGCACCGTCTGGCGGGTCAGCAGCGCAGAACGGGTCAACCGGTTCGGGGAGCCGACCGCATACGTCCTCCATCCCGAGGGCAAGCCCGTCCTCCTGGCTGCGGACGACTCCTTCATCCGCCCGCGGGCGGAATTCGCCGCCCATCATCTGTGGGTGACCCAGTACGAGCGTGATGAGCTCTGGGCCGCTGGATACACCGTCAACCAGCACCCCGGCGGTGCGGGCCTCCCGGACTACGTGCGTGGCGACAGGGACCTCGACGCCCAGGATCTCGTCCTCTGGCACACGTTCGGGCTCACCCACTTCCCGCGACCCGAGGACTGGCCGGTCATGCCCGTCGACACCGCGGGGTTCGTGCTGAAGCCCGACGGGTTCTTCGACCGCAACCCGACTCTCGACGTCCCCGCGACCAAGCCGGCGTCCTCGACCAGCTGCCACGCCGCCCCCCTGGAGTCCGGCGCAGACCGCCACTGCGAAGGCCCGCTCTGATGACCGGCTACCGCGCCGCCGGTTTCCGTGCCAAGCCGCAGAGCGGCACGATCGGCCTGCTGAACGGCGCGTGACCGCGCAGGTCCGCACCTGGTCCTTCCAGTAGCAGCAAGCTCAGCGATGCTTCGGCAAGGCCCTGGGCCGCGCCTGTGAGGAAGCTCTCGAAAGCCGTGAGCGCCACCGTGATCACGCCCAGAGGGAATAGGGTTCCAAGGTCCTCGGCGCCCGCACCGGATGGCCGGTCAGTAGCGGCACCGGATGTGGACGGCCTCTCACAGACCTGCCGCCCGATCTGGTCGCGCAGCAGTTCCACGACGCTTGGCCGTCCGGCCGCGCGGTAGGACAGGGGCGCGGTCCTTCTCGTCGGCCGGGCCGAGTGCGGCTTCGGATCCTGTCCTGATCGCTTCTCCGGTCGACCCACCACTGACCTCCAGGTACAGGACGGAACACCCCTTTACGCGCAGGCGCGGCTGGGGTAGGTTGCTCAAAATCTAAACCGAGTCGGTTTAGATTGATCTCAGGAAGGTCCTCATGGAGACGAAGCCACCGCGCGGATCACTCGGCGCCGGCGACATCGCGTTCTTTGTCATCTCCGCCGCAGCGCCCCTCATGATCATCGCTGGCATCGCGCCTTACGCGATCCTGGTCGGCGGGATCGGCGCACCGTCGGCGTATCTCATCGCCGGTGTCATCCTGACCGTCTTCGCGGTCGGCTTCACCACGATGTCCCGGTACGTGCGGAACGGCGGAGCGTTCTACGCCTACGTGACCAAGGGCCTGGGTCGCCCGGCCGGCGTGGTTGCCGCAGTGCTCGCCCTGGGTTCCTACAACGCCCTGCAGATCGGCATGTACGGACTTCTGGGCAGCGCGGCCCAGGCCACCTTCGAATCCCTGTTCCACGTGGACCTCCCCTGGACCGTGTACGCGTTCGCCGGCGTGGTGATCGTCTGGTA
>Ga0302314_10015597_pt1 | contig 12901 bp, 9 predicted proteins | sample III_Palsa_N2_3_FD_200533 | JGI IMG/M metagenome (GOLD analysis project Ga0302314, IMG submission 200533) | Peat permafrost microbial communities from Stordalen Mire near Abisko, Sweden - III_Palsa_N2_3 | ecosystem: Environmental > Terrestrial > Soil > Palsa > Peat permafrost | place: Sweden...
GATCGCCTGCACGTCATTGACCCGCAAGCGCCGGTCCTTGGACACGAAGTCCAGGGGGTTGTAGGCATGGGTGTGCCCATCCGGGTCCAGCGGTGCGAACAGCGCGATCTGCTGGCCCATTGCCGATCGTGCGCCGGAAGTCCTCTCGTAGTTCTCCAGCTTGAGGTCGTTGACAATAGCGGAGCCTCGCCAGGTCAGCAGATTGGGAATGACGAAGCCGACACCTTTGCCGGATCGTGGCGGGGCGAACAGCAGGACGCCGAGCTGGCCCTTTGCACGCAACAGGCGTCCGCGCAGACGGCCGAGGATCACGCCCTCTTTCGCGCGCAGACCCGCAGCGCGGACTTCTGCCTCATCCGCAAAGTGCGCATCGCCGAACAGGGCAGGCCGCCGCATCAGGACCGGGAGAAGCGCAAATAGTACGGCCATTGCGAACGGGACCGCGGCGGCGAGCTGCAATAGGACTTTGTAGTGCGGTGACGGCGAATAACTGCGCCACATCTGCACGTATTCGAGGAAGCCTGGGATGTAGTGTCGCGCACCAACGAAAGCAGCAAACAGCATTGCCGCCAGCCATGGCGCTGCAACGATCATGAGCAGCGCCGGGATCAGATCTTTCCAGGAATAGCGCATAACCGCTCCTGTGCTCAACTAATATCCATTGACGCATGGGCGCACCGGTGCGGCCAAAGAACAATTGGTCCTTTGGCAAGTGGACGCGACGGTTTGGCCGTTTTGTGCACGAGGATCGAATTACGTCGCTATATCGCTTGCGCTTCGTTCGGCCGCGTTGCTGTTTGACGATTTCGCCTACTTGAACCACGATTTCAAGGCTGGTGAAGACAAGGACGTTCGCGCATCTTGCGCATTGCCGGAGCAAATCAAATGACCAAGCAAGCCCAAAAATCCGAAGGCCCGAAGGACACCAAGGCCCCGACGCACGCGCTTTTCCACATCGAGGAGCGCAAGGAAGACAAGGGGTTCTGGACGGAAGTCGCGGTCGGCTGGGCCAACCAGGACGGCAGTATCAACTTGCGCACTAATGTTGGGGCGCTGCTGCTCCCAGGGCAGGCCTACCAACTCCGCACGCGCCAGGCCCGGAGCGGCAATGGCGAGAACAACGAGTGAATCTCTCTGCACTCGGCAGAATGTTGTAGCGGCCGCACATGGAGTCCCGCACTCAACGGAAGTCTCTTGAGCTTACCGCAAGTTGGCCGAGCCAGGCCGTGTAGTCCCGCACTTTGTGGGCGATGATATGGATGACACCCTGCTCGCTCTGCAGCTGGCCCTCAACCACCATCAAGCTGGCGCCCAAGATGGGGACGCGCTGCTGCTCCAGGACCTTCGGCCAGACGATTAGGTTGGCCGTTCCGGTCTCATCTTCCAGCGATACGAACAGCACCCCCGACGCGGTTTCGGGCCGCTGCCTGTGCGTCACCAGGCCGGCCACCCGGACCCTACTTTTGTCAGCCACCGCCGGTAGGTCGCTTGCTCTTCGGACCCTAATCCGGTCCAGTCGCGTGCGCAGCAGCGACAAAGGATGCCGGCCCAAAGTCAGCCCCAGGCTGTGGTAGTCCTCGACAATATCCTGCGCTTCGGTCGGCGGAAGCAGATCAATCACCGCATCCGGCGCCGACAGACCCGCCAGCATGCCGGGCAGCTTTTCGACGCCGCGCGCGTCCCAGCGTGCAAGTCGCCGATGCCCGGATAGCGATTGGAGGGCCTTGGCTTTTGCCAGCAGGTCCAGGCTGCGCTTATTCAGGCTGGCTCGGTGGGCCAGGTCATCGACCGAGGCGAACGACCGATCCATCCGGCTGGCGACGATAGCCTGCGCTTGTGCTTCCGCCAGCCCGCCGATCATGCGGAAGCCGAGGCGCACTTCGGGCTTTCCGTCCTGGCCTGGTTCCAGCGTGCAGTCCCAATCGCTGCGCAGCACATCCGGATCGCGGAAGGTGACGCCGTTGCGTCGGGCATCCGCGACGAGCTGCGCAGGCGCGTAAAACCCCATCGGTAGGGAGTTCAGCACGCCGGCGACGAATGCGGCCGGCTCGTGGCATTTCAGCCAGGCGGAGACATAGACCAGGAGCGCAAAGCTCGCGCTGTGGCTTTCGGGAAAGCCGTAGCTGCCGAAACCCAGGACCTGTTTGAAGATGCGTTCGGCGAATTCCGGTGTATAGCCGCGCGCCAGCATGCCCTTGCGCAGCTTTTCCTCGAACTGGTCCAGTCCGCCGCGGCGCTGCCAGGCGGCCATCGAACGCCGTACCATATCTGCTTCCCCGGCGGAGAAGCCGGCCGCCACCATGGCGATCTGCATCACCTGTTCTTGAAACAGCGGCACGCCGAGCGTCCGGCTCAGCACCCGCTCCAGATCGGGGCTGGGGTATTCGGCCTTTTCGATTCCTTGCCGTCGCCGCAAGAAGGGATGCACCATTCCGCCCTGAATCGGTCCGGGGCGGATGATGGCTACTTCGATCACCAGGTCGTAGTAGCAGCGGGGTTTGAGCCGCGGCAACATGCTCATCTGCGCGCGGGATTCGACCTGGAACACGCCGGTCGATTCTCCCCGGCACAGCATGTCGTAGGTAGCGGGATCTTCGGCCGGCACGTCCTGCATGCGAAAGTCCTGGCCGCGGTATTTCCCAACCATGTCCAGCGCCCGCCGGATTGCGGACAGCATGCCCAGGGCCAAGCAGTCCACCTTGAGCAGGCCCAGTGCCTCCAGGTCTTCCTTGTCCCACTGAATGATGGTGCGGTCCGGCATCGCCGCATTTTCGACCGGCACCAGGGTATGCAGGGGATGCTGGGAAATGACGAAACCGCCGACGTGCTGCGACAGATGGCGTGGGAACCCAACTAGCTCCTGCACCAACGCGACTAGATGCTGTGCCAGCTTGGAGTTCCGCTTGAAGCCGAGTTTCACCAGCTGCTCGCCGACGGCAGCCTTTCCATCGAACCAATACAGGCTTTTCGCCAGCACATCGACCACATCCAGCGGAAAGCCCAGCGCCTTGCCGACATCCCGCACCGCCATTTTCGGCTGGTAACGGATCACCGTCGCCGCCAGGGCCGCGCGGTCCCGGCTATATTTTTTGTAGATGTACTGGATGACCTCCTCCCGCCGCTGGCGCTCGAAATCCACGTCAATGTCAGGTGGCTCGGCGCGCTCCCTAGAAATGAAGCGCTCGAACAGCATGGACACACGAGCCGGATCGACTTCCGTCACCCCCAGGGCATAGCACACAGCGGAGTTGGCGGCCGATCCGCGGCCCTGGCACAGGATGCCCTGCGAGCGGGCGTAGGCCACGATGTCGGCGACTGTCAGAAAATAGTGCTCGTACTTCATCTCCGCGATCAGCACAAGCTCGCGTTCGATCTGCGACAACACCGCATCGGTCACCCCCTCGGGCCAGCGTCGGTGGATGCCGGCTTCGGTCAGCGTGCGCAGGTGCTCGCTGGGCGTCCTGCCCTCCGGCACCAGCTCATAGGGGTATTCGTGGTGCAGCTCCTTGAGCGAGAAGCTGCACAGCGCTGCGACTTCTTGCGTGCGCTCGATCAGCTCGGGCGGATAGAGCTTGCGCAGCGTGGCAAGCGGCCGCAGGTGGCGCTCGCCATTGGCGAAGCCGGCACGGCCGATTCGCTCGACGCTGGTTTTCAGGCGCACGGCGGTCAGCACGTCATGGAGGCGGCGGCGGGCGCGGGCGTGGTAGTGCGCGTCCCCCACCGCCACGGGCGGAATACCGAGGGCCGCTGAGATTCCGAGCATCTGTTCGAGGCGCTGGTCGCTGTTCTGCGCCAGATGATGGCTGAAGGCCAGATAAGAGCGCAGCAGATTCAGTGACGCGAACCACTGCGCCTGGTCGTCCTCGATGGTCCTGCCGGGCAACCACAGGCCGATGCAGCGATCGACCGCGGCGAAGTCGTCGCGCGCGATCTTGTAGGTGCCTTTCTTCGATGCGCGCCGGGCTTGGGTGATTAGCGCGGAAATCTGGCTGTAGGCATCGTGGTCCGGCGCTAACAGCACGATGCGGTCGCCTTCCGCAAAACGGAACTGGCTGCCGACAATGAGCTTGAGTCCAACCTTTTCCGCGACCTCGTGCGCCCGTACGATGCCAGCGAGCGAACATTCGTCGGCGATGGCTAATGCGGCATAGCCCAACTCCTGCGCCCGCGTCACCAGCTCGAACGGATGGGACGCGCCATATTGAAAGCTGAAGTTCGAGCAGCAGACCAGCTCGGCGTAGCTCACGCCCACAGGCCATGCAGATACCACGCGTCCTTGTCGGCGTCCCGGAACAGCCACAGACGGGAACCGTCCGGGGCTTCCGCGGTGAAATAGTCGCGTCGCTGGTCCTGCTCATCCCACCAGCCCGCCTCAATCCGCTCGGGTTTGCCGATCATCTTGGGCAAGCTGTGCATCGGCTTCGGCTCTACCAGCCACAGCGGCCTTTCGGGAAATGGTTCCGGCAGTTCCGCGGATTTCCCGTTGACGACACACCAGGCGTGCTCGGGGCGATGATCGTCATTCAAGCCCAATTGCCGCACCGCGCCATCGCCCATGCGCGCACGCAGTTTGTCCAACAGATCCTCCCAGCCGTCCTCACGGCGCTTGCCGCCGTCCAGCAGTTCGAGCTGCGTATCGCCGAGCGGGAGGAATTTATCGGCGCTGAGCACGATGTCTTCGACTGGGTGCTCCAGCGTCGTGCGTTCCAGTCGTTCCTTTACCAAGGCAAACAACCGCACCGCATCGCGCATCGGGCGCGTAGTACGAATGTCGAGGCGCGTAGGTTCGGCGTGATCGTGTGCAAGCACGATATGAATCTCTTGCACTGCCGTATCGCGCGCGATCAGGTGGCCCTGCAACTCTCCGAGCATCCGTTTCAGCGGGAACAGCAGGCCCTCGGTGTTTTCGACCGACCCTAGCAGCTCGAAGCGACGGCGATAACTTCGCGGTGCCTTGTAGGGCTTTCGCGGATCGGGCCGTAGACCCGTGAGACGATCCAGATAGTCGATCAGCTCAGTGTCGAAGCGACGCGCGACGGAATCGCGTGGCAGGGCCAGCACATTGCCGATGGTGCGCAGTCCCATCCCGGCCAGCGCGTCGGCGGTTTCGTCGTGCAGGTCCATCGCGCCCAGCGGCAAGCGCTCCAGCTCCGGTGCCAGTTGACTCCAATGCTCGATGGTCGGTGCGTCGTCAATTCGGGTAAGCAGCGTTGCCGCTTCCAGCGTCGGGGCAATGCCTATGGTGCAGGAATAGCCGAGTTGATTGAGTCCATGCTCGACGCGGCTACGGATCACGCCGATGCCGCCGAAGTAGCGCAGCCCGGTCTTGATCTCGATCCATAGCAGCAGGCGGTCGGCATCGAAGCAGACCCAGCTGCTGAATTGCTCCGCCCAGGCTGCCAAGTATTTCAGGGCTTCGCGTTCGTCGGTCTTGGAGCGTTCGATCAGTTGGATTTTGGGATGGAGCGCCGTCGCCGTGGTGGCACCCATGCCCGGCCCTATACCAACCTTCCTGCACGCGGCGTTGCAGGCGATCAGCCACCGTTTCGATCCTCGACGATCGACGATAGCAACCGGATCATCGGAGACCGGCTGACGGGCCTCCAGGGGCAATTGTGGCAGGGACAGGCAGAGGTACAGCATGGCATCGCCCGTCCATCAAGCCGCGCATCGCAGGGGACAAAGGACCGATCCGCCATGGCCGCCGCGGGCCTTGATTACTTCGATGCGCAGGGCATCGGCGGCCGGGTGCAAGGCTAGGCGCACCGCCGCCGGGGACGGGTTACGCAGCGCGCGCGGCGAGCGGTAAACGAAGCCGAGAGCATGGCCTTCTTGGGCCGCCAGTTGCAGTCTGCGCACCGCAGCATCGGCCTTAGTGTCGGTCCACAGCAGAACCGCGCCGGCGATGCCCGCGCGCAAGGTCTGCTCGGCCGCCCATTGCGCTTCCTCCTCAGAAGGCGGCACCAGCCAGATCAGGCGATGCAGCGGCAATCCGGCTTGCACCAAGGCAGGTGCATACGGGATATGCGGCGGTCGCACCAGCACGACCGGCCGGCCCTCATCGCAGGCGATGCGGCGGAGAGCCGGAATCAACAGGCGCAGTTCGCCGATGCCGGCGCCGTGGGGAATCAGTTCCGTCAACGCGCCGACCGGCCAGCCGCCGCCGGGCAGGAGGCGGTCGAGCGCCACGCGGCCGGTTGCTACCGAGGGAGTCGCGGCAGTGCTGTAGCCGCGCCAAATCGTGGGGGTGCGGCGCAACAGCTCATCGAGGGCTGGGGAGTTCGGTTTGGCGGCAGAAATGAGCATAGGCGACACATACTGAACAAACGTACAGTTATATGGCAAGCCCCTGCTCGACCGGCTGGCCTTACCTCCCTGTTTTTCTTGGCGATTAAGTCCGCGGATCAGCGCCACTCAAGAATCGACCCAAACGCATCGGCCGCGCCCTGTCGGGCCGCGCTTTCGTGCTGCGCATCGAACCGCCTGCGGCGTTTCGCCCCTGCGGGCTTCAATCGCTCGCGGAAACAGCGGGTCGGAATTGCGAGTTGGCCGGCGCAGGTTCAGACGGTGAACAGCACCGTCTCAACCTAAGCGCGCCGGCGGGCGGAGAGCGGCCGGCCTGCGGTTCGGTGCTCGCAGGCTGCGCGCCGCGTCCTCGTCCGTCCGCTCACCGCCCCGGCCGCCGATCCCTGCGGCGGCCGAAGTGGAGTTGCCTGCGGCAACCCATGTTCGCTGCCCGCGCAGCCGCGCGGGCAGCCCTACGGTCCGTCCCCAGTAAAGCCCCGCTCGACGCCCGCGCGGATCTCCGCTCGCCGGTTCGCCGACGAGACGGAGCGCGCGGCCGACGAGGCTACGCCCCTCGCCGGGCGGGGCTGTGACTGTGGCCGCCCCTGCGGGCAACCGGTTTGCCGGTGGCGCGACCGCGACGCGAGTCGCGCCACAAAGGAGAACCGCACCACCCGAAATCCCCTTTGCAGTTTGCAAACCGCTTTTCATTTCTTTCTTGATTGGAGTCACAAACATGGATATGCAAGTAGCATCAACCGCGCAGGAACTGCTGATCCCGCTGTCGGCCTTACGCCCCTCCCGCAGCAATGTTCGCCGCAAGAGCGGCGGCGCCTCCATCCAGCAACTAGCCCGCAGCATCGACCGGGTCGGCCTGCTGCAAAACCTCATCGTCACTGATGGCGGCGATGGCGAGCACTACGACGTTGAGGCTGGTGAGCGCCGGCTGAAATCCTTGCAGCTGCTGGCGAAGAGGAAGCGCCTGAAAAAAGATCACGCCGTGCGCTGCCTGCTGGTGCCGGATGCCTCGGCCCGCACGGTGAGCCTGACCGAAAACTTCCAGCGCCAGAGCCTCCACCCGGCCGACGAGTTCGAGGCATTCAAGGCGCTGGTGGACGAGGGCCGTCCCATCGAGGACATTGCGGCCGACTTCGGCGTCACCCCTCTGACGGTGCAACGCCGCCTGCGGCTAGCCAACGTCTCGCCCCGGCTCATTGCCGACTACCGCAAGGAGCAGGTGGCGCTGGAGCAACTGATGGCGCTGGCAGTCACCGACGACCACGCAGCGCAGGAGGCAGCGTTCTACGATGTGCCCGAGTGGCAGCGGAGTGCCCAGGCCCTGCGTGAGCATCTGACCGAGCAGGACGTGGATGCCTGCCGCGATGCGGTAGCGCGCTTTGTCGGCTTCGACAGCTACGAGGCGGCAGGCGGTGGCTTCCGCCGCGACCTGTTCGCGGACGAAGGGCAAGGCATCTACCTCAACGACCGCGCCTTGCTCGACAAGCTGGCCGTGGACAAGCTCGCCGGCATCGCCACCGATGTTGAGCTGGAAGGCTGGGCGTGGATCGAGGTGGTGCCGCGCACCACGTCCTCCGAGTTGTACGCCTTCCAGCGGGTGCAGCCCAAGCGGCGCAAGCCGACCGTGAAGGAGGGCCGGCAGATCGCCAAGCTGCAAAAGCGCATCGGCCAGATCGAGGACAAGCTGGACGCCGAGGACGGCGGGATCGAAGAGGCCGAGGCCAATTCCCTGCAGGAGGAAGCCGAGCGGGTTGGCGCGGAACTGGCAAGCATCACGCAATCGCTGGCGGTGTACGCACAGAAGGCCAAGACCGTCGCAGGCGTGGTGGTGACGGTGGACGGGCAAGGCCGAGCGGCGGTGCATCGCGGGCTGGTGCGCGAGGCGGACGCGAAGCAAGCCAAGGCGGCGGCAGACGGCGACGAGGCCACCGGCAAACGTGGCGAGAAGGACAAAGCCAAGGCCAATCCTTCGGTGTCCGAGAAGCTGGCGCGGCAATTGAGCGCCCACCGCACGGCGGCTTTGCAGGCCGAACTTTCCCGTCAACCTTCCGTCGCGCTGGTGGCCGTGGTGCATCGGCTGGCGCTGCGCCTGCTCTACAACGAGCGGCATGCGGAAACGCCCTTGCAGGTGGAATGCAAAGTGCAGGACCGGCTCAACCGCTTTGCGCCCGATCTGCCCGATGCGCCGGTGGCGGCGGTGCTGCCGGAAGCCAAGCAGGCATGGCGGGATCGGCTGCCCGCCGAGGCCGGGGAGTTGTTCGCGGCGCTGCGCGAACTGCCGCAGGACGATCTGCTCTCCCTTCTGGCGGTGTGTGCGGCCGATTGCATCGATGCGATCACCCCGCACGAGGCGGACACGCAGGCCAGCGAGTTGGCGGCAGCGCTCGATCTGGACATGGCGCAGTGGTGGACGGCCACGGCGGCAGGCTATTTCAGCCACGTCTCCAAGGCGCGCATCTTCGAGGCCATCAAGAGCTTTGCGCCCAAGTACGCCGATCAGCTCGACTCCTACAAGAAGCCGGACCTGGCTGCACGGGCCGAGGAATTGGCCGCTGGCACTGGCTGGCTGCCGGAGATGTTGAAGCGCGCTGCCTGATCTTCTGACCGACGCAACTCAGTCCCTCGGCGCAAGCCGGGGGACTTTTTTTTGCCCGGCGTTGCAAGCCGCGCGCCGCCGTTGCGGCGGCGCGCGAGAAGCACCTGCGAACGGATGGCTGCGATGTCGCCGCCAGTAGTGTTTCGGGTTCGCCGACATTGGTAGCAGCGCATTCCGGGAGCATCGGCCAACGGGGTAGCATGAGACCGTGACTGAAGCTTGGCCGGCAATTTGAAACTCCGCTTTTCAACCCGTGGTGACAGCCCCGATGCGATCGTGCATCTGACGGTGCTCGACACCCTGCGCTTGGGCGAGATCGTGCGCCGCCGCGGCGAGGCGCTGTGCCGGCCCAGGACGAGCCTCCCCAATCTCGAACCGCTGTCGCGGCAGCTGCTGGAAGACCGAAAATGCTGTCCTGCCTGCGTCGATCTGATGGCAAGGGCGAGATTGAACCAGCGTGTCGATCTGCCTCCCGCAGCCGGTGTACTCGCTGGCGATCTGATCCGGGTTCTGGCGCAGGAGCGCGAGGCCAGCCGTCCTCGCCTACGCCGGCGCGCGCTTCCCGACCGCGACTGACCCCGCGCGCCGCCTTTGCGGCGGCGCGCGGTGCGGGTTCGCGGGCGAACCCGAAAGATGTGCTCTCACTGATTGCCTTCAGACCTTAGCACCGTGCTCGGCCGGTCAAGGGTGCGCTGCGCCGGTGTTCCGCTCCGTTCGACGCCTCGCATGCCGCCGCGAGCCGACGAGCCGGTGCCCGCCGCCCTGGACCGTCCTGCGACTCGGTGCCGGTGAGGTCCGGCAAACAGCGCTCGCCCCGAGTGCTGGCACCACGCAGGAGATTCACATGAATAGCTATGAACAGAAGCGGGAAGCGCGGCGCGAGAGGCTGCTGGCCCGTGCGGAAAAGCTGCGGGCAGCAGCGCAGCGGCTGAGTCAGCACGCCAGCCAGCAGGCGGCCATGATCCCGTTTGGGCAGCCGATCCTGATCGGGCATCACAGCGAGCGGCGGGATCGCAATTTCCGCAACCGGATCAGCCGGGCCTTCGAGAAGGCGCACGAGCTGGATAACCAGGCGAATGCGGCGGCGTCGCGTGCGGCTGGCGTCGGGCACAGCGGGGTTTCCTCGGATGACCCGGATGCCGTCACTAAGCTGCAAGAGCAGGTCGCCGAGCTGGAGCAGCGGCAGGAACGGATGAAGGCCGCCAACCGGGCGCTGCGGCGCGGTGACGATGCGGCGTTGCTAACGCAGGGGTTCAGCGAGGCGCAGATTGCCAAGTTGAAGCAGCCGGACTTTTGCGGCCGTACGGGCTTCCCCGACTACGCCCTGCAGAACAACAACGCAAATATCCGCCGGATCAAGCAGCGCATCGAGGAGTTGTCGAAGCGGCCGACCGTGGATACCGAACGCCAGGTCAAGGGCGTGCAGGTCATCGAGGACGCCGGCGAGAACCGGATGTGCCTGGTGTTTCCCGGCAAGCCGACTCTGGACGTGCGCAAGAATCTGCGCGCGCATGGCTTCATCTGGTCACCGACGCGCGTGGCCTGGGTGCGCAAGCTCAACAACGCCGCGCGCTATGCCGCGCAGTGCGTGCTGGATGCGCTGCCGGCGGAGTGACGGTCCACGGCCGGCGGACGGTCAGGAGCGAGCCGGCATCGGCGCAGTCCGGTGCCGGCTCGACTCGTCTGGTGGCCTCGCCAAGCAATTTTACGACGCCGTTGGCGCCGATGGGTTCGCCAGGCGGTCTTCGTCGCGCCTGCCGCGATGCCGGAGAGTGTGGGACTCCCGCTGTATGCCTTCAGAGGGTAGCACCGTGCTCGGCCGGTCAAGGGTGCGCTGCGCCGGCTTGCGCTCCGTTCGTCGCCTGCAATGAAGCCGCAGCCGACGAGCCGGTGCCCGCCGCCCTGGACCGTCCTCCGACTCGGTGCCGCTGAGGGTCGGCAAACAGCGCTCGCCCCGAGTGCTGGCGAAACCCGGAGGTATTTCCCATGGACGACTTCTACGCCACCCCCCGCGTCAAGACCTTTGCCGAATGGCGCGCGCTTCTTGACGACGTCAAGGCCGGCGTCTACGAGGAGATCGTAGAGATGATGGAGCAGGAACGCGCCGACCAGCACTGGGCGTGGCCTTTCGTGCAACCCTTCCTGGACGGCGAGTAAGGGAGGGCGAAGGCGCGCGGCGCGAGCGCCCGGAGCGATCCGGGCGCAGCACTGTTTTGGGGGTTGGCTGTCGCACCCAGCCGAAGCGCCCGGCGGCCGGGTCAAAGTACGCCGCTCGTGGCCACGGCGAAATACCCCACCGAACGCCGGCGACCGGCCCAGAGCAGCCAATCGTGGACGGCAGCTCTGGGATGGCCAATTGAGCCCTGAGAAGTGAGCCTTTTGCATGCGCCGATCCAGTCTGGATGTGACTTCCTGGCTTCAAAGCACCTGCGTGCCTTATTCGATCAACGAACCAACTGCGTTGGGATGAATAGCTCATCCGCGATAGGAGCGCGTGCTTCAAAATCGATCGGCCCAACACCGGCCGTTCCATTCGGAAGGCGTTTCACCGTCATTACGAACTTCTTCAGCGTCACGCTGTTGTGGCACAGCCAGCGCAGGATATGATCCGCGCCGGGTTTTATCGTCGTGTTCTCCAGACCCACGGTATCGACCCCGCTGATGCATTGTGCGAGGGCGCCTGCGGCAATATCGCTGATGCTGAGTAGATCCAGTTCGTCAAACGCCCGCGGCACAAAGGGACGGGCCCCGCCCAGAACACCGAACGATTTGGTTGTGTAGAGCGGAAGCACTCTAAGCAGAATCTCGAGCAGCTTGCTGTGTCGCTCAGGGGTCTCTCCGATCGCATCATGATCCGTCATCCAGAATATTTTCTGACCGGGTTGCGCTAGCAGCGCGAGCAGGAAGGCAATGCAATGGACAACGCGAAAGAGCTTTTCAGAAACCTTGTTGGTGAGAGCGCCATAGCCAGCCTGCTCCAACGCTTCCTTCATCTTGGCAAGTGTTTCATCGTCTCCCGGGCCAAATAGCGAAGGGATGCTCTTGTCAACGACCAACGTGAAGAGCAGCCCGGATATGTACTGGTCAGTCAGCTTGAGATAGGCCGGTAACATGCGTCGCGTTGGACCGTGGCGGAGGTCCTTGAATGCGATCTCTTTCTGGCCCATTCCGGAGCCCTTGCGAAGCGCGGCCATCTTTTCCTTGAACGGACCCAGCGAACCGTAGGCGCAGATCAGGAAGGAATAGGTGAAGCACCGGCTCGAGGGATCTTCACCCCCATAGTCGCTGTAGATGCCGACGGCCGTATTGAGAAGGGCGCTGAGGTCAGGAAGGAGAAGCTTGCCCTGTTTGTCGCGGGCCTTGAAGCCATCTTCAAGAAAATGAGCGATACCGGGCATATCCGCACGATTGTCATCGCGCAGGACATTCAGGTTTGGCTCCCTCAATGTGACGAGGCGCGCTCTCTCTACGAGCGCCGGATCGAATGTAAATCGCTTGGGATACACAGGTCTGTCCGCGTTGTACTCCGCTGCACGCCTTGCTTTTTGGGACGATAGCAGCGGCACGACTCGTCGAAGCGGTTTTTCACTATGCGTCCCCTATTGGAGGGAGCGCTATCCCGCTCACCCGCCGCCAGGCATCCACCACGTTCTGCAATACGCTCGAGAGTGCTCGCATGCCGGAATTCGCCACGACGATGACTTGGACGCCCCCACCGAACTTGCCTTCGCCGAAGGCTAGTTGGCCGTATCCTGTGCTCAGGGCAATCACCGCATCGTTCTCTCGAACCTGGCGAACATCCAAGCGTTGCGTGAGAACGGCATGTTTGAGCGCATCCGCCACGTCCCCGCACAACTCGACGTCGGCGATCGGGCGGTTATCATTGCGGAGCATCGTGCAGTGTTGGGACAGCCAGTCACGCAGAGCGGCAAGCGAACCTATCTTGCCGTGAGCCCAGGTGGGTTGCGCACGCCTGACGATTTCCGCGAAGTGATGCAGATA
>Ga0302314_10015598_pt1 | contig 12899 bp, 11 predicted proteins | sample III_Palsa_N2_3_FD_200533 | JGI IMG/M metagenome (GOLD analysis project Ga0302314, IMG submission 200533) | Peat permafrost microbial communities from Stordalen Mire near Abisko, Sweden - III_Palsa_N2_3 | ecosystem: Environmental > Terrestrial > Soil > Palsa > Peat permafrost | place: Sweden...
CGACGCCCCCGGCTACCGCACCATCAAGACCATCCAGACCGGCGCGCTGTCGCAATACGCCCCGCCGCGCGGCGGCTACGCCGAGCTGACCTGGAAGGACCTGATCGAGGGCGGTCACGTGATCGCCGGCAGCCCCGAGACCGTCCGCCAACGGCTGGAAGATCTCGCCAAGAGCCTGCACGTCGGCAACATCTTCTGCCTGATGCACGTCGGGAACATGCCGGCCGACAAGTGCATGTATTCGACCAAGCTGTTCGCCAAGAAGGTGATGCCCAAGCTGCGCAATATCTTCCCGGAGTGGGCGGACGACAGCCGGTTCTGGTGTCATCCGCTGGAGAAGCGAGTCACCGCCGGCTCTCTGCCAGCCGCGCCGACCACCGCGCCCGGCGCCGCGCCGCGCACGCCCGTTCCGGCCGAATAGGGAGCAGCGATCATGGAGTCCAAGACCGTCGAAACCCGCCACGCCCCGATCCGCTACCTCGAAGGTGGCTCTGGCGAACCCCTGGTCTACCTGCACGGCGCCGGCGGGATGACCGAGAAAGACCCGATCCTGAAGGAGCTGACCTCGCGCTTCCACGTCTACGCCCCGTTCATTCCGGGCTACGGCGAGACCATCGAGTGCGAGACCCTGCGCGACATGCTCGACTTCGCCCTGCACGGATGGGACGTGGTCGAGGCGCTGGGGCTGAAGAACCCGATCCTGGTCGGCCACTCGATGGGCGGGATGATCGCCGCGGAGATGGCGGCTTTGGCGCCTAACGACGTCTCGCGCCTCGCCTTGATCTGCCCGGCGGGCCTCTGGCTCGACGAGCACCCGATCGTCGATATGTTCTCGCTGCTGCCCTACGAGATGCCGAAGTACCTGTTCCACGATCCGGAAGCCGGCGCGAAGCTGATGACCTCGGGGCTCGATCTCAGCGATCCGAAGTTCCTGCAGGACTATCTGGTGCGCAATGCCCGCCAGCTCGGCATGGCCGGCAAGCTGCTGTTCCCGATCCCCGAACGGGGCCTCGCCGAACGGCTCTACCGGGTGAAGGCCAAGACCGTGATCGTCTGGGGCGAGAGCGACAAGATGATCCCGCCGATCTACGGCCCGGCCTTCCAGTCCGCCATCGCCGGCTCGACCTTGGTGAATGTGCCGGAAGCCGGCCACATGGTGATCGCCGAGAAACCGGCGGACGTGCTGAGGGCGGTCGAAGCCGTCGCTTAAATGCGGCTCAAAGGGGAGCGCCATGCCGATCGCCGAGGTCAACGGCCAGCGAATCTACTACGAGGACACCGGCGGCTCCGGCCCGCCGGTGGTCTTCTCCCATGGCCTGTTCATGGACCATGGGATGTTCGCCCCTCAGGTCGAGGCGCTGAAGGACCGCTACCGCTGCATCACCTGGGACGAACGCGGCCATGCCGGCACGGCGTCCGATACGCTGCCCGCGTTCACCTACTACGACTCCGCCGACGACCTGGCCGCGCTGCTGGCGCACCTGGGCATCGAGCGGGCGGTGCTGGCGGGCATGAGCCAGGGCGGGTTCCTGTCGCTCCGTTGCGCCCTGACCCATCCCGAGATCGTCCGTGCACTGATCCTGATCGACACCCAGGCCGGCCAGGAAGACCCGGCGGCGCTCGAAGGCCACATGCAACTCGCCCAGGCCTGGGCCGCCAACGGCTTGAGCGACGAGATGGCGTCGATCATCGAGGGCATCATCCTCGGCGACGGCTGGTCCGGCGCGGGCGTTTGGAAGGACAAGTGGCGGCAGATCAAGCCGGTGAACATGCTGGGCTGCATGAACACCCTGGCCACCCGCGACGACGTCACCGCCAGGCTGGGCCAGATCAAGGTCCCGGCCCTGGTGGTGCACGGCGACAAGGACGCGGCGATCGAACTCAGCCTGGCGGAGAAGCTGACCGCCGGCCTGCCGGACGCCAAACTGGTGGTCGTCCCCGGCGGCGGCCACGCGGCCAACCTCACCCACGCCGACGTGGTGAACCCGGCGATCTCGGCGTTTCTGGATGGGTTGGGCGAGCGTTAGCTCAAGGTCGGACTGCCACCACACGGCAGGCAATCGCGGCCTTCGCCAGAATGTCATCGAGGGTAACCAGCTTCGCAGAAATGCGGAGACTGACCGCCAGATGGAGCGCGTCGGGCGTCCTGAGTTTCAACTCGAAGCGTCGTACAAGTCCGTCTGCCTCGACGATGTCAGCGTTGTCGATCTCGGTGCGACCGGAGTCGGACTGCCGCCAGATGTCGAACCTGTCCAAAGCATTCCGGGTCGCTTCTGCAGTCGTCTGGCGCATACGGACGAGCCTTGACAGGCTCGACGCCACCTCAGCTGCTGCGAAATCGCTGACCAAGAGCGGCTCGCTCGCCTGAGATAGGAAGAGCAGCACCGCCGACGTGGAGTCCTCCTGGACCAGCGTCGCCACCAGCACACTGGCGTCGAGATAGAAGCTCACTAGGGCTCGCCGTCACGATCCAGGCGGACGAGATCGACCGATGAAATACTCACCGGATGCTTCGCCGCCTCTTCCGCCATCCAGGCGTAGAGCGTAGCGCGCTCCTCCTTCGACAGCACCTTGCGAGGACGTATCTCCGCCACGACTTTCCCGTGCCGGGTGATCACCACCTCTTCGCCGCCAATCGCCTTATTGATTAGGCTTGGCAGTTGGTTTTTCGCTTCTGCGACGCTGTAGTTGGCCACGGCTATCTCCGAATATGTCCATAAATATAGCCATATTCGCGGAAAATGCCAATGCGAATCAGATCGACCGCGCTCGCCCCGCCCAATAGGGCTCGCGCACCTTCTTGCGCTGGATCTTGCCGGCGGGGCTGCGGGGGAGTTCGTCGACGAATTCGATCGAGCGCGGGACCTTGAAGCCGGCCAGGTGTTCGCGGGCCCAGCCCTGGATGTCCTTGGCGAGGGCGTCGCTGCCGACGTAGCCGGGATTGAGGGTCAGGACCGACTTGACCTCCTCGCCCCACTCCTCGTTCGGCACGCCGATCGTGCAGGCGTCCTCGACCGCGGGGTGCTTGATCAGCTCGTTGTCGATCTCCTGCGGGTAGATGTTGACCCCGCCGGAGATGATGCACTCGGCCGTGCGGCCGGTGAGGAACAAATAGCCGTCCTCGTCCAGATAGCCGACGTCGCCGAGGGTGAAATAGTCGCCCTTGTGCGCGGCGGCGGTCTTGGCCGGGTCCTTGTAGTATTCGAACGGCGCGATCGGCGAGACCTTGAAATAGAGCGTGCCGCTTTCGCCCTGCTTCACCTGATGGCCCTCGTCGTCGAGGATCTGCAGAGCGCTGGGATCGGGCAGCTTGCCGACCGTGCCCGGCTTGGTCAACCACTCCTCGGACGAGACCACGAAGCCCGCGCCGCCTTCGGAGCCGGCGTAGTATTCGTTGATGATCGGCCCCACCCAGTCGATCATCGCCTTCTTCACCTCCGGCGGGCAGGGCGCCGCGCCATGGATGATGTAGCGCAGCGACGAGATGTCGTACTTCTCGCGCACATTGTCGGGCAGGTTCAGCAGCCGCTGGAACATGATCGGCACCAGGTGGGCGCGGGTCACCTTGTGCTTGTCGATGACCTTCAGCACGCCTTCTGAGTCCCAGCGGTCGATGAACACCAGCGGGATGCCCATCACCATCGATGAGCGCACGTCGAAGGCCAGCGGCGCGGCGTGGTAGGCCGGGCCGGCGCAGAGCTGCACGTCGTCCGGCTCGGCGACATTGAGCATCGCCAGCACCTGGGTGGTGTTGCGGCGATAGACGCCCTTCGGCCGCCCGGTGGTGCCGGAGGTGTAGAGCATGCTGGAGCCCGCCACCGGATCGGTGATGTCCGAACCTTCGAACTGGGCCAGCAGCTTGGAATAGGGCTCGAAGCCGTCGGCGTCGTCGCCGATCGAGACCTTCAGCGTCAGTTGGGGCGCCTTGGCGGAGATGCCCGATGGGTAGCGGGTGTCGGCGAACAGCGCCTTCGCGTCGCAGTCGTTGATGATGTACTCGACCTCGTCGGCGTTGAGGTGCCAGTTTACCGGCGTCAGCCGATAGCCGCCGCGCAGGCAGCCGGACAGCACCTCGACGAATTCGGCGCGGTTGCTGCACAGCAGGGCGACCGCGTCGCCTTCCTTCAGCCCGCGCTCCCGCAGCAGCCGCACCACCTTGTTGGCCGCCTCGTTGATCTGGCGGAACGTGCGGGTCTGGATCGGGTCGTGGATGGCGACCCGATCGCCCCTGAGCTCGGCCCAGAGGCTGTGACTCATACCGGTGGCGGCCGCCTCTGACTGGCGCTGTAGAATATCCTGCATTTATCTAGTCCTCCCGCGCGACCCTCTTCGGGGCCTTGTCCGTCGGCCGCTCTGCCGGCGACGGGCGCTCTGAAAATAAGCGAATTTGAGCCCCCTCCATTCCAGTCCGCGTATGGGTTCGTCAAGCGCTGTAGTCACGCCTGACCGCATTGACGGGCATCGCCCCGAGCCTACGCCGCGGCGATAGTTACAGTTGATTTACTGTAATTTCTCCAGGTAATTCACAGTTATACAAAGTAAATAGTCGTTCACCCTGTAACTTAACGACAAAGAAATCCGCAAAGTCCAGATTTCGCCATGAAGCGCACAAGATTTGCGCGATTGGGCAGGGGTTGGGCAAGCATGCGTACCGGCACCGTGATTAGTCTCGGGGCTTCGGCCGTTCTCGGCCTCGGCGCCCTTGTGGTGGCGCGGTTCTGGCTGCCGACGCCGTCCCACGCGCCGCAAGCCAAGCCGGCCCGGGAGGTCGCCGCCGACTCGGTTCCGGTGGTGGTCGCCAGCGGGGCGATCGCTTACGGGGCGAAGCTCGACGCCAACCACCTGGCCATCGTGCGGCTGCCGGCCAACGCCGTGCCGCAGGGCGCCTATTCGAGCACCGCGCAGATCCTGTCGCAGCAGGGCGGCCCGCCGGTGGCGCTGACCGCGATCGCCGCGCACGAGCCGCTGCTGCCCTCCAAGCTGAGCGGCCCCGGCGCGCGGCCGATCATCTCGGCGGCGATCGCCGAGGGCATGCGCGCCTACACCATCGGCGTCACCGAGACGGCCGGCGTCGGCGGCCACGTGTTGCCGGGCGACCGGGTGGACGTGATCGTCAGCCGCGAAATCCCCGTCCCGACGGTCAAGGCCAAGGACGGCAGCGAGGCCGACTGCAACTGCAAGCGCGAACGCGCCGACGTGGTGCTGCAGAACGTCCGGGTGTTGGGGATGGACCTAAACGTCGACCCCACCACCACCACCTCGATCGTCTCTCACACCGCGACCGTAGAGGTGTCAGTGCAGGACGCCCAGAAGCTCGCGGTCGCGACCCAGGTCGGCTCGATGTCGCTGGCGCTGCGCCGCCAGGGCCAGGCGGACATGACGCCGACACGCACGGTCGAAGTCGCCGACCTGCAGGCTAACGGCCCACGCGCGCCGGGCGGTCCGCCCGACGCCTTCCCCCGGTTGATCAAGGTCCGTCACCGCGCCGCGTCCTCCCTCATCGCCCCGGTTGTGATCACCACCCGCTCGGTCGTCGTCGTCCACGGCGATGCATCCACCTCGGTCGAAGTGCCGGCAGAACGCTACGGAGCCGGCGCGTGAAAGCGCGCCCAGAGCCCCGCGGAGACATCAGAACAATGAAACGCTTCCTCGCCCTCTCGGCCTGCGCCGCGATCGCTGTCGGCGCGGCCCTGCCCGTGTCGGCCCAGGTGGTTCAGGACCCGTCCAGCGGCCAGACCATCGTGGTCCCGAAGGACAAGTCCGCGGCCTTCCGGCTCGACTATCCGGCCAGCGAAATCGTGGTCGCGGCCCCCGACACCCTCTCGCTGGTGGCGACCACCGATCGCAGCTTCTACGTCCGTGGCAAGCAGCTCGGGGTGACCAACATCCTGATCTACGACGCTCAGCACCATCTGGCGCAGGTGGTCGACGTGCGCGTCGGCTACGACGTCGACGGCCTGCAGAGCGACCTCAGCGCGGCGATGCCGGGCGAGACGATCCACTGCAGCAACTTCGCCGGCGGCATCCTGCTGACGGGCGAGGTCTCGTCACCGGGCGCCGCCGTCCGCGCGGCCGAGATCGCCGAGCACTACGCGCCCAAACAGGTCGAGTCGCAGATCACCGTGCGCGAAGGCCAGCAGGTGCAGGTCGACGTGCGGGTGATCGAGGCGTCACACTCGGCGATCAAGGACCTGGGGCTGAACCTCAACGTCACCAGCCTCGGCGGCTTCACCTTCTCGACCGGCGGCGCGCTGCCCAGCGGCATCCAGCCCCAGGCCACCATCGGCCTCAGCCACCAGTTCGGCGCCTGGAACGTCGACGCCAACCTGCAGGCGCTGGAGCAGAAGGGCGCCGTGCGGATGCTGGCGCGGCCGAATCTGGTCGCCATGTCGGGCCAGGAAGCCACCTTCCTCGCCGGCGGCGAGTTCCCGATCCCGATCCCCAGCGGCACGATCGGCACCACCACGATCGAATTCAAGCAGTTCGGGGTGAAGCTGAACGTCACCCCGACGGTCGAGGACAACGGCGAGATCCAGCTGAAAGTCGCGCCCGAGGTCAGCGAGCTGGACCCGAAAGACGGCATCAACATCCAGGGCTTCCAGGTGCCGGCGATCTCCACCCGCCGCGCCTCGACCCAGATCGAGCTGCGCGACGGCGAAAGCTTCGCCATCGCCGGCATGTTCCAGCGCAACTACTCTTCCACGATCAACCAGATCCCCGGCGCCTCGAACGTGCCGGTGCTGGGCGCGCTGTTCCGGTCGTCGGACTGGCAGAAGAACGAGACCGAACTGGTCATTATCGTCACCCCGCACCTGACCGTGCCCAGCCGCAACATCGCCGACCTGCCCAATCCCCTGAAGGAAACGGCGGAGCAGACGGCGATCGACGTGATCCTCGACGGCAAGAGCGTCGGCCCGTCGCCGCCGAACCCGGAGGGCGATCTCTATCCGGCCGACGCGATCCCGCCGCGCACCCAGCCCGAGGCGTCCGCGGGACCGCCGCCCGCCAATCCGTCCCCGGCGAACCCGTCCCTGGCCGTCGCGCCGCCGGCCGGCCCGGCACCCGCCCAAGTCGCGAGCAAGTAATGACCATGTCGGATTTCAACGGTCGCCACGTGCTGGTCATCGGCGAACGCCTCGCGCCGGTGGCGCAGGAGGCGCTGATCGGGGCCCGGTTCGAGGTCGCCGCGGGCGATCGGCTCGACGTGCTGGGGTCCGCGGCCGTGGTGATCGATCTGGTGATGATCGACGCCGAAGCGGCCGATACGGTCGACCTGGTGATGGCGATCGCCGGCCTCGCCGCGCGTCCGCACCCGCCATCCGTGTTGTTGGCGGGGAACCATCTGCCGGCGAGCCTGGTGCGGGCGCTGATGAAGCTCCCGCGCTCCGACGTGATCGAGGCGCCGTTCACCTCGAACGACCTCAGCCGCGCCGCCGGCTCGCTGCTGGCGGGCGCCGTCGCCGCGGCGCCCGCCGCGCCCAGCCATCAGGTCGAGGCGCGCTGCTGGAGCGTGATCGGATCGGTCGGCGGCTGCGGCGCGACGACGATTGCGATCGAACTGGCCACGGCGCTTAACGAAAGAGCCGGCCGCGACCAGAGAGTGGCGCTGGTCGATCTGCACCTGGTCGACGGCGCCGCCGCCGCCTATCTCGGCGCGACCGCCAACATGCTGCTGGCCGACGCCTCGGCGTCGCCGGAGCGCATCGACGCCGCCATGCTCGACGTCTTCGCCACCCGCCTCGCCGACGGGCTCGATCTGTTGGCCGCGCCGCGCGACGCCAAGGCTTTCGCCCGCGTCAGCCAGACGGCGGTCTGCCGCCTGCTGGAGATGGCGGTTCAGACCTACGACTGGATCGTGATCGATCTGCCACGTCACCAGCAACCCTGGACGCTCGATGTGCTGGCCGGTTCCGACGAGGTGCTGGTGGTCTCCGAGCTGACCGTGCCGGCGCTGCTCTCCGCCCGGGCGCTCGCGGCCGAGGTCGAGGCCGAGCTGACCGGCGGGGCGCAACCGCGCATCATCCTCAACCGGCTCGCCAGTCGCATGTTCGGCCCCGCGCCGTCGCTGGCCGAGGCGGAGAAGGCGCTGCAACGCAAGGCCGACGGCGGCATCACCTCCGACTGGGAGGCCGCGGCCGCGTCGGTGAACCTGGGCGGCTCTATCAGCCACCACCGCCCCCGCTCCAAGATCGTCCGTGACATCGGCGTGCTGGTCGATCGGCTGACCCAGCCGGTCGAGACACCGCAAGCAAGGCGCGCCTGATGGCCAGATTCAGTTTCCGCCGCCAGCCCGACGCCGAGGCGCCGCCCCGGCTGATCGTGACCGATCCCGATGACGACGCGCCAGCGCCCCGGGCGGTCGAAGCGCCGTCCGCCCGAGCGAAGGTCGAGCCAACGCCGGCGGCGCCGGTCAAGCTCAACTTCGCGATGGACGACACGCCGGAGGACACCGGGCCTCTGGCGACCGATGGCATGCTCGACATGCGGCTGCGACTGCACAGCAAGCTGATCGAGGAGATCGACCTCTCCAAGCTCGACAAGCTCGACGAGGGCGAGATGCGCCGCCAGGTGCGCCGCCTGGTGGCCGACTTCGCCAAGACCGAACGGCTGGCGCTGAACAGCGGCGAACTCGATGAACTGGCCGCCTCGATCTTCGACGAGATGGTGGGTCTGGGGCCGATCGAGCCGCTGCTGAAGGACGATTCGATCGCCGACATCCTGATCAACGGTCCGTTCCAGGTCTATGTGGAGCGCAGGGGCGAGCTGGAGATCGCGCCGGTCCGCTTCCGCGACAACGACCACCTGCTGCGCATCGTCAACCGCATCGTCGCCGGCGTTGGCCGGCGGATCGACGAGTCCTCGCCGCTGGTCGACGCCCGCCTGCCGGACGGCAGCCGGGTCAACGCCGCCATCGGGCCGGTCGCCATCGACGGCGCGGCGGTGTCGATCCGGAAGTTCTCCAAGAAGCCCTATGACCTCGAGCGTCTGGTCGGCGTCGGCGCGATGCCGGCCCCGGTGGCGGAGTTCCTTTACGGGGCGATCCGCTCGCGGGTTTCGACCGTGATCTCGGGCGGCACCGGCTCGGGCAAGACCACCTTGCTCAACGCGCTTTCGGCGGCGATCCGCATGAAGGAGCGCCTGATCACCATCGAGGACGCCGCCGAGCTGCAGCTGCAGCAGCCGCACGTGGTGCGGATGGAAACGCGGCCCCCGAACATCGAGGGCAAGGGCGAGATCCGCCAGCGCGAGCTGGTCAAGAACGCGCTGCGGATGCGCCCCGACCGGGTGATCCTGGGCGAGGTGCGCGGCGAGGAAGCCTTCGACATGCTGCAGGCCATGAACACCGGCCACGAAGGTTCGATGGCCACGATCCACGCCAACACCCCCCGCGACGCCATCACCCGCCTGGAGCAGATGGTGGCCATGGGCGGCATGAGCCTCTCGCCTGACGCCATCCGCGGCCAGATCGCCTCGGCGGTCGGCATGATCGTCCAGGTGATGCGTCTCTCCGATGGCAAGCGGCGGCTCACCAGCGTCACCGAGATCACCGGTATGGAGGGCCAGGTGGTGCAGATGCAGGAGATCTTCGCCTTCCACCGCGTCTCAACCGAGAAAGACGGCACGGTGATCGGCGAATTCCGCGCCACGGGCCTGCGCCCCAAGTGCATGGACGAGATGATCCGCCGCGGCATCCACTACGACACCGCGAACTTCGACCCCGGCCGGCCTCTGGTCTGACGAGGGCGCGATGCAGATCGATCCGCACTGGGTCTTCCTCTTCCTGGTCTTCGCGACCGTGTTCTCGTTCGGCCAGGCCGCGTGGGGTCTGGTCGGCGTCGGCCGGGCCAAGCGGGCGGTCAACAAGCGCCTGGCCACCGCCGAGCGCACCGGCTCGCTGGGCGAGCTGGTGCTGGAGCTGCGCAAGCAGCGGGGTCTGGGCGAAGACGGCCGCTCGATCTTCGGCACGGCCTGGATCGCCGACCTGATCATCCGCTCCGGCGAGACGGTCGATATGAAGAAATGGGCGCTCTCGATCGCCGGCGTGGTGCTGGGCGGGGGCGCAGCTGCGTTCTACTTCAGCCACAACGTCTTCATTGCGCTAGGCGCCGGCGTCGCGCTCGGTGTCGTCGCGCCGATCTTCTATCTGCGCTTCCGCGCCGGGGCGCGGGCAAAGGCGCTGAGCGCCCAGCTGCCGCAGGCGCTGGAGGTGATGGTGCGCAGCCTGGAGGCCGGTCACCCGATCCCGACCTCGATCAACCTGGTTGGCCGCGAACTGCCCGATCCGGTCGGCTCAGAATTCGGCATGGCCGCCGACGAGATCGCCTTTGGCGCGACGCTGGAGCAGGCCGTGGCGCGCATCGCCGACCGCTGCCGCCACCCCGACGTCGACCTGTTCGCCGCCGCGATCCGGCTGCAGGAGAAAGCTGGCGGCAACCTGACCGGCCTCCTCAAGATGCTGGCTAAGACCGTCCGCGAGCGCAGCAAGATGCGGCTGAAGATTCGCGCCGCCTCGTCCGAGGGCCGGATGAGCGCCTACATCCTGACCGGCGCGCCGATCTGCTGCTTCATCTTCATCAACGTCTCGCAGCCGCACTACTACGGCGACCTGCTGCACGTGCGCTTCGTCCAGATCGGCCTGGCCGGTCTTTGCACCCTGCTGGTGACCGGCAATTTGGTCATGAAGCGCATGATCAACATGAGGATCTGACGTGGACCCGACGCTCCTCGATAACGTCCTCATCCCCATCGCCCTCGTCATGATCGCGCTGGGGGTTGGCGGCATCAGCTTCATCGGCATGCGCACGGTCGCGACCGCCTCGCAGCGCCGCGCCCGGCTGGCCGGCGGCGCGGTGGCGGCGAGCGGTGGCGGCAATGCCGGCGACGCCTTCTCCGGTGTGATCACCGGCGTGCGGCGCCTCGGCGATCGCATCGCCATTCAGGACCCGTCACAGCTCTCCACCTTGCGGGCAAAACTGGTGCAGGCCGGCTATTACAGCCGCGAAGCCGCAGCGATCTTCCTGGGGGTCAAGGCCGCGGCGATGATCGCCGCCATCGCCGGCATCGTCATCCTGCTGCCGTTCGCGCTCAGCAAGCACGGCGGGCCGGTTCCGATGATCGGTGGGGCGGTGTTCGCGATCATCGCCATCATCGGCCCCGACCGCTTCCTGAAGATGCGCCAGACCAAGCGCGAGCGCGAATACCGCGACGGCTTCCCCGACCTGCTGGACCTGCTGGTGGCCTCGGTTGAAGCCGGTCTCAGCCTCGATGCGGCCGTGAACCGCGTCACCGACGAGCTGCAGCGGCGCTATCCCAACATGGTCGACCATATGCGGGTGCTGACGCTGGAGCTGCGCGCCGGCAAGTCGCGCCGTGACGCCTGGACCGCCTTCGCCGAGCGCCTCGGCATCGACGAAGCCCGCAGCCTCGCCACCATGCTGCGCCAGGCCGAAGAGATGGGCACCAGCCTGGGCGAGACCCTGGCGGTGTTCTCCGACGACATGCGCGCCAAGCGCATGCTCTACGCCGAGGAAAAGGCGATGGCCCTGCCGGCGAAGATGATGATCCCGCTGATCCTGTTCATCTTCCCCTGCCTGATCGGCGTGCTGATGCTGCCGGCGGCGTATCGGATCAAAGAAGCGCTGATGCACTGATCGTCAGCAGGCCGCAGGCTCGGCGCAATGACGGTATCTGTGACAGAGCCTCGCGACGAATTCGGACGTCTGCCGCCGACCCAAACTTTGGATCGTCCCGCGGCTCTCGCAGTAGAACCCCATCGACTCGTCGGCACACTGTTTGGTCAGGCGACGATCGAGCCGCCGCTGCTCCGCCGCAGAGAGCCCGCCGACCAGGGCGTTCGTCTCGGAGAAAAGTGTCGCGTCAGTCAGCATGTCCAACCGTAGCCGTGGACATTGCCGTCGGTTCTCCGAGCGAAAACGCTCGCTGGGCCACGCTTCGTGAGAAGGCCCTGGAGCGGCGGCTGCGCCGCACGTCGCCGCGATTGCGAGGGCTAGTAGGAAACGGCCGAAAACCATATTCAGCTGCCCTCACTGCGCCTTCGCATACGGCCGGTACTTCGGCTCCCAGACGTGCGCGCCGATCCGCGCCGCCAGCACTTCCTCATCGCAGGCCTCCGCCACCCCGTCCGCCTGAGCCTGCCGCGCCACCGCCAGGGCGACTTCGAACGCCACCGCGCGCAGCTGGTCGACCGGGGGCAGCAGCGGGGCGGTCTTGTCCGTGCGCGTCGGCGAAAGGTCGGCCAACGCGCGGGCGGCGGCCATGAACATGCGGTCGGTGACGCGGCGGGCGCCGGACGCGATCAGGCCGAGGCCGACGCCCGGGAAGATGTAGGAGTTGTTGGTCTGGCAGATCGACACCTCGCCGCCGTCCCAGGTCGGGCAGGGGAACGGGCTGCCGACGCCGATCAGCGCGCGGCCGTCGGTCCAGTCCAGCAGCTGCTGCGGCGTCGCCTCGCAGCGCGACGTAGGATTGGAGAGTGGGAAGATCACCGGCCGCTCCGTGCCGGACGCCATGGCGCGGATCACCGGCTGGGTGAAGGCGCCCGGCTGGCCCGAGACGCCGATCAGCACCGTCGGCTTGGCGTTCACGGCCACGTCGTAGAGGCTGATGTGGCCGGGGGTCTCGTGGGTCCAGCCGGCGACAGCGTCGCGCGACTGGGCGAAGTCCTGCTGCGCCGGCGACAGGTTGTTCATGCCCTCCATCAAGAGGCCGTCGCGGTCGACGGCGAAGAACCGGCTTTGCGCCTCGTCCGGCGCAAGACCGTCCTCGATCATCGCCTGGCGCAGCAGGGCGGCGATGCCGCAGCCGGCCGAGCCGGCGCCCAGCAAGGCGATGCGCTGGTCCTTCAGTGGTGTGCCGGTGATATTGATCGCGGCCATCAG
>Ga0302314_10015599_pt1 | contig 12899 bp, 7 predicted proteins | sample III_Palsa_N2_3_FD_200533 | JGI IMG/M metagenome (GOLD analysis project Ga0302314, IMG submission 200533) | Peat permafrost microbial communities from Stordalen Mire near Abisko, Sweden - III_Palsa_N2_3 | ecosystem: Environmental > Terrestrial > Soil > Palsa > Peat permafrost | place: Sweden...
CCAGCTGGTGCAAATCGTAACCGAACTCCGACTTTTCGAGAATCTCGAACCCCTCGCCGTAGGCCGCGAGCATCCCGTACTCGATCCCGTTGTGGACCATCTTCGAGAAGTGCCCGGCGCCCGAGGGACCCACGTAAGCGTAACCGTCCTTCGGCGCGAGCGAGAGAAAGATCGGTTCGGCTTGCTTGACGGCGGCGGCGTCGCCGCCGACCATCAAGCAGTAGCCGTTCTTCAGGCCCCAGACGCCGCCCGAAGTGCCCGCATCGATGAAGTCGACGCCGCATGCCTTGGAGGTCTTGCAGCGCGCTTGCGAATCGCGAAAGTTCGAATTGCCGCCATCGATGATGATGTCTCCGCGTTCCAGCAGCCCGAGGAGTTCGGAGATCGTGTCGTCGGTCGGCTGGCCCGAGGGAACCATGATCCAAACTGCCCGCGGCGGCGAGAGTTTCGCGACCAGATCCGCAAGCGAGGTCGACCCGGTCGCACCCGCCGCAACCTCGCGCGCGACCGCGTCCGGGCTGCGGTCGTACACGACGACCTCGTGTTTATCGAGCAAGAGCCGCGTGGTCATGTTGGCGCCCATGCGCCCGAGCCCGACCATTCCGAGTTTCATCGACCGTCCTATTCTGCGTGAAGTGATGAAGGGTGAGACACTAGACGCGAACGGAGAGCGCGTCGTCGATCGCGGCTGCGAAGGCCTCGAGGGCGCGCGCGAGCGGCACGGTGAAGTGCACGCGGATCCCGCGCCGATTGCGGGCATCGAGCGATTCAAAATCGCCGAGGGCCTGAGCGCGCAGCAGCGTGCCGAAGGTCGGCATGCCCGGAATCGCGAGGTCGACGGCGGGATCGGTGTCGGCGGTCAGTTGCAGGAAGACCCCGGTATTCGGGCCGCCCTTGTGCAGCTGTCCCGTCGAGTGGAGGAAGCGCGGGCCGAAGCCGACCGTGGTCGCGACTTTGAGACCGTCGCGAATCCGCAGGCGCAACTCGCGCAGTTGCCGCTCGTGTTCGGCGTTGCGTTCCACGTAGGCGTTGAACGCGACGTAATCTCCGGGCTTGACCTGGGCCAAAATCGCGGCCAGAGCCGACCCGAGGCTGTCACCCAGAGCGACGCCCTTGGAACCTGAGATCGGAATGATCTTCGCGAACTCGCCCACCGCCGTTGGCTCGGGTTCGGTGAAGCTGCCGCGCTGCTTGTACTCGGCGAGCAGACGTTTGGTGTTGTCCTTCGATTCTTGCACGTTGGGCTGGTCGAACGCATCGATGCCCAAGATCGCTCCGGCCGTCGCCGTAGCGATTTCCCAAAGCGCGAACTGCTCGCCGATGTCGAGCCGATCGAGCATGCCGAGTCGAATCACCGGATGGCCCGCGTCGGCCAGTTGACCGAGTCCCGTTTCGAGCGCGCCGCTCTCGCCGCCGAGGCCCGCGCCGACGTAGACGAAGACGCGGTCGTTGCCGTAGACCGAGGGCGCACCGAGCGGCTCGCCTTCGACCGGAACGATGCCGGTGCCGTTCTTCCCGGTCGATTCGGCGATCAGCTGTTCGGCCCAGGCGCCGAACGCTGCGACGGCGGGATGGCAGACGATCGTGAGCTTGTCGCGGCCGGCTTTCGCGAGCGTACCGAGTGCCGCGCCGAAGCGAACGCCGTCTGCTTCGCTCACTTTGGTCGTGCGGTCGTTGGCGTGCAGCGCACCGAGGCCACGGTCCAGGATCGCGCCGCCGTCGTAGCCCGCCAGCGCCGCCGGTACCATGCCGAAATACGAGAGCGCGGAATAGCGGCCGCCGATGTCGGGATCGTTTTCGAAGATGCGCAGGAACCCGGCTTCCTTCGCCTCGCTGCCGAGCTGCGTGTTGGGGTCGGTGATCGCAAGGAAACGCCGGCCCGCGCTGTCGGCGCCGACCGCCTTCACGACGCGCTCGAAGAAGTAGCGGAAGAAGGCTTCGGGCTCCGTCGTGGTGCCGCTCTTGCTGGACACGATGAAGGCGGTGTGCGGCAGATCGAGCGTGGCTTGCAGGGTTCTGATTTGGGCCGGATCGCTCGAATCGAGCACGTGGAGTTGTGGAAACCCGGGCACTTTCCCGAAGGTTTCGCGCAGCACGTCGGGCGCGAGCGAGCTGCCGCCCATCCCGAGCACGACGACGTGCGAGAAATGCTTGGCGCTCTCGCGCGCGAAGGCCGCTAGCTCCTGCGAGTGTTCGAACACCGTGCGCGGAAAGTCGAGCCAGCCCAGCGCGTGTTTGATGATCTCGGTGTGGTGCGGATCGCTCGACCAGGGTGCCGGATCGTGCTTCCAGAGCTTGGCCAAAAAATCGTCCTGCGCCAGCTTCGCTATGGCCGCGTCGATGCCGGCATCAGTTTTTCCCAGGCTGATCTCCACCGGATCGACGCCGCCTGCGAGTTGTTTCTGCTTGCGCGCAATCGCTTCGAGCATCGCGTTGTAGGAGTCGGCGAACGACTTCACGCCTTCGAGCTGCAGCTTTTGGGTGACGTCGAAAAGCGAGATCTGCGCCTTCGAGAGCGCCTCGAGGGTCGCGTGCGCGTCCGCGATGCCCTCCTCGACCGTGTCGGGGCGCACCTTGCCGTGGTCGAGCAACGCGTCGAGCGTGGCCGGCGGCACCGTGTTGACCGTGTGCCTGCCGACGACGGTCTCGACGTACATCAGGTCCGAGTAGGCTGGGTTTTTCGTGCCGGTGCTCGCCCACAGCGGGCGTTGTGCGCGCGCGCCCTTGGCCGCAAGCGCTGCGAAGCGCTCGCTCTCGAAGATCTTTTTGAAGCGCTGATAGGTGACCTTGAGGTTGGCGATACCGGTCTTGCCGAGCAGCGCCCGCAGGGGCGCTTCTCCCTTGGCGATGTGTTCGTCGAGCAGCTTGTCGACCGCCGTATCGATGCGACTGACGAAGACGCTGGCCACCGAGGCTACCCGGTCGATCGGTTGACCGGCGGCGGCGCGCTGTTCGAGCCCCGCAATGAATGCGTTGGCCACGTCTTCGTAGGTCTCGATCGAGAAAATCAGCGTCACGTTGACGCTGATGCCGGCGGCGATCGTCGCGGTGATCGCGGGCAGGCCCTCGGGCGTCGCCGGGATCTTGATCAGCACGTTCGGCCGGTCGACCATCTTCCAGAGACGAGCGGCGGCTTCGATCGTTGCCGGCGTGTCGTTCGCCAGCAGCGGCGAAACTTCGAGGCTGACGAAGCCGTCGGCCCCCTGCGATGCGTCGAAGAGCGGCCGGAATTCGTCGCAGGCTTCGCGGATGTCGTCGATGGCCAGCGCTTCGAAGAGACGGTTGGGGTCGTGTTCGGTACCGATCAACCGAGCGAGCTGCTCGTCGTAATCGTTACCGCTGCCGATCGCCTTTTCGAAGATCGTCGGGTTCGAGGTCATGCCGCGCAAACCGGCGGCGATCAAGCGCCGCAGCTCGCCCGAGGCGAACATCGAACGGCGGATGTTGTCCAGCCAGATGCTCTGCCCGGCCTCGTTCAGTTGTTGGAGTTGGGTACCCACGGTGTTGGCGCTCCTTTAGGCTTTGGCGAGCAGTCCCGAAGCGGCCGTCGCCACGGCTTCGGGCGTAAAGTGAAATGCTTTGGCGATCGCGCCGGCCGGCGCCGACGCTCCGAAATGGTCGATGCCGATCGTGATCCCGCGATCGCCGACGAATTGCCGCCAGCCGAAGGTCGCGGCCGCCTCGATGGAAACGCGCGCCGCCACGTCGGACGGCAGGACGCTCTCGCGATAGGCGGCCGTCTGTTGCTCGAACAGCTCGAACGACGGCAGCGACACGACGCGTGCAGCCGTTCCTTGGGCCGCGAGGATCTTGGCGGCGTCGATCGCGAGCGAGACCTCGGAGCCCGTCGCAATCAAGATCAGATCGGGCTTGGCGTCGCCGCCGTACACGACGTAGCCGCCGGCCGATACCTTGGCATCACGGTCGCCCAGATACGGAAGCTTTTGGCGCGTCAGAACCAATACCGTCGGGCCGTCGTGCGCCAGCGCGAACTTCCAGGCTTCGAGCGTTTCGAGCGAGTCGGCGGGGCGAATCGTCGTCAAGTTCGGGACCGCGCGCAGCGAAGCCAGCTGCTCGATCGGCTGGTGCGTCGGCCCGTCCTCGCCGAGGAACACCGAATCGTGCGTAAACACGTAGATCACTTTGCCGCGGTTGAGTGCGGCCAGGCGCACGGCCGGCTTCATGTAGTCGACGAAGTTGAAGAAGGTCGCCGTGAACGGTAGGATGCCGCCGTGGACGCCGAGACCGTTCGCAATCGCGCCCATCGCGTGCTCGCGGACGCCGAAGTGCAGGTTGCGGCCGGCATAGCTGCCGGGCTCGAAATCGCCGAAGCCTTTGAGGTAGGTCTTGGTCGAGGGATCGAGATCGGCCGAGCCGCCGACGAGTTCGGGCAGATCTTTGGCGATCGCGTTCATCACGGTGCCGCCGGCATCGCGCGTTGCGACGCCGCCGTTTTCGGCGTTGAAAGCGGGCCACGGCAACTGCGGCAGGATGCCGCTTTCGATGCGCTCGAGCTGGGCGGCCAGGGCCGGGTTCTGACCCTTCCACGCGCCGTAGGTCGCCTTCCATGCTTCCTGCAGCGGGACGCCGCGCCGGCCCAGGTCGCGCCACCATGCGAGCACGTCGTCGGGCACGTAGAAGTCAGGCTCGACCGGCCACCCGAGCGCCTCTTTGGTCTTCTTGACGTTGTCGGCTCCGAGCGGCTCGCCGTGGGCCCCGAACGTGCCGGCTTTGGGCGAACCGAAGCCGATGATCGTGCGCACCGCGATGAACGAAGGACGCGGATCGAGCTTGGCCGCGTTGAGCGCTGCGTCGATGGCCGCGACGTCGTTGCCGTCGTCGGCGGTGACGGTCTGGGTGTGCCAGCCGTAGGCTGTGTAGCGCGCGCAGACGTCCTCGGTGAAGGTCACGTTGGTCGGCGCGGCAAGGGAGACTTTGTTGTCGTCGTAGAGCACGACGAGCTTGCCGAGCTGGAGGTGCCCAGCCAGCGACGATGCCTCGCTCGCGACGCCTTCCATCAAGTCGCCGTCGCCCGCGATGCAGTACGTGTAATGATCGACGATCGATTGCTCGCGGTTGTAGGTGGCGGCCACGTGCGCTTCCGCGATCGCAAGGCCGACGGCGTTGCCCACTCCTTGGCCGAGCGGCCCGGTCGTTACCTCGATGCCCGGCGTGTGGTGCAGTTCCGGGTGCCCGGGCGTCTTGCTGCCGAATTGACGGAAGTTCTTGAGGTCGTCGAGTGTCAGCCCGTAGCCGGTGAGGTACAGCAGCGCATAGATCAGCATCGAGCCGTGCCCCGCGCTCAGCACGAAGCGATCGCGGTCAGGCCAGGCGGGGTCCGCGGCGTTGAATTTCAGGTGCCGGCTGAACAACGTGTAGGCCATGGCGGCAGCGCCGAGCGGCAAGCCTGGGTGGCCGGAATTTGCTTTCTGGACGGCGTCGATCGCCAGGAAGCGAATTGCGTTGATCCGTTTTTCGTCGGCGGGCGTATTGGGCAACGGGACCTCCCAGCGTGCTACGGGGCGGACTGGTTTCGCCGCCACCGCGTCCATTCCCCGACGGCGCGCGCAGCTAACGCGCAGCCGTCGAGGCGCGCGTGCCAGGAAATCGCGGGAAGCGGCCCTTACTGTCAAGCATGGACAGCGGCCGGCTCCAGGAGCAGATCGCGGCGTTGCAGGCCGACCCCAGCCGCGTGCGCGGGCCGGAGGGTGCCGCCGTCGACGCGGTGATCGCCGCGCTGGATGTCGGAACGCTGCGCGTCTGCGAACCGGTCGGCGACGTTTGGGTCACGCACGCTTGGGTGAAACAGGCGATACTGCTCTATTTCGCGCGCTACGACAGCGTCGTCGTGGGGAACGCCGTGGCGACCGATGCGAAGAGCGCGGTCGGCGCGCCGCCGACCTACTTCGACAAGCTGCCGACGAAGTTCAATTATAAGGAACTGGGCGCGCGTTGCGTGCCGCCGGGCACGGCCCGCTACGGGTCGTTTCTGGGGCGCGGCACGATCCTGATGCCGGGCTTCGTCAATATCGGTGCCTACGTCGACGATAACTCGATGGTCGACACCTGGGCCACGGTCGGGTCCTGCGCCCAGATCGGCAAGAACGTGCACCTTTCCGGCGGCGTCGGCATCGGCGGCGTGCTCGAACCCCCGCAGGCGCAGCCGGTCGTGATCGAGGACGGCGCATTCGTCGGCTCGCGCTGCATCGTGGTCGAAGGCGTCTTCGTCGGCGCCGAGGCGGTGCTCGGAGCGGGGGTCGTGCTGACGGCGAGTACGCCGATCGTCGACGTGCGCGGCAGCGTACCGCACGTCACCAAGGGGCGCATCGAGGCGCGCTCGATCGTGATCCCGGGAACCCTGCCCAAGACGTTCCCGGCCGGAACCTACGGCGTTCCCTGCGCGCTCGTGATCGGGGAGCGCAGCGCCGCGACCGATCGCAAGACCTCACTCGAGAGCGCGATCCGCGAGCACGGAGTGGCGGTATGAACCCGGCCATCGTCGGCACCGCCGGTTCCACGATCCGCGCGCTGCACGCCAAGCGGCGGCCGACCTCGATCAACCTCGGCATCGGCGAGCCGACGCTGAGGCCCGACATCACGAATTTCGAACGCGCGACCGCCTGGGTCGCCGAACACGGCTGCCGCTACTCGACCAACATCGGCGACGCCGACCTGCGCGAGGCGATCGCGGCGCACTACCACTATCCGGGGCTGGACGCTGCAGACAACGTTTGTCTGACCACCGGTTCGCAGGAAGCCGTGTACGTTACGATGCGCACGCTGCTCGACCCGGCGCAGGATGAGGTCCTGGTCGTCGAGCCGGCCTTTCCCGTCTACGTAAAAATCGCCCAGATCGAGGGCATCGCGGTCCGGCGCCTGGAGATCGATCCGCGCGGCGCCGACGCATTCGATCCCGACGCCGTGCTGGCGGCGGTCGGGCCGAAGACCCGGCTGATCGTGATCTGTTCGCCCTGCAATCCGACCGGCCGCGTGATCTCGCGGGCGAGCGCGAAACGGATCGCCGACGGGTTGCTGGCGCGCGGGGGTGCGCCCGTCTACGTCTTGCACGACGAGATTTACCGCGAGATCGTCTACACCGAGGACCTGGGCGAGTTCGGAGCCGTCTACCCGTACACGATCGCCATCAACTCCCTGTCGAAGTCGAACGCGCTGACCGGCCTGCGCCTGGGCTGGCTGCTCGCGCCGCTCGACGTCACGCCGCACGTCGTGAAGATGCACGGCTGGGTGACCTCGTGCGCGAGTACCTTCGCGCAACGGGTCGCGTACGAGATCTTCAGCCGCGATCAACTCGGGCTGCAGCGGCCGTGGTACGTGCAGCAGCGGGCCGGCGTCTTAGCTGCGGTCGCCGAGACGCCGCTCGACTTCATCGAGCCCCAAGGTGCGTTCTATCTGTGCGTGCGGGTCGGCGCGCAGGACACGCTCGCCTTCGCGGAAGCTCTGATCGAGGAACGCGACGTGGTCGCCGTCCCCGCGCACATCTTCGGTGCGATCATGCGCGGCTGGCTGCGAACCAGTTTCGTGAGTCCGCTCGCCGACATCCGCGAAGGCCTGCAACGCATCGCAACATTCGCCGCCGAGCGCGGCCTGCTCGCGGAGCGAACGCCGTAGTTACTCGGCCGGCGGCGGGGCGGGTGCTGCGTTCTGGGCGGGGCCGATCCAAATGGTTTGGATGTTGACGAACTCGCGCATTCCGAAGGCGGACAGTTCGCGACCGTAGCCGCTCTTCTTGACGCCGCCGAACGGTAAGCGCGGGTCCGAGGCCGTCATGCCGTTGATGAAGACGGCGCCTGTTTCGAGCCGCGCAGCGACCGCTTGCGCGCGCTCGATGTCGGCGCTCCAGAGGTTTCCGCCCAGGCCGTAGTTCGAATCGTTTGCGAGCGCGATTGCGTCTTCGAGGCCGCGCGCGCGCACCAGCGCCGCGGCCGGCCCGAAGGTCTCCTCGGCGAACATCGGCATACTGCCGTCCACGTCGGCCACGATCGTCGCTTCGTAGTAGTAACCATCGCGTCGCAGCGCCGAGCCGCCGAGCGCGAGGCTCGCTCCGCGCCCGAGCGACTCCGAGACCTGGCGTTCGAGCGTCTCGCGCAGGTCCTCGCGCGCGACCGGGCCGAGCGTCGTCGCGCGGTCGAGCGGGTTGCCGAGCACGAGTCCCTTTGCGTGCCGAACGAAGGCCTGCGCGAACGAATCGTAGATGTCGGCCTCTACGATGAAACGCTTGGCCGCGATGCAGCTCTGGCCGTTGTTCTGAAAGCGCGCCCGCACCGCGACCTTGGCGGCCGCTTCGACGTCGGCGTCGTTCAACACGATGAACGCATCCGAGCCGCCGAGTTCGAGCACGGTTTTCTTGAGGTGCTTGCCCGCTACGCTCGCAACGGCCGAACCTGCGCCTTCGCTGCCGGTCAGCGTCACCGCGGTGACGCGCGGGTCGGCGACGATGCGCTCCATGTCGCGTCCGGCCAGCACGATCGTGGAGAAGACGCCTTCCGGCAGGCCTGCCGCCGCAAACAGGCGCTCGATCCCCAGCGCGCAGCCGGTGACGTTCGCCGCGTGCTTGAGCACGACGACGTTGCCTGCGGCGATCGCGGGCACCGCTGCGCGAAATACTTGCCAGTAGGGAAAGTTCCAGGGCATGATTGCGAGCAGGACGCCCAGTGGCCGGAACGCGACGTAACTCTTACTAGCGTTCGTTGCGACGATTTCGTCGGCGAGATACGCGGCGCCGCGTTCGGCATAGTGGTCGCAGGCGGTCGCGCACTTCTCGACTTCGGCTTCCGCTTCGGCGATCGGCTTGCCCATTTCGCGGGTGGCGAGGGTTGCGAGTTCGGCTTTGCCGGCGCGGAGTTTCGCCGCGACCGCTAGCAGTGCTGCCGCACGTTCGGTGTGCTTGGTGGCGCGCCAGCCGCGAAATGCGTTCGCGGCGCGCGAAAGGATGGAGTCGATCGCGTCCGCATCGGAGACGGGGTAGGTCTCGAGGGTCGTTCCGGTGGCCGGATCGACCGTCGTGATTCGGTGTCCGGCGGCGGCGCTAACACTCATTGTAGTGGTCCTTCGTAGACTTCGACGAGAGATTCGGGGTGCAGGTAGCGCTGGGCTGCGGCTTCGAGTGCGGCTCCGTCGAGTGATGCATAGCGCGCGGGCAGCGTCGCTTCGTAGTCGAGCGGCAGCCCGTCCAACCCCATCGTATGTACCCGCGCGGCGACCACCTGCGTCGATTCCTCCGAAACCAAACCACCGGCGACGATTTTCGTTCGGGTCCGGCCCAGTTCGAACGGGCCGACGGGGTCGTCGTGCAGGCGTGCCAGCTCCTCGCGCAGCGTCGCGACGGCGCGCCCGACCGTCTTGGGATCCGCCCGCAGGCGGAAGCGGAAGATCCCGCGGTAGCGGTCGGTCTGCAGGTCGCTCGCGACCCAGGACACGATGCCCAGGCGCAGCCGCAGCGTGCTGACCAGGCGCGTGTCGAAGGCGCCGTCCGCTCCGAGCATTTCGTTGATGGCGTTCAGGGCGTAGTAGTCGTAACTGCCGTGCGCGACCGCCGGGCAGCCGACCTGCACTTGCACGAAGGGCCGGTTGGTGACGATGATGCGCAGGCCGGGATGCGACGGCGGCATGGGGCCCGGATCGAGGCTCGGCCTCGGCCCGTGCTTCTTCCAAGCGCCGAAGGCGGCGCGCACCTTGGCCTCGACGTCGCGTGGATTCACGTCGCCCACGATCGTGATCAGCGTCAGGTCCGGCCGCAGATAGGCGCGCGCGTAGGCGCGCAGGTCCGCGAGCGTGATCGCACTGATGCTGGCCGCGGTTGGTTCGCGCAGGGTCGGATCGCTCGGGGTCAGCAACATCCGCTCGAACTCGGAGTCGGCGCGGTCGTCGGGATCTTCGTCGCGCTCGGCGACGGCGGCCAGCGTTTGCTTGCGGACGGTCTCGAAGTCGGCCGCCCGAAGGGCCGGATGTTGCACGTCGTCGGCGATCAGGCCGATCAAGCGGTCGAGATCGCGGGCCCGGCCGTGCGCGTTGAAGCTGAAGCCGAGATCCATCGTGGCGCCGAGTTCGTCGAGGATCCGGTGCCGCTCGTCGAAGCCGGTTTGCGGCGTGCCGTCGTCGAGCAGGGTCGAAAGCATGGCCCCGGTTCCGTCCTTGCCGGCCGGGTCGAAGCGCTCCGACGCCAGCAGCGTGCCTTCGACGAAGACCGTCGCGTTCGCATGCGCTTCCGCTACGAGGACGCGCAGACCGTTCGGCAGCACGAACGAGGTCGGGCGGACGCGCGTTTGCAGGTTGAGTGGCGCCGCCAGCAGATCGCGGACGTAGCGCGCCTCGGTGTAACGCCCGCGCGGCGCGCGGCCGCTGAAGTCGTCCGTGACGGTCGTGGGCGGCGGCTCAGCCGCCGCGTTGAGCTGGGGCCGCTCGGGCGTCAGCAAGCCGGTGACGGCCGGCGTTTGCAAGTACTTGCGAATCGCGAGGGTGACCGCGGCGGAAGAAAGCGCGGCTACGCGTTGGTCGTCGCGGGCGAGGCTCGGCGCGCCTTCGATCGCGGCGGCGTAGCCGACGCGTTCGGTCAAGCCCGAGATCGAATCGCGGGCATACGTCGTTCGCAGGGCGACCGCGATCTTCGCAGCGCGCACGAGGCTGTCGGAAAAGCCGGTCTCCTGCGCGTCCTTCATCACGCCGGTGAACGCGCTGCGCGCTTGTGCGTTCGAATGGCCGGGCGCCGTGATGAGAAACACGTGATACAGGCCGCCGTCCGCGTTTTGGTCGAGCTGTGTCGAGTAGCCGAGCGCGTATCCGCTATCGACCAGCGCGCGGTAAAAATCGGAACGCGGATTGTTGATGACCGCGTCGACGATCTTCAGCGCGGCACTGTCGGGATCGAGCGAACCCGGTGCGGGGTAGGCGAGGTCGACGACCTCGTACGGAAAGTCTCCGGCGACTTCGACCTGCTTGTCGTAGGCAAAGGCCGGCGCTTGGGTCGAGCGGTCCGGTAAATTGGTCTTCGGAATCGCGCCGAACACGGCGCGCGCCAGGCTCAACGCACCGGCCGTCTGCACGTCGCCCCCGATCACCAGCGTCGCATCCTCCGGTCCGTACCAATCCTGATAATAGGAGCGCACGTCAGCCGCGCCGGCGTTCTGGATGTCGGCCTTGTCGCCCAGCGGCGAGAGCGCGCAGAGCGCCTGTGGCGAAGCCGCCGCGCACACGGCGTGGTACAAGCGGGCCAGCGGTTGGGACAAGTCCGCATCGTGTTCGGCCAGCAGAGCGGCCTTCTCGCGTTGCCAGGCCGCGTCGGAGATGAGGAGGTGCTGCATGCGGTCAGCCTAGATCCGCAGCGCCAGCTCGAGTTTGTCGGCGGGCAGCACGAAGCGGTAAGCCGTGTAATCGTTCGAGGTCGTGGCGGTCGCCTTCGCTCCCAAGCGCGAGATCACGTCGTCGAGCCCGGCCGCGGACAGCCCGGGGGTTCCTTCATACATCATGTGAGCGAGAGCGTGTGCGAGCCCGGTCTTGCCGGGCCGCTCTTGATTCGCTCCGAAGCGGTACCAGATCGCCGTCTCGACCACCGGCGCTTCGTGGTTCTCGACGATGACGACGCGCAGTCCGTTGTCGAGCGTTTCCGCTGTGACCGGTACGTCGGTCGCATCGGGCTCGGCGCGCAGCGCCAGCGGACCGCTCGCGAGCGCGAGGCAAGCCAGCGCAGCGCAAAATGTCCGGCCATAAGAGCCGCGCCAACGTGGGAGCATCGCGCGTCCTACTGCGTCGTGCGCGCGGGGACCTCGACGCCGAGCGCGTCATCGGCGACGCGCTGCAGGGCGGCGCGCGGAACGAGTCCGATCAATTCCGTGCCCGCGATCGCGACGCCGCTGGGGGCGGCGAGTCGCCCGATCGCCGAGACGACGCGCAGCAGCGGCGTGGCCGCGACGTCGGTCAGGTTGCACGAGACTTGGACTCGGCCGTCCGCTTGCGCGATACCGAGCGCTCGCAGCGTGCGAAATCCTCCGCCGCGTTCGCGAATGGCGCCCGCGATCGTTCGAGCCAGGCCCAGATCCGCCGACGCCAGCACCACGTTGAATGCGACCAGGACCTGGCGCGCGCCGATCGCAACGGCCCCCGCGCTCGGGTGCGCTGCGAGTTCGCCGACGTCGGGCGGTCCGCCGCGATGGCCGCGCTCGACTAAACCTTCGAACCCGCCCGCTCGTACGTCGGCCAGCAGGCGGCGCCGGTCGCTGGTCGCGGCCGCGCCGTAAAAGACCGACGGAACGCGGAGTTCGCGCCAGATCTCGCCTGCTGCATCTCGCGCCAGAGCGGCGGCATCGGCGAGCGTCGCCGAACCAAACGGCACGAACGGCAAGACGTCGAGCGCGCCGATCCGCGGGTGCGCGCCGCGGTGCGTGCGCAGGTCGATGCGCTCGGTCGTTACCCGTGCGAGCGCGACGGCGGCCGCGAGCACCGCATCACGCCGGCCGAAGAAGGTGAAGACGCTGCGGTGGTGGCCGGCGTCGCTCGTGCGATGCGCGAGCGTCACGCCGGCGCCTTCGAGCGCACGTGCGCAAGCGTCCAAGACGGCGACGTCGCGACCCTCGGAGACGTTCGGAACGCACTCGAAGATCAGCGGCGCGCGGCGTTGCGGATCGCGCGCGCTCACGAACCGAGCGTCGCCGCGATGGCCGCCGCAACGTCGGTCGCGACGACGGTGTCGGCGCTGGATCCCGAGCCTGCGGCGGCCGGCGCGACGATCGTCGTGAAGCCCAGCTTGCGTGCTTCGCCGATGCGGCGCGCGCGCTGTGCGACCGGCCGCACTTCGCCCGACAGGCCGAGTTCGCCGAAGGCGACGGTTCCACGAGCTAGCGGCAGGCCGCGGAACGCCGACGCGATCGCGAGTGCGATGCCGAGAT
>Ga0302314_10015600_pt1 | contig 12899 bp, 10 predicted proteins | sample III_Palsa_N2_3_FD_200533 | JGI IMG/M metagenome (GOLD analysis project Ga0302314, IMG submission 200533) | Peat permafrost microbial communities from Stordalen Mire near Abisko, Sweden - III_Palsa_N2_3 | ecosystem: Environmental > Terrestrial > Soil > Palsa > Peat permafrost | place: Sweden...
CGACGATTGGCAGACGCCGAATTCGCTAGTGTCGGTCATGGCATACACAATCCCGACGAGTGAGCGCGGGCGCGATACGAAAACCCTATAAAACAAGCCATTTTTTGCATTGGCACATGAGTTGCAACACTGCGCTGGCTTTTGGGTTTCGAGCGATCGGATTTTTCACGTCGCGCAGTTTGCAGCTGCGCACGCTGAAAAGTCGCAGCGGGGAGACATTGCGCGATCTCGCACGATGCGTAATATCACCCTCGTCTCAAGAGCAAACCCGCTGAAAGGCGGGGACGCAAAGCTTCCGGTCTAAGGGTTTTGGCCTACGACAGCGGGGTTGCCGGGATCGCAGCGCGATCTCGTTATTGATATGACGACACCTTGACTCAGGTGGCCGCATATCACGGCATCCGCTTCTTGGCTCTCCTCTGACGACCGGTCCTGTTCGGTTTGTCGGAGGTTCGAGAATGGTACGATTAGAATATTGGCGCGGTACGCTCTGCTGCGCGATGGTAGTGGTTTCGGGGATGATTGCAGGCTGCGGCGGATCCTCATCATCGGGTTCGTCTGCGACGGCCGCCGACACTGCCAGTTCGGCCGGTTCAACCGCCGCGAATCCCAGCACGTCGACGTCCACCTCCACATCTTCGGGTCTGACGATCTCCGGGACACCGGCGGCCAGCGTCGTCGCGGGTCAGGCGTACGCCTTCCGGCCCGCCGCAACAGCACCGAGCGGCGCGACATTGCTATACAGCATTGCCGGCAGACCGGCGTGGGCTACCTTCAATCAGAACACCGGCGCCCTGACCGGCACGCCCACGAGCGCTGACGTCGGGGTCAATGTCGGCGTTCAGATCACGGCGAGCGACGGCACCACAGCGGCAGCCACGGCGCCGTTTGAAATTACCGTCAACCCACCCGCAGCTGCGTCAAGCAGCCCGGCCTCCACCCTGACTCCACCGGCAACCGCGAACTCGACGGTCGGCAATGTGACGCTCGGCTGGGTCGCGCCTACGGAGAATACGAACGGCACCAATTTGACGAATCTGGGCGGCTATAAGATCTACTACGGTACCGTTTCGAAGCAGTATTCGACGACCATCAGCGTTTCCAGTCCGGCCACGTTGAGCTATGTCATCGATGCGCTCACCGTCGGGCAGACGTACTACTTTGCGGTCACGGCGGTCTCCGCCACCGGTACCGAGAGTTCCTACTCTCCGGAGACCTCTGCGACGATCAGCTGACGATTGGCCGGTTCACCGCGGTGGGGCGATTCACGCCCCACCGAGCCCGTGATGTGGTTCACAGATCCGCCGCGCGCCGGCGACATCCCCTCTGCCCTGGGAAAATTGCATGTAAGCTATTGATCTCGCTCCTGTCTGGTGCTTACCGCAAGTCCTCCCGTGGCCACAGCTGCTAAATATCCGGCGCTACAGATACTTCGGGCGGTAGCGGCGTCTTTCGTCATCGTGGACCACGCCGGTAACAACACCGTACAAGGCTGGGCCCACGCGGATCGCCTGACTCATATCGCCTGGTCATTTGGCGACGTGGGCGTGATCGTCTTCTTTGGCATCAGCGGATTCATCATGACGACGACGCAGTTCTCCTCATTCGGGAGTTCTGCCCGGTCGGGCGACTTCTTTCTTCGCCGACTGCTGCGCATTGTCCCGATCTACGCGGTCGCCACGACATTCCAGTACGCGAACAAGTATCACCTGCACGGCGACTACAACTGGCTGAACTATGCCAAGTCGCTGCTGTTTATCCCGTACCTCGATGCCGGCCATCAGTACGCACCGGTGTTGGCCCAGGGCTGGACCTTGGACTACGAAATGTTCTTCTACCTGGTGTTCGCCTTCTCGTTGAGCATGAAGCGATGGCACGGCCTGGCGCTGAGCATGGTGCTGTTCGCGGCGCTGGCCCTGCTACAGGGCTCATATCCCCGGAATGCCCTGGCGACGTTTTACCTGAATCACATCCTGATGTACTTCGTGTGCGGAATGCTGGCCGGCATCATCGGGCACTATCACAACCTGGTCACGCAGAGGATTCTGGTCCCGCTGGTGCTGGTCGTAATGCTGATGGGGCTCACGTGCGCGTTTCACGGGATTCTGAGCGAGCCGCTTTATCTCGCCTGGAGCATGCCCGTCGTGTTCGCCTGCGTGACGATCTGCGCCAATTGCCGTCCCAGGGAGCAAGGCAGACTGCAGCAGGCTTTAGAGCGGCTGGGGGACGCTTCCTACAGTACCTACCTCTTTCATGGCTTCATGCTGGGCGCCCTGAAGATCGTTTCGAATCACATTTCTGATGGGCAGTACACTCTCGCCGCAGCTTTCATGCTCATCAGCCTCCTGGCGTGCAACGCAACCGGCTACGCAGCGTTTCGATGGATCGAGCACCCGCTCACCCGGTTCATGAACACGCGGTACCGCAGAACCCCGCGGGCAAATGCCGTAACCGTGACAACGTAAGGTCGTATGGCGTCCGCGCCAGCAGTGGCTGTATCTTCGATGCGATGATGATGAAGTTGGCCAAATCTCTGGCGCGTTCGCCGGCGTTGCGCGCGGCTGCCGCCATGGGTGGCAGCGGCATCGTCCTGGCATGCGGAAATCTGATGCTGGCGAGGGTACTCGCGCCCGAGGAATTTGCGCGCTTCGTCCTCATCTATGCGCTCATGCAGATCGGGATCAACGTAGGCCCGATAGGCGCGGATATCATCCTCACCCGCGACCCGCTCGATCCGGGGCCGCGAATTCACGGGCAAGTGCTGTTGACCTCCTGCGCGGTCGCCTGCGTTGTCATCGCACTATCCAGCATCGTCTATGGCATTGGTCCCTTACTCAATGCCGCGCTGTGGGTATCCATCGCCACCGGAGGGATCCGGACCGTCGCGATCGCGCACTATCGCAGTCAGCAGCGGTTCAACACGGCCCTGCTGTTCACGGTGAGCACCAACGTGGCGCTGCTGCTGGCATCCGGGGTGGCCCTGTTCATCCGGGCAAATACCGCGCGGCTGCCCGCAATCGTAATGGCTCTGAGCCTGAGCGTCGTGGCCTTGATCGGCTGGCGCTCTGTGGTCGCCGACAAGGCGCGAACCGAGCGGCCTGCTGGAGGGATGCAGCGTTATCCGTGGCGCGCTGGCTGGTCCGCAGTCAGCTTCACCGGCGCCGGCATGGTGCTGGCAGCGCTCGAGCGGTTGATTACACCGCAACTCCTGGGTCTGGCGACGATGGCCACGTTCAGCGTGCTGGCCACGGTCGCCGGTTCGCCTTTTACGATCCTCTACCAGGGGATCGGGTACACCTTGCTCCCCGGCCTGCGCAACGCCAAGGATCAGGCACAGAGGCGCAAGGTCCTGTCCCATGAAGGGAAAGTCGCCGCGATCATCTGTACGCTGGCGGGGATCGCCGCCTGGTGGTTGACGCCAATCGTGATCCGGTATGCGCTTGCCGGACGTTACCACATCGATTCGATGCTGCTGCTTGTGACAATCTTGTCCGGTGTACTCAAGGTGGCCAGCTCATTGCCGGCAGCGACGGTGAGCGCGCTGGGCAGCACCGCGGATCTGGCCAGATTGAGCTGGATCGGCTGGGCCTCCATCGCCGTGGGGCTGGGTGCTGCGGCGATCGGCGCGCACTGGGGCCTGACCGGTCTGGTTGCGGGAGTGGCCCTCGGATGGCTGGTGCGTACCGTGGCGGCGGCGTGGCTTGTCCTGCCCCATCTGCTGTCAACCCCGGCAACCGCCGGTCTTTCGGTGCGCGACGCCAACCCCTAGCCTGCGTTAGAGTGCCTCGTTTGTCATGATTCGGGAGCGTGCTTGAGTAGTACCGCGTCTCTGGAGCCCTTGCGCGCAGCCCAGGAGTTCGATGTCTGTATCGTCGGCTCGGGGCCGGCCGGGACCATCCTGGGCACCACGCTGGCGAGCCGGGGTATTCGCACGCTGATCCTGGAGTCCGGCCGTGGACTGGCGGCCTGGCTCTCGGATAGCCGGGTCAAACAGCTGGCAAGATACGAGTACACGGGGGATACGAACTATCCTCTCACTCAGACGACCTCGCGACTGCTCGGCGGCAATTCGAACTTCTGGACCGGCCGCTGTGAACGTCTTCATCCTTCGGATTTCGAACGGCACCCCTATACGCCTGCAGATAACCCCTGGCCGATCGGCTATGCGGATCTGGAGCCTTACTACGACACGGCCGAACGCCTGTTGCGAGTCAGGGGTGGCCCGCGCACACGGTTTTCACCCCCGCGGCGCGGGCCGTTACCGCTTCCGGGCTCCCCCGATATCACCTACCTGAAGCAGCTGTGCGCCAGATTTGACGTAGAGGTCGAAGATACGGCGACCGCGACACCCACGAAGACCTTTCGCTTCTTCAACGTACAGAAGGAGATCCTGCCAGGCTTCACCACCGGCGGCTGCGGCACCCTGATTACGGGCGCCACCATCACACGGCTGATCGCAGGACCCGACCAGCGCATCACCGGGGCCGAGGTCAGGACGCTGGATGGTCAAAGCGGCACAGCCCGGGCGCGGATCTTCGTGGTGTGCTGCGGCGGCGTCGAAACACCGCGACTGCTGCTGCTGTCGGCCTGCGAGCAGTTTCCAGGTGGCGTGGGCAACGCATACGACATGGTCGGGCGAGGCTTCAACGAGCACCCCAATGTCGGAATCTCGGCGAGTGTTCCCCACACCTGGGCAACGCTGCGGCCGACCAACAAGATTGCGCGCACCCATCAGTTCTACCAGACCTTTCGCGCCGAGGGGCTTGGGGCCGTCGTGCCAGCCATCCGTCAATCCTGGCTGATGCCGAACCACCTGCTGTCAGTCCAGCATGCCTACGATCCGCGCAATGCGCTCGCGATCGCGCGTCGTGTGTTCAAGGCGGCGCTGTTTTTCGGCTGCAGCGTCGAGATGAAGATTTCCCTGGAAAATCGGATCGCACTTTCAAAGACGATGGTCGACGAGTTCGGCAGACCCGCTGCGCATCTGATCTTCAACTACTCGGAGGAGGATCGGGTACTGCTCGAGCGGGCCCGTCAGATGCTCCTGGGATGGTTGCAGCGTATCGGGGCCACCGACGTCAACGAGATCGAGGTGACGTGGTCGCGGCATCTGCAGGGGGCATGCCGGATGGGGGCCTCCGCACGCACCAGCGTCGTCGATCGTGACCTCAAGGTGCATGACACCTCGAACCTGTATCTGAGCGGCTGCGAGGTCTTTGCCACCGGAGGCGGCATGCAGCCGACCCTGAGCATTGCCGCTTTTGCGCTGCGCCTGGCGGACAGGCTGACCGAGCGGTTGCAGTCCCGCTAGCCTGCGGGACATCACTGATAAGTGTGTCGTGGGCTGATCTGTCCAGTTCCGCGATAAGCGGGCACGAGTTGATCGCAGGCGTTGAGCACTTCGCGAGCGCACGTGTCCCAGCTGAAGAGGGTGGCGCGCTGCAGACCACGGGCGACTAACCGTGTCCGCAGCTCCTCGTTTTCCAGAACCTCGGTGATGCCATTGGCGATATCCTCGACATCGAGCGGGTCGACCAGGCGTGCTGCACCGTCCACGACCTCGGGGGGTGAGCCAGTTCGCGCGGTGACAATCGGACAGCCACACGCCATTGCTTCGATCAGCGGGATTCCGAAACCCTCGAACAAGGAGGGGAAGACGAAGAGATCGGCTAAAGAATAGACGGCAGCCAGATCCGCGTGGGGAATCCAGCCCGGCATGGACACGCGATCGAAAAGACCTAATTTGCGAATGACCTCGAGCTCGGGTCGAGAATTCCATCGTTGTTCACCGGCAAGCACCAACGAATGCGGAAACCGCGTGCTCACCCGGGCGAACGCCTCCAGCAGGCGTCCGACGTTCTTGCGCGATTCAATCTGACCGGCCCACAGCAGAAATCGCTCCGGCAGGTGATAACGCTCACGCACATCCCGCAGCCGGTCCACATCGGTCACGCGCTGGAACGTCTTGGGATCAAAGCCGTTGTAGATTGCAAATACCTTATCGGGGGCAGCATGCAGGTGCTTGATCACCTCCTCTCTGACTCCCCGTGCGACTGCAACGATGCCATCGGCCCGGCGGGCATAAAGGGGCATGAATCGTTGGAAATACAACCGGTCCAGCATGCGGAAGTGCTCGGGTATGGCGAATTTTTCGGCGCCATGTACCACATAAACTTTCTTTGCCGATGTAAAGAAGAAAGGGATTGTGAGCTTCGGATTGAAGATCAGATCCAGATGCTCGTGGTGCGCCAGCCAGGGCACCGCAAGCTGATCCCAAAGCGCCTTGCCAGGCAGTCTGGCAACGACCTCAGATACGTTCGGATAATCCGCGAAAGTCCCGAGCATGTCGGGACTCTGGTACATCAGCACGAAATGGTGTTCCTGGCCGAGTGCGAAGAGGCGCGGGAGCAGGTTGAGGGTGTACACCTTGACGCCACCCTCCTGCTGCCGGATGTGCCGGAGCATGATGCCAATTCTCATTACGAGCACTCCTGGAACGCGGACTTGGATTGAGTATGGGCTGCAATCCAAGCTCTTCGGCGTCAGCGAGGCGACGAGTGCGTGTCAGAATCCGCCTGCAATAGGGCTAACCGCAAGCCCAGCGCTGCACGGCCGCCACGATGCGTTCGGAGGCTTTGCCGTCGCCATACGGATTGGGTGCTGAGGCCATCGTGCGATAGGCGACCGGGTCACCGAGCAGTTCCTCGACGGTGTTCTCGATCAGGGTCTCGTCGGTCCCGACGAGGCGCGCGGCGCCGACGTCCACGCCCTCCGGCCGTTCGGTCACCTCGCGCGTGACGAGCACCGGCACGTCCAGGCTCGGGGCTTCCTCCTGCACGCCACCGCTGTCGGTGACGATCAGATGGGAGCGCGCCATCAGGTGGATGAAATCGAGGTAATCCAGCGGCTCGATCAGCAGGATGTTCGCGCAGCCCTCCAGCATGGGCAGCACCACCTCGCGGACGCTGGGATTGCGGTGCACCGGGAGCACGAACGTGAGTTCGGGATGACGCTCGGCGACGCGTCGCAGCGCTGCACAGACCGCCCGCATCGGCGCGCCGAAGCTCTCGCGCCGGTGCAGCGTGACCAGCACGACGCGCCGGTCCGGCTGCAGCGCTGCGAGCGCCGGCACGGTGAACCGGTAATCCGGGCGCCGGCTCTGCAGCAGCGCATCGACGACGGTATTGCCCGTAACTTCGATCACGTCTGCCGGCACGCCCTCACGCAGCAACGCATCGCGGGCGCCGACGGTGGGCGGGAAATGCAATGTCGTGACGATCGATGCGACCCGCCGGTTCATCTCTTCCGGGAACGGCTGCCGGATGTCGTCCGTGCGCAGCCCCGCCTCGACGTGCGCCACAGGCACACCCTGCATGAAAGCGGCCAGCGCCGCGGCCATCGTGGTCGTAGTGTCGCCCTGGACGACGACCAGATCGGCACGGGTGTCGCGTAGCACCTCGGGCATCGCCGCCAGCACGCGGCTGGCCACTTCGGCCGGGGTCTGTCCGGCGCGCATCAGGTTCAGGTCGACGTCGGCCTTGAGCGAAAAATCGCGCATGACCTGGTCGAGCATTTCCCGATGCTGCCCGGTCACGCACACCAGGCTGGTGAAATGCTCCGGCCGCGCGGCGAAGGCGCGGATCACCGGCGCCATCTTGATCCCTTCCGGGCGCGTGCCAAGCACGGACAACACCCGCAGCGGCAGCTTATGCGGCGGCATCGAGGCGCTCCGCCATCTGCGCGTGGGTCAGGAAACGATACCCCGCCTTCTGAACCGCGACAAAGATTTTTCGCAGCAGACCGTCGCGTACGCCTTCATAGCAGGGGTGGCCGTAGAGGACGACCCAGTTCTTGTTCTCCATCCGCTCGAGGATATCGTCCACGATCTCCTCCTCCGCGGTGCCATGCGCGCCGTGCCACTCGATCAGCGGAATCGTGCGCGGACCGATCAGGTCCACCGGGATCGTCCAGTGCTTGACCGGCTTGCCGGACACCCGCGCACGATGCGGCTCGCCACCGATGGCGTCGCCGTCGTAACGGAACCCCAGCTCCTCGACAATCCGCGTTGAACGCTCGTCGCACTTGAATCCCGGGCAGGTGAAGCCCACCGGCTTGCCAAAATGCCGTTGGTAGGACGTCAGGGTTTCCTCGACATCGGCCTTCAGCACCTCCTCCGGAAGCTGCGCGAAGCGCCGGCTCCAGACCACGTGGTCGCTGCCGCCATGAAGTCCGAGTTCATGACCGCGGCGCTGCGTCTCCTCGAGCGGCTTGATCAGCGAGGCGCCCACCGGACGTCCCAGTACGGTCTCGAGTCCAAAACGCGGCCAGCCGATCTTCTTGATCAGGTGTATGGCGTCCATGTCGTTCATCTTGGCGCGACTGCCGCGCAGGCCCTTGCCCAGCCATTCGCGCAGGTTGGTCGACTTGCCCATATTGATGAAGAAGGTGTTCTTCACGCCGAGCTCATCGCAGACCTTCAGGATCTTCGGTAGCCCGTCGGTGATGCAGGCACGATGATCGATGTCCCAGCGGAATGAAAAGACGCGGTCGCTCATCGGCTAGTCCCCTGTGCGGCAATCAGATTGCGGTAGAGTTGCTCGAAGTCGCGCGCGGCGTTCATCCAGTCGAAGCGCGCCACCGCGCGCTCACGCCCTGCCTTGCCCATCCTGTCGCGCAGTGCCGGATCACTCAGCAGCGTGTCGACCGCCGTGGCAATGGCATTCGCATCGCCCTTGGGCACTACGAAACCCGTCACACCGTCCTCGACGACCTCCGGTAGACCGCCCGCGTCGGTGGCCACCACGGGCGCCTCGCAACCCATGGCTTCGGCCGCAGGGATGCCGAACCCCTCCTCGAGGGACGGGATCACCGAGACGGCGCACTTGCGGAAATACGGCACCAGGTCCCGGTTCGCGGTCCAACCGAGGAACGTTGTGATATCGCGTATCTTGAGGGTCTCGGCGAGCGCCTCGAGCTCCGGGCGCTCAAAACCGTCACCGGCGATCATCAGCTTGATCTCCGGATGCTTCGGCCGCAGCTGCGCGACCGCCTGGATCAGGAAGCGGATTCCCTTGCGGGGGAACAGCTGGCGGCAGGCAAATACCATTTTCGGGCCATAGGGGCGCGAGGCGGCATCCGGTCCGGTATCGGGGCTGAAGCGGCGCAGGTCGGCACCGTTCATGATCAGATGAATCTTGTCCAGGCTCGCCCCGGCACGCAGTGCATGCTGGATGCAATCATCGCTGATGGCCGTGAGGGCCGACGCCTGAGTCAGCGTCCGTCGCAGGATCGGCTTGACGTACCAGCGCGTCGGGAAATCGTACCCTTCCGCCTTGTTCACGTATACGTCGCCGCCGTGCATGGTGATTACGGAGGGCACATGCAGCTTCTGCGCCGCCTTCACCAGCGCGGGGCCGGTCGGGATCGCCCAGTGTCCGTGCACCACGTCGGGCGCGAACTCGCGCGCCGCCTCGAGGACCGCGCGGTACTGGCGCCACAGGTACCGACCCATGACCTGCAGGCGCACCAGCTTGTCGGCAAACCCCACCTTGCTCTGTGCCACCTTGCCGTAGGCCAGGTCATCCGGCAGCAGCAGCGGGAAACGCCGGATCTCAACCCCGTCCATGTTGGCCCGCAGCGGCACATCCTTGGCCGCCGGCGCGATTACGCAGACGCGGTGGCCACGCTCGACCAGATGGCGCGTGATGTCATGCACGTAGATGGCGCGCATGTCGATAGGGCTGTCCGGGTACCAGTAGGTCGGGCACAGAATCGTCAGTTGCTGTTTCATGCTGCGGTCATCGGCAATTGGGAATGGGGACTGGCGTAGGGGTAACTCGCCTGGACGCGCTTGACCTCCTGATCGCGGCGCGCGGCGTCCCAGCCGAGCAGGTCGCCCATCAGGGCCGCACAGGCCCGAAGCGTCGTCTCGGGCGGCTGATCTGCCGTGCCCAGATCGAGCCGCCGCATGACGACATCGGTCAGCGTGGCCGCCATTTCACGGCATACCGCGTGCCTGACCTCAGTTGCAAAGCAGTCCGAATCGGGCAGTGTCGGTCCAGGCGGAGAGGGCGCGCCCAGGACCTCGGCGGTTTTGCTGCCGTAGTGACCGAAGAGGCGCCCTAACTGGGCATTGCTCACCGTGTCGGGCAGGCGGCTGCGCAGCGACCGTTCGGCCGCCGCCACGGAGTCGATATCCCCGCCCCAGACGCGCGAGGAGGCAGTGATGCACGGTCCGCTCGCCTTCGGTCCCGGTGTGCCATCGAGCTTGGCGATCGCCATGTCGACGGCCTGTTCGCCCGTCAGGCGCCCCATGGTCCAGCGCACGCTCATCGCGCTGACCAGGCCTTGCGGCCCGCCCGTCGCAGCATGGTCGATCACCTGCGAGCGTTTGCCGAAACTCAAGTCCTTGCGGTCCGGATTGTTCTCCCCGAACGGCAGCAGGTGGGCATTGACCAGCGCGATGTCCTCGCGGCGTACGGCCAGGGGCGGGCAGGCCTGATTGATCTCGGTCAGGAAGCCCGCGATTTCCTCGTCCGTGACCTGCAGCTCATAGGAGCTGTCGGTGTAGACGCGGCTGTTGACGCCAACCAGCGTATAGCGATCGCGCCAGGGTGCCATGAACAGGTGGCGGTTGCCGCGACTCAGCACGGCATCAGGATCACGATAAAGCGTCTGCACGGCGACCGCCATGGTTGGATCCAGCACCCGGCGGACCACGAAGGCCATGTCGCGCGACAGCGGCACATCAACGCGGACACGCTGTCCGAGCTTCTGCGCAAGCGAAGGCGCGAACGGCCCCGTGGCATTGATCGTGACGCGCGCTTTCACTTCGAACACCGCATTGCCCAGCAGGTCCCGCACACGCACGGCGACCACGCGGCCGTCGCGCACGATGAGCTCCTGCGCCTCGCAGTAGTTGGCCACGGCCGCGCCCGCCTCGGCCGCCGAGCGGATCACCGCCAGCACCGCACGCGTCGGGTTCACGATCTGACCGTCATAGAACACGCCGGCGCCGGTGAGCGCTGCGCTCTCGAGTGCCGGGAAGCGCTGCAGAAGTTGGGCGCGCGATAGCAGGTAGGAGTTCGGCACGTGACGATCCACATCGGCGGTCGCCCGGTTGCGATCGAAGGTCAGGGACTGCAGCACACCCAGGGCCGTCCCGAAGACCCAGCGGCTTTGGATCCCGTAGCCATAGGTCGGCACCGCGATCGGCAGCGGCCGCGTGAGGTGGGGGGCGATACGCAAAAAGGTGCCGCGCTCGCGGCAGGACTCCCGCAGGCGCTTCATGTCCAGGTGCTGCAGGTAGCGGATGCCCCCGTGCAGCATTTTCAGTGAATGCGCCGACGCCCCCGCCCCGAAATCAAGGCGCTCCACCAGCGCCACGCGCAGGCCACGCAGGCTTGCGTCCCAGGCAGCGCAGGCCGCGCCGATTCCGCCGCCCAGCACCAGGACATCGAAAGTCTCATTGGCCAGGCGATCACAATAGGCGGACCGGCTCGTGTCCCCGAGTGCGGGCTGTTGCACCATCATTTGATTCCCATCGCAAATATGCGCCCAAGGCCCGGCATTTTAAGGGCAGCGGGCGCGAACCACGCGGATCGCGACTCCAAACTGCGACCTGTGTTCTGTTTAAAGCAGCCCCCGGTTACGGTACCACTGCGCACTCAGGCGCAGCCCGGTATCGAGTCCGGTCTGCGGCTCCCAATTCAGGACCGCCTTGGCCTTGCGCAGATCGTACTGGGCGTCCACCGTATAGAAATCCAGTCGCCGTCGATACAGGGGTGGCGAAACCTTCACAACCTTGCAGACGTCCTCGGTCACCGCCGCCAGCATGCGCATGGGACCCAACGGCAGATCGAACCCGTATTTCGGCACACCCAGGACGCGGGCCATGCGCTCGATCAGTTCCCGCAGGGTCACCACTTCAGGCCCGGCGATGATGACCGCCTCGGGCTGCGTCACCGGCGCCACACAGGCCGCCAAGAAAGCGTCACAGATGTCGTCGACGTAAATCATGTGCCGGTGGCCGGTGCCCGGCCCGATCAGCGGAAAGCGCTGCTTGGCGACGCCTCGGAACAGCTTGAGAAGGCGCAGATCGCCGGGGCCATAGCCGTCCGCCGGGCGCAGAATGATGGTCTGCAGGCCGGTGCTCGCGGCCTCGGCCGTCAGCATCTTCTCGGCATCGATTTTCGCCGTCTCGTAGGCATTGACGACCTCGATGGGCGAGGTTTCGGAGATCACCAGACCGGATGAACGGCTATGTACACCGGTGGTGCTGCAGTGCACCATCTTGCTCACGCGATGCTTCACTGCGGCCTTGGCCACGTTTTGGGTTCCGGTCAGGGTTACCTTGCGGAAGTAGTCGTCTCCCACTCCGACTTCCTGCCAGGCCGCGGCCAGGTGGCAGATATGCGTGACGCCGGCCACCACCGAGTCTACGTAGTCGGCATCCGTGACATCGCCCAGTCGCACCTCAATGCCCGCGTTCGTAAAGAGCATGCGTAACGCATCGTTCATCTTGCGCCCACCCGCCACCACGTCATAACCCTTCGTCCGGGCTGCGAGCGCGAGCCGCGAACCAATAAATCCAGTCGCCCCGGTCACCAGAATTCGCATGATTTACTCCAGACCTTTTCCCTGAGCCTTCAGGGTCGTCGTGGACCAGGCCTCAAGGTTCATGGGAACGACTCTTTTCGCCGTAAAGTTTGGGGATCGCGATAGAGCCGACCGCAAAGGCGCGCAGCAGCCAACCGACGCCGACACCGTAGATGAGCCCCAACAAACCCCCAAAGTGAGCACCGACGGCAGCGCCGGCCAGGCCGACGATGATGGCCGACCAGCCGATATAGCTCATCCACATCAGTTCACGCGGCGAGCCGAGGGCATTGACCGCGGCG
>Ga0302314_10015601_pt1 | contig 12898 bp, 14 predicted proteins | sample III_Palsa_N2_3_FD_200533 | JGI IMG/M metagenome (GOLD analysis project Ga0302314, IMG submission 200533) | Peat permafrost microbial communities from Stordalen Mire near Abisko, Sweden - III_Palsa_N2_3 | ecosystem: Environmental > Terrestrial > Soil > Palsa > Peat permafrost | place: Sweden...
GGCTGCCGCTGGCGCAGATCCGCGTGGAAGTGAGCAACCTGCCGTTCGACTTCGACATCGGCACGAAGGAAATGATCGGCTCGCCGGAGCGCTTCATGCATGCCGAGAAGGTGGTCGTGACGGCGCGCATCTCCAAAAGCGGCAGCGGGCGGGCGAAGGCGGGAGACCTGGTCGGGACGTCGGCGGTGGTGGCGCCGTGGGCGAACAATGTGCGGTTCGTGATCGACAAGACCGTGCGCTGAGCGCGCGCACGGCGCTCGCGTTCGCCGGAAAACGAAAAAGCCCGCACGTCTCGCCAAAGCGATCCGTGCGGGCCTTGAACCGGCGCGAGGCCGATCAGCGCAAGTGCAGGCTCAAGCCGCCGGCGTGGTGACGGCCGGGCTGCGCAGGCGGATGTGCAATTCGCGCAGCTGCTTCTCGTCGACCGCGCTGGGCGCGCCCGTGAGCAGATCCTGTGCACGTTGGGTCTTCGGGAAGGCGATCACGTCGCGGATCGATTCGGCGCCGGTCATCATCGTGACGATGCGGTCGAGGCCGAAGGCGAGGCCGCCGTGCGGCGGGGCGCCGTACTGCAGCGCGTCGAGCAGGAAGCCGAACTTGATCCTGGCTTCTTCGGGCCCGATGTTGAGCGCGGAGAACACCTTGCTCTGCACCTCGGCGCGATGGATACGCACCGAGCCGCCGCCCAGTTCCCAGCCGTTGAGCACCATGTCGTAGGCCTTGGCGATGCAGGCGCCCGGATCGGTGTCCATCAGATCCTCGTGGCCGTCCTTCGGCGCCGTGAACGGATGGTGCACGGCGTTCCAGCGGCCTTCGTCGTCGTCGCGCTCGAACATCGGGAAGTCGACCACCCACAGCGGCGCCCACTTGTCCTCGAACAGGCCCTTGGCCTTGCCGAAGTCGGAGTGGCCCACCTTCAGGCGCAGCGCGCCCATCGAGTCGTTGACGATCTTGGCCTTGTCGGCGCCGAAGAACAGCAGGTCGCCGTTGACCGCGCCGGTGCGCTTGAGCACCTCGGCGAGGGCGGCGTCGTGCAGGTTCTTGACAATGGGCGACTGCAGGCCTTCGCGGCCCTTGGTCACGTCGTTGACCTTGATCCACGCCAGGCCCTTGGCGCCGTAGATCTTGACGACGTCGGTGTACGAATCGATCTCGCCGCGGCTGATCTCGGCGCCGCCGGGCACGCGCAGTGCGACCACGCGGCCGCCCGACATCGTGGCGGCCGACGAGAACACCTTGAAGTCGACGTCGCCCATCACGTCGGTGAGCTCGGTGAACTCCATCGCGATGCGCAGGTCGGGCTTGTCCGAGCCGTACAGGCGCATCGCGTCGCCGTAGGTCATCACCGGGTACTTGCCCAGGTCGACGTTGATCGCGCTCTTGAACACGGCGTGGATCATGCCTTCGAACATGTCGCGGATCTCTTCCTCGTTCATGAACGAGGTCTCGATATCGATCTGCGTGAACTCGGGCTGGCGGTCGGCGCGCAGGTCCTCGTCGCGGAAGCACTTGGTGATCTGGTAGTAGCGGTCGAAACCGGCCACCATCAGCAACTGCTTGAACAGCTGCGGCGACTGCGGCAGCGCGAAGAAGTGGCCATCGTGCACGCGGCTGGGCACGAGGTAGTCGCGCGCGCCTTCCGGCGTGCTCTTGGTGAGCATCGGCGTCTCGATGTCGACGAAGCCGTTCTTGTCGAGGAACTGGCGCACTTCCATCGCGACGCGGTAGCGCAGCATCAGGTTCTTCTGCATCTGCGGGCGACGCAGGTCCAGCACGCGGTGCGTGAGGCGCGTGGTTTCCGACAGGTTCTCGTCGTCGAGCTGGAACGGGGGCGTGACGCTCGGGTTCAGCACTTCGAGCTCGCTGCAGAACACCTCGATGGTGCCGCTCGCCATGTTGGGGTTGACGGCATCGGGCGTGCGCGCGCGCACGACACCGACGACCTTCAGGCAGAACTCGTTGCGAACGCTCTCGGCAACCTTGAAGCTCTCGGCGAGATCCTGGTCGCAGACGATCTGGACAATGCCTTCGCGATCGCGCAGGTCGATGAAGATCAGCTTGCCGTGATCGCGGCGGCGATGCGCCCAGCCCATCAGGGTCACGGTCTGGCCGGTCAGCTTCTCGCTGACGAGGCCGCAGTAGGTGGTTCTCATGGCAGTACTCCGTTTTGGACGGTTTGTTCGGCAAGCACGGCGCGCCCCTCGGGGCAGCGCGGCTTGGCAATTCAGGAAAGAGACTGGTGGCAGGCCGGAGGCGGGGGATCACCCTCAGGACTGAACGCCGATGACCTCGGGGCGTTCAGCCCACCCGATTGGGGTCGGCCCCCACCGGCGGGACGAGGATCCCTGCCGGGGGCGAGACGACGCCCATGGAGATGATGTATTTCAGCGCCTCGTCCACGCTCATGCGCAGCGGCAGGCAGGCTCCGCGCGGCACCATCAGGAAGAAGCCGGACGTCGGATTCGGGGTGGTCGGCACGTACAGGCTCACGTGCTCGCCGGGCAGCGCCGCGGCCACCTCGCCCGACGGCCTGCCGGTGACGAAGGCGATCGTCCAGCTGCCTTCGCGCGGGTATTGCACCAGCACCGCTTCGCGGAACGCGTTGCCGTTGGTGGAGAACAGCGTGTCGGAGACCTGCTTGACCGAGACGTAGATCGACTTGACGATGGGGATGTGCGACAACAGCCTGTTCCACTGCACCAGCCACCATGCGCCCACCATGTTGGTGACCAGCATGCCGGTGATGATGAGCAGCAGCACCAGCAGCACCACGCCCAGGCCCGGCACGCCGACCAGCAGCGCGATGAAATTCTCGGCGCTGGTGGGCAGCACGTGCTGCATGCCGCCGAGGATGCCGTGGAACAGGCCGTCCATCAGGCCGACGGCCCACATCAGCACGCCCACCGTGATCGCGAGCGGCAGCCACACCAGCAGGCCGGCGAACAGGTACTTTCTCAAGAAGGGCTCCCGCCGCGGAGGGCCGCGGCCGTGATGGCGTGCATGTGGGCGGAAAAGGTCAGTGGCAGGCGCAACTGCCGCCGCCGTGCGAGCCGGAGGTTGCTGTCGACGCGCTCGCGCCACCGCTGTCGGAGGACGGCGCGGGCGCGGCTGCAGGCGCGGGAGTCCCGGCGGGCGTGGCGGAGCCACCGGCGTCACCGGTGGCCGGGGCCACGGCAGGAACTGGCGCTGCGCCCCCCTTGAAGTCGGTGGCGTACCAGCCGGAGCCCTTGAGCTGGAACCCGGCGGCAGTCACCTGCTTCTGGAACTGGTCGGCGCCGCAGACGGGGCAGACGGACAGCACCGGGTCGGACATCTTCTGCAACACGTCGCGCGAATGGCCGCACGCTGCGCAGCGATACGCGTAGATCGGCATGGCTAGGCCTTGATTCGAAACAGGAAATTATAGATGCCCGGGCCGGCGGGGGTCGGAAACCCCGCATGCACGGACTGCGAGCCATGAATATGAGGACTTTTCGTGACGAATCAACCGGATGGCGCCCAGGTGCTCGTCAGTGGAACTGGACGAACAACCTGACGGCGCCCAGCCCGACGACGAAGCCGACCGCCACCCACAGCAGCGCCTGCAGCAATCGGTTGGTGCGCCGCTGCTCCTTCAGGAGCTCGGCCACCAGCGCGGACGAGGCCGGCGCGTCGCCGCCGTCCACCTTGCGGGCGGCGAGCGACAGCGCCTGGTGCACCAGCCGCGGCAGCGCCGGCAGGTAGTGCGCGTAGCGCGGCGCCTCGTCCTTCAGGCGATCGACGAACCCGCGCCAGCCGATCTGCTGGTTCATCCAGCGTTCGAGGAAGGGCTGCGCCGTGCTCCACAGATCCAGCTCCGGGTCGAGCTGGCGACCGAGGCCCTCGACGTTGAGCAGCGTCTTCTGCAGCAGCACGAGCTGCGGCTGGATCTCCACGTTGAAGCGGCGCGAGGTCTGGAACAGCCGCAGCAGCACCTGGCCCAGCGAGATGTCCTTCAGCGGCCGGTCGAAATGCGGCTCGCAGACGGCGCGCACCGCGCTCTCCAGCGCCTCCAGGCGCGTGTCGGGGGGCACCCAGCCGCTCTCGATGTGCAGTTCGGCCACGCGCTTGTAGTCGCGCCGGAAGAAGGCAATGAAGTTCTGCGCCAGGTAGTCCTTGTCGGACTCGGTGAGGGTGCCGATGATGCCGAAATCGAGCGCGATGTAGCGGCCGAAGCTCTCCGGCGCGATGCTCACCTGGATGTTGCCCGGGTGCATGTCCGCGTGGAAGAAGCCGTCGCGAAACACCTGCGTGAAGAAGATGGTGACGCCGTCGCGCGCCAGCTTCGGGATGTCGACGCCGGCCTGGCGCAGCCGATCCACCTGGCTGATGGGCACGCCGTTCATGCGCTCCATCACCATCACGCGCGAGGTGCAGTAGTCCCACAGCATCTCGGGGACGAGGATCAGGTCCAGGCTGGCCATGTTGCGGCGCAGTTGCGCGGCGTTGGCGGCCTCGCGGATCAGGTCCAGCTCGTCGTGCAGGTAGACGTCGAACTCGGCGACGACGTCGCGCGGGCGCAGCCGCTTGCCGTCGACGCTGATGCGCTCGACCCAGCGCGCCACGGTGTGCAGGATGGCCAGGTCGCTCTCGATGGCCTTGAGCACGTTCGGCCGCAACACCTTCACGGCGACTTCGCGGCCGCCCTTGACGGTGGCGAAGTGCACCTGCGCGATCGAGGCGCTGGCGATCGGCGTGTTGTCGAAGGTCTCGAACACGTCGTCGAATTTCTTGCCCAGCTCACCAAGCAGCCCCACCTCGACCAGCGAGCGTGCGGCCAGGCCGTCGAACGGCGGCACGCGATCCTGCAGGTGGGCGAGCTCGTCGGCGATGTCGGCCGGCAGCAGGTCGCGGCGGGTGGACAGCACCTGGCCGAACTTGATGAAGATCGGGCCCAGCCGCTCCAGCGCCTGGCGCAGCCGCGCGCCGCGCGGCTCGTCGTAGCTGCGGCCGATGGCCATCACGCGCGCGACCGCACGCAGCCACGGCTGGCGCACGCGCCCGAGCGCGATCTCGTCGACGCCGAAGCGCAGCAGCGTGAACGTGATGAAGAGGAGGCGGCTGAAGTGTTTCATCGGAGGAGGCCGCTCACGCGGCATTCGCCGAAAGCCGGCATGCGTCGTTGCACTGCAGGGTCAGTTCTTCTTGCGCGCTTGCAGCATGTCGAACATCTGCCCCATCGCCTTCTTGGCCACTTCCGCGGCCTGCGCGAACTGGGCGTTGGCGCGGCTGACGCCCTCGGCCACGGTCGGCCCGAAGAAGCGCTCGGCATCCGCCGCCGGATCCCAGCGCACGTTCTGCGCAATCCAGTTGACGTCGGCCGCCAGCGCGCCGTCGCCGTCGATGGACATCGGCGGCAGGCCGCCCTTGAACACGCTCTCGGCCACCTTGGTGGGCGCCGAGGCGTCGATGCGAACGTTCAGGTCGGGCGTGACGCCGGCCTCTTCCGCCGTCTCGACGCCCTCGAACAGGCCGGCCGGCGTGATGCGCAGCGTCAGCGGCGGTGGCACCGGGATCAGGCCCGGCCAGCCGCTCACGTCGACGCGGACGGCCTTGCCCGCATGCGCGCGCAGGCGCTCGACCGCCGGCGGGCAACCCGTCAGCACGTGGTTGGCGAACAGCACCATGCGGTTGCGCACGGCGGGAAGCCAGAGATCCTGGAAAGGCAAGTCCATGGTGCGATTGTAGGTGGCGCGCGCGCGTTTCAGCGTGACAAGGGACGCGTTTCCGGTCGGCGAAAGGGCCGGCAATGGGCGTGATCGGCGGCAGCCAGCAGTTCGCGGTCGCCCGCGCTGTCGCCGTAGGCGTGCAGTTCGACGGCGGCCGGGCCTCCCAGCCAGGCCCTCAGCCGGCGCAACTTCTCGTCGCCCGTGCAGTCGCTGCCTTCCAGCCGGCCGGTGAAGCGTTCGATGCCGGCGGCGTCCTGCTCCACTTCCAGCCGCGTGCACAGCACCTGGTCGAAGCCGAGCGCCGCGCCGACGTGGGCAAGATAGAGGTCCAGTGTCGAACTCACGAGCACGAGTTCATGCCCCTGCGCGCGGTGCCAGGCGATGCGCCGCAGCGCCGCGGGCCGCATCCAGCGCGCGATGGCGCGCGCGTGCGCGGGCCCCAGCGCGCGCACGCGCTCCGCGGGCACGCCCGCGACGAGGCGACGCAGCACGCGCTGCTTGAACTCGTCGATCCTGACCAGGCGGAGCAGATAGCCGAGGCCCGTGAACGCGAGCGCGGCGAAGGTCGCTGCGACGCGCTTGCGGCCGAAGGCCAGCACGAGGAAGGGGACGAGCGTGTCGCGGTCGGTGACGGTGCCGTCGAAGTCGAATGCGGCGACGACGCGGCGCGCAGCCGGCGCTGCGACCGAATCCAGCATCATGCCGCCGCGTCGAACCCGTTCGGATTCTTCGATTGCCAGCGCCAGCTGTCGGCGCACATCGCATCGATGTCGCGCGAGGCCTTCCAGCCCAGTTCGGCCAGCGCCAGCGCCGGGTCGGCGTAGCAGCTGTCGATGTCGCCCGGGCGGCGGGCGACGATGTCGTAGGGCACGGGCTTGCCGCTCGCCTTCTCGTAGGCGGCGATCAGGTCCAGCACGCTGTAGCCGCGGCCGGTGCCGAGGTTGACCAGCAGCGAGCCCGGCGTGGACAGCAGCCGGTTCAACGCGGCGACGTGGCCCTGGGCCAGGTCCACCACGTGGATGTAGTCGCGCACCCCGGTGCCGTCGGGTGTGTCGTAGTCGTCGCCGAACACGCTCAGGCGCGCGCGCCGGCCGACGGCTACCTGGGCCACGTAAGGCATCAGGTTATTGGGTACGCCGCGCGGATCCTCGCCGATGCGCCCGCTCTCGTGCGCGCCAACCGGGTTGAAGTAGCGCAGGATGCCCGACTGCCAGCCGGCCTCGGCGGCGGCCATGTCGCGCAGGATCTTCTCGCCGATCAGCTTGGTCTCGCCGTACGGGTTCGTGGCACCGGTGGCCGAATCCTCGCGGATCGGCAGCACGTCGGGCTTGCCGTACACGGTGGCGCTGGAGCTGAACACGATGCGGTCGACGTCGTGGGCGCGCATCGCGGTGCACAGGGTCAACAGGCCGCCGATGTTGTTGGCGTAGTAGCGCAAGGGCTGCTGCGTCGATTCGCCCACCGCCTTGAACGCGGCGAAATGCACGACGGCGGCGATGCGATGGCGTTCGAACACGGCGTGCATCGCCTCGGGGTCGCAGACGCTGGCGCGTTCGAAGACAGGTGCGTGGCCGGACAACTGCTCCAGGCGATTGAGCACCTCGGGCGAGCTGTTGGAGAAGTCGTCCAGGCCGACGACGTCATAGCCTGCGGCCAGCAGCTCGAGCCAGGTGTGCGAGCCGATGTAGCCGGTCGCGCCGGTCAGGAGAATCGTCGCCATCTCAACACTTGATCCCGACATGGAGGGCCACGGCGCCACCGGCCATGTTGTGGACGTCGACGTGCCCGAATCCGGCCGTCTTCATCATCGCCTTCAGCGTCGCCTGGTCGGGGTGCATGCGGATCGACTCGGCGAGGTAGCGGTAGCTCTCGGCGTCGCCGGCCACCAGCTGGCCCACCTTGGGCAGCACGTTGAACGAGTACCAGTCGTAGGCCTTGCGCAGCGGCGCGGCGATCTTCGAGAACTCGAGCACCAGCAGCCGGCCGCCCGGGCGCAGCACGCGGGCCATCTCGGCCAGCGCCAGGTCCTTGTGCGTCATGTTGCGCAAGCCGAAGGCCACGCTGACGAGGTCGAACTGACCGGTGGGAAACGGCAGCTTCTCGGCGTCGCAGATCGTCGTCGGCAGCACCAGGCCTTCGTCGATCAGGCGGTCGCGGCCGACGCGCAGCATCGCCTCGTTGATGTCGGTGTGCACCACGCAGCCCGTGGGGCCGACGCGCTTGGCGAACGCCCGCGCGAGGTCGCCCGTGCCGCCGGCGATGTCCAGCGCCTTGTCGCCCGCCTTCAGGTTGGCCACCGCCACCGTGTACTTCTTCCAGGCGCGGTGCATGCCGACCGACATCAGGTCGTTCATCACGTCGTACTTCTTCGCGACGGAGTCGAACACGCCGCGCACGCGCGTGGCCTTCTCGGTCTCGTCGACGGTTTCGTAGCCGAAGTGGGTCTGGGTCATGGCAGGTCTCTGAAAAATCGGGAAAGGAGATCAATGCGAGTGACAGGAGCCGCCACCGGGCTTGGCCATGTCTGCATCGCGATCGAGGCCGGCCGCTGCCAGGCGCTCGAGGTATTGGGCGAACAACTCGTCCTGCTGCGAGCCCAGGCGGTACAGGTAGTCCCAGGTGAACAGGCCGGTGTCGTGGCCGTCGGAGAACGTCGGCTTGACGGCGTAGTGCCCCACCGCATCGATGTCGTCGATCACGACGTCGCGCTTGCCCGTCTGCAGCGTCTCCTGGCCCGGCCCGTGGCCCTGCACCTCGGCCGACGGCGAATAGACGCGCATCAGCTCGAACGGAATGCGGAAGCTGCGGCCGTCGTCGAACTCGATCTCGAGCGCGCGCGACTGCTGGTGCACCGTGAGCGCGACGGGAAAGCGGTGGTCAGGGGACGTGGAGGACGGCATGGTGCGAGTTTATCGTTCGTGCGCCTTCCCGCCCCGGCCGGAAGGCAAAAGGACATCCGTTCGGTGGGTAGCCGGCCACGTCTCCCCCATCCGGGGGGACTGCGCGGCCGTAACAAGCTGTGACAATCGCGGACCGATCGAACTCCCGTCCACGGCCCGTGCCCATGTTCCGACTCCTGCCGCTGCTGGCATTGACACTCTCCGTGCCCGCGACGCACGCCGCGACCAGCGGCGCGCCCGTGGACGCCCCGATCGAGATCCTCGAGACCGGTGTGCCGGTGATCGTGCAGATGCCCGGCCGCTTCGCCTGGCTCGACGACGACACGCTCGCGATCACGACCTTCGCCGACCCCAACGCCAAGGCGCCGTGGATGGTGCGCAAGATCATGGCCTACGACGTGCCGTCGCACGCCAGCAGCGTGCTGGTGCAACGCGGTTTCATCGATTGCATCAACGCCGGCCACAACCTGGTCGGGCTCGAGATCGGCGACCTCGAATCGCGCTTCGCGATCGCCTCGCGCGCCGCGCCTGCCGCGCAGCAGTTCGAGATCTGGAACCCGGCCTCGCGCGCGCTGACGCCGGCGCCGGCGGAGTACAAGACCGAATGGCACCCGACGGCCTGCATGAAGCCCGCGCCTGAAGACCTGGCCATCCATGACCTGCTCGGCAGCAAGAAGCCGGTGCGCTACCTGCAGCCGGAGCACGGCACGCTGGTCTGGGGAACGCTGGACGATGCCGGCCACCCCATCGGCCCGACCCTGGTCACGGCGAAGAACAGGGTGACGCTCGCGGCGACCATCAGCGAGGTCTCGCACGACGTGCGCTACCTGCCGTTCCGCAAGGCCTACCAGCTCTCGCCCGGTATCCACGACCGGACACTGGATCCGCCGCGCGACGTGCCGCTGGTCACGATGGCTCTCGATGGCCGCCTGACGCGCCACGCCATTCCCACCGGCCTGACGCACCAGCTCGACGCGCTGGGCGCGCCCGCTCCGGCCGAAATGATCACCACTCGTGCCGGCGACCTGGTGATCCAGCCTGGCGAGGCCGCGAACGGCGGCGGCCTCTACCTGGTGCAGGGCGAACAGAGCCGTCGCGTCTGGTGCACGGCCCGGCCGGCACCCGGCCAGGCCGTCGGAGCCGACGCGTGCGCGATGTCGCAGGCGCTTGCGGTCTCGCCGGACGGCTGTCGCATCGCGTTCGATGCGCGCCCCGCCAGCGCGATCGCCAACGGCTATCCGGCCTCAACCACGGTCAAGGTGCTCACGCTGTGCGACGGCAACCTGCCGACGGCACCGACCGCCGCAGGCGGGCACAAGAAAGTGCGCTGAGGCGGGATCGGCGTCACGTCGCGCTCACTGCCTGGGTGCGCAATCCCACACGTGTTTCAGGCGCCGGGCGCCAGCGCCGCCACGGCACGCGCCACGCGCGCGTCGAGCTCGCCCAGGCCCACGCGCAGTCGCGTGACGGCCGCGGGCGCGACCTCGCGCGCCGGCGCGCCCCACACGGGCGCGGGAAAGTGGCTGTCCCAGTCGAAGCGGGCGATCACATGCCAATGCAGGTGCGGCACCACGTTGCCGAGGCTGGCCAGGTTGATCTTGGTGGGCGCGAGCGCGTCGCGCAACACGCGTTCGACGGTGCCCACCGCACCCATCATCGCGGCCTGGTCGGCGAGCGACAGATCGCTCCACTCGGCCACGTGGGCGCGCCAGACGACGCGGTAGAAAGCGGGAAACGCCGCGTCCTCCGCGCGGATCACGCGCCACCGGGCCGACTGGAACACCAGCACGCCACCGGCCTCGCGGCACAGTTCGCAGGCCGGCCGGAACGACGGCGATTCGAGAGGCTGGAAGACGGACATGGTGACGACGCGAAAAACGGGTTTCGGGTGCGGGCGGCCCCGGGTGCGAAGCCGCCACGCGATGCGGTATTGTGTGCCAGCCGACGCGCACGCCGCATCCAGGTCGACCCCTCCAATCCCTTCTCGCCACACCGCCGGATCACCCCAAGATGACGTTGCACCGCCGTTCCCTGCTCGCGCTCGCCGCGGGCACCCTCGGCCCTTCGGCCGCCCTCCTGAGCACGGGCGCCCGTGCCGCCGAAGCCTACCCCGATCGGGCGCTGCGCTGGATCGTGGCCTACCCGGCCGCCGGAGGCTCCGACTTCCTCGCCCGCCAGATCGCGCCGCAGATGGGCAAGCAGATGGGCCAGACGATCGTCGTCGACAACCGCCCCGGCGCGGCCGGCATCATCGGCACCGAGGCGGCGTCCAAGCAACCGGGCGACGGCTACACGCTGCTCACCGGCGACAACGGCGCGATGGTGTTCCATACCGCGCTCTACAAGACGCTGCCGTACAACCCGACCGACTTCGTGCCGATCGGCTTCATGGCCAGCTTCCCGCTGATCCTGGTCGTGAACCCGAATGCCGGCTTCACCAGCGCGGCGCAGTTCCTGGACATGGTCAAGCGCAATCCCGGCAAGTACAGCTACGCGTCGCCGGGCGCCGGCAGCCCGCATCACCTGGCGATGGAGCTGCTGAAGCAGCGCACCGGCAGTTTCATCGTGCACGTGCCCTATCGCGGAACCGCGCCGGCGATGCAGGACGTGATGACCGGACAGGTGCCGATGATGGTGGTCGACACCGCCGCCGGCCTCGCGCAGATCCGCAGCGGCAAGCTGAAGGCGCTGGCCGTGCTGTCGAAGCACCGCATTGCCGCCCTGCCCGACGTGCCCACGCTCGCCGAGGTGGGGCCCGGCGGATCGCTGAAGGATTTCGAGGCCGTGGCATGGCAAGGCCTGTTCGCGCCCAAGGGCACGCCGCCCGGGATCGCCGCCCGGCTGACCGCCGAGATGCGCAAGGCCATCCTGACCCCGGACGTCAAGGCCCGCCTCGAGGCCTTCGGCCTCGAGGTGGCGCCCAGCGACGGCCCGCAATTGGCGGCCTTCATCCAGAAGGAGACGCTGTTCTGGCATCAACTGATCAAGGAGCGGCACCTGTCGCTCGACTGACCTGGCGAACACCATGACATCCGCCGCCGTCGAACGTCGCATCGACGCCTTCCTGGCGAAGTACACGCCCGCGATCGAGGCGCAGCTTCGCGATGCCCGCCAACGCCTGCGCGCCCACTTCCCGCGCGGCGTGGAAATGGTGTTCGACAACTACAACGCCCTCGTCTTCGGCATCGGTGCTGCCGACAGCGCCCGCGCATCCTTCATCTCGATCGCCGGCTATCCGAAGTGGGTCACGCTGTTCTTTTTCGACGGCACCAGTCTGAACGACCCGGACGGCCTGCTCGAAGGCGCCGGCAAGCAGGTGCGCAGCATCCGCCTGACGGCGCCGGCCGACATGGACAAGCCGGTGATCGCCGCGCTCATCGCGCAGGCTGTCGCGCCGCACCGCAACGCGCTCGCGGCGGCACTGCCGCTGTCCACCGTCATCAAGACGGAAGCCGACAAGCAACGCCCGCGGCGTCCCGCCGCTTCCACCAAGGCCTGATCGCCCGCCCATGTCCGGCACCGACAGCTACCCCGCCGCCCATGTGCAGGTCTGCCGCGACGAGATCGCCGCCCAGATCAAGGCCTATCGCGATCTCGTGGGTGCCGCCTCCAAGGCCTCGGGCATGAGCCTGACGCGCATCGACGCCGCGCTCGCCGCCTTCGAGCCTGCTTTCTTCAACAACCTGCTGATCGCGCTGGAGGCGCGCTTCGCGCATCGACTGCGCGAAGGCGAAGGCAAGGACAGCCATCCGCTGGCCGAGGTGCGCCTGCTGGCCGCCTCGCTGACGGCCAACGGCGGCGTGCTCGCCAGCAGCGACACCATCGCGTACCAGTCCGAGAAGAGCGTGCTGAAGATCGACGTCGGCGAGCGCATCGCATTGAACGCCGACGACTTCGAGGCCTTGTGCGCAGCGTTCCTGGCGGAGATCGAGCGCCGGTTTCCCTGAGATCGATCGCCGGCCCGCAAGCGCCTACTGCGCCGGGCACAACCCCAGGATCTTCTCCTGCTGCGAGCACGCCCGGTGCCCGGGTGCCGAGGCCGGCGCCGGCGGCGGCGCGCTGGCCGAGGCGTTGCCGCAGGCGTTCAACACGCGCGCCGTCGGCGCGTAGTACGTCCACCCCTTGGCGAGGGGCGGCAGCGACAGCCTCACGTCGCGCCACTTGGGATGGCCCTCGGTCTGCAGCACCGCGAAGTTCTGGCACAGCGACTGCGCGAATTGCGTCAGGTGATCGATCGTCGTCCGGTACGAGTAGTCGTAGGTCACCAGATAGGACTTGACCGCCAGGCCGCTCACATCCTGATCCAGCAAG
>Ga0302314_10015602_pt1 | contig 12898 bp, 16 predicted proteins | sample III_Palsa_N2_3_FD_200533 | JGI IMG/M metagenome (GOLD analysis project Ga0302314, IMG submission 200533) | Peat permafrost microbial communities from Stordalen Mire near Abisko, Sweden - III_Palsa_N2_3 | ecosystem: Environmental > Terrestrial > Soil > Palsa > Peat permafrost | place: Sweden...
GTCGAGACGGTGACCGGGATCGAGACGCTCAAATCCATGGCGGTCGAGCCGCAGATGCAGCGCCGCTGGGAAGAGCAGCTGGCCGGCTATGTCGCCGAAGCTCGCGCACATGAACGCGCTTGCCTCGGCCCTCGATTTCGACATGGGCAAGTGGTGGGCGGCGAATGCCGGCAATTATTTCGGCCGCGTGCCGAAGGACAGGATCCTTGAGGCGGTTCGCGATGGGGTATCGCCGCAGGCAGCCGACAATCTCCGTAGCTTGAAGAAGGCCGCCATGGCCGATGCCGCCGCCGAGCGGCTCGCCGGCACCGGCTGGTTGCCTGAAATTCTGCGTACGGCCAAGCCAGCCGAAGCGGCGAACCTTCCGGTCGCAGCGGAATAGACCGGCTCGGAGGCCCCGGCGACGGGGCCTCCACTTTCCTCCCTCTCTATCGCGGCAAGCACCCCATCGGTGCAGCAGCCGTCTTGTCGGATAGAGCGGGTCCATGAGCCGGCTGCGTGCGGAGCGTCGGCGGCGTCTCATGGACGCGCGGACGCGCGCCGCACCGGCTGCCGCCGGTGCCGTGCTAAGGGCGCCGCCCTCGCGCGCTGCGATCGCCGTCTATGGCGGGGCAGGGCCGCCGCCGCCGCAGGCCGCGAGCGCGTCCCGCGCCGTCCGCAACCCGACCCCGCCCGCCGGCGCTGCTCCGCTTGCTACCCTGCCGAGCCCGGGCTCGGAAGTGTGACGCGGGGTCACACTTCCGAAGAATGGAGCCAATCATGATGACGAACGAGATGACCGGACAGATGGAGGCGGTCGCCTCCATTGCGCCCTTCAAGGTGGATACGTCGCGCGGCCGGGCCGATGGCCGGGTGAGTTCCGAATGGTTCACGCGCCCGGATGACGAGCGCTATCTGAACCTGAACGATCTCTATGCGGCGGTGCATGCGCGCAAGGTTTTAGCGACGGCGAAGGTGATCGAAACCCGGACATTGCGGGTCGAGGCCGATCGCGACGAGCCCGAGCGCCTGGCGCTCCGGATCCCCTCCCAAAAGTCGCCGCCGGCCTCGTCGATCGCCGTGCGCAGGATCCAGGCGCCGCCCTCGATATTGGCGCAAAACGCGTCGCGTAGGGCGAGGAATGTGGCCGGGATGAACGCGGACGATTTCCGCGATTACATGCTGTCATTCCTGTTTCTGCGTTATCTCTCGGACAACTACGAGGCGGCAGCGAAGCGGGAACTGGGACCGGATTACCCCGATCTGCCAGAATACGTGCTAGAACGCTCAGGCGCGAGTACGCCCCTGCAGGCCTGGTACGAGGACAATCCGAACGACGTGGCCGAGTTCGAAAAGCAAATGCGCCGCAAGGTGCATTATGTGATCCAGCCGCCCTATTTGTGGAACAACATCGCCAAGCTGGCCCGCACGCAGAGCGATGAATTGCTGCTGACGCTCTATGAAGGCTTCAAGTACATCGAGAACGAGTCTTTCCAGAGCACGTTCGGCGGGTTGTTCTCGGAGATCAATCTTTATTCGGAAAAGCTGGGTAAGACGCAGGCAGACAAGAACAAGAAGCTCTGTTCCATCATTGCCGAGATCGCCCGAGGCTTGGCCGCGTTTTCGTCCGAGGTGGACCATCTGGGTGACGCATATGAGTACCTGATCGGCGAGTTCGCCGCCGGTTCCGGCAAGAAGGCTGGTGAGTTCTACACGCCACAGCAGATATCGGACATTCTGTCGGCGATCGTGACCTTGGACAGCCAAGAGCCCGCAACAGGCAAAAAGGACCGCCTGGCAAGCGTTCTCGACTTTGCCTGCGGATCGGGTTCGCTGTTGCTGAACGTTCGCAAACGCATGGGGCCTCATGGAATCGGCAAGATTTTCGGTCAGGAAAGCAACATCACCACCTATAACCTCGCCCGCATGAACATGCTTCTACATGGGGTGAAGGACACCGAGTTCGAGATTTACCACGGCGACACCCTAGCAAATGACTGGGACATCCTGCGTGAGTTGAACCCCGCCAAGAAGCCGTCGTTTGATGCCATCGTGGCCAACCCGCCCTTCAGCTTGCGCTGGGAACCGACCGAGGCGATGGGCGACGATGTGCGGTTCAAGAATTACGGGCTGGCGCCCAAGTCGGCCGCAGATTTTGCCTTCCTGCTGCACGGTTTCCACTATCTGAAGGATGAGGGCGTCATGGCCATCATCCTCCCTCACGGAGTGCTGTTCCGAGGAGGGGCAGAGGAGCGCATCCGCACCAAGCTGCTGAAGGATGGTCACATCGACACGGTCATCGGCCTTCCCGCGAACCTGTTCTATTCGACCGGCATCCCGGTCTGCATCCTTGTGCTGAAGAAGTGCAAGAAATCGGATGACGTGCTTTTCATCAACGCAGCGGAGCACTTTTCGAAAAGCAAACGCCAGAACCAGCTCGCAGACAAGCATATCGGCAAGATCATTGAGACCTACCAGTTCCGCAAGGAGGAGGACCGCTATTCCAAGCGCGTGAGCATGGAGCGCATCGCTGAAGAAGGCTACAACCTCAACATCTCTCGCTACATCAGCACCGCCGTGGGCGAGGAAGAGATCGATTTGTCGGCCACGCGCGAGCAATTGGTCACGATTGAGGCGCAGATCAGAATGTCAATAACGAAGCACAATACCTTTTTGAAAGAACTTGGGCTGCCTCTTCTGCCAGGGGAGAATTGAGGTCATTTCGCCCATATCAACGACGAGAAATAAGGGTGCAGCGCTGCCGCGCGATGGCGGGCGGCGCTGCGATATGTGGGGTCTCCGCGCTGTGAACCGGAGCCTTTCGGTGCCCCTCTGTTTCCAGCAGTATCAATGCTTTGCCCCGCCGATCGGCGCCAAAACCCGTCGCCGATTCACACACAGCCTTCAAAACGTCCCCAGTGGAGCGGCGGCAGGCGCCTTTGCATAATCGATTGCCCATGGAGCGCTTTCGTAGCCCGCCCGACCATAGTCGATCGCGGGCTCGCGAGGCCTGACTAACTGCCCTTCTCGATCGACGACCTCAGGACGCCAATTCGCCCTCTCATCGCCATTTGCCGCGTATGGATTATAGTATGGGTGCGTGAGCGTGGGGGCTGGAGGCGCGTCGTACTCACCCGTCGATCTGAGATTCCCACTACTTCCGCAGGCGCTTAAAGCGAGGACGAGGGCGATTGTTGTCGCATCGGGAAAAGTCTTCATTGAGAGTCTCCAAATCGAGTTGGAGACAACTATTTCAAAACACCGCGCGAATAGCCTCAGCCACCTTGCCGCTTTCCGAGCTCTGCGGCCGCCCAGTCTGCGTAAGAGCGCAGTTCGGCAACGTCTTCCTTCAACTGATCGCTATGCCGCCGCCACTCCTCGATCTTATCAAGAAGCCGCGCAACATCCTGCCTCAATACCGAATTTTCGTTCAGCAGCGCCGCCTTGTCGGTCCGGAGTGCGACGGTCTCTAGAATCAATGCCTCGACGTCGACAGTGGTGCCCGGAATAAGTCGGTCGAGCAGATCATCGGTCATTTGCTGGGCGAGTTGCCCAGTTTCTCTAGCGCCGGCACGCGCGGCGATGGAGCCAATTGCGAAGCTGGTCAGTGCGTCCGTCATTTCGGAGCCCCTTCCTCGCCTGTCGCGGGTGGCACAATTTCCGTGCTGGCCCGCAGGGTCGAATCCATACCCGATTGGCCAGAGGCCTGAGTATCGGGTCGGTGACCAATATAGCGTTGCCGGGACAAAGTGCCAGAGTTCCGTGCCGCAGCAACTGTGTGACGCAGGCCGTCCGCGATCGTGGTGACCGATGCCCCCATGCCGCCCATGCCGGCTTTCTCGGCGAACTGCTCCATATCGACCCGGTTCGCCGGCTGGAATCCGACCCATTTCACGACCTGGTGCGGGACGATGCTGATCAGCCTGAACGACATCAGCGCCACGACGATGTGCAGCAACACGAACATGCACAGCAGCACGACGACGCCGAGGAAGTTCGACACCATCCAGCCGTTCGACAGCACAAAGCTGGCGGCGATGCCGAACCCCTGCATGATCAGCCAGGACGTGGCTGCAAACACGAAATAGCCGAGAAACAGCCCGAACAGCATCAGGCTCGGCAGGAACAGGATGTTGAACAGGAGCGAGTAGCCCTCATAGCCACGCCCATGCAGCCCATCGCCCTGAAAGGTCAGATGGGCGAACACCTGGGTCAGCGCGTTCGACAGACGCTCGGTGATATGCAGGCTGCGGGCGATCTTGGTGAGCGCACCGGCCCCGTCATTGTCCGGAGTGGCGCCGCTGAACAGCTCGGCATTGCCGCCCGGCACGTCCGTGCCGTCCGTCGTTTGGGCATAGGTCGTAATCTTGCTTTCGAAGGACAGGATTGCGTGCATGAGCGGCGCCAGGTCGCTCGACAGCGCCTCGCCGAGACCGGCATAGCTCGGCGGGTTGACCTCCGGCGTCGCGGACAGCAGCGAGAGGGTCTGCCCGTTCATCCGGGCGATCTCAAGATAATAGGCCGCGGCCGAAGTCCAGCCGAGGGCGGCCAACTGGTCCTGGTTCTGCTGGAAGCCCTGACTGCCGTCGCGCGCCGAATTCACCTGGAGCGCGGCGCGGATCTGGCTCGTGACGTCGGTCGCGACGTTGGTCAGTTGCTGGGTATAGTCGTTCGTCGCATTGACATAGGTCGCCTCGAGCGGTGCCAGCGACGCGGACTGCCTGGTGTCCCAGAAGGTCGCGGCGATCTCCTCGACCTGCGGCCGGATGTCTCCTTCGACGATCTGCGTCAGGATCGCGCGCTGCCGGGCGGCCATGTCGGTCGACACGCCCGCGACCGTCGCCTGATTCTGGGCCGGGACTCGCAGGGTGACGGTACCGCACACCGGTGTGCCGGTCTCGTTGCCGACGCTGAGCGAATAGGACCAGGTGACATACCCGCCCAGCCCGGCCGCGCCCCCGGTGACCGGCTGCGGGATCGGGACGAGGTTGGGATTGCCGGCAGCCTGATTGACCATCGCCCGACAGATCTCATTCTGGATCAGGCCCGCGACGATCTGCTTGGTGCTCTGCCTGGATACGGTTCCGCTCGGCCACCCGCTCCGAAGCGCTCAGGGCCGGCACCGCGCCGTCCGCCTTCCAGGTCGACTCTTCCTGGGTCTTATAGTTTTTGAAGAAGCCAGCGGGCCTTCCGTCCAGATGACCGACATAGACCCCGGATTTTTTGCGCTTGCTGCCATCGAGCAGCGCGACGTAATGCCGGCGGCCGTCCATCACCGGCAGCCCCTCAACGTGCAGCCCGGCCTGCCGCATTGCCGCGCCGAACGCGACGCGGGCGTCGGTCTCATCGTATTTCATTGCGCGGCCATTTCAGGCGAGGGGGCCGGTGCTCCGGGCTTCAAATCCTGCTCGGCCCGTTCCGACAGCAGCGCGGCATCGACCACGGCGGTTTGCTGGGCAACCTGGAAGTTCTGCCAGGCGATGTAATTGCCCATTGCCAGTTCGGTCGCGATCTCGACCAGGACCGATTTCGGCGGCATGCCCTGGAGCGAAGCCGCCCAATCGGTGCCGCTGACGCGCCGGTTGACCTCAAGATCCAGCACCTGGGACCAGGCGGCGGTATCGCTCGGTGTCATGCCGAGCGCCTGCATCTCCAGCTTCTGGCTGTCGGTCACCGTAACGGACGCGGTATGGGAAGCGATGACGTCGTTGACCACGTGCCGCGCGGCCGAGATGCGCGCGTTATAATTTCGCCGCCGGGCCTGCGCGTCCTGACCATCGATGGTCGTCATCTGGTCGCTGCGCAGGGCCGCCGGCGGCACGGGCTGGATCAGCGTCGTCGCATAGTCATTGGCTGCGTTCAGCCCATCCTGCCCGGCGTAGGAGGCTGTGCCGAACAGGCTCGCGGCGCGCTGGTCGGCATTTTCCTGCGGGGAAGCGGTCGCGCAGAGACCGGCCTGCTGCTCGGCCTGGGAGCAGTAGCGGGACAGGTGCAACTGCGTGATCGCGGCCAGCGCCTGGCCGCGCCCGGCCCAGGCCGGCGTGCCCGGTTCCGCCTCGCCGCGCGGGTCCGTTACCTGGCCGATCGCCGTGCTTACCCGCCAGGACTGGCCGGCAGCGACCGTGACGCTCTGGCCGTTGAGCAAGCCCGTGCAGGCCTGCGGCGTCACGACATGCTCATCCCGGATCTGGGCATTGCGGACGTCGCGCCCGAACCGGGCCATGGCTGTGTTGGAGGCGTCGGCAATCTGCTCCTGCGCGCCGATCTGCGCCTTGGCATAGTTGGCATTCTGGGTGAAGCCGTTGTCCAGGGTCTGGGTAAGCGACGTCTGCAGGCCTGTCACAGCAGTTTCGACTCGGTTGATCGCGCTCGTCGCAGCGTTTTCGAGCGCCTTGATCGCCAGATCGACGGCAACATCGAAGACCGGATAGCCGCTCGCCTGGGCGACCCTCGGAGCAGCAAGGATCAACGCGGCACTCGTCACTGCGATCGCGAGCTTGCGCATTGTCGCGCCCCTCAATAATTGGTGCCAGACGGCAGGGTGTAGCCTGTCGGCGCCGACCCCTGACCATTGATGGAAAGCCCACTTATCCCGGGGCCCGTCCCGATGCTGCCGATGGTTGGTCCGCCGCCGCCGAAGGTGAGCCGCGGGCAGAAGGTGCCTCCGCCCAAGCCACCGAAGCCGATGTTGAAGCCGGTAACGGTGAGACCGCATTCGGCGGAACCGATCGCGCTCTGCCACGCGCTCTGGACCGTGGCGCAGATCTGCCCTTCGACCGAATTCAGCAGGGCGGTCGGGTCCAGCAGGTTCGTGATGACGTTGAGACCGGCCCCATTGAAGAAGTTCGAGAGACAGGTCAGCTTCGTGACGCTCTGCGGCGGATTGATGCCCTGATCGTCGGCATGGACGCGCGCCGCCATGCCGGCCGCCGCGGCCTGCGCGAGCGTCGCACAGGGATCGTCCGCCAACGCCATGGTCGGCGCGAGCAGCAGGGCCGCGATGAGCGCGAGTTTGCGGTTCACGACGTCGCCTCCTCGGATGCTACCTGCCGGCTGGCGGCGAGCAGCGCGGCCAGCCGTGGCGGCGCAAACAGCCGCCGGAGCAGGGCGCGACGATGCAGGTTCCGGATGAGCGTGCGGATCGCCTCGCCGGCACCCTCTGGATTGGGGGTCAGCAGGGCGTCGAACAGCAGATTCGGCGGACCCAGTTCGGGCTGGGACAGCCAGTCGAGCAGGCGGAGACAGTGCGCCGGCCCGACATGCGTCAGGATCGTGCGGAGCAGATCGCGGCCCGGATCGTTCCGAAGCCTTTCGCTCAATCCTGAGGGATCGCGGCCGAGCGCATAGTCGAGCGTCTCACCGAATCGCACCAGGGCGGGCATGACCGCCTCCGGCAACTCGACGGCTGAGATCCCCGTCAGGTCGTGCGGTGCCATTTCCGAGTGAAACCGCAGCCACTCCCGAACGCCGTTCGAACCCAAGTCGGGCATGATGCCTCCTCCCGTTCGTCGAGGAAGGAGGATCTGTCGCGATCGCGCGAATGGCGCCGGTGTCTGGCGGGCCGATCGTTTTTCAGACCCTTGCTGTGCTTAGGAGACCCGTGAAGCCTGTATCGGGCTTTGACCTGCCTACCCCCCGAAGAACGGCGGGGTTTCCGGCACGAAGATGCCGTAGAGATCGAGCGCGATCAGCAGCGCGGCTGCGATCACGCCGGTCCAGCGTGACCATTCGACCTCGGGCGGCAGACGGCGTCGCCATTGCATGACCATAGCGACCAGCAGCAGCAGCGCCGAAATTGCCCAGTTCCCGTAGAGACCGAGCAGAAGGCCCACCAACATGCTCGCGTACATCGTCAGCCGATAGGGTAGCGGCGATTGCTCTCTCATTAGACGCTCTGCCTGTAGGAGCGCCGCCGGGCCTCGACCTCGTAGCCGCGGACGACGGTCGATCCTGGCGTACTGCCGATCACATGCGCGAGATCGACGGCGCCGGCCACACCGCCAAGGGCTTTCGACGCCGCACCGACCGCGGCAACGACCGCCGACTCGGGAAAGAGGAAGCCGGCGACCATGACAATGCCGATCGCTGCGAAGGCGTGAGGGATATTTCGGGTGAACCAGTCCGGCCCGGCCGGATTGGGGATCTTGCCCTTCACGATCTGCGGCACCGCCCAGGAGAATTCGTCGGGCGACAGACTCCAGGGCCGCTCATAGGGCGATTTGGCGGCTCAGTTCTTGACGGTGGTCAGATGCTGGTAGAAGCCGCGCTGCGCACCGCGGGTCCGGCTGTGCAGCAGGTTCTCAAGCCCCAGGCGCGCGGTGACGTTGACGAACCGGAAGCCGGTCAGCGCCAGCATCACGTTGCCGGCCTCCTGCTGGTCGAGATCCTCGAGATAGACGTCCGGTACGCCCAGGCTGTCGGCGAGCATGTTGACGTAGAACTGATCCAAGGTATGACCCCTGCTGTAGCCACGATCCGCTAACGGCCTAATTGAGTGAAGGTTCGTTGCGCTCGTGCTATGGCAGTAATTTTATCTTCCCGGCGGGTCGATCGCTTCTCCGACTCTCTCGGTGCTCAAGGACCCGAGTCGCGTTGCAACGGGGGCGATTTCCCACGATCATGGGATTGGATGAGTTGCGCTTGAGGTCGGCGGGACGACCGGGTTCAAGAACGGGCGCCGGCGATGTCCTGACGTCGGATAGCCGTCGCAACGCTGCGCCCCAAGCGGCGCCAAAGCCCTGTCGTCAAAGTCGACTAGACGACAGCTTTCTTCGGACGGCCCGGTCGCTTGGTTGGAGTGACCTCGACCGCCGGCACCGGTTTGCGGCCGAGCCCGGCGGACTTGGCCAGTACGCTCCGCTGTGCCGCATAGTTTGGCGCCGTCATGGGATAGTCCGGCGGCAGATCCCATTTGGTGCGGTATGCGTCGGGCGTCAGACCGTAGGTGCTGAAAATATGGCGTTTCAGCATCTTCAGCTTCTTCCCGTCTTCCAGGCAGACGATGTAGTCGGGTGTCACCGACTTCTTGATCGGGATCGCCGGTACAGGCTTCTCTACCGCAGGTGCCGATGCTGGAGCCGTCGTGCCAACCAGAGCGCGATGGACCGACTGGATCACATTCGGCAGATCAGCAATGGCCACGGCGTTGTTCGATAGAAAAGCAGCGACGATCTGGGCGGTCAGTGCCACAGGCGTAGTAACAGTTTCCGACTGTAGGACTTCAGGTGTTCCCGCCAAACCGTCTTGCATGGTGCCATTCCTTAAAGCGCTTCACGGCTTGCTAAATAAAAAGCGCGATGGGGTCAAGGCCAGGTGTTTCGCATCATGGGCGGCACCGGCGAGTTCCGCCGCGGGAGCAGCCTCGATGATGTCGGGTGCCGCCGCACCATCTCCGCCCGCCCGTTGATCGCATGGTGACCGTTTCGAATATTTCGTTTTTTGTTTGTTTCGAATATAAGGAGCAGTGTATCTGCAGGATCAGAACAGGCCATGACGGACGCCCCATTGTCCCAGACAAGCCTCCCCGTGGAGCGTGAGGTCCAGGCGGCGATTCACAGCCAGCGGGCACTGGCGGCCTATCTGACGACTGAGGTCGAGACCCAGCGCATCCAGATCTTCGACGAGCAGAATCAGGCTCACCAGGTCGAGTTGCCGACTTCGGCGCTTCGGCTGCTGGTCGACATTCTGGCCGAACTCGCCGACGGCAATGCGGTCAAGGTGGTGCCGATCCATGCCGAGCTCACCACGCAGGAGGCCGCAGATCTGCTGAATATGTCCCGTCCGCATCTGGTGAAGCTGCTGGAAACCCATGCCTTGCCACATCACAAGACGGGGAAGCATCGGCGCGTCCGCTTCGCCGACCTGATGATCTATAAGGTGGCGCGGGATCGGGCCAGCAAGGGCGCCATGGCGGAACTGGCCCAGCAGGCGCAAGAACTGGGGCTCGGCTACGAGGAATGAGACATTCGCCGTTCATCGCAGTCTATGACGCCCGCGTCATAGGCCTGATGACACTCGGGTCATGCATGCCACCCCATCGAACATTCTCGAACCTATTGAGGCCGTTCGGCGGAGGACAACTTCGTACGGTCGGCACCTCGACTAAAGGCGGCCACTTGGCTCAGCCAATGCCGAACTTGAGTTCGCGGTAGAGCCCAAAATCGTTGATCACCATCAAGCCAAAGCTTGAACAGACGTCTGGGATTTTGCGGTTCGCCCGTTGCTTGCTCGGTCGCGAGACCTCGCGCGTGACGACCACGCGATCGCTGCCGTTGAGCGCCGCGGCAATTAGAAAAGGATCTCGCCCGATACTCTCGAGCTCGACATCATTGAGATCTGGCGCATAGCCGTGCGCGATGACGTGCCGTACCTGCGCGGCATCTGTCTTTTCAGCGAGAATGAGGGCTTCCTTGACATCGGCCTGTCGCAGCCACTCGCCGAGCATGTCGGAGGAGTGCGCCACTTCGTCGTAGATCTGTACCGGCATCTTGACGGTGCCGTTCGATGCCATCAACAGCAACCAAGTCCAGAATTGTGGGATACGATCGATCGGGTAGTAGTCCTCATGGGCCCGAATGAGCACATTTGCGTCCAGTAGATAGAGCGTCATACCGCACGGGTTCGCTCTTGGAGCAGCGGGCCGACATTGGCCGGACTGACGCCGAGGATCTTGGCGGCCCGCGTATGCGTAAGCACGTCGCCGCGGAGGCCGCGCCGCACGACATCGAGCAGGCCGGCGCCCAGCCTGTGCCGTCTCACAACATAATAGGACGGGCCGGTCGCATCGGGGTTGCGGCTCTCCTTCGAGCGCTGCTTTTCCAGCCGCCATCGATTGGTGAAATAAGCGAAGAGACCGCTCGCGGTATCAGTGCCGATCCAGCCATTGCGAACAAAGCGATAGGTGACCAATCCCTGGCTGACATTCCAGCTTTCGGCCAGGCGTTCTGTCGCGCGCAGGACGACGGAAAATTCGGCGGTTCGAAGCGCCGACTGGTCGTCCAGCGCGGAAGCAGGGAGCAGGAATTCCCCGGCGACGTCGTTGCAAAACCGCTCGATCCCATCAGAGGAGAGGCTTTGCAATGGGCCACTCACGCCGCTTGCGCCGATCCAAATATGTGCAAGCTCGTGCAGGAGGGTGAAGGCGCGGGCGGTCTGGGCGTCATTATCGTTGATGATCACGAACGGCGCGACCTCGTCGGCGATCGCGATACCCCGGAAGACATCCTCGCCGATATCGGAATGGTGTGACCCGACGTCACCTAGCAGCAGCACATAGATGCCGACACGTTCTGCAGCGTTGCGCAGCAGGCTGAAGAGCCCGTCCGGGCTGCGCGCCTGACGCTGGTCTTCCAGTTCGATGCCGAGAACCTTCCGCATGGCCGCCGCCGCTCTCGTCGCGCCATGCTCGACCCGTGCCGAGGAGATGAACGGGAGCGGTCGCGCCTCGTCCTCGTCTTCCAGCATGGCGCGCAGCAGCTGCTGACGCGCCCGAAGATCGCGCAGCAGCGCGTCAAGGATGCCGTTATCACGCGAGGAAACAGATCCCGCCGTGGTTCGAAAATCCTCACCCCGGTCCCCGCGGCTGGGTGGCTCGTCCAGATAGAAGGCGATCAGCGGCCGGCGGTAGAGGGCGGCGGCCCGGAGCAATTGCTGGGGCGTCGGGGCCTTTTCGCCCGCTTCGAGCGCGCGGAGCTTCTCCGCAGAAGAGCTGCGGATAGAGGACGTGAGGCCGAGCTTCTCCGCGGCTTCCTCGACTGAAAGCCCCGCCGTTTCGCGCGCCCAAGCCAGGATGCGCGGATTGATCTCCTCAGCCTGCACCATCTCTGTTCCGCTACCCTTCATCATGGACCCTACCTTGAACTCGCGGAGAATTGAATCCCTCACGACGTCCCGGCTCGGAATGCGAGGATGTGAATTCGATCCTCAAAACCACGAACCGGATCCGGTGCCCGATCGAGGACGGACGCAACCCTTCAGCGCGCCGGGTAAAAGAGTAGCCCACGCCTGATGTGACCGTCCGGCCCGCCCATTTCGCACAACCGGTCACGTCGGATCTTGCGTGACTAATCGTCAAAGGTAGGCGCCGAGCAGGCCGCTCTGCAGATCCCGATATTGTTTCGATTTCAAACCGACCGGCGACGTGCGTCGACCGTTGCGCTGGCCCCAGAACCATTTGCCGGTCAGCGCGCACTTGCGCCGGACATAGCGGCTGCGCAGGTCGCCGGCGTTGGCCGGATCGTAGACCTCCACGATCTCCTCCCGGTCGCGCGGCGGCAGGCCGAGGCGGGTCGCCTTGCTGCGGATCGCGGCTTCCGGGATGCCCATGTCCCGGGCGATCGCAGCATGGTGCTCGTTGGCGAACCAGCGCTCGGCGAGGTCCGTCTCCATCGGCTCGGTCCAGGCGATCTGGTGCCGCGGCTTGCGTGTCGGCGGGGCGACGGGGAGCTCCCGCACCAGCGCGGCGCGCTCCCGGCGGTAGAGGCCGAGGCGGCGCGCCTTGGCGCGGACGCCGCCCGGGCTGCGGCCGATCGCCTCGGCGATCGTCGACCCATGGACATCGCGCTGCCACAGCTCGAGCAGCCGATGGACTTCGGCCAACTTCCAGGGATTCCGACCACCCGGCTTGCGCAGGGGACGATCGATGGGTGCCGGCAGGCCCAGGCACGCGACGCGTGCGCGCAGCTCGGCGTCCGAAAGGGCGAGATAGAGGCGGATCGCCTCCCGCGCATGGCCCTGGGCGACGAGCCCGACGAGAATTCGGTCCGCTGGGGGAAGGGGGGCCGACGAGACAGTCGTGCCGCGGGCTTCCCGGTCGGTCGGGCGACAGGGGAAAGGGAACAAACAGGGGGTATTTTGTCCAGCTTTTTGTCCAGCAAACGGGTCATGTTCTGGACTTGTTCGGCCTATTCTGGCCGAAGGC
>Ga0302314_10015603_pt1 | contig 12898 bp, 9 predicted proteins | sample III_Palsa_N2_3_FD_200533 | JGI IMG/M metagenome (GOLD analysis project Ga0302314, IMG submission 200533) | Peat permafrost microbial communities from Stordalen Mire near Abisko, Sweden - III_Palsa_N2_3 | ecosystem: Environmental > Terrestrial > Soil > Palsa > Peat permafrost | place: Sweden...
CTCAAAGCCGGCGTCGATGCCGGCTTTGGCGGCCTCGACGCTGGGACTGTGGTCGAGGTTGATGTACATCTCGATGCCGAACTCGGCACGGTAGTTATCCACGAGCGACCGCATGTTGGACAGGCCGATGATCTCCACCTCACCGTGACTGACCTCGACGAGCACGGGCGCGTCCTTCGCATGCGCGGCGCGTGCGATCGCCAGCAGGGTCTCCTGGTTGTCGACGTTGAAGGCTCCCACCGCAAAATGTTCCTCGCGGGAGCGGCGCATCACATTACGGGCCGCATCGACGCCGGTGCTCATGTTCTGCTCCTTCTTGTGTTCAGTGGCTCCAACCGAGAGTTCTGCCCGCCGCCTCGGGATTTGGCCGGTCATCGTAGGGGTGAGCCCACCATGTTGCGCGTGGCTCGCTCCCGTGTTAGGGCGCGAGCTCGGCTCCGGCGGCTCAGCGTGAACCCTACGCCCGTCGTGCGAGTTCATCGTGCGCGCGCTGCGCGGGTTCAATTCAAGGGCGCTCGCAGTCAGCGCGCCGGGTGCCACGAAGGTGTGACTTCCGGTTCGCTCGCCCGCCAAACAAGAGCAGCAGTGCGCTCGCCGCCGAAACCGACGAGCGACGCGCCTGCAGTTTCGTGGATCCGGTAGCACGACCGCGTTCGCCGAGACTTCTCCATCGCCGGTCCGCTAGCTGCGAGCGCTGCAAGCGCCCCAGCGCAGATTTGGCGAAACGGATCTGGTCGATGCGGCGGCCCGCTACCTGCTGATGGAGCAGGCGCCGGCTCTTGCCGGCCGGTATCGGTAGGTATTGGAATGGGCTTTCAGTCTTCGTTCGCGCGTGTCGCTAGGTGGAACAGGGTGACTGTTTCGTGGGCGTATTTGTCGATGTCGAATTCTGGGTCGGTCAGCCGGTTCGGGGCGACGTCGATGACCGCCCGGATCGCCATCGCCATCGAGCTCGGATCGAAGTCAGGTCGGAAATCACCGTCTGACTGGAACCGGGTGAGTAGTTCGGCGAGGATCTGGACCGCCCCGTCGCGGTTGCCACCGAACGGGCTTAGGGCGCCAGCGAATGTCGCGCGTACGATTTCAACGATCGCACGGAGCTGATTGGGGTTGTCGCGGATGAATTCGAGGTTGGACTCGATGTAGGCGCGCAGCATCTCTGGGCCGGTCGTTTGAGCTTCGATGCGAGGTTGCATGTACGCCCTCGCCTGTTGGAGCACCTGGGTGACGATCTCTCTGATCAGGTCGTCCTTGCCAGCGAAGTGGTAGCTGATCACGCCCTTGCTGATGCCGAGCCGCACCGCGATGCGCGAGAGCGAGGCGTTGGCGTAACCAACTTCGGCGAAGGTATCGATCGCAGCTTCCGTGATCTGCGCCCGCCTGGCGTCGGTCACAAAGGTCCGGTTGTCGTTTGACCGCATGGCCAGAAATTAGCACACGACCAAGGTTTCCTGGATCGATGGGCAGACCGCTGTTAGGTTGGTGAGGATGGATTCTGGAGCCGCGACGACAGGCACGCAAGCGAAGCAGTCGCGCTCAGCGTCCGGTTCTCTTCCTCCGGCACACGGGTACGCGCACCTAACACCCGCCTGATCCTCGAGACACCCTCAGCCTGAGACTCGAAGCACCCCCGATCAACAACCGAAGGAAGCCAGGAATGTCATCCATCCTCACACTGGAACGAGCGGCCACCGGCGCCATGGAGCTTCGCCGCAGCTCTTTCGAAATCATCCTGGACGGCAAACCTGCCGGATCCATCGAGCGGCACCAGACCGTCGAACTCCAGGTGGAACCCGGGCCACACACGCTCCAAGTCAAGGCCGGGCGCTACTCAAGCCCCACCCGGAACTTCGACGCGGCGGACGGCGCGAACATCAGCTTCCGCTGCAACGGCGCGATCCTCTGGCCCCAATACATCGCGTCACTGTTCGTGCCAACCATCGGCCTCAGGCTCCACCAGTAACCACTCCAGACCGCCAAACCACAGCCAGGGTCGGACCCGCAGCTACAGCCGTCTTCAACGCTCATCGCTCAAACCGCCAAAGCGCGGAAACCAAGCACGCGTCGGTCCGCCTGCTAGCAGATCCGCAGCTCACAACGGGTGGAGGCGGAACTCTGCGACGCTCAGTCATGGCTTCTGCTCAGTCGCCCGAGCAGCCACGTGTTCGGCGCCTCCGCTTCAGATTGCGGCGGTTGAGGAGCAAAAGTCGCGACGTTGGCTACAGGCGCCGGCGACGCGACTGCTGAGCAAGGACCAGACCGACAGGGCCGTGCCCGGATAGGTTTTTGATGATGATCATCTGACTACTGGGCCTGGCGACGACGCAAAGCCCCGTTGCCGATCAACTCGAGATCGGCCTCGAAGGCCCGCCGGCGGGTCTGTGCACGCTCTTCGAGGCCGGGTCCAGCCCGGCGAACGACGGCGCCGCCGAAATCACCGGCGCTAGCGCTAACGCCACCTATCGCGCGTTGACGGCCAAAGACGACGCAGAGAGCCACTCCCGGGACCCTGGCCCTGTCACGTGATCCGCCGGCGAGCGAAGACCGTCGATGCGGCAACGGCGACGACGACCGCTGCGCCCGTGAATACGGGCTGCACCCAATCGCTCGCCCCGGCTAGCGATAGCCCATCGACGCTCACGGCGATGAACAGCACGCCGACGATCGTGCCGACGACATTGAAGCGTCCGGGACGCACGGTTGTGGCGCCGAGGAACACGGCGGTCAGCACCTGGAAGGTGTTGCTGAAGCCATCCGACGGGGAGGCTGAGCCGGTGTTGGCGAGCAAGACCACGCCCGCGACCCCATAAAGTGCTCCACCCAGCACGAAGGCGAGAAGGATCAGACGCTGGGTGCGGACACCCACGAGCGCCGACGCGACGGGATTCTCGCCGATCATCAGCAACCGTCGGCCGGTGACCGTCGCGCGAAGGAAGTAGCCGACGAGGAGAAGGATGATCAAGGTGAGCCACAGCGGGCGAGGCACACCGAGCCAGTTCTTCACACCGAAGCTGATCAGGCTCGTCGGTATCCCGGTGATGCTGTTGCTCTTGCTGTACAGGATGACGAGGCCTCCGAGCAGGGTCGCCATTCCGAGCGTGATCACAATCGCGCTGGCGCGGAGGTACGCCACGACGATCCCGCTGGCGGCGCCAATGACCGCTCCGGCGACGACTGCGATGATGCAACTGAATCCCGCCGGAACCCCGGCCTTCGTCGTCAGTGCGGCGACGATGAATGTCGCCACGATCCCGTTGGCGCCGACGGTGAGGTCGAACTGGCCCGCGATGAAGGGGATCAGGGCCCCAAGCGCTGCGATCGTGACCACCGCCTGGTTCTCGAGCGTCGTGCGGATATTCGCGGACGTGAGAAAGGTCCCGGATGTCTTGGGCCAGACGGCGAAGAAGACGATGAGCGCGACGAGGAAGATCACCAAGCCGTACTGCTCGAGGAGCGTCGACAGCGAAGGGCGCGGGTGGCTGGGGAGCCCGCCGGCGATCGATCTCCGCTTGTGCGGAGCGGTCTCCGGATCCTGCTGTTCCGTTGTCATCGTTGGCTCTCCTGGAGATAGTCGTGGCCGAACACCTGCTGCGCCAGCCAATGGCGGTCCACCTCGTCGCGGCCTGCCGACACCGCGACCTTCCCCTCGCGCAGGACGACGACGCGGTCCGACAGCTCGAGTAGCTCATCGGCGTCGGAGCTCGCCACGATCACGCCGCACCCACGTTTCGCCGCAGCCCGCACCTGTCGGTGGATCTCGGCTCGAGCACCGACATCGACTCCCTGGGTCGGGTCGTCGAGCAGCAACAGTCGCGGCTGTCCCGTCAGCCATCGGGCGAGAACCACCTTCTGCTGATTGCCACCTGACAGGAGCGCCACCGGCATCTGCGGCGACCGGCAGCGCACCCCATATGCGCTGATCGCGTCGACACTAGCCTTGACCTCGGCGCGCCGATCGATCCAGGACAGACGATGACGAAATCGCGTGAGGTAGCTCGCGGAGAGGTTTTCGCGCACGCTGAGCGTGACGAATGCGCCTTCTCGCAGACGGTTCTCCGGCACGAACGCGGCGCCGGCGCGCACGGCCGCGGCGATGTCGCCGCTGGGGAGCTCGCGACCGCCCAGTCGGACCGTCCCCTGCCGCTGCTGCGCGCCGTAGATCGCACGCAGCAGGCTCGAGGTGCCTGCGCCGATCAGACCGGTGATGCCGAGGATCTCGCCCTCGGCGACCGTCAGATCGACTCCTTTCAAGGGTCCAGTCCGCACATCCTCTGCCTCCAGCAGGGAGGGGCCGGAACGTCTTTCGACACGGGCCTCAGCGGTCGACAACACGGTGTGGCCGACGATCAGGCGGCTCAGCTCTCCGGCGTCAAGCCCAGCGGTCGACCGGTCGGCCACGACCGCTCCATCACGGAGCACAGTGATCGAGTCGGTCATCGCGATGATCTCATCGAGTCGGTGGGAGACGTAGAGAATCGTCTGACCGTCCGCCGCGAAGCGGCGCAGTGCATCGAGCAGGCGGCCGGCCTCCGGGGCCGCGAGGCGGGCGGTTGGCTCGTCGAGTACGAGGGCGCCGTCATGTGTTCCGTCGCGTCCCCGGACAGCTCGAGCGATCGCGACGAGCGTTCGGTCAGAGGCCCTCAGACCCGCGAGCGGCACGCGCGGTGACACCTTCACCCGGAGTCGCTCGAGGATCGACGCGGCCTCTCGGTTGAGTCTGCGCCAATCGATCCGCCCGGCTCGACGCGGGTACGGAAGACCAACGAATACGTTCTCGGCGACGCTGAGGTGATCGAACAGCCCGAGGTCCTGGTGAACGAAGGCGAGCGCAGCGGCGAAGCTCCACTCGGGGGTGATGTCCTCGGCGGCGATCGATTCACCACTGACGGTGATCCGGCCGCCCGGGTCAGCCGGCTGCACACCGGCGAGGATCTTGATGAGCGTCGACTTGCCCGACCCGTTGCCCCCGACGAGGGCGCGGATCTCGCCGTCGCTCACCTCGAGCGATACGTCTGAGAGGGCTTGTGTCCCAGGGAACGACTTTGAGAGGTTCTCGACGCGCAGCCGTGCGTCGGTCTGATCCTGGTCTGTCATCGGTGCAAATCAGCGAGATCCAGCCCCCGGGGCTCCGCGTAAAGCGCGGCCCCGGCAGTGGCGCGTGACATGTGGCCGACCTACTTCCCGGTCCAGATCCTGATGTAGTTCTGCTCGTAGCCCTGCGAGCGCTTATTGCCGTTGTAGTTCGCCAACCCGCTGGGCGACGGGTGCGTCTTGTCGATCGCCTCGAGGCCGATCCCCGGATCCACCTGCGGCGCGCCGGCGAAGACCCGGTTCAGGCCGTCAGCAGCCGCCCAGCCTTCCCACTCGGCCGCTGAGCCGATCGCGAAGTTGTCCGGTCCGCCGGCGGCGATGAGCTTCAGGTTCGGTGCGAATCCTTCGACCCCGGTCAACAGGATGTGCCGGCCACCGGCTTCGGCCTGGGTCACGGCCGCGCCCATGCCGAGCAGGATCGCGCTGTCGATCGGCGACGTCACGACGTTCGCATTGGGATCCCGGGTGAGCGCGGCTGAGGTCAGCGACTGCAGCTGGTTCTGGACGATGTTCTCTCCGGTCACCGCGAAAGAGTTGAACGTGCATCCAGGGCAGTTCTGCTTGATCGCCGTCTCGATCCCCTGACCGATGGCATTCACAGCGCCGCCGTCGTTGTACTGCATCGAGAGTACGTTGCCCTTGCCGTCGGTCTTGTCGATGATGTAAGACGCGATTCCGGCGCCGACCTGGTCCTTGAGATACTGCTCGTAGGTCTCTTTGCCGAACAGCAGCTGGCCGTCGTACAGCTCGTGGCCTGTGCAGTCGAAGGACAGAAGCCCGTAGATCTTCACGCCGGCCGACTTGGCGGCGCTGATTGCACCGGGAGCCCAGGAGCACGGGAAGCCGTCGAGCACGATCGCATTCGCCTTGGCTGCGACGGCGGAGCTGATCTCCTGGGCCGCCGTGCTCGGATCGAGCTTCGCGTCGACGACCGTCGTCTTCCACCCGAGGTGCGCGCTCGCCGCCACGAAGCCCTGGGCCGGGACTGAGCACCCGACTGCTCCCTCGTAACAGGAGATGACCCACACCTTCTTGCCCGTCTGGGCCTTCGGGCCGCTCGTGGGCAGCGCCCGATCGGTTCCTTTGTACAGCGCGGCGACCGTCGCTTTCGCCTTCGTCACGGCCGAAGACGTCGATGACGCGCCGGATCCGGACGTGGCCCCTGCCGTCGACGACGAGGCACTGCTACTACTGCCACTGCTGCCGCAGGCAGCCACTGCGCCGCACACGGCGACGACGGCAGCGATCGTTCCGATGCGTTTGCGCATCTTGCACACTCCGTTCAGCATTGATCTTTCTCCTCCGACCCGCCCCCTGCCTCAACAGGCCATCGAGCGGCCAGCCCAATCCACCACTGCTTAGGGCAGCGTTGGTACTGCGATCCGTCGACGAACCGGGAACCACGAGCGCACGTCCTCGTAGTTACCTTGGCTCCACGCGACAAGCCGACGCTGGTGCCTAGATCGTTGTGTGACTCAGCGAGTCTATGAACGGTCGCCCGCGCCGAACATGTCCGAGCAAGGTGAAAATCGCGTCGCGGATTAGTTCAGCGAGTTGAATACCGAGCGATAGGTGGTCGCACCCGGCGCGGGTTGTTGCGTCGTGCGTCAGCCGAGGTCACGGCGAGCGGATTCTGAGCGGTGGACCGATTGCCGCGGTCGAAGCCATGAGTGACTCTCGGGGCCAGCCATGTGTCGCCGAGGTCAACATCCGCCGCCGGGTCGGTCCGGCAGGCTCAACCATCAGCGGCGGCCGACCACTCCTCGCGCAGCACCTGCTTCTGGATCTTGCCGACCGATGTCCGCGGTAACGCCGTTCGCCCGGCGAAGAACTCGGGCACGCGGAACTGGGCCAGGCGATCGGCACACCAGGCACGGAGAGCCTCGTCGTCGATGTCACCTTCGGCGGTGACGACGAAGGCGACGATCGTCTCGTCGCGCATCGCGTCGGGCACGCCGATGACGGCAGCGTCAATGACCGACGGGTGCTCCATCAGGACGTCCTCGATCTCGCCGGCGGCGATGTTCTCGCCCGCCCGCTTGATCATGTCCTTTGCCCGGGTGACGAACGAGATCAGGCCATCGGGGTCCTCGCGGACAAGGTCCCCGGTCTTCAGCCAGCCGTCGCCCATCACCTCCGCGGTCGTCTCTGGGTCCTTGAGATAGCCGGCCATCAGTGACACGCCCGGGACGCCGGCGACGCGGAGCTCTCCCGCCTCACCGGGGCGGACGGCCGCGCCGTCGCGGTCGGTGATCCGGCAGCGGTAGCCGAGCACGACACGCCCGAGGCTGTCATGGCGGCGTTCGCCGTGTAGGGGATTCATCAGCGGGGGTCCGATGGTCTCGGTCATGCCGTACAGCTGCAGCAGCGGCGCCCCGATGCCACGGTCCCAGGCGGTCTGCTCGGCGGGGGTGAGGTTCTGAGCGAAGGCGACCACCCGAAGGCGGTGCGAGCGCCAGTGGGGCCTGCTCTCTTTGGCGAGGATCATCCGGATCGGTGCTGCGAACAGGCTGGCGACCGTCGCTTGGTGGCGGATCGCGGTGTCGACCCAGCCGCTGGCGCTGAACCGCGAGGCGAGCACGACGGTTGCGCCGGTGACGAGCGCGCTCATCACCGAGTAATACTGCGCGTTGGCGTGGAACAGGGGCAGTACGACGAGGAAGCGGTCGTCGGGCACGAGCCCGAGACCGGCCGCCACCGACTCGCCGGCGAATACGTAGTTGGCGTGGGTGACTCGTACGCCCTTCGGCCGAGAGGTCGTCCCCGACGTGTACATCACGGCAAGGTCGCTGAGTGGACCGCCGTCAGAGATCGCGGCCTCGGCGGGGTGACCGTCCGGGGGGGATGGCAGGTCGGCTTCGCACTGCCACACCTCGCCGCCGAGCCCGGCGACGTCACGTGCCTCGCGCACCGTGTCACGGCCGTCGCCGTCGGTCACCGACAGCACCGCGCCGACATGTCGCAGGATGTACGCCAGCTCGGCGACGGAGCTGGCGACGTTGGTCGGCACCATCACGGCGCCGCGCAGGGCACAGCCGAACCAGTGAAAGAGGAACTCGGGCCGGTTGGGGAGATGGAGGTGGACGTGGTCACCGGGAAACACCCCGGCCCCGGCCAGCGCCCCGGCGATCGCCGTCGATCGCTCGAGCACGTCCTCCCACGTGAACTCCTGCGCGCCGCCGTCGAGGTCGTCGAACACCAGCAGGGTTCGGTCGGGCGTCCGCTCCGCGCCGGCGCGCAGGACATCGGCGACCGTCCGGTGGCCGACGACGGTCAGGACGTCCGCATCTCGCATCACGGACGATGCTCTCACGCGCCCAGCCTCCCTGGCATGTCCCGGCGAGCCAAACTCGGCCCGCCGACTTTCACTCGGACGACGATGCGTGGTCGGCAAAGATCTCGTCGGCGGTGAGGCCGAGCGAGGCGAGGACCTCGAGCGTCGCGAACGCGAGACGGAGCTCGAACTGGACCTGGGGATCGGTGACCGGGCGGCCGAGCAGTTCGGCGATCCGGCCGAGCCGGTACTTGAGCGTCGACACGTGCACGTGACAGTCGGCGGCCGCCGTCGGGTGATGACCGCCGTTGCGCAGGTACGCGCGCAGCGTGCGCAGAAGTTCGCCGTTGCGCCTCCGGTCGTGGTCAGCCAGCCGGCCGAGCGTGTCGCACACCATCACGCTCATCTCGGCGGTGCCGGGTGCGTTGAGGAAGTACCGCAGGGGGCCGAGGGCGTCAAACGTGACCAGGCCCGAGCGATCGTTCTCGTGGGCTAGCCGTAGCACCGCCTCGGCCTCGGTCAGCGCCACCGGCAGCTCGCGGTGCGCGGTGCTCAGCCCTGCGATCGCGGTCGCGCCTGCGCGCGCCGCCTTGGCCAGCACCTGCTCGACGAGTGCGGCCGCACCGTCGGCCGGGTCGGCGAGGGCTACGAGCACCCGATCGCCGCGCTTGGCCACCAGCACACGGCCGTCGCCGGTGCCGCGGTGCAGCGCCGTGCGGACGATCGGCTCAAGGTCGGCGGTCGTCCCCGCCGCGGGCTCGATCACCGCCAGGTTCCAGCGGGCCTCGAGGTCGACGCCGAAGCGAGCGGCCCGCAGCTGCAGCCCCTCGCTCGGATCGCCCTGCTGCTGCAGGATCTCCTCGAGCAACTCCCCGCGGAGTCGCCATTCGGCCTCCCAGGCGGCCCGCTCCTTAACGATCTCGAGCGCCATGATCGTCGCGCCCTGCTCCAGCGCGTTGCGGTGAAAGGCGTTGACCGGCTCCTCGCCGAGCACCTCGATCGTCCCCAGCCGCTCCTCGCCGGCGCGGATCTCCACCTGCTCCCCGGCGGGCTCGCCGCCGTCCGCTTCGAGCACATCGACGCAGCTCGGCACCGACTCCATCTCCGGCTCATAGCGCCAGGCCCGCGGCTTGCCGACGTCGCGGACCACGCGCACGGGCCGCTCGATCAGCCGCGCGACCTCCTGGGCGATCCCGTGCGTGTCGGCACCGGCGAGGGCCGCGTCGTTGAGCTGGCGATGCAGCGACAGCGTCCGCTCGAGCAACTCGTTCTGGTCGGCGAGCGTCCCGTACAGGCGGGAGTTGACGATCGACACGCCCGCCTGGGTGGCCAGCGCGGTGAACACCGCGATCGTCGTATCGCTGAACGTGGTCAGTTCGCGACTGCCGCCGTACAGCGCCCCGATCGCGCCGCCTTCGAACATCAGCGGCGCGCACAGCACGGAGACGACACCCTCATCGCCGAGCGTCTGGATCACCAGGTCGGTCGAGTTGGGCTGGAACAGGCGATGGTCGGGCACCACAACCGTCCGGCGCTCCTTGACCGCGAGGCCGCCGATGCCGTGGCCGACCTCGATCCACATATCGACGAAGTGCTGGGAGCGGGCTCCGGCGGCGACCTCGATGGCGACGCGGTCCTGCTCGTCGATCAGCCCCAGCCAGGTGACGTCGACGCCGATCAGCTGGCGGGCGCGTTCGACGATCAGCCGCAGGATCTCGCTGGTGTTGAGCTCGTCGGTGTGCAGCTGCGAGCTCAGCTCGATCAGGGCTCCGTGAGCGGCCACCCGCTCCTTGTCGGCGAGAACCGCCCCGAGCACCAGCGCGAGATCGGCGGCGAGCTCCACCATCAGATCCGACGGCTCGTCCTCGTCGCTGACCAGTCCGCCGAGCAGCCTGCCGTCTCGTCCGCGCAGCGGCGTGACGTTGGGCGGTATCGCAGCCTCGTCGGATCTCAGCCACTCCCACGCGGCCGGACCGGGGTCGCCGATCCGCAGCCGAGCGGGCTCGCCGTCGGCATCGAGCCAGCCCAACTCGCACGGTCCACCGAGTGCTCGCGCCGCGATCCGCAGCGCGCCATCGAGCTGCCCACCGACGTCGTCGTACCCACCGTCCAGGCGGGACTCCCCCAGCGTGGCAACGTTCACGGCCTCTCCCTCGGTCACCCTCTCTTCCACCGAGATCGTAACCCAGGCGGTCAGGCGAGAGCTCGTCTTACCCGGACAAGCCGCGGGGGCCTCGTTCAGCTCGACGAGACGATGGTTTCGACGAACGGGGTCGCCGGCCGGCCGAGGAGCATCTCGAGCACCCGTCCGCCTCCCGACAAACCGACGTGGTCGTAGTGCTCGCACATCGCTGCCATGTCGGCCCGGGCGCTGTCGTTCCAGCCGCCGGGGAGGGTGAGCTCCGACAGCTCACCGCGGCGGAGCTCGCGATCCTCGCCGCGTGCGCGGCAGACCTGGGCGAGCATCTCGCGGCCGGTCAGGACCTGCGGCCCGCCGAGCTCGTAGGTCGCGAAGTCATGGCCAGGCTGCGACACGACGATCGCCGTCGCCTCGGCGACATCGACGAGTGCGACCGGCGTGAACGGCGTGTCGAGCGAGTACGGGACGACGACCGTCCCGGCCGGCGACCGGTCCCAGTAGAGCATGATCGCGGTGCACGAGCGCCCGCACGGCACGGTCGCGCGCGGCGAGCGCGCGGATCGCCGCCAGCCCGGTGGGCCCGGCGGCGCCGACGACGACGATCGCGGAGGACGTTCATGCAACCGTAACCGCGGCCGGTCAACCCGCCATCGCCTTGTCTGGACGAAAACGCGGGCCGCCGACAGGCCCGTTCGGGTAAGCCCGGACCTGTCTCACCGGGACAGGGAACCACCCGGATTTTCGGCCCGGTGCAGCATATGGAGCGGGCAGCGCCGGTGAAACACTCGGCCGGCGTCCGCCGGTGCGAGACTCGACCGGCGACGCCCACGCAAAACCGACGAGGAGAGGTCGATGAGGCACAGCAGCGAGCGGATCCTGACAACGCACACCGGCAGCCTGCCGCGGCCCAAGGGCCTGACCGAGCTCGTGTTCGAGAAGCAGGAGGGCAAGGACGTCGACGCCGCCGCGTTCGAGGCTGCCGCGGTGCAGGCGACTGACGACGTGGTCGCCCGCCAGATCGCCGCCGGCATCGACGTCATCTCCGACGGGGAGATGAACAAGCCCGGGTTCGTCAACTACGTCGGCGAACGGCTCGAGGGGTTCGGCGAGCCGGGCAAGCCGTGGACGCTGTCGGATCTCGAGGCCTTACCAGAGCTCACGATGGCTCTGTACGGAGGGCCGGGCGGCACGCACATCAACATGCCCGCCTGCCGTGGCGAGGTCTCCTACAAGGGCCAGGCAAAGGTCGCCGAGGACATCGAGCACCTGCGCAACGCACTGGCCAAGGCCGGCGACCCGGATCGTGAATCCTTCATCCCCGCCGCCTCGCCCGGCTGCATCGCCAACTGTGCCGAGAACTTCCACTACCCCACCTACGAGGCCTACCTGCAGGCGGTGACGGCGGCGATGAGTGAGGAGTACAAGGCGATCGTCGACGCCGGTTTCCTCCTCCAGCTCGATTGCCCCGATCTGCCGATGGCTGCCCACACGAGCTTCTGGGCGCTCAGCCACATGAAGGAGATGGGCTTCGAACGCTACATCCAGATGCACCTCGACGCGCTCGATCAGTCGATCGCCGACCTCCCCGCCGACCGCGTCCGGCTGCATCTGTGCTGGGGTAACTACGCAGGTCCGCACACCGCCGACGTGCCGATCGAGCGGCTGTTCAACATGGTGATGGGGGCCAAGCCGGCGGCGGTGTCCTTCGAGGCGGCCAACCCGCGCCACGAGCACGAGTGGGAGACGCTCGCCTCATTGCCCATCCCCGACGACAAGATCCTCATGCCCGGCCTGATCGACACCAAGACCAACGTCGTCGAGCATCCCCACCTGATCGCCCAGCGGATCGGCCGGTTCGCGGACATCGTCGGCCGCGAGCGCGTCATCCCCGGCACCGACTGCGGCTTTGCGACGTTCGCGGGCTTCGGGATGGTCGATCCCGACGTCGCCTGGATGAAGCTGACGGCGCTCGCTCAGGGCGCGGCCGAGGCCAGCGAGCGGCTGTGGTCCAGCGCGGTGACGGCATGACCGTTGAGTACACGAAGGGTCTGCACGAGCTGGGCGACGGGCTCTGGGCCTATCTGCAGCCGCGCGGCCAGTGGGGCTACAGCAACGCCGGGCTGGTCACCGGCGACGGTGACTCACTGCTCGTCGACACGCTCTTCGACCTCAAGCTGACCCACGACATGCTCGAGCAGATGAAGCCGATCACCGAAACGCGGCCGATCGGCAGCCTCGTCAACACGCACGCCAACGGCGACCACTGCTTCGGCAACGAGCTCGTCCCCGACCGGGCGAAAATCTACGCGACGATCGCCTGCGCCGAAGAGATGAGCGAGGTCCCGCCATCGCGGCTCGAAGGCCTGAAGGAGAACGTCGATTTCGCCGGCTGG
>Ga0302314_10015604_pt1 | contig 12898 bp, 4 predicted proteins | sample III_Palsa_N2_3_FD_200533 | JGI IMG/M metagenome (GOLD analysis project Ga0302314, IMG submission 200533) | Peat permafrost microbial communities from Stordalen Mire near Abisko, Sweden - III_Palsa_N2_3 | ecosystem: Environmental > Terrestrial > Soil > Palsa > Peat permafrost | place: Sweden...
GCGGCCAGGAGTGCGCCGTGACTGAAGGCGATGTGCTGCAACTTGCCGGGCCGCCGGGGCCGAACGATACGACTGCTTCGCTGGTGGTTGTCGCGAGTAAGGGTGGGCCGGACTGTCATCGCCGCGCGGTGGTGCAGGTGGCGTTCGACGATTTGCAGGACATGCAGAACCACATGCGCGAGACGGTTGACCAAGGGCTTGAGGACTTGCAGGCCAAGCAGGGACAGGGCGGGTTGCCGCGCGCTCCGGCGTCGGCGATGGCTGCGCCTACGACCGCGGCGATGGCGCAGGACGCGCCTCCGCCCGACCCTGCCGGTGCGGCTGACCTGAACGCGCAGGCAGCGCAGGCGGACCAATCGCAGCAGGATGTGATGGCATCGGCTTCGGGTGGCGGGCAAGGGCCGTCGGCTGGAGACGGTGCGATTCCTGCCGATGCTGCTCCGGCGCCGGTGGTGTCGATCCAGATGGGACAGACGCCGGACCAGGTGCAGCGCGAGCTGGGCGCGCCGACGAAGGTCGTCAACCTAGGGGCGAAGGCGATTTACTTTTATAAGGATATGAAGGTCACGTTTATCAATGGGAAGGTGACCAATATCGAGTAGATAGTGAATCAACTGCGTTACGCAGGCTCGTCGACGCGCAGGCGGGTGGCGGCGAGCCAGGCGAGGTAGTCGCTGATCCAGGCTGCCAGCACCAGGCTTAGCAGGCTGACGACGCCCAGCAGAATCCAGAAGTGGCGCGTGAGCCAGATGCGCAGCAGCGAGTAGTTGGAGATGTAGCCGACGTTGTAGCGGGGCGACTCGACTGCGTAGGAGGAGAACTTCGAGTCTCGCAGCAGGCTGACGGTGTTGGCGATGTCGCTGGACTGGGAGCGATCGAGGAAGACGTTGGCGAACTCGTCGACGGCATCGTCGTCCCTGAGAGAGAGAACGACGATGGAGCGGCCGGGGAAGGTTGGCGACTCGATGCCTTCGATCATCATGTCGGGGATGCCTGCCTGATTGGAGGGCTGGCTTTCGCCGATCGACTTGCCTGTAAATCTCAGCCACGTCTGCTTCAGGCCGGCGAAGTAGTCGGAATGCTCTTTGAGGTGTATGCCGTTGGCGTCGAAGGTGGCGGGGAGGGAAGCTTCGAGCGAACTGAAGGCGGGCTGATCGGAGGGGGTTCCGAGCATGAGGTAGTCGCGGCTGTTTTGCATGGTGGTGTCCGGGCCGGAGACCTCGACGCGCAGCGCGGGGTAGCCGGTTTGCATGCCGCAGTGGCTCATCAGGTAGAGCAGGAGGGCGATCTCTTTGGGGCTGGGGACCGCGGGCATGAGGATGGTGGTGTCGGCTAGGTCGGCTTTGCGGGTGAAGGGAAAGCCGGCGTTGGCGAAGAGTTCGAGGTCAGGCATCGCCGCCCAGTGGTCGAGGCCGCGGATGTCGAGGTATGAGTTTGGCAGGATGGCCCCCTGTAGAAGCTGGGCGCGGCTTCTTGCGCTCAGGGAGGGATGCGAGGGAATGAAGTCGAAGTTGAAGAGAAAGGTGTTGCCGAAGGGCCTCATCTGGGCCACGGGTACGAAGACTGTGCGCTGACGGTCGGCGAAGTCCGGGCCGGGGCGGAGGGGCGCCTCGTTGACCAGCGATCCGTTGAGATACATGCGCAGGGCAGAGCCCTCGGCCAGGGGGAGCGCGTTGTAGCGATAGTCCAGCGTGAGGTTGAGGTTCTGGGTTTCGCCGTAGTAGAGGTCGGGCGGAACGCGGAAGTAGGCGGGGATGGGGCTCGATCCATCCGACTTCATGGCCGAAGGTGCGGTGCCGCTGAAGAGCGGGGTGAGCTTCTCGGTGGTAAGCCAGCGCGGGGCGTCGTCGGGCTTGCGCGGCGGCGGCAGGGGGAAGTCCGCGATGCGCACGGAGTCGCCGAGGAGCGGAGCCGCGGCGCCGGGATGCGAGACGGTCATGAGCGAGAGGCTGCGAGCGACGGTGAGCAGTTGCGTATCGTCGCTGCCGGCGAGGACGAGCGCGGCGCCGTCTGGATCGGATGGATTGGGCTTGAGGCTCAAGGATGCGCCGTCTGTGGGAATCATGAGCGATGCGGGCAGAAGCGCGGCATCGCTATTGGCGAAGACGACGACATTGCCCGGCGGTATCCGGCCGATGGAGACGGTGAAGTGGACGGGCTTGGAGCTGGTGAGGATGCCGAACCACGAGGCCACGATGCCGGCGGCCTGCAAGGTGCGCGGGTTGGGCGGGGAGAGGAAGACGAAGGGGATGGTGGTGGTGGTCTGGAGGTCGGAGTCGAAGAGCGGGAGCGGAAGCAGGCTGAGGTCGGTCTTGAGCGGGATGCGGTCACCGGCGATCAGCAGCCGCGAGGTAGCGCCGACGATGGCCAGCACGGTGGGCTTCGCTTCCGAGCTGAGCTGCGGGACAGTAGGGCCGGTGAGCTCGAAGGTGAGCTGATTGTTGCGGATGAGGAAGTCGCTGGAGACGGGAATGGAGAGGAAGGCGAACTCGCCGTCTCGTTGCCGTTGGGCCGGTGCGGGCAACTCGCCGATATCCACGTTGTTGATCTTTATCTTGATGGAGCCGCCGGTAAACAAGGGGCTGACGTGGTAGCTGATTTCCAGCGCAGCGTGGCGGGCGACGAGGTTGTGAGGGAGAACGAATCCGGCGGAGGCGAAGGAGTGCGGCCCGTGCATCTCGAGGCCGCCCTGCACGCCCATGTCTTTGAGGGAGATGATCTCGTCGGCTGTGGCGGCGGTGACTTCCGGCAGGGCTGGTGGGATTGCGGCAGTGTCCGGCGTTGGCGGCAACTGGGGGGCGTCCGCGGGCGCAGTTGGAGTCAAGCTGGCTGCACCGGGGATCTGAGCTGCGGAGGCCCCGGACAACGCAAGAGCCGCGCAGAGAATAACGGCGGCCGATTTTGCTTTTCCGGAGGGCAGAAGGCCATGCAGGACCTGATAGAAGCCGGTGAAGGATAAGCGTACGACACGCGCGAGGCTGAGCAGCGGGCGGTCCACTTCGATCTTGCGGCGTGAATCCATCCAGGAGTTGGCGCGGGAGTAGAGCGCGCGGGTGAGGGTCTCCTGTTCTTCGATGGTGGGGATTTCGAACATTAGCCGGACTTCGGTGCCGATGATGGCGACGACAGTGGCTCCGATCCGCGCGTCGCCGGTCTGCTGTGGGAAGGACAGACGTATTGCCTCGCCGGCGTTTATTTCATGGGACTCTTCGCAGAAGATGGAGGCGCCGCCTACGGACATGTCGACGGTGTTTGCGGAGAACTGGCGACCGTCAGGGAGATCGAGCAGGATGGGCAGCTCGGCTGGGATGCGGACCGAGGTGCGGCGTTGCTTTTGCTCGTTGGCGACCGCACCGGCGACGCCGAGGATGACCATGTTGAAGCAGATCCAGACCAGGTTGCTGATGACCGTGCCGGGATGATGAGGGTCGGTGATGGAGAGGCGATATGGCGTCATGCAGATGCCGAGAAAGTTGAAGAAGAGCAGCCAGGTGGTCGGTGCGGCGATGCGGCGATCGAAGCGGGTCTCCGAGAGCGTGCTGCCCTTGTCGGTGACGTTGAAGCTGCCGAGCTTTGGGTTGATGAGCGCCAGCAGCGTCGGCATGAGGATGTAGGGTGCGAGGACGGTCTCGTAGATTTCGTTCCAGAACGAGTGGCGATGCCAGCCCTGCACGCGGGAGTTGGTGATGCTGGAGATGATGAGATGCGGCAGGGCGTAGGCGAGAATTGCGACCCAGTAGCCTGGGATGATGGTGAGGCCGAAGATCATGTAGACCAGCGGGGCGCACAGGAAGATGAGCCGCGGCACGGCGTACATGAAGTGCAGCATGGCGTTGAAGTAGCAGAGCCGCTGGGTGAACTTCATGCCGGAGGCGAGCATGGGGTTGTCGGTGCGGAAGATCTGTATCATGCCGCGGGCCCAGCGGACGCGCTGGCCTACGTGCGCGGAGAGGGTCTCGGTTGCGAGGCCCGCGGCCTGCGGGAGATTGATGTAGGCGGTGTTCCATCCCTTCTTCTGCATGCGCAGGGAGGTATGGGCGTCCTCGGTGACGGTTTCTACCGCGATGCCTCCGACTTCGTTGAGCGCGGTGCGCCGAATGACCGCGCAGGAGCCGCAGAAGAAGGTGGCGTTCCAGAGGTCGTTGCCGTCCTGGATGACGCCGTAGAACAACTCGCCTTCGTTGGGGATGGATTTGTATTGCAGGAGGTTCCGCTCGAAGGGGTCGGGCGAGTAGAAGAAGTGGGGGGTCTGGAGCATGGCCAGCTTCTTCTCGGCGAGGAACCAGCCGACGGTGACTTGCAGGAAGCTGCGGGTGGGAACGTGATCGCAGTCGAAGATGGTGACCAGCGGCGAGTCCATTTTGGCCAGCGCGTGGTTGATGTTGCCGGCCTTGGCGTGGTTGTGAATTGTGCGCGTTACGTAGCCGACGCCGGCCTCTTCTGCGAAGAGCCTGAAGTCCTCGCGGGTGCCGTCATCGAGGATGTAGACGTGCAATTTTTCTGGAGGGTAGTCGATGTTGACCGCCGCCAGAGCGGTATATCGGACCAGCGAGAGGGGTTCGTTGTAGGTGGGGATCAGGACGTCGACGTGCGGCCAGAGCGATTCGTCGGCAGGCAGCGGGACCGGCCTGCGGCGCAGCGGAGCGACGGTCTGCATGTAGCCGAGCACCATGATGAGGATGGTGTAGGCCTCTGCGGAGATCAGGATCAGCATCAGGACCGCGTTGATGGCGAGGCGGTTGTTGGACTCATCGTTGAAGAACTGGACGATCAGGCCGCCGCGCCACCAGACATAGCGCAGGGTGGCGGCCAGCGAGAGCAGCATCAGCGCAATGGTGACGAGCTGCGAGTCGCGGCGGCGGCTGAGCAGGAGCGCAATCACGATGGTGATGCTGCCGACGACGATCTGCTTGGGCCAGCCAAGATAGATGGTGATGAACTGGAAGAGCAGGAAGGTGCTGCCTAGCGCGGCCAGCAGCCGGAAGACTCGGGTTGGCAGCGGGCGAGTGCTGGAATAAGAGTTCACATCTCTACTTTCTACCTCTTGCGGGACATGTTCAATACAACAAGGGTGTGGTTTCGCGAAAGGGTAACGGACTCAACAACCGTATGGAGATTGGCCGCACGATTGCTTTATCGTCTCGATTGCCTGGAACGGTTAGATGACGGGATATTCAGGAAGCGGAGCGCCGCACAACCGGCCTGCTGGCTTTAAGATAGAACTGTTGCTCCGCCACTGAACGGATACCCTCATTGTTTAGATCCAGTACGGTAGCCGCCCTGCTCGTTTCGGCCCTTGTGTTGTGCCTGCCGGTGTGCGCTTGCGCGCAGACGATCAGGAACGTGCCCAGTGCCGCTTATCCCACCATCCAGGCCGGCATCAATGCGGCGAACCCTGGGGATACCGTGCTGGTGGCGCCGAGCGCCTACAACGAGAACATCGACTTTCTGGGCAAAGCCATCACCGTCACCAACTCAGGCAATCTGGGCACGAGCAGCATCAACGGCAGCGCTGGCGGCCCGGTTGTCACTATCCAGGGGGCGTCGGCAACCGGCGCGGTGCTCTCGGGCTTCGAGATTGAGAATGGCGGAAAGCCGCAGAGTACGGGTGGTCCCTATGGGGGCATCTACATCGCGAACGCGTCGCCCACCATCCTCGGCAACGACATCACGGGGAACTTCTGCGCGGGCATTGTTTCGATTAGTGGCAATCCCATCATTAAGTCCAATGCCATCAGCCACACGCAGACCACGGGCTGCCCCGCCGCCGAGGGCCTGGGCAGCGGCATTGTCCTGACTGGCAGCAACACCACCGCGGCGACGCCCGGAGGTATCCCCGCCCCTCTGCTTGAACTGAACGATATCGGGAACAACACCGCTTCGGTGCTGTATGCAGCGGATAAAGGCGGTGGTGGCGCCATCAATATCACCAATGCCAGCGCCGTCTATATCGAACTCAATGACCTGAGCAACAACACCTCTACCGGCTACGGCGGCGCCATGTACGTCGCGACGACGCCCTCTATCTACTTTGTCGGCAATCTTGTTTATGGCAACAAGGGGATCAGCGGCGGGCTGGACATCGTGGTCCCCGGCAGCAGCGTAGGGCCTTTGGCCGGGTTGCTGGCCAATAACACCATCGCGGACAATACGGCGACGGCCAGCACGGGCGGCTCGGATATTTATATTGGCGGCAATCTTGCGCAGTATGCCCTGGTGAACAACATCATCGTCGGCGATGTCGCCGGGGAGATCGCGCTGGACTGCGGAACGACCTACGCCAACCAGACGATTACGCCGCTGGTCCTCGATCACAATGACATTTACTCTGCCGTGGGCACGGCCATTGGCGGGGCCTGCACCTCGCCAGCCGGGCAGAACGGCAACATCTCCGTCGATCCTCAGTTCGTGAACGGAACAACGGACTTTCAGCTCAAGTCCTCCGGCGCCCCGCCCGTCGACGCCGGAAATAACTCGGTCTTCCTGCTGCTTGCTACTGACCTCAATGGCAACCCTCGCGTGCAGGATGCCACGTCGCTGAAGTATCCCGTGGTCGATATGGGGGCCTATGAGTTCTCCGGTCTTCAGGATGCCGCACCCACGGTCATCCAGCTCAGCCCTTCCACGTATACGCCCACGACAGGTGGCTCGCTGACTCTAAACGCTACCTTGACCTCGACGGCCGGCGTGCCCACAGGCACGGTTTCTTTTCAAGAAGACTTCGCCACTGTCGGCACCGGGATCATCACCTCTTCAGGAACAGCAACCTATACCCTGACCAATCTGACTGCCGGCCTGCACACCTTTGTGGCGGTCTATGCCGGACAGGGTGTCTTCACTCCGGCGACCTCCGTCAATCTCCTGCTTAATGCCACGACCCCTAACGGCGCGACCACCAATACCGCCCTCGTTTCCTCGTCTCCAAACAACACTTCCTACCTTGGCCAGCCGGTTACTTTTACGGCGACGGTGTCGACCGGCTCCGGCATTATTCCTACGGGGCAGGTGGAGTTCTCGAGCGGCTCGACCACGCTCGGCATAGAGCCGTTGTCCACGAGCGGGACGGCGGCGCTGACGACCTCGACGCTGCCCGTCGGCAGCCTCACCATTACGGCGGCGTTTGTGCCTGCCGGTACGTTCAACGGCAGCGCCGCCTCGCTCACGCAGGTGGTGCTGGGCGCGGGCAGTGTCTCGACGCTCGCGGTCACTCCGGCAACCGCGGCCTATGGCTCGCCGATTGGCGCGACTGCTACGGTCGCCCCAGCCGTGTTGCCGGGAAGTACGCCCACCGGCACGGTGACGTTCCTAGTGGATGGCGCCATCAGTGGCTCCGCGACCCTGACTTCGGGTGTTGCCAGTGTCAGCTATTCGAACCTGCCGGCGGGAACGCACACCTTCGGGTGTACCTATGAAGGCGATGCAACTTACGCAGCTTCAACCTGCAACACGGCGACGGCAACCGTTACCGCGGGCGCAGCAACTCTTACACTCAGCTCCGCCATCAACCCGTCGCCCTCCGAAACGCCCGTCACGTTCACTGCGACGCTTCTCTCGGGTACAGCGCCCGTCCCCGGCGCGACGATCACCTTCGCTCTTACTGCCAACCCAAACTCCGGCATCTCTTATATGTCCGGCACCGCCGTCACGAATGCGCAGGGAGTAGCGACCTACATCTTCCCCGGCGCGTACCCCGGCACTTATCCGTTCACCGCTATCTACGCCGGCAGCGCTTCCCTTCTGGCTATCGACTCCGCGGTCTTCTACGAGACCTTCGTGCCCAACCCAACCACGATGACGATGACCGCAACACCCAACCCCGCCAACCAGGGTTCGGCGGTAACCCTTTCGGCCACTGTGCTTGCCTCCACCGGGACCGCTCCGCCTGCCGGCTCCGTCACGTTCTTCGACGGCGGAGCTTCGGTGGCGACGCTACCGCAGCTATCGGCCTCCGGCACCACCAGCTTTGGCAGCGTGTCCGTCTCAACTCTGAGCCCCGGCGCCCATACCCTGACGGCGGCCTACACTCCCTTTACCGTGCCCAACATCACGCCAGCCTTTCTTCCGAGCCAGACCGCCACGGGCGTTTCCGTGGTGATCCTCCCGAGCAGCTTCACCTTCACCCCGGCGGCGCCCTCGATCACGATTGAGACGCAGCACCATGCGTCGCTGGGGCTGACTGTGACCTCGATCGGCGGCTTCAGCGGGCCGATCAACCTGGCTTGCGGGGCGGCCCTGCCGCCGGTGGTTACATGCGAACTGGCGCCGCAGGTCAACCTGCCTGCGAATGGCTCCGTTGGGACGACGTTGACGCTTGATACCGATGCCGTGCTGGACTTCAAGAGCTCTGCTGAGCCTGGACGGCGTCACGGCCCACGTTCGGGCTGGATATCCGTTGCCGCATTGGTTCCGCTGATGCTGCTCAGCTTCAGACGCCGCCGTTCGCGCCTGCATTGGTTCATGTTCGCGGGCATCGTTCTTGCCGGTCTCATGACCGTTACAGGTTGTAGCGGCAAGTACCCCGCGAGCACGCCGCCCGGCACTTATACCATCGTTTTGACGGCCACGGGAACCCCCGCCGGCGGTACGTCAGCGACCACGCAGACGATCGATTTGACGCTTATCGTTACACCCTGAAGAGGCATGGTTCGCAGCGGTTTAAGCACTCTCAAAACCGCTATAATAGTAGTTGCCCATGCCTGACGAAACGAACCCTCTGCTGCCCCTCGGACCCGACGAAAACCCACCCTCCGCACAGGACGCGAACTCCAACAATCCGCCCACTGGCGGCGGTGGTGATGGACCTACCGCCCCCACCGGTCCCGGCGCGCTCTCGATGCTCTCCATCAACATCGAGGAGGAGATGCGGCGCAGCTACCTCGATTACTCGATGTCAGTCATCATCGGGCGCGCGCTGCCCGACGTGCGGGACGGGCTTAAGCCAGTGCATCGCCGCATCCTCTATGGCATGCAGGAGATGGGGCTACAGTTCAATAAGAAGTACACCAAGTCCGCCAAGGTGACCGGGCACGTGATGGGCAACTACCATCCCCACGGCGACTCGGCGATCTACGACACCATGGTCCGGCTCGCTCAGCCGTTCAGCTTGCGCTACCCGCTGATCGACGGCCAGGGCAACTTCGGCTCCGTGGACGGCGACCCACCCGCCGCGATGCGCTATACCGAATCCCGCATGACGCGGCTGGCCGGTGAGCTGCTGGCAGATATCGATAGCGACACCGTCGACTTCGTCCCCAACTACGACGAGTCCACTACCGAGCCGACCGTGTTGCCCGCGCGCTTTCCGAACCTGATCGTGAACGGCGGCACGGGCATCGCCGTGGGCATGGCGACGAACATTCCGCCGCACAATCTTACGGAAGTGCTGAACGCGACGATTGCGCTGCTGACGAAAGACAAGGCTGACACGCGCCTCGATCTCGATATCTGCCTCGATCATGTGCTTGGCCCGGACTTCCCTACCGGCGGCTTTCTCTACGGACGTACGAATCTTCGCAACACGTATGCCACTGGGCGTGGCCGCTTTATGATGCGCGCCAAGTGCTTCACGGAAAATATCAGCGGCGGGCGGCAGGCGATCATCGTCACTGAGATTCCGTACCAGGTGAACAAGTCGAACCTGGTCAAGCGCATCGCCGAGCTGGTGAACGAGAAGATCGTCGACGACATCTCCGACATCCGCGATGAGAGCGACCGCGACGGCATGAGGATCGTGATCGAACTGAAGCGCGGCGCGCAGCAGGAGATCGTGCTGAACCAGCTCTACAAGAACACCTCCATGCAGGAGTCGTTCTCGATGATCTTCCTGGCGGTACACAACAACCAGCCGAAGGAACTGCCGCTCGATAAGGCCATCCACGCGTTCATCGACCATCGCATCGACGTGGTGCGGCGGAGAACCGCGTTCCTGCTCAACAAGGCACGCGAGCGCGAGCATGTGCTGCTGGGCTACCAGATCGCGCTCGATCATCTCGACACGGTGATCAAGATTATTCGCCAAAGTTCTTCGCGGGCCGATGCGCGCGAGAACCTGTTCAGCTACTTCAGCAACAAGCGCATCACGTTGCGCGGCACGGAGATCAACGGCGTCTCGCTTGATCCGGGGAAGTATAACGTCGACCTGCTAGGCGGCAGTGTTAGCTCGCAACTTGCGAACAACAGCGGCGGGACGTTGATACTGAGCTATCGCCAGATCGACGCGATTCTCGAATTGCAGCTGTACAGACTCACGCAGCTCTCTATCGACGAGTTGCTGAATGAGCTGCGCGCGGTGCGCGACAACATCGCTGAGTACGAGAGCATTCTCGCGAGTGAACGCAAGCTGCGCACGGTGATCCGCAAAGAGCTTGAAGACATCCGCGACAAGTATGGCGACGCCCGCCGTACCACCATCCTTGATGAGTCCACCGAGCTAACTCTCGAAGATCTGATCCAGGATGAGCAGGTCGCCGTTACGGTTTCGAACACGGGCTACCTCAAGCGCACGCCGATCTCGATCTATCGCCAGCAGAGGCGTGGCGGCACGGGAAGGTTGGGGATGAAGACGCGCGAAGAAGATTTTGTTGCGCAGCTCATCATCGATTCAACCCATGCGTACCTGCTGTGCTTCACTAACACAGGCCGCGTCTACTGGCTGAAGGTGTATGAGATTCCCGACGTCGGCGCCGCCGGCAAGGGCAAGGCGATGGCTTCGCTGGTCGACCTGCAGCCGGGCGAAAAAGTTGTGACCATTCTGCCGGTGCGCGATCTCGAAGAAGAGTCGAAGTACGTGCTCTTTGCGACGCGCAACGGCACGGTGAAGAAGACTGCGTTGAAGGACTTCTCGAACGTGATGGCTCGCGGGATTATTGCTATCGGCATCGATAAGGACGACGAGCTGATCACCGCGCGTATCACTGATGGGCAACAGGTGATTTTTCTTGCCACGCACGATGGCATGGCCATCCGCTTCAACGAGCAGGACCTGCGGGCTATGGGGCGGCCGGCGACGGGCAATCGCGGCATCAATTTGAAGAAGGGCGACTATGTGATTGGGGCGGCGGTTACACCATCGCCGGAAGCCCGCAACAAGGTGCGGCTGGAACGCGCGGCGGCCGCGGGGCTTACGAGCCAGGTGGAGAAGGTGCTCGACGAAGCCGGCGAGAGCGTGGCTGCACAGCCGCTTGAACTTGCCGAGTCTGACGATACTCCCGCTGCACCTGCGCTCTCGGAAGAGGCTGCGGCCAAGCTGCAGAAGCTCGACGAAAAGCTTGGGCTTACGCCTTGCCTGATCTTGACGGTTAGCGAAAACGGTTATGGCAAGCGGACGGATGTCGACGCCTACCGGCTGCAATCGCGCGGCGGCAAGGGCGTGATCAACATGCGGGCCACGCCCAAGATCGGCAAGGTCACCAGCATCCAGTTGGTCGACGACACCACGGAGATGATGGTGATCTCGCAGTTCGGCAAGATCATCCGCATCGACACCAAGACGGTGCGGGCGGCCGGGCGGGCGACGATGGGCGTCAAGCTGCTCGACCTGGAGGCCGACGACAAGGTGGCCTCCGCCACCGTAATCCCCCCCGAAGACCCCAAAATCCCCACCGAAAACGGCGCATTATTGCAGTAAGCAAGACGGTCAACGAATGTGTTATTATTCGCGCATTCTGGAAATTCAAGCAAATAGGTCACAGTGTCCAAGCTGAGTAAGGCACCCAAGTTGATCGACCTGTTCTGCGGCTGCGGCGGCATGAGCCTCGGTGCCGCACGTGCTGGCTTCAAGGTTGTCGCTGGTATCGACCGCGACGAAAGAGCTCTTAGGGCTCATACGAGCAACTTCCCCAAATCGAAACATCTGTGCCTCGACCTCTCCAAGGCGACGGCGAATGAGATACTACAGCAGTCTGGGTTGACCGCCTGCGAGGTCGACGTGATTACCGGAGGCCCTCCCTGTCAGGGTTTCAGCACGATGGGTAAACGCGATGTCGAAGATACACGCAACCAGCTTTTGTCTCATTTCTTTCGGATTGTGGACGAGCTCAAACCGCGAGCCTTCGTTTTGGAGAATGTTCCCGGAATATTGAATGAGCAATACGCAACAATTCTTGCTGATGCGATATCAATTGTCGGCGAGTCATACGACGTTTTGAAGCCTCATACGCTCACGGCGTTTGAATTAGGAGCGCCCACTCTTAGAAGGCGCGTCTTCATTGTCGGTTTCCTGAACACAACACCTCACTTCGTTGGGGATTTTTGGTCAAAACCGAAAAAGTCACAGCGTGCGCCCATCGTTCGGCACGCGCTGTGTGGCTTACCCGCGGATATCAATCCAGAATGGAAAAATTCTGGCGACGGGAGTCGCCTTGTTAGAGTTGTTCGAAGCGGGAGATTCTTCGCCTCTGCTACAGGTCGTGTACCAGCAGGTGTAGGAAATCCGGAGTCGCTAGCTTCGTACCAGAAGTCGAGGGTCGTCACGGGCTGCTGGGGTACGAAACATTCTGCTGACCTAACGAGCCGGTATGCAGCATTGGGCGCTGGAAAATCAGACAGCAAGACTAAGTCAATGCGACTAGATCCTGACGGCTATTGCCCGACACTGCGCGCCGGCACAGGGCCAGACCGCGGGTCGTTCCAAGCCGTAAGACCGATACACCACATCAGGCCAAGGGTAATTACGCCTCGCGAAGCTGCGAGGCTTCAAGGTTTTCCAGATTGGTATCAATTCGATGTCACCAAATGGCACTCGTTCAGGCAAATAGGGAATAGCGTCAGTCCGATCGTTGCCGAACATGTCATGAAACGTGTGAGGAGAGCCCTAGATCATGAGTAGGCCTGAACCAACCATTGTCGGGAAGGTGGACGCGTCCCCCACCAAGCGGTTCTTCATTGCGGTTTTAATCAA
>Ga0302314_10015605_pt1 | contig 12896 bp, 12 predicted proteins | sample III_Palsa_N2_3_FD_200533 | JGI IMG/M metagenome (GOLD analysis project Ga0302314, IMG submission 200533) | Peat permafrost microbial communities from Stordalen Mire near Abisko, Sweden - III_Palsa_N2_3 | ecosystem: Environmental > Terrestrial > Soil > Palsa > Peat permafrost | place: Sweden...
GACCCGTTTCCGGTCGTGTTCGACGCGTACGCGCAGACTCTGGCACGGCTGGCCACCGACCAGCCGCTGGCGTGGAGCCTGCGCCGCTTCGAACGCGATCTGCTGGAGGCGATAGGTTACGGACTGCAACTGCAGCAAGATGCGGAAACTGGCGAGCCGTTGATGCCTGACGCGAGCTATCGCTATGCCGTGGAACAGGGCGCCGTGCGCTGCTCCGGGAATGCCGCGCACGCACTGCGCGGCAGCGACCTGCTGGCTCTGGAGCAGGATCGAATGCCCGATACCAGCGGTCTGAAAGCACTGCGCGACATGATGCGAGAGGTCATCCGCTTTCACCTGGGCGGCAACGAATTGCGCGCCTGGCGCGTATTGTCCATGGCGGTTTCGCGGCGTTAGACGGCATCCAGGGCATGCAGCGTCGCCTGCAATACTTTGTGAAAACGTGCCAGCGAGGGCGCTGTCGCGTTGGGCTGGGATAAGTGCCGCTGCAACAGCGCCGCCTGGGTCGACAGCGCAACGGCTCCGCAGAAACCGCAGGACGAACGAAGCCGATGCAGGCGCTCATTGAAGCTCGTGCTATCGCGGCTGAGCTGATCGAGTTCTCCTTCGAGCAGGGTCAGTTCTTCACGCAACAATCTTCGCAGTGCGCGCATGGTCGTCACTTCGCCGGTGGCGACCAAGGCGGCGCGATCGTCAAGCACGGGCAAATCGTGCCGGCCCGGTTGAACCAGCGCCAGCAGTCGCTGCAGGTTTGCCAATCCGCAGGGCTTGATCAGGATTTCACTGAAGCCGGCGTCGAGCAGCAGCCGGCGATCGCTGCACTCCAGCCAGGCGGTGGTCGCCACGGCGAGGCTTTCTGCGGAGCAGGCCTGCGCATCGTTGCGTAGTTCGCTCAGGATCTGCAGCGCGCCAGCTCCCGGCATGCGGCAGTCCAGCAACAGCAGGTCGAATGTCTCGGTGCGGGCGCGCTGAAGCGCCGCGAGGCCATCGCTGAAGATCTCGGCCGTTGCGCCCAGTGAGCGCAGCCCATCGCCAAAAAACAGGCAGCTGCTGGGGTCATCGTCCGCCACCAGGATGCGGGCGGGCAGCGGGTTTGCGGAGCTAGATTGTGACGGTTCGAGGCTGCTGGGCATGACGAAATCCTTATCGTTCAGCTGGATTTGGCAGAATGGCGCGACATGCGTTCCACATCAAGCCACTTTTTCCGATGTTGCTGCCTCCTGCTGTTGGTCGGCTGGGCGATACCCGTGCGGGCGGATGTGCTGTTTGCGGCCAAGTCGATCAGCAGTCACGGGATCAGGCTGCAGACGGTAAACGCCAGGATCGGCGAAGATCCCGGCGGCGGACTGCGCCTGCAGATGCATGTGACACAGGCGGATGTGCCAGCGTTGGGGTGGCGGAGGCTGGCCCTGACTCTCGATGGCGCCCTCCAGCGCGAGCGCACCGATTGGGTTTTCGACGGCGTCGCGCGAGTGGTCGGTGCGCCAGGCGGCGCGCTCGGCAATGCCCATGTGCGCATGCTGGTGAGCGGTCTGGCGAATACCCTGCAGGTCGATATCCAGCAGGGCAACGCGCAGGCCAGTGTCGCATCGCCACTGGATCAGCCCAGTCACGCGCAGATCAGTCTGCAGAACCTTCCCGCGGGCTGGTTGCAGGGCTTGCTCGGCACCGTGTGGTCAGGTCGACTCAGCACGGGCCGCCTGGACGCCGTGCTGGCGCTGGACCTGCGCGACTCGGGCATGCAGTCGACCGGCCAGTTCACCCTCGATGATGTTGGCTTTGACACGCCTACCGGCACGCTGGCTGGGCAAGCCGTGAACGGCAACGGCCGTTTCAGCCTCGACACCACCGATGGACCTGCCCAGATCGACCTGGACACCACCCTGCACGGTGGGCAACTGCTGTTGGGGCCGATCTATGCCCGACTGCCGGACCACCCGGTGCAGTTGGTCCTGCAAGCCAGCGCGCAGCACGGCGCGCTCGAACTGAGCCGATTGCGGGTCAATGATGCGGATGCGCTTCAGTTGGATGGTGCGTTGGCGTTCGATGCCAAGGGCGCCTTGAAGACGCTGAAGCTGGACCACGCGCAAGCCAGTTTTCCCGCCGCCTACCAGCGCTACGGTCAGGCGTGGCTGGCCACGCTGGGTCTACGAAATATGAGTATCAATGGCCAGCTGGGCGGCAGCGTGGATCTGCGCGCCGATGGCATGCACAGCTTTGCATTCAATACCACCGGACTGGACATGGCCGATGGCGATGGCCGCGTGGCCGTCAGCGGTTTGCGCGGTGGGATGGATTGGGCAGAGCAGGACGATCGCCCTGCCACCAGGTTGCAGTGGCACAGCCTGCAGTTTTACAGGATACCGAACGGTGCGGCGCAATCGGATTGGCGCAGCCATGCCGGTACGCTCAGCCTGCAACGGCCGCTGGAAGTGCCTTTGTTCAACGGGCAGCTGCGGGTGGGTGAACTGGATTGGCGTCCGGCAGCGGCCAGAGGGCAGCGATTGGCCACGTCACTGGTGCTGACCGGGGTCGATATGGCCGCCTTCAGCCACGCCATGGGTTGGCCGGCGTTCCCCGGCACGGTCGGTGGCGCGATCCCGTCATTGCGCTGGGTCGATGATCGTTTCGAGTTGCAGGGCGGCTTGTCAGTGAGTGTATTCGGCGGTTTTGTCGACATCACCCGGCTTTCGCTGCAGCAACCGTTCGGGCCAAGTCCGGTATTGAACGGCGACATCCATCTGCAGCAAATGGACTTGGCAGCCATCACCAGCATCTTCGATTTTGGCAGCATGACCGGACGGCTGAATGGTTCGATCGGCGATCTGCGGCTGGTCAACTGGAGCCCGGTGGCATTCAAGGCAAGCCTGCTGGCCGACGGCGGTGGGCGGATCAGCCAGCGCGCGGTGAACAATCTCACCACGCTAGGCGGCGGCGGGATCGGCTCCGGCCTGCAGGGCATGGTGATGAAATTGTTCAAGACGTTTGGTTACAAGCGGATGGGCCTCAATTGCACATTGCGCGGCGTGGTTTGTCAGATGAGCGGACTGGAAAGCGGTGCCGACGGCTACACCATCGTCGAAGGCAGCGGGCTGCCGCATTTGCGGGTAATCGGTCATCAGACCCAGGTCGACTGGCCGACCCTGGTTCGTCGCCTGCATGCGGCCATCGAGGGGACTGCGCCTGAAGTTCGCTGATCGATCGCGCTGTTCCTGCGCGCAACATTTTGCGCCATCATCCGCAACACACGTCGGTTCGATCATCGGAGTCCATCATGCGCAAGCTCGTCCGTATAACGCTGACCACGCTTGCCGTGCTGCTGGTCGGCTGCGTCACCATCAACGTTTATTTTCCCGAGGCAGCTGCGGAGAAGGCGGCCGATCAATTCATCGGCAACGTGCTCGGTGATGGCGGGCAAGCGGCACCACCGGCGCCGAAGGACCAGAAAAATCCACCGAGTGCGGGTCAGCAACCTTCCGCGATGCTGCTCGATCTGCTGATTCCCGCGGCCAATGCGGCCGACACTCCCAATATCCGGATCCAGACCAGCGCCACCGAAGCGATTCGCGGACGCATGCAGCAGCGTTTCCAGGGTGCGCTGGGTGCTCTGCTCAACAGCGGTGCGGTCGGTTTCACCAGTGATGGCATGGTTGCCATGCGTGATGCGGCCAAGGTCCCGCTGGATCAGCGTGCTCAGGCCAATGCCACCGTGGCCGATGAAAATCGCGATCGTGCTGCGCTTTACAGCGAGATAGCGAACGCCAACAGTCACCCGGAATGGGAACCGCAGATCCGTGCCACGTTTGCCAAGGGCTGGATCGAGAAGGCGCGCGCGGGTTGGTATTACCAGAATGCCGCGGGTAGTTGGCTACGCAAATAGGCCAGGGCAGCAGAGCGTCCGGAGAAAATGCGGGCGGCTGCGCGGCTTTGGTCGCATGCACCAAAGCTCCGCAGCCGTTACCAGTGCTGAGCGCCGCCCGGGCCGATCTGGGATAATTGGCGGCCAGCCCACGCGGCCCCATCTGTTCACATCCCATGTCACGATCCAACTCCGTTCCGTCGGCGACCTTCGAAGCCGTCATCACCGATCTCAGTCATGACGGTCGTGGTGTGGCCCGTGTCGATGGCAAGACGGTCTTTGTCAGCGGCGCGTTGCTGGGCGAACAGGCGATAGTGCGTCTGCGCAAGCGTCATCGTCACTTCGACGAGGCCGAAGTCGTTGAGTTGATCACCCGCTCGCCGCACCGGGTGGAACCGCGTTGCCGACATTTCGGGCAGTGCAGTGGCTGCTCGTTGCAGCATCTGGATGCACCCTCGCAGATCGCCACCAAGCAGCGCGTGCTGTCCGAGAATTTCGAGCGTATCGGCAAGGTGACTCCGCAGGCGTGGTTGCTGCCGTTGACGGGCGAACCCTGGGGTTACCGTCGCAAAGGGAGACTGTCGGTTCGCAACGTGGTCAAGAAGGGCCGCGTGCTGGTGGGTTTCCGCGAGGAGGAAAATCCGCGTTTCGTTGCCGACATCCAGCAATGCGAAGTCATGCATCCGGCGCTGGGCCCGAAAATCGGCTTGCTCGCCGACTTGCTTAGCGGGATGGATGCAGCCAACGACATTCCGCAAATCGAATTTGCCGCCGGCGACGACATCATGGCGCTGGTGTTCCGGCATATGCAGCCGCTGAGCGAGCGCGACCTGGCCGCACTGACCGGGTTCGGCCAACAGCACGAGCTGGCGATCTACCTGCAACCGGGCGGCAACAGCAGTGTCCATCCACTGTGGCCGGAACATCCGCGACTCGCGTTTCGCATTGCCAGTGGCGATGTGGGCGTGGAAGATGTCGAGCTGGACTTCCAGCCGCTCGATTTCGTCCAGGTCAACGCCGACATGAACCAGCGCATGATGGCTCGCACGCTGGAGTTGCTGGATCCGCAGCCGACCGATCGCGTACTCGACCTGTTCTGCGGCCTGGGCAATTTCACCCTGCCGATCGCCCGTCGTGTCGCTGAAGTAGTGGGTGTGGAAGGCGAGCACGGACTGGTCGAACGCGCCGCGCAGAATGCAGCGCGAAACGGTATCGACAATGCACGTTTCCATGTGGCGAACCTGTTCGAGGATCAGCGCGCTGCCGATTGGGCGCGCCAGCCCTGGGACAAGCTGCTGCTCGATCCGCCGCGCGCCGGTGCCGACAAGGTGCTGGAATACCTGCCACACAAACAGACCCGCCGCATCGTCTATGTGTCATGCCATCCTGCTTCACTCGCGCGAGACGCTGGCATCCTGGTCAATCAGCACGGGTTCAAACTGAAATCGGCCGGTGTGATGGATATGTTTCCGCATACGGCGCACGTGGAATCCATTGCGCTATTCGAGCGCGACTGAGTCGAACATGGGCATCGAGATCGAACGAAAATTCCTGGTGTGCGACAACAGTTGGCGCGAGGCTGTCGATCGTAGTGATCAGATGGCTCAGGGTTACCTGATCGGTGCCCAGGCGCTGCGCGACGGCGCCGCGCGCGCTTCGGTGCGCGCAAGGGTGGCTGGTGATCGGGCATGGCTGAATATCAAGGAGGCGACGCCCGGCATCGAGCGCGCCGAGTTCGAATATGCGATACCGGTATCCGATGCCAGGGTCTTGCTGGATACCTTGTGCGATGGCGTGCTGGAGAAGATTCGCCACCATGTTCATGTCGACGGCGTGCTGTTCGAGGTCGACGAGTTTCTCGGCGACAACGCCGGATTGATTGTTGCCGAAGTCGAACTGCCGGCCGTTGATGCTTCGTTTCCAAGACCGTCGTGGCTGGGGCGCGAGGTAAGCGCCTTGCTGCGTTACTACAACGTCAACCTGATCGAGCACCCGTATGGGCAATGGTCAGCGGCCGAACGCACCGCCGAGGGCACCCTATGCTGATGATCGGTGTGGCCGGGCTGCAACTCGCCGAGCGCGAACACCGTTGGCTCACCGCGCCGGGAGTGGCTGGCGTGCTGTTGTTCTCACGCAACTACCAATCGCGCGAGCAGTTGATCGCGCTGTGCGAATCGATCCGCGAAGTCGGTGGCGACGAGTTGTTGATCGCGGTCGATCAGGAGGGTGGTCCGGTCCAGCGTTTTCGCGAGGGCTTCACCCGGCTGCCAGCGCTGGCAGCCATCGGCGCGGTCCACGATCGTGATCCCGATGAAGCCGTGCGACTGGCTGAGGAACATGCCTGGGTGATGGCGAGCGAACTGCGTGCCAGTGGCGTTGATTTCAGTTTTACACCCGTGGTCGATCTGGCCCGCGGCAATGCGGCAATCGGCCTGCGCGCGTTTCACGCCGATCCGGCGGTGACCGCCGAGCTTGCGCAGGCCTATGTGCGCGGCATGCACTTGGGTGGCATGGCGGCAGTGCTGAAGCATTTCCCCGGACATGGTTCGGTCGCTGCCGACACGCACAAGGCGCAGGCGATCGATCCGCGCAGCCTCGACGACATCCGTCGCGACGACCTGCTGCCCTTTGCCGAATGCATCGAGGCGCGGGTCGAGGCCGTGATGATGGCGCACGTGATTTACCCGGCGGTGGACAGCCATCCAGCCGGCTATTCGAAACGCTGGATCGAACAGATTCTTCGCGGTGAACTGGGCTTTGCCGGCGCAGTGATCAGCGACGACATCAGCATGGCGGCGGCGGGCGCAGCGGGTACGGTGGGTGCACGCGTCCGGGCGCATCTGGACGCCGGCTGCGATCTGGTACTGGCCTGTTTCCCCAACGTGGTGGACGAGGCGATCGCCGCCATACAGGGTCAGCCGATGTCGTTACCGCGGCAGCTCGCCGCGTTGCGTGGAGCGCTCGGCGCGAGCTGGGCTGGGCTCGTCGACAATCCACAGCGCGAGCGCTTTGTCGCGCGTGTCACGGCATTGAACACACCACAGGAATCGGCATGAATACTCCGACACCCTTGCTTGCCGATGCCTTGGCAAACGCCGATCTGCTGCACGAACGCGGTGCCCTGGACAGGGTGATCGCGGACATGGGACAGCGAATCGACGTGGCGCTGGCCGGTGAGCGAGCGGTATTTCTCACCGTGATGAACGGGGCGCTGATTTTTGCCGGTCAGCTGGCGCTGGCAATCCGCACCGATCTGGAATTCGACTACGTGCATGCGACCCGCTATCGCGGCGCTACTGCCGGCAGCGATCTGCACTGGCTGCGCGAGCCGGCCGTGTCCCTGGTCGACCGCGTGGTGTTGCTGGTCGACGATATCCTCGACGAAGGCCATACGCTGAAGGCGGTGCGCGATGACTGCTACCAGCGCGGCGCGCGCAAAGTATGGATCGCAAGTCTGTGCACCAAACGCCACGACCGTCTGGTCGAGGGCATCACGGCGGACTTCAACGGCGTCGAGTTGCCGGATCGCTACGTGTTTGGTTTTGGCATGGATTACCACGAGCAGGGACGCAACCTGCCGGGTATCTATGCGCTGCGGGAAAACTGAGAAGGCGAAGGAATCAGCATGAGCACGATTGATCTGGCGGTGATCGGCGGCAGTGGCCTGTACAACTTTGCCGGACTGGAAAATTCCATCCGACAGGCGGTGGATACGCCCTTTGGTGCAGCCTCGGGCGACGTGGTGATGGGCGACTTCGCCGGTAAACGTATCGCTTTTCTGGCACGTCACGGCGAGAGCCACACGTTGCCACCGCATCGCGTCAATTACCGTGCGAATCTGTGGGCGCTGCACAGTCTCGGTGCGCGTCGGGTGATCGGCGTCAATGCGGTTGGTGGCATCCGTGACGACATGGGGCCGCGCGTGATCGTGATACCGGATCAGTTGATCGACTACACCCACGGCCGCTACACCAGTTTCTGCGACATCGAGGGTGCGCCGGTGAAGCACATCGATTTCAGCGAGCCCTACACCGAGGCGCTGCGCCAGCAATTACTGGCGGCGGCCGGCAAGGCTGGTGTGCAGGTGATCGATGGTGGTTGCTACGGCACCACCCAGGGGCCGCGGCTGGAAACTCGCGCGGAGATAGCCCGTATGAAACGCGACGGTTGCGACCTGGTCGGCATGACCGGCATGCCCGAAGCGACGCTGGCACGCGAGCTGGAGCTGGAGTACGCCTGCCTGGCGCTGGTCGCGAACTTCGCGGCGGGTTGCGGCGACGAAGCGCAGATCAGCATCGAGGAGATCTTTGCGCATCTGGCAGCGGCCACGACCGAGGTACCGCGGATCCTCGCGGCGATGCTGAAAAGCTGAGCACCGTGTCCGGCTTTGAATGATTGCGCGTCGTCAGATATTGCGTTGGCCCTGAACATATTGGTACTTTTCCCCCAGCCGGGACGGCGAACCAAGGGGGCTCGATGGTTCAGCAAAGGTGACTCGGCGCATCCATTCCATGATCCAGAGGTTCACGCAATGCGTTTCGGTACGGTCAAATGGTTCAACGATGCCAAGGGTTTCGGTTTCATCGCGCCTGAGGATGGGGGGGATGACGTGTTCGTCCATTTTTCGGCTATCAACACCAAGGGCTTTCGCAGCCTGCAGGAAGGTCAGCGAGTACAGTTCGAAGTCACTCAGGGGCCGAAAGGCGCCCAGGCTTCGGGCGTCGAAGTGGCGGCCTGATCGATCTGACAATGTCGTGATGTAAAGAGAAACCCCGCCCCTGTGCGGGGTTTTTTTTCATGGAGGCGCGCCGACGTTCGGACCTGGCAGGTCATCATTTAGGCGTCAATATCATCCCTACGGCGGCGCATGTCGGCGCGCTTGGTTAAGATGACGAATTGTGAAAGGCCAGCAGGAGCGATCGAGTGATCATCAAGCCCAAAGTGCGTGGATTCATCTGTATCACGGCCCACCCGGTCGGTTGCGAGCACAACGTGCTCGACCAGATCAAGGTCACCAAGGCCGTCAGTCACCAGGGCACCGGTCCCAAGCGCGTGCTGGTGATCGGCGCTTCGACCGGCTACGGCCTGGCATCGCGTATCACTGCCGCGTTTGGCTACGGGGCGGCAACGCTGGGCGTGTTCTTCGAGAAGCCAAGCAGCGACGCCAAGACCGGCACCGCCGGCTGGTACAACTCCGCCGCGTTCGACCAGCTCGCCAAGCAGGCCGGCCTGTACAGCAAGTCGATCAATGGCGACGCGTTCTCGCATGAAACCCGCGCCCGCGCGATCGAGCTGATCCAGCAGGAGATGGGTGGCCCGATCGATCTGGTGGTCTACTCGCTGGCGTCTCCCGTACGCAAGTTGCCCGATAGCGGTGAGGTCGTCCGCTCCGCGCTGAAGACGGTCGGCGAGACATTTACCGCGACCTCGGTCGACACCAATCGCGATGCCGTCGTGCAGGTTTCGGTAGAACCGGCGACCGAGCAGGAGATCAAGGACACCGTCACCGTCATGGGTGGCGAAGACTGGGCGCTGTGGATCGAGGCGCTGAGCAAGGCTGGCGTGCTTGCCGAACTTGCCAAGACGGTCGCTTTTAGTTACGTCGGCACCGAGATCACCTGGCCGATCTACTGGCATGGCACGCTGGGGCAGGCCAAGCAGCACCTGGACAACACCGCGCGCGAACTGCGTACGCGCTATGCCGCGCAGGGACTGGACGCCTACGTGGGCGTGATGAAATCCGTCGTCACCCAGGCCAGCGCCGCCATTCCGGTGATTCCGCTGTACGTGGCGATGGTGTTCCGCATCATGAAGGAGAAGGGGCTGCACGAAGGCACGATCGAGCAGCTCAATCGCTTGTTCCATGACTTCCTCTACCGTGCGGACGGCGCGACTCCCTTGCTCGACGAGGAAGGCCGTCTGCGTCTGGATGACTGGGAGTTGCGCGACGACGTGCAGAGCGCCTGCAAGGCACTGTGGCCGACGGTGACGACCGAGAATCTATGGGAGATCACCGACTACGCCGGCTACAAGCAGGAGTTCCTGCGCTTGTTCGGCTTCGCGCGGCAGGACGTGAACTACGAAGCGGAAGTGGACGCGGATCGTCGCTTCGACTGCGTCGAACTCTGATGACGTGGTGACGTGGTCAGCGTCGTACCGATTCGGTGCGACGCTGAATTTCAGGCGACGAACTGCAATCGCGCGAGCTCCGCGTACAGGCCGCCTTCGGCGAGCAGACTTTCATGGGTGCCTTGCGCCACGATGCGGCCGCCGTCCATCACCACGATGCGATCGGCACGTTGCACGGTAGCAAGGCGATGGGCGATCACCAGGGTGGTGCGGCCTTTTTCCAGTCGTTCCAGAGCTTGCTGAATGGCCGCTTCCGATTGCGCGTCCAGTGCCGAGGTCGCCTCGTCCAGCAATAGCAACGGCGCGTCGCGAAGGATCGCCCGGGCGATCGCGATGCGCTGGCGCTGGCCGCCAGACAGGCGTACGCCACGCTCGCCCAGTTCGGCGGCGTAACCATCACTCAGCGCACTGATGAACTCATTCGCCTCGGCGGCGCGTGCTGCCTCGCGCACTTCGTCGTCGCCCGCAAGCTGGCGGCCGAAGCGGATATTGTCTGCTGCCGTGCCGGCGAAGATGATGGTTTCCTGGGGTACCAGCGCGATCGTGCCGCGCAGGTCATGCAAAGTAAGCGCACGCAGGTCGATGCCGTCGATGCTGATTCGTCCGCTCTGCGGATCGTAGAAGCGCAGCAGCAGTGAAAACACCGTGCTCTTGCCGGCACCGGAAGGACCCACCAACGCCACGGTTTCGCCCGGTCGGATATCCAGCGTGAAGTTGTTGAGCGCTGCCGTATCGGGTCGCGTCGGGTAGTGGAAGGTCACGTCATCAAAACGCAGCGTGCCGCGCATCGGGACCGGCAGCCGAGTGGGCTGTGCCGCGTCGATGATCCCGGCCCGTTCGCCCAGCAGTTCGCCGATGCGCTCCATCGCACCTGCAGCGGTCAGCACATCGCCCCACACTTCGGACAAACCTGCCACCGACCCGGCCGCGAAGATCGCATACAGCACGAACTGACCCAGCACGCCTGGGTCCAGCGTGGTGGCGAGGACTTGGCGAGCACCGACCCACAGCACCAGCGTGATCGCACCGAATACCAGCACGATCACCGCCATGGTCAGCAACGAGCGTACCCCGATGCGTCGGCGTGCCGTGGCCAGGGCGAGCATGATCGCGCTGCCATAGCGCGTGCTCTCGATATCTTCGCGCGCGTAAGCCTTTACCGCGGTCGATGCATTCAAGGTCTCGTTCGCGATGGCGGCGGCATCGGCCAGACGGTCCTGGCTGGCGCGCGAAAGTTTCTGCACGCGGCGACCGAACACCAGGATCGGCAGCATCACGGCTGGGATCACCAGCGCGGTCAGTCCGGCCAGCGACGGCGCGGTCCAGACCATCGCCACAGCAGCGCCCAGCAGCATGACGGCGCTGCGCAGCGCCACCGAGATGCCGGAGCTGATCAGCACTTGCACCACTTCGGTATCGGCGCTCAGGCGCGAGAGCAATTCGCCGACGCGGCTGCGCTCGAAGAAGCCCACGTCCAGCCTGATCACGTGCGCATAGAGCGTCGTGCGCAATGAAGCCAGTGCCCGCTCGCTCAACAGCGTGATGCAGAAGTAGCGCGCTGCCGTGGCAAACGCGAGCACCAGTGCCACGCCGAACAGTGCCGCGAAGGTGCGGTTGATCACCGCCAGACTGGAATGCCCAAAGCCCTGGTCGATGATGTGGCGAAACGCCATCGGCAGCACCAGCGAGGCCCCCGACGACAACGCGAGAAACACCAGCCAGCCGATCGCCAGCGCGCGATGTGGTTTCAGGAACGGCCAGAGTTCGCGTAACGCGCCGATGCGACGTGTAGGGCGGGAGATATCGGGGGCAGGGTTGCTCATGAGCTCTCGCAGAATCGATCGGAGATGCCGGCGACGTTGCGCGCAGGCACTGCCACTGAAGGTGGGGTGCATGGCCGCCGATTCAATCCATGCCGAACCCATGGCGCCCATCAGTCCAGGCGTTTTGCCTCGCTGCGTCCACGACTGAGGTCGATGATGCGTGCCTGCGCCTCGACCACCCAGCTTTCCGGCAGTCGTAGCTCCAGTTCCACACCATCGGCGACGAAGGCCTCGCTTGCCACTTCAGCCTGCCAGTCCTTCAACCGTGCCTTGAGCAAGGCGAGCACGGCGAATTCGCAATGCAGGGCGAGGCGGGCCATCGTCACGATAGGCAGGCGTTCGGCACGGCGCAGGCATTCGGCGGCGGTGCCACCGTAGGCACGTACCAGGCCGCCGGCACCAAGCTTGATGCCGCCGTACCAACGCGTCACTACCGCCACCACATGATCCATGCCCTGGCCTTCGATGGCCTGCAGGATCGGCCGGCCAGCGGTGCCGCCGGGCTCACCGTCGTCGTTGAAGCGGTAGTCCTGGCCGATCCGGTAGGCCCAGCAATTGTGTGTGGCGGCCGGATCGCTGACCTCGCGCACAAATGCCAGCGCCTGTTCGCCCGAATTTACCGGCGCAGCGAGTGCGAGGAAGCGGCTCTTCTTGATCTCTTCCTGATGCCGGCACGGCTGGGCCAGTGTGTATGACGTCTCACTCATGATTCACGCAGTTTCGCACGCCATTCCCGCTGCCGCGTTCGACACTTGACGCACGCGGTAGCATGGAGTCCTCACGCGCACCTCTTCCGGAACAAGCTCATGATCAACAACGACGTACTGCGCAGCATCCGTTACATGCTTGACCTCAGCGACATCAAGGTCGTCGAGATCACCAAGCTGGCGGACGCGAACTTTCCGATCGAGAAGGCCGACGTGATGGCGTTCCTGAAGAAAGATGAGGAAGAGGGCTATCTGGAATGCAGCAACCAGGTGCTGGCGCACTTCCTCGACGGCCTGGTGTTCTATCGCCGCGGCCGCGACGAGAGCCTGCCACCGCGCCCGGTGGAAAAGCGCGTCACCAACAACGTGGTGCTGAAG
>Ga0302314_10015606_pt1 | contig 12896 bp, 12 predicted proteins | sample III_Palsa_N2_3_FD_200533 | JGI IMG/M metagenome (GOLD analysis project Ga0302314, IMG submission 200533) | Peat permafrost microbial communities from Stordalen Mire near Abisko, Sweden - III_Palsa_N2_3 | ecosystem: Environmental > Terrestrial > Soil > Palsa > Peat permafrost | place: Sweden...
GCTGACGGTGACTGCCGAACACCTGAAAGCGAATTTTCCGGCGCTTCGGGAGGTGGGCTTGCTAGCGACTTCGGGCACTATCGCAAGCGGTGTGTATCGAAAGGCGCTCGAAGCGCTTGGTTTGATTCAGGTGGTGCCCGATGCAACGATGCAGGCGCGCGTGATGAGCGCTATCTACGGGCCTCGCGGCGTGAAGGCAGGCTATACGTCGGGGGAGTGCATGCAGGATATTCTTGCCGCAGCGAGTAGCCTGATCGACGACGGTGTTCGTGTCATTATTCTTGGCTGCACCGAACTGCCGCTGTTGCTGCCGTTGGAGGAGATCGAGAGCGCGGGAGGCGTACGTGCGACTCTGGTCGATCCCACTCAGATTCTGGCGCGACGATGCGTGGCCTATGCTGCGCAAGCGTCACAGGAAACGCTCGAACACATCGCGCGAGCTTGAGGACGCAAACGCAAACGCAAACGCAAACGCGCTGTTTTGTGCCAACATGCGGAGCTCGATCTTATCGGTTAGAGGTAGCACCGCATCATGGCTTCGAACAAGGCGCATCACGCCACCGGATGGGCGGCCGGCATCATCGCGGCCGCAGTTGTCAGTAAAGTCGGCGGCGCAGGTCCGTACCTAATATGGAGCGCACTGAGTTTTTGTGCGGCCGTACTAGGCGGCACGGCGCCGGACTGGCTCGAAGTGGCGTGGTGGACGCGCGCCCGCAGGTTATGGATTACGCATCGCACACTGACGCATTGGGGCGTCGGCTGGATCGTGTTATTGGTGTGTTCCTACCGCTTGCTTGGCGTTCATCCGCTTGCGGCGGTGAGCTTTGGCTTTGCGTGCGGTGGCCTCATGCATTTATTGGCCGACTGGCCCAATCCGCTTGGGGTGCCGTGGATCGTATCGCGACATTCGCTGAATTGGTGGAACAGCGGCCACTGCGACGTGTTGATCGTCGGGGCCGCATGGATCGCAGCGCTGCTGATGGTGGACCACGTCTGGTTTCACGGTATCTATGGTCTCAGACTACTGCACACGGTGCGGCTCTAAAGCACGGGCCGCCGCCTGAACCAGCCTGCCAGCGATAGCCGGTCCCGCGTTGCGGGGAGCACTTCGTGCGGCATGTCGGCGGACAGGAACAGCACCAGCCGACTGCCGAGCGGCGCAATATCCTCCGTGCGTTGACCTTGCGGATGCAGGCGCAAAGCACCGCCATGCTCGGGTAACCAGTCCGGATTCAGATAGACCACGACCGACACCGTCCGACTGTCGTCGTCGCGAAAACGGTCGACGTGCTTCAGATACGAAGCACCGGGCGCGTAAAACGCGAAATGGCTTTCATACTCGTCCAGCCCCAGAAAAAGCCCGCGATTCAGTGCCACGCGCAAGCTCTCCATGATTTGCAGATACCGGTCGCAGGCATGGGACTGACCGGCCTCCAGCCAGTGGATCTGGTCGCCACGAATCCCGGGCTGCACCGACTGCGCCGTGCCACGGCTTACGGCCGCCCGCGTCAATTCGCCCGCCGCCGCCAGCGCCGCGCATTCCGATGCGAGTGCGGTGGTCAGGTCTTCGGGCAAAAAAATGTCCTGCTCCGACCAGCCGTGGTCGCGGATGGCGTCGAGGATGTGTTGATGCGGCTGTGTTGATGCGGCTGTCCGCGACGAGTCGGGGCCAGCCGGAAATTCTGAATGGCTCACTGCAACTCCTTCAGAATTCGGGCGATTGGGCAATTTGCGGCGGAATCACCCTAGTATGGCGCTTAACGCTTGATGGATGCGGGATTGAATGGAAAATTAAGGCGAAGGCCTCATTGTTCCGCGCCAATAATCACGTTTGAGAGGGCCAAAAGACGGAAGGAAAGCGGGCGTGCTGCTACAGTAGGGCTTGATCGAGAAACTCGGTTAAATACCGAAGCTCAACACATCAGCTCGGTATCTCGATTCGGCGCCTCATCCAAGTCACTTGAATAGCGGGAGAAACTTCATGTCGATTTCCACCCGGCGTCGCGCGCTACTAGCGCTAGGATTAGCGGCGTTGGCCGGCTCAGTGGGCGCCCAGACCAAGCCGGTCGTACGTGTCGGTTCCAAGATCGACACCGAAGGCTCGTTACTCGGCAATATCATTTCGCAAGTGCTCGAAGCGCACGGCATCAAAACGAGCAACGAGCTCCAGCTCGGCGCCACGAAGGTGCTGCGCGCGGCAATCACAGGCGGGGCGATAGACATCTATCCCGAGTACACGGGCAATGGCGCGTTCTTCTTTTCCGACGAAAAAGATCCCGCCTGGAAAAATGCGCAGCAAGGCTACGCCAAGGCCAAGGCGCTCGACTTCGAAAGGAACAAGATCGTCTGGCTCGACCCGGCGCCGGCCAACAACACCTGGGGCATCGCGGTGCGCCAGGACTTCGCCGCCGCTCACCACCTGAAAACATTGGGCGACCTGGGCAAATGGATCAGCGCCGGCGGTGTGTTCAAGCTGGCCGCGTCCGCCGAGTTTGTCGAGCGCCCTGATGCGTTGCCGGCCTTTGAAAAAGCCTACGGCTTCACGCTCAAGCAGGATCAATTGCTCACCCTGGCGGGAGGCGACACGGCAGTGACGATCAAGGCAGCCGCCGCGCAAACATCGGGCGTCACGGCCGCAATGGCCTACGGCACCGATGGCGCGCTCGCCGCATTGGGCATGGTGATACTCGAGGACAACCTGAACGTGCAACCGGTCTATGCCCCGACCCCGATCATCCGGGCGCAGACGCTGGACGCGTACCCCGCGATTCGCGATATTCTCAAGCCGGTTTTTCTATCGCTCGATGGCGCCACACTGCAAAAATTGAACGCCCGGATTGCGGTGAATGGCGAAGAAGGCCGCCAGGTCGCCGCGTCCTATCTCAAGAGCAAAGGCTACGTTAAATAAATGCCGGCTGCGCTGCCCATGGCGGACAGGCGGCCAATGCGGAGAGCGTGATTGACTGTCAAGGTAACCAACCGCGTCCTGCTGACATTGCTGCTGCTCATGCTGGCGGCGGCCCTGGGCTTGCCGCTGCTGACCGATGCACCGAACCGCTTGGTCGACGGCCACGGGATCGCTTTGTCGGCACTGATGCGTGGCAAATACGTTTGGCTGCTGCTGCCGTTCGTCGTGCTGGTAGTGCAATCGTTCGCACCGCAAAGACGACGCACCCAAGTGCTGAGCGCCGTCAGCGCCACCGTGCTGCTCTCATGTTTGACGATGCTGGCCGGCGCTACCGCGACCGCACTTTCGGGCGGACCTGACAGTTTCGTGCGAATCTCGTTCGGTGGCGGCTTCTGGCTGCTATTCGGATTGAACTGCCTGGCGGCGACTGACGCCATCGGACGCGCCACCATAAGCCGGCCGGCCCGGATTTTTTTCAACCTGCTGGTTTTCGTGCCCGTGGCGCTCTTGCTGGTCGGTGGGCAACTCGATCAATTGTCGATCATGAAGGAATACGTCAATCGCAACGACGTGTTCGACGCAGCTGTCGTGCGCCACCTGCAAATTGTTGTGCTGACCTTGCTCGTCTCCGTCGCGCTGGGTTTGCCGATGGGGCTCGCGGCCATGCGCTACCAGCGTTTGCAACGCGCGCTTTTTCCCGTGCTGAACGTGATCCAGACCATCCCTTCGCTGGCCTTGTTCGGCTTGTTGATTGCGCCGCTCGCAGCGCTCGCTACACGGTTCCCATGGCTCGCAGCACATGGTGTCAGTGGCACCGGCATGACTCCCGCGATCATCGCGCTGGTCATGTATTCGCTGCTGCCGCTTGCGCGCAGCACCGTCGCCGGTCTCGAACAAGTACCGTCCGGTGTGATCGAAGCGGCGCACGGCATGGGCCTGACCGGTTGGCAGGTATTCGTGCGGGTCGAAGCGCCGCTGGCGCTACCGGTGTTTTTGTCGGGTCTGCGCATCACCGCGGTACAAGCGGTCGGCCTGACCGTAGTGGCCGCATTGATCGGTGCAGGCGGCCTGGGTGGCATCGTGTTCCAGGGTTTGCTGAGCGGCGCACTCGATCTCGTGCTGCTGGGCGTGATCCCGGTGGTCGTGCTCGCAGTGGTCGTCGATAGCGGCTTCAAATTGATCGTGACCTATCTGCAAGCCAAACAGCACACGACTCAGCAAATGAGCGAGCAAACGAGCGAGCAAACGAGGCCGGCATGATCGAATTCCATCAAGTCAGCAAACAATTCGACCATCGCACCGTAGTCGACCAACTGACGTTGAACATTGCCGAAGGCGAATTCACCGTGCTGATCGGCACCTCGGGTTCGGGCAAATCGACCACGCTGAAGATGATCAATCGGCTGATCGAGCACGATACGGGACACATCCGTTTCGCCGGCGAAGAGATACGCTGCTTCAAGCCCGCGGAGATTCGTCGCAGGATGGGTTATGCGATCCAGTCCATCGGACTGTTTCCGCATTGGACCGTAGAGCAGAACATCGCGACCGTACCTAGCCTGTTGAAATGGCCACGTGCGCGCATCCGCGAGCGAGTCACCGAACTGCTGGGATTGCTCAACCTGGATCCGGAGCTATTTCGCGATCGTTATCCGCACCAGCTTTCCGGCGGCCAGCAGCAGAGAGTGGGCGTGGCACGCGCGCTGGCCGCGGACCCCGAGGTGCTGCTGATGGATGAGCCGTTCGGTGCGCTCGATCCGGTGACACGCGCCGCGCTCCAACTGGAAATCGCCCGGATACACGAGCTGTCCAAACGCACCATCGTGCTGGTTACCCACGATATCGACGAAGCGCTGAGCCTTGCGGATCGCATCGTGTTGCTCGATCAGGGGCGGGTCGTCCAGCAAGGTGCGCCCGCCGCCTTCCTGACCGATCCGGTCAATGACTTCGTACGGGACTTCGTTGGGCGCAGCGATATCGGCATCAAGTTGCTGTCGCTCGAAACGGTGTCGCGCTACGCCCGGCCTGGCGAGATGCCGCAAGGAGAACTGCGAGGAGAGCCGATTTCGGCGCACCTGAGTTTGCGGGCGGCGTTGTCCGCTTTCGTGTCGCGACGGGTGGACACCTTGGCGGTGATCGATGGGCAGGGCCAGCCGGCCGGCGTACTGCATTTCGCCGATTTGCTCAGACGGGAGCCGGCGTGATGAACCGCGGCGCCGTCGCGGGTTTCGACCCGAACCCACCGCGCGCGGTCTGGCGCAGATGGGGTACGGCGCCGCTGCTGTGGAGCGCGGCGTTGTTGTTGGCGCTGACGTTCGGCATGACCTCGCTGCGGCCGCTATTTGCGGCGTTGTACCCGGCGCTCGACCGGCCGGTGTACATGCAGGACAGCTTCTGGTCATTGGTCGAAGCGCATCTGCTGATCGTATCGGTGTCGAGCGCCGCGGCCGTGGTGATAGGCATGCTGGCCGGTATCGGGGTGACCCGGCGCGCGGGATACGAGTTCCGTTCGCTGGTCGAGACGGTCGTGGCCGTCGGCCAAACGTTCCCACCCGTTGCGGTGCTGGCGATCGCTGCGCCGCTGATCGGGTTTGGAGTCAAACCGGCGCTGCTTGCGTTGACGCTGTACGGGGTGCTGCCCGTGTTGCAGGGGACGATCGCCGGGATCGAGTCGGTGCCGTTTTCCGCCCGCGAAATCGCCGAGGGAGTGGGCATGCGTGCCTGGCAGATCCTGCTGCGTGTCGAGTTGCCGTTGGCCGCGCCGGTGATCGTGGGTGGCATACGCACCTCGGTCATCATCAATATCGGCACGGCGACGATCGCCTCGACGGTCGGCGCAAAGACGCTGGGCTCGCCGATCATCATCGGGCTGAGCGGGTTCAATACCGCTTACGTGATACAGGGTGCCGTGCTGGTCGCCTTGCTGGCGATCGTTGTCGACCTGGCCTTTGAGCAGTTTGCGCGGTATTTGGGCCGGTGGCGTATGGGTGCCTCTGCGTCCGATTCGTGAGCGTGTAGTTTGGATGCACACGAGTGTCGTTTGCACTCCTATTCGCGAGTAACATACGCAGAGACATACGCAGAGACATACGCAGAGACATACGCAGAGACATACGCAGACGCATTCTCCGGCAACTCGAGAAAATCCCGTGATCCGATTGATACTGTTGTTGCTGGGAGCCGATTTTGTCCGCCGTCGCTGGCCGGTGCTGATGCTGCTGGGCCTGGTGTGGAGTGTGTTGGGCGTAGCGCTCGCGTTCGACGCGTTCGCCGACGTGATCACATTTCCGCTGCGAGAACTGGGCTACGTGCTGCTGTTCGAAGGCATCCTCACGCTGGTGGCAGCCGCCAGCAAGCTCAGTCTGCAAACGCGCCTGCGATATGTCAAAGGGCTGATGTTCGTGGTGATCGCCGGCTTGATCATCGATCCGCATCCGGAAAGCGATGTCGTCCTGGCGATACTGTTCGGCACGAATTTTCTCGTCGGTGGATGCCTGCAGATTGCCGCGGCCCGCGTGATCCAGTTCAAAGGCTGGCGTACCGCGATGTGGGTCGGCGTGTTTCAGTTGCTGATCGCCGTGCTGTTTTATTCGCCCTATCCGCTTCAGTATGCCGGCACGGTGCCGTTCGCGATCGCGTTGTCGATGATGATCAGTGGCGTCAACGTGGTCTGGCTGGCCAACCGGTTGCACAAATTGCCGCAGGGTGCGGCGATCTTGTCGGTGTGGGGCGGCAATTCGCTATTCGACTTGATGCCCGAGCCCACGCTGGACGATCGCGCACGGCACGCGCTGATCGCTACAGATTGGTACAGCGAAATACCGCTGGTCGTGCATGTCTGGACGCCGGTTGGCTCCGCGAAAAGTCGAGCGCTGCGACGTCCCATCGTCGACCGGTACATCGCAGCGGTCGATTCGAAGGGCGTTATCTCGACCGGCCACGCGGCGCTTGAAGTTACGCCCGACCTCTATATCAGCTTGTACCCCGCGCAGGAAATCGACCGCTCGCCTGCGCAGTTCGCCCGGCTGCTGCGCGCGAGCGCCGAGAACGATATCCGTGGGCGCTTCCTGCACAGCTATCCGGAGGAAGCGCAGGCCTGGTGCGATTCCACGGTCAAGGTTGCCTATCGGCGCTACAACCACACCCGTTTGCGCGCGTTCTGGTTGCGCTACCAGCAAGACGCCACGTATAACCTGACCAATCGCAACTGCTCCAGCACGGTGTCGGCGGCGCTCGAAGCCGCGCTCGAAGGTGAACTGGGCACGCGCGCGTCGCCTTGGCGTGCGCTTGCGTTTGCGCTGGTGTGCCCGGAATTATGGGTAGCCGGGCAGATCTACCGGCGCGCCAAGACGATGACGTGGACGCCGGGCATGACGCTCGATTACGCGCGTGCCTTGCGCATTGTCGTGCATCCACCGCCGGTCGCGTGGCTGATGCTGTTGCGTTTGGCCTTGCGTTCGCGGCGGCGTTATCGCGATAGAGAGCGGCAAAACCGCCTGCGTGATCCAATCACCTGAGCCAATCACCTGAGCCAATCAGTTGATCACTCAGCCGATCCGATCCGGGTTTCGGTCCGCGGCGCTTGCTAATAGCGCCACCCTGCTACGCCCGCCGCTCCACATCCCAATCGCAGTGATCGTCACGCCCAGCAAGCCCATGCTGAGCGAAATCAACAAGACGACGAGGCCAATCTGCGCGTTTCCCGAGACCAGTCCCACGAGCAACCCCGCCAAGGGTTGCGTCAGGTTGTTCAACAGAATGATGACGCCGGTGGTCTTGCCGTAATCCTTGGCCGGGACAATCTCCTGTCGCGCGCTTCGAATGTAGACGCTGAACATCTTGTCGAAGCCCACGATCAACAGGAACCCGGCGACATAGCCGCAGGCAGAGGCGCTTGCGCCCGCGATCAGTCCACCCAGAAAAATGGCGACGAACGACAGCAATCCCAATGCCTTTCGCGAGATCGAGGTCCGCGCAATCACCAACAAAATCAGGATAGTGGCGACCGCCCCCGCCGTCTGCAATAGCGCGTAAAACCGGCCCGACTGATGATGCAGCCCGGTGACCATGGCGGCGGACGTCGCGAGCGTGACGCCGATCACCAGATTTTCCGCAGCGGCTAGCGCGACCAGCTTCTTCAGCCCCGGCAAATGAAGCACATGCATGAAAGCCGTCTTCATCGGTAGCGCCCAATGAGCGGGCGCCGTTTCCGGCGGGTTCAATTGAATGTTGCTGGTGCGTTGCCAGAGTATCGTCGCGTAGTCGGCCGCGAAAAACAGCAACGATGTCGCCACGACGACCATCTCCCAATTCCACCAGCCGAGCAGCAAGGCCGCCAGCAAGGGGCCGAGGACCACGCCCGCCTGGTCCGCCAGTTGCGAGTAGGACAGCACCTTTTCGAATCGTATGTGTTTGAACACCTGGGGCAACAAGACTTCCCGCGCCACCAGGCCTTGGCTGGTCAGCGCCCCGCAGCACGCAGAGAGCGCGATCAGCCAGCCTATGCCGCCAAACAGGTAAAAACCGACGACGCCGCCGATGCAGGCCAGAGCACGATATAGCTGGCTGATACGCAAGACCTTGATCGGCGAGACCCTGTCGCACAGCGCGCCGCATATCGGAAACACGAGATATCTGGGCAGCGCCTCGATAAAAAACGCGATGCCTGCCCAACTCGCCTTCTGCGTGGTCTGGAAGACGACCAGCGGTACCAGAAAAAGCAAGACCTGATCGGCCAGTCGCGAGAGAAAAAGAGAAAAGAAGAACGCCTGATAGTTAACGCGCACTGGCCTTCCCTCTGTCGTAACTGGTTGGATTTTCGGGACGTCCGATTCGACGCGGATCGATAGCGCTCATTCTCGCCTCATTTTCGAAGTCTACGATGGAATGCATCGACAAAGCACGTCGCTTCTTCGCCTCGCGCTTGGTCGTACGGGTTCAACGAACGCAACGGACACAACGAACGCAACGACCCCGACCATCGGACTTACAGGAATCAGGAGACATTCATCATGAGGATCGAAATTCAGGCTTCCGGACTCAATCTTACAACTGCGGAAACCATCGCCTTTCGCGAGCATGCTCGACACCGCATCCAGGTCGCGTTCGAGCGCATCCAGTACCGGGTTACCAGCGTCGGCGTTTACCTCAAAGACATCAACGGCCCGCGCGGAGGCGACGACAAACGCTGCGTGTTGAGAGTCGAGGTCAGCGGCGCGCCGACCGCCGTCGTGCGCGGACGCCATGGCGATCTCGTCGCGCTGGTGGACCGCCTCGCGCAAACCGCGGCGCGCTCCGTCTTGAACCGGGTCAAGCGCGGTCCGGACAAGGCGACACTGCGTGGCATGGGCGACGCGAGCACTAACGCGCCGGCCTCGACGGAATGAGAAAAATGTTCGCCGCGACATCGTTACACCGGCGTCTCAGTATTGCCGTTGCGGTTCTCGCGGCACTGGTGGGCCTGCTCGGAGCACTCGGCACGTTTCTCGTCGTCAGCAACCTGGCGACGGAATTCGATTCGAGCTTGCGCGATGTCGCGGCGCACGTGAGGTCGGGCGCCCTCGACGGCACTGTGCCGCGCACGGCAGCCCCGCGCAGGCCTGAGGATCTGGTGGTGCAGATCTGGAGCGGCGCGGATGGGGCGCGCCCAAGCAAACTGAGCGACCCGAACGTGATCTTGCCGAAAGCGGCGCCGGGGTTCTCCTCCGTGAGCTTCGAGGGCGAGCGGTGGGATGTATTCGCGCTACGGGCCGCCAACGAATATATCCAGATCGCCGAATTGCGCAGTGTGCGCACCCGCAATGCGATCCGGGTCGCGTTCTGGACCCTGTTGCCCGTACTCGCATTGCTGCCGCTGCTCGTGCTGACGATCGCGATTACGGTGCGCATGTCGCTGCGGCCGCTCGACCGCATCGGGCGACGTACCGCCCAAATCGATCTGAACAATTTACAAGCGCTCGATGCCAAAGCGGCTCCCGACGAACTGCGGCCCTTCCTCGACTCCATCAACCGGATGATCGAGCGGCTGTCCGTGTTGGTCAATGCGGAGCGGCAGTTCATTGCCAATGCCGCGCACGAGTTGCGTTCGCCCTTATCGGCGATGCAACTGCAAATGGACAACCTGCGCAATGCGCCGGCGGACGAGCGCGAGGAACGACTCGATGCGTTGCAGCTTGGCATCTGGCGCACCTCTTCGCTGGTCTCGCAGTTACTCGGCCTCGCGCGTGCGGAGATTGGCGGGACGATGAAATCGCTGGGCGATGTGTTCTTGCCCCGGCTCGTTTCGGACGTCATTGCGGACCTGCTGCCGCTCGCGGCCGATCGCGGCGTCGATATCGGCGTACTCGTGCTGGATAAGGTCTCAGTGCGCGCCGTCGAAGCCGATTTACGCGTCATGATCAAGAACCTTGTCGACAATGCGATCCGCTATGCCGGCACCGGCGCGCACGTCGACGTCAGCGTTTATCAGCGCCCGGGCAAGGTGCTTATCGAGGTGATGGATAACGGCCCCGGCATTACGAACGCCGATCTGGAGCATGTGTTCGAGCGTTTCTTTCGCGCCGGCGTGTCGGATGAGGAAGGTAGCGGTCTCGGTCTGTCGATTTCGCAGGCGCTCGCCGCGAACTACGGTGGCCGTGTCGCGCTGTCCAAACGTGCAGACGGCGTATCGGGGGTCGTCGCCAGCATCGAATTACCGTTGAAGTAGAATCGAAGCGGTAGCTATCATGAAATTCATGAGGGTGAGGGTCGTTGCCATGAGAATCCTGCTGATCGAAGACGACATCCAGATTGGGCAAAGCCTGATGCGTGCCCTGAAGGATGCCTCGTGCAGCGTTGACTGGGTTCGCACCGGCGATCTTGGACGCAGCGCCATCGAAGACGGTTCCTACACGACGATCCTGCTCGATCTCGGCCTGCCCGGGATCAGCGGCCTGGATTTGCTGCGCGGCCTGCGCAACGCCAATAACGCTACGCCGGTGCTGATCATCACAGCTCGCGACGATGTCGATACCCGTGTCGCGGGCCTCGACATCGGCGCCGACGACTATCTGGTCAAACCATTCGACAGCAAGGAACTGATGGCCCGAATCCGGGCGGTCGTACGCCGCAGATCGGGTTTTGCCTCGGCGACTATGGGCAACGACCACTTGACGCTGGACATCAATGCGCGCCAGCTCACCTTCGACGGCCGCACCGAGGTGCTTTCCGCTCGCGAATATGCGTTGCTGCTGGCCTTGCTGGAACGGCCGGGGGCCATTCTTTCGCGCCAGCAAATCGAAGAGCGGCTGTATGGATGGGGAGAGGAAGTCGAGAGCAACGCGGTGGACGTGGTGATCTACAGCGTACGCAAGAAATTCGGCAATGCGGTGATTCGCAATGTCCGTGGCCTCGGTTGGGCCGCTTCTACAACCTCGAAGGGCGGCGCGTCCTGAGCGAGCGGACCAAAGCCGCGATGCCTCTTTAGTGCGGGCCATCGCTGACGCTATACGGTCTGTGTGTTGTCGCCACGGGTTGCTGCCCCGAGTTGCCGCCCCGTTTCCGAGTCTTGAACATCGACACGGCGATGCCACCCAACAGCAGCGCAGCGGTCACGGACAAGCTGACCGAGGCCGGAATCTTGCCGACGATGCCAACCAGGAAGATCTTCGAGCCGATAAAGACGAGCACGAGCGCCAGCGCGTACTTCAGGTACGCGAATCGATGCACCACCGCCGCGAGCGCGAAGAATAGCGCGCGCAAACCGAGTACCGCGAAGATATTGCTGGTGTAGACGATGAACGGATCCCGCGTGATCGAAAAGATGGCCGGCACCGAGTCCACCGCAAAGATCAGGTCGGCGAACTCGATCAGCAGCAAGGCGAGCAAGAGCGGCGTGACCCAGGTTGCCATTTTCCCCGTCGCCGGATCCACACGGCGCACGACGAACGCGTTGCCTTGGAGCGTGGGCGTAATTCGCATCGCTCGCCTGAGCAGACGTAGCAGCGGGTTCTTGTCGAAATCGCGTGCCCGCTCGCGCATGAACAGCATCTTGACGCCGGTCGCGGCGAGGAAGATGCCGAACACGTAGAGGATCCAGTCCGCCTGCGACACCACGGCGGTGCCGAGACTGACCATCAGCGCGCGCAAGATCAGCACGCCGACGATGCCCCAGAAGAGCACGCGATGCTGGTACTGGCGCGGGATCGCAAGATACCCGAAAATCGCGGCGATGACGAATACGTTGTCGAGCGACAGGGACTTTTCGATGACGAAACCCGTGAAGAATTCGGTCGCGGGCGTGGCGCCCAGTTGCCACCAGAGGAAGGCGCCGAACAGCGACGCGACGCCGATGTAGAGCAACGAAAGCAAGAGGCTTTCGCGCACGCCGATGTCACGGTCCGTCCCGTGGAGTATTCCGAGGTCAAAGGCAAGCAACGCAGTTACGACGGCGCCGAACACGCACCATAGCCATACCGGTTGTCCGATAAAACCCGTTTCTAGTATGGCGACCATCGTATCCACATCATCCTCCCCGGACGACCGAGCTTCTTAACAGCAGGCTATCTGCAGGTCGCGGGGACCGCGACCTGACGTGAGTGAGCCGGAGCTATACCCGCAGGCAACTGCCACGCATGAGACAGTGCAAGCAGAAAGGCCGACTCACCGGGCGAAACGTGATTGTCGGCGTGCACCGCGGTCTGGCACAGGCTCATCACTTCGGAGCGCAGGCGAGCATCCGCCAGCTCACTGATTATGTGCCGCATGATTTCCGAATTGGGACGGCAAGTGTCACCCCAGTTCAGATGAGGGGTCACCATCAAGTCCTCGCAGAGTTCGTGAATGACCTTCTCAAAATCGTCCGCGCTCATGCCGAGCCGCTGGGATAATTGGAGCCGCTCGAGTGCGACGATCTCTTCGCATCCGAGATGGCCGTCCGCGAGCAACGAGATGGCGACGATCCGGGCTGCTGCATGGGGGCTGTTGCGTTTGTAGGTGCGCATAGTGTTTA
>Ga0302314_10015607_pt1 | contig 12895 bp, 11 predicted proteins | sample III_Palsa_N2_3_FD_200533 | JGI IMG/M metagenome (GOLD analysis project Ga0302314, IMG submission 200533) | Peat permafrost microbial communities from Stordalen Mire near Abisko, Sweden - III_Palsa_N2_3 | ecosystem: Environmental > Terrestrial > Soil > Palsa > Peat permafrost | place: Sweden...
AGGTCAACGTCGTGGTCATCGACTGCACCGACACCGGCGCGTCCCCACCCACCGGCACACTGCCGACCATGATCTGACGGCTCTTCCGCCGCACAGCGAGCGGCTTGAGCGGGGTGGACGGCATTCCCAGCGAGATCGCGGTCATGACGGGCACCGGTCCTTTCCGAAAGCTGAGTGCTGAATTGCTGACGTACTGATTTGCAGAGGGGTTGGCTTTGCAGAGGGGTTGGCTTTGCAGAGGGGTTGGCGCTAGGGCTGCCAGGCGGCGAGCACCGGGGCCGCCGCGCGCAGGACGCGCCAGGCCCGCAGGCCGTGGACGAGCGTGCCGGGGCGCAGCAGCTCCTGCTCGGGTGTGTCGACAATGACGCGGACCGCTGCGGCCGGGACATCCGGGGGCAGCGGTCTCAGGGCGGCGGCGGTCTCCATGTCGACACACAGGACGCCGTCCGCGTGCAGGGCGGATCTCTGGTCGCCGCGAACGATGCGGTCGGCCGTGTACAGGGGTCCCCTGTGGACGGTCAGACCTGAGCGCGTGAGGGCCGCGGCAAGTTCACCGCAGCCCGGCAGTTCGACTGGCTCGCCCAGCGTATCGCGCACCTCGGTGGCAACGACGATGTCTCCTGAACCTATTCCCGGTCCGACCGCCGCACCGAAGCCCGCGTACAGAAACGCGCGGGGGGCGTGCGCCCCGGGCGGCAGTATGCCGCTGACGGAGCGTCCGGCCCGCCGCGCGCCCATGCCGGTGCGCAGCAGCCGGACGTCGGCGGTCCGCCCGGCGCGCCGCAGCGCCCACTGCTCGGCGCCCAGCGCGCAGGCGAGCAGCAGTGGGCCCCGCGGTGCGCGGGTCATCCCTGGAGCCGCTTGACGTAGCGGCCCAGCGCGGTGACCGGGAAGACCAGCCGGTACAGGTTGTAGTTGATGGAGAAGTCCCACGGGAACCCGGTCCCGGTGAACTCCGGCTCGTCCCAGGTGCCCTCGGGCAACTGGGTGGCGGCCAGCCAGCGCACGCCCCGGTCCACCGCCCCGCCGCTCTCCCCCGCCGCCAGCAGCGCCATCAGCGCCCAGGCGGTCTGCGAGGCGGTGGAGGTCCCGCGGCCGGCCCAGCTGCGGTCGGTGTAGGAGCGCATGTCCTCGCCCCAGCCGCCGTCCGCGTTCTGGTGCCGCTCCAGCCAGCGCACCGCGCGCCGGACCGCCGGGTGCGAGCCGGGGATCCCGGCCTCGGCCAGCGCGGGCAGCACCGAGCCGACACCGTAGATGTAGTTGGTTCCCCAGCGGCCGAACCAGGAGCCGTCCTCCTCCTGCTCGCGCAGCAGCCAGTCGATGCCGCGCCGGATCCTCGGGTCGTTCGCCAGCCCCGCGTTGGCGGCCATCTCCACCACATGGGCGGTGACGTCGGCCGAGGGCGGGTCGATGACCTCGCCGAAGTCGCAGAACGGCAGCTTGTTCGGCAGGGTGCTGGTGTTGTCGACGTCGAAGGCGGCCCAGGCGCCGTTCTTGGACTGCATGCCCAGGGTCCACTCGATGCCGCGGTCGACCGCGCCCTCGACCCGGGCCGGATCCGGGTGGCTGATCCGGCGCAGCGCCAGCACCACCTCGGCGGTGTCGTCGATGTCCGGGTAGTTGTCGTTGTCGAACTCGAAGGCCCAGCCGCCGGCCGGCAGGTGCGGGCGCTGGACGGCCCAGTCCCCGCGCTTGGTGATCTCCTCGTCCAGCATCCAGTCCACGGCCCGGACCAGCGCCGGATGGTCCTTGGGCAGGCCGGCGTCGCTCAGCGCGATCGCGGCCAGACAGGTGTCCCAGACCGGGGACTGGCAGGCCTCGATCCAGCGGTGGCCCTCGTCGGTGTGCACGGTGAAGTTGTCGAAGGCCGCCAGGCCGGCCTTCATCACCGGGTGGTCGAGCTCGTAGCCGAGCAGGTGCAGCGCGATCAGCGAGTAGACGGCGGGGGGTTGGATTCCGCCCCAGCAGCCGTCCGCCTCCTGCCGGTCGATGATCCAGCGGGCGGCCTGTTGCAGGGCGTTGCGCCGCAGTGGCTTCACCGGCAGCCGGTGGTAGAGGTGCAGCAGCCGGTCGAGCCGCTCGAACACGCCGTCCCAGGTGTAGGGGGCGGCGAACGGACGACTGGGGTAGGGGTCGTCCGGGTTCGTGTGCAGCTCGGTGAGGTCGAACGGGGCCGGGCGGACCGGCCGGTGGGCCGAGACCACGGTCAGCGGGACGATGGTCTGCCGGGCCCAGCAGCCGAAGGAGTAGATGTTCAACGGGACCTGGCGGGGCAGGAAGATGATCTCCGGTGGGAGTTCCGGCAGCCGGTCCCAGGGCCACCAGCCGAACAGCGCCAGCCAGATCCGGGTGAACACCCGGGCCGCGGCGATGCCGCCGTGCTCGCGGACGTACGCCGCGGCCCGCCGCATGTGCGGGGCCTGCGGGTCGTCACCGGCGAGCTTCAGCGCGACATACGCCTCGACCGTGGCGGACAGTTCCGGCGGGCCGCCGTAGAAGGTGGCCCAGGTGCCGTCCGGCTGCTGCTGCGAGCGGATCCAGTCCCCGGTGGCCCGGGTCTGCTCCTCGGTGCGGATGCCGAGGAACTGACGCAGGAGCAGGTCCTCGGCGTCCATGGTGACGTTGGTCTCCAGGTTGCCCTTCCACCAACCGGTGCTGTCCTGCAATCCGAGCAGATGGTCGACGGCAAGCTCAAGTGTTCTGGCTGCCAGCTCGGCCGTACTCGTCGCTGAGGCGGGGTTGTCCCTCTCAGCCTCCTCTGTGGTGCTCTCCGCGGCGGGCTCAGGATCGTACTGTGGGTCGAGCCTGCCGTCCGCGGTTGCTGTCATTGCGTCACCTCTCCCTGACCACGACGAACTCGGCGAGCGCGGCGAACTGGTCCCTCACTCCGACCGGCATCGGCACCTCGTCCAGCGCGGCCAGCGCCGTCCGGTGTTGCCGTCGTGCCTCGTCGGCGGTCCAGCTCCGTCCACCCGCCTCTTCGATCAAAGCCGCGCGGACCGCGAGTTGTTCCTCGTCCTCGTGGCCGCGGCCCTCCGGATCGGCCAGCAGCTCGGCCAGCCGCCGGGAGGCGGCGTTGTCGGCGGCGAGCGCGGCGGCTACCGGGAGGGATTTCTTGCGCTGGCGCAGGTCACCGAAGTTGGGCTTGCCGGTGACCTCGGTCGCCCCCCAGATGCCGAGCAGGTCGTCCACCGCCTGGAAAGCCAGGCCGAGGTGGTACCCGTAGCGCTCCAGGGCGTCCGCTGACGCGTCGTCGATCCCGGCCAGCACCGCGCCGATCGAGGCCGAGGCGGCGAGCAGCGCGCCGGTCTTGTTGCCCTCCATCTCCAGGCACTCGGCGACGGTGACCCGGTCGCGGTGCTCGAAGGAGAGGTCCTGGGCCTGGCCGTCGATCAGCTTGCGGGTGGCCAGGGTGAGTCGCTGGACCGCCCGTCCGGCGTCGGTGGCGGTGGTCCGGCCGAGGTCGGCGGCCTCCAGCAGCACCTCGTTCGCCAGCGCGAACATGGCGTCGCCGACCAGGATCGCCTGGGCCGGGCCGAACACCGTCCAGACCGTGGCCCGGTGCCTGCGCTGCTCGTCGCCGTCCATCAGGTCGTCGTGCAGCAGCGAGAAGTTGTGCACCAGTTCGACCGCGACACCGCCGGGGATGCCGATCTCCGCGGGTACCCCGGCCGCCTGGGCGGACAGCAGCGCCAGCGCGGGCCGGACGGCCTTGCCGCCGTCGCCCTCGGTCGGCCGCCCCTCGGCGTCGGTCCAGCCGAAGTGGTACGCGGACACCCGGTCCATCGGTGGGGCCAGCCGGGACACCGCCTCCCGCAGGACCGGCGTGCACAGCTCTCTTCCTCGTTCGAGCAGGGACGAGACGTCCGCCTGGTCCACCTTCTGCGCCTCTTCCAAGCGCTGTGCCTCTTCGGGGCGCGAAACCACGCTGGTTCCCTCTCCGTCGGTGTGCTGAGCTGCTGCTGTCGCTGTCATGTCCCACCTGCCTGCTGTTGCGTCAACACGTCATGGGGTGCCCGCCAGCGCCGCTCTCGCGGCGGCGTTCCCGCTGCGTACGGCGCCCTCCATGGTCGCGGGCCAGCCGGTGGCGGTCCACGCCCCGGCCAGGAAGACGCCCGGGGCGCGAGTGGCCGCGCCGGGCCGCAGCCGCGCGGTGCCGGGGGCGGGGGCGAAGGTCGCGGTGCGCTCGCGGGTGACGAAGAAGTCGGTGACCCCGGCCCCGCGCGCGGCCGGGAGCAGCCGCTCCAGCTCCGGCAGGTAGCGCCGGCGCAGCTCGGCCACCGGCAGGTCGATCTCCTCCCGGGCCGCCGACTGCGACAGCGCCAGGTACTGGCCGGGGCCGGTCATCCCGGAGTGCGCGGTGCGGTCGAAGACCCACTGCACCGGGGAGCCGAGGGCGGCCAGGAAGGGGCGGTCGAGGACGGTCCGGTCGTAGCGCACATGGATGTTGAGGATCGGGGCGTAGCCGAGCTCCAGCAGTCGCTGCGGCTGGTCCAGGCTGTCCGGCGGCAGCAGCTCGTAGGCGGCGTCCTGCGGCACCGCGAGTACCAGAGTGCCGGCCGGCTCCAGCTGCTCCTGTCCGCCGTCCAGCCGTTCGCCCTCGACCAGCACCGCGTACCGGCCGGATTCCACCGGCTTGACCCCGGCCACCCGGGCGCGCAACAGCACACGCACGCCCGCGCGCTCCAGGGCGGCGCGCGCCGCGTCGTCGTGCAGCGCGCCCAGCGGCACCTTGGCGAAGCCGATGTCGGAGGCGCCCGGGTCGGACAGCAGTCCGGTCTTGAAGACCATCGCCGCCAGCGCCAGCGAGGCCTCCCCGGCGGTGGCGTTCAGCGTGGCCACCCCGACCAGGTCCCACAGCGCCTCGACCGCGCGGTCGGACTGGCCGTGCCGGTGCAGCCAGTCGCCGAAGGACTCCTGGTCCAGCGCCGGGTCGTCCAGGTCGAGGCCGCGCAGCGCCAGCGCCGCCCGGCCGGTGGCCAGCCGCTCGGCCAGGCTCAGGTGCGGGTATCCGGCCAGGCTGCGGCCCAGGTGCAACGGCACCGGGAGCGGGTCGCGGCGCAGCGCGCCGAGCCTGCCGGTCGCGACGTCCCGCACCGGGACGTCCAGCCGGGGCTGGATCTCCACCTGGTCGCTCACCCCGAGCCGTTGCAGCAGCCCGCGGTAGGCGGTGCAGCAGCGCAGGAAGACATGCTGGCCGTTGTCGACCCACAGGTCCCCGCGGCGGAACGAGAAGGCCAGGCCGCCGAGCCTGGGCCGGGCCTCCACCAGGGTGACCGCGGCCCCCGCGTCGGCGAGTCTCAGCGCGGCGGTGATCCCGGCCAGTCCCCCGCCGACCACCACCGCACGGCGCACTGCGGTACGCGTGCTCATCCTGCCCTCCCCGAACAGTCACTGCTCCCTGTGGTTCCCCAACTACCCTCCGCTACAAACGGGTGGGACGGGACAAGCCGTACGTTCAAGAAGCCCGACCCCCGGCCAGGCCGGACAGGGCTACGTAGGCCTTCTCCCAAGCCGGCAGCGACATCCGGCCACGCAGCACCGCCTCGGGGTCGGCGGCGATCCGTTCCAGCAGCCGGTGGTAGATCCCCGACATCGCGGCCACACAGGCCCGGCTGCGCCGGTCCAGCATCGGCAGCAGTTGCAGGCCCTCGTCGAAGTACGCCTGCGCGCGCTCGGCCTCGAACAGCACCAGGCCGCGGAAGTCGCCCCCGCCGCCACCGGGACGGGCGTCCGCGAAGCCCTGCTCGCAGCCGAACCGGGCCAGGTCCTCGGCCGGCAGGTAGGTACGGCCGTTCCCCGCGTCCTCGCGGACGTCACGGAGGATGTTGGTGAGCTGCAAGCCCAGGCCCAGGGTGTCCGCGTACTCCGCGCCCCGCTTGGGGTCGGTGCAGCCGAAGACGCCCAGCGAGAGCCGGCCGATGGTGCCCGCGACACAGCGGCAGTACACCCGCAGCTGTTCGAAGGTCTGGTACTCGACGCCCTTGACGTCCATCTCGACACCGTCGATCAGCTCGTCGAAGGCGTCCAGCGGAATCGGGAACAGCGCGGCCGAGTGCGCCAGCGCGACCTTCACCGGGTCCGTGTCCTCGGCCTCGACCGTGCCCTCGCGGATCTCGTCCAGCAGCGCCCTGGTCCGGCCCAGGTGCTCGGCCTTGCGCTCGACCGGCCACTCGCCGTCGCCGATGTCGTCGATCCGGCGGGCCAGCGCGTAGATCGCCGACATCGCCCGCCGCTTGGGCAGCGGCAGCAGCCGGATGCCGTACGAGAAGTTGCGCGCCTGGGCGCCGGTCACCGCCTCGCAGTATGTGTACGCCGCGATGACCTGCGGGGAAACCCGGGAAGCCCCCTCCATTCGCCGACTCACCTTCCTCTCACAAACGTCACGGCCGCCTCACGCAGCAGTCGGCTCTTCAGGGGCTTGGGGGCCCCGGCCAGCACATCGTTCTCGGCCTGCGCCACGGCGGCCAGCGCGGCGTAGCCGCCGGCGGTGAAGCCCGCCAGCAGCAGCCGCAGCCGCCCGCCGACGCTACCGACCAGCGGCGCGCCCTGGTCCAGCAGCGCGCGGGCCTGCTGGGCCTCGTACGCCACCAGCGCCCGCAGCCGCGGCCCGGCGTGGGGGGCGTCCAGATCGGCTTCGGCGACACCGAAGCGGGCCAGGTCCTCGGCCGGGAGGTAGATCCGGCCCCGGCCCCGGTCCTCGGCCACGTCCTGGAGGTGCTCGACCACCTGGAGCCCGCTGCAGATCGCGTCCGAGCGGCGGATCCGCTCCTCGGTGGCCAGCCCGGCCAGCTGGAGCACCAGTCGGCCGACCGGGTTGGCGGACAGCTCGCAGTAGCCAAGCAACTCGTCGAAGGTCTGGTAGCGGCTGGTGGTCTGGTCCACCCGGTTGGCCTGGATCAGCGCCCGGAAGGGCTCGGGGGTGAGCCCGTGCCGGTCGATCACCGGGCACAGCGCGGCCATCAGCGGGTGCCGCGGCGGCTCCGCGCCCGGACTGCCGAGGACGGTCTCGAACGCCCGGTCGAGGTCGGCCTCCAGGCCGTCCAGCAGCGCGAGCCGGAACCCAGTGTCGTCGGTGTCGGCGGCGGGGCCGGTTTCGGCGGGGCTCGCCACGGTGGAACCGGGGGCGGCCGGGGCTGCGTCCGGAAGGGTGGCAGCGGCGTACGACTCCGCTCGGACACCCAGCTGCTCGGCCGTGGCCCGCGGGTCGGCCAGGTCGCCGTCCCCCGCGTCGTCCACCAGGCGGGCGAACCCGTACACCGCCATCAGGCCGTCCCGCATCGAGCGGGGCATGAAGAAGGGGGCCACGGGAAAGTTCTCCGCGCCCGCCTTGTCGAGTACGACGCCCTGCTCCAGGCTCACCGGTGCCGACCCGTCAGGGCACGGACCTGTGTGGAGCAGGAGTCCGATCCTGCCCGCCGTCGAGCTGTCATGACCGCCACCCCCCCGTTCTACACCGATCTTGACGGCGTGCCCACAGCGGACACGCCCGGGCTGAGCCGAACACCGGCACCGCCCTAGCCCCTTCAGCCCCATGACCAGGGCGAACGCATGCACGAGCGCCCTGCATCACAGTGGGATCTCAGGGATCTTGCGCTTAGCTTAGGACTTCGGTGTGACAAAGACTCGCAGGGGGTCGCCACCGGTGATCTGTTCCAGCGTCACCGGTGGCGCACAGGCCCCGTTCAGAACCGCTTCAGCGAGGTCTTACCGGGACTTCATGTAGTCCTCGTACTCCTTGACGACGTCCTCGGTGGGACCGTCCGCGCGGATCAGCCCCGCCTCCAACCAGATCGTCCGGTCGCAGGTGTCGCGGATCGACTTGTTGTTGTGCGACACCAGGAACACCGTTCCGGCGTCCTTGCGCAGCTCGCGGATCCGGTCCTCGCTGCGCTTCTGGAACGCGGTGTCACCGGTGGCCAGGGCCTCGTCGATGAGCAGCACGTCGTGGGTCTTGGCGGCGGCGATGGAGAAGCGCAGTCGGGCGGCCATACCGGAGGAGTACGTCCGCATCGGCAGCGAGACGAAGTCGCCGCGCTCCTGGATACCGGAGAAGTCCACGATGCCCTGGTAGCGCTGCTTGACCTCGGCCTTGGACATGCCCATGGCCAGGCAGCCGAGGACCACGTTCCGCTCGCCGGTGAGGTCGTTCATCATCGCGGCGTTCACGCCCAGCAGCGAGGGCTGGCCGTCGGTGTAGATCGCGCCGGACTCGACCGGCAGCAGCCCGGCGACCGCCGAGAGCGTGGTCGACTTGCCGGAGCCGTTGGAGCCGATCAGGCCGATGGCCTCGCCCTTGTAGGCGGTGAAGCTGATGCCCTTGACCGCGTGCACCTCGGTCAGCGCCGGGGAGGTGCGGCGGCTGACGATCCGGGACATCGCGGAGGTGGCCGAGCCCTTGCCGACGCCCGCGCCGTAGATCTTGTAGACGATGTGGATGTCGTCCACGATCACCGTCGGGATCTGGCCGAACTTGGCCTGCTTGGCGGCACGCTCGGCGCGCTCCCGCTCCAGCAGCTGGCGGCGCTCGATCTGCTCGGGCGTGAGCGCGATCAGCACCTCGCCGTCCGGGCCGGTCAGCAGCTTACCGTCCGGGCCGGACTGGCCCGCATCCAGCGAAACGTCATCCACGGCCGTACTCCTCTTCCGACAACCAGAAGAACACATACCCGCCCAGACCGAACAGCAGCGCCCAGGCCAGCGTGATCAGCCAGACATGGTGCGGCAGGATGCTCTCCGGGACGGTGGTCATCAGTGCGTAGCGCATCTCGTCGTTGAAGATCAGCGCGGGGTTCATGTTCAGCAGTACCGCGGCCCAGTGCGGGGCCTTGGCGGTGAAGGTGGTGACCGCCCAGAACACGCCGGACAGGTACATCCAGGTGCGGATCACGAACGGCATCAGCTGCGCCATGTCCGTGGTCTTGGCCCCGATCCGCGCCATGATCAGCGCCAGGCCGGTGTTGAACACCGACTGCAACAGCAGGATCGGCACGATCAGCAGCCAGTGGAAGGTCAGCGGCTGGCCGCTGACCAGCATGATCACCCCGAGCACGCCCATCGAGAAGATCAGCTGCTGAAGCTGGATCACGGTGAAGGCGATCGGCAGGCAGGCCCGGGGGAAGTGCAGCGCCCGGATCAGCCCGAGGCTGTCGGTGATCGAGCGGGTGCCGGAGAGGATCGCCGACTGGGTGAACTGGAAGACGAACACACCGCAGCAGAGATAGGCGATGAAGTCGGGAATGCCGCGGCTCTGGCCCAGCAGCAGACCGAAGACCAGGTAGTACACGCCCGCGTTCAGCAGCGGGGTCATCACCTGCCAGACCTGCCCGAGCTTCGCGGTGGTGTACATCGCGATCAGCCGCGCGGTGGCGAAGGACACGATGAACTGGCGGCGTCCCCAGAGCTGCCGCGTGTACTTCACCAGCTGCGGCCGCTGCCCACTGATGGACAGACCGTGCTTGGCTGCCAGCTCAGCGGGGCTGAGCCCCGCGTTCGGGTCAGCGGCGGCCAATCCGACCGCCTGTTGTTCGAATACCGTGGACACGCTTCTCCCAAGCCTCCGCCCCCGACTGACACAACGGAACGCTACCGTCTCGTCGTGAGAAGACGTTAAAGCGTACGACGACGCAACGCAACCGTTCCGTCCTGACGCTACACTGAGGGCATGCTGACAGGGAAACCCATGAGGACGGAGCGCTCGACGGCGACGCAGCAGTCTTCCGAGAAGTCCTCCGAGACCAAGCGGGCCCCGGCCGGCGCTGCCGTGCTGCGTGACGATGTGACCGAGGCCATCCGGGTCGCGGTGTTCGAGGAACTCGCTGCCACCGGCTACGGCCGACTGTCGATCGAGGCGGTGGCCCGTCGCGCCGGGGTCGGCAAGACCGCGGTCTACCGCCGCTGGCGGTCGAAGCTGCCGATGGTGATCGAGGTGGTCTCCGAGGTCGCCTCGATGGGCCTGGTGCTCCCGGACACCGGCTCGCTCCAGGACGACCTGCGGATGTTCGTGCACGTGGTGGCCCGGGTGCTGCGGCATCCGCTGGCCGCGCAGATCGTCCCGGACCTGCTGGCCGAGGCCGCGCGCAACCCCGAGATCGCCGAGACCCTGGCCACCGCCCTGCGCGAGGCCCAGCGCGACAGCAGCGCGGCGCTGGTCCGCAAGGCGGTCGAGCGCGGGGAGCTGCCCGCCGACACCGATCCGGAACTGGCCTTGGACCTGATCGCCGGACCGCTGTACTGGCGGCTGCTGGTGGCCAGGGGCCCGATCTCGCGCGACTACCTGGACCGACTGGCGGTCGCCATCGGCGCCGCGCTCGCCGCCGGACGGCGCTGAGACCGCTCCGGCGGCGGCCGGCTGGCTGCTTGGCCGGTCAGCTGACTACCTGGCCGGTCAGCTGACTGCTCGGGCGGTCAGTGGTGGAAGGCGGTCGACAGCTGCGGCCGGTGCAGCGGGCCGGGCTGTGCGTCCAGCTCCGGCAGCAGCCGCTCCAGGTCGGACATGAACAGGTCGGCCAGGTCGCTGGAGAAGCCGTTGCGGCAGACCACCCGCAGCGCCGCCAGGTCGGTCCGGTTCTCCGGGAACGTGTACGCCGGGACCAGCCAGCCGCGCTCCCGCAGCCGCCGGGAGACGTCGAACACGTTGAAGGCGGTCACCTCGTCGGTGGTGGTGAACGCGAAGACCGGCAGCTCGTCCCCCTTGCTCAGCAGCCGGAACTGCCGCAGCTTGCCGATCCGCTCGGACAGCGAGACCGCGACGTCGCGGCTGGCCTGCTGGACCGCGCGGTAGCCGTCCATGCCGAGCCGCAGGAACGTGTAGTACTGCGCGACCACCTCGGCCCCGGGCCGGGAGAAGTTCAGCGCGAAGGTCGGCATGTCGCCGCCGAGGTAGTTGACCCGGAACACCAGCTCCTCCGGGAGCGCCTCCCGGTCCCGCCACAGCGCCCAGCCGACGCCCGGGTACACCAGCCCGTACTTGTGCCCCGAGGTGTTGATCGAGGCCACCCGCGGCTGGCGGAAGTCCCACTCCAGCTCCGGGTCGAGGAACGGCGCGATCATCGCCCCGGACGCGCCGTCCACATGCACCGGGATGTCCAGGCCGGTGCGGGCCCGGAGCTCGTCCAGGGCGGTGCAGACGTCCCAGACGGGCTCGTAGGAGCCGTCGAAGGTCGACCCGAGGATCGCCACCACGCCGATGGTGTCCTCGTCGCACAGCGCTGCCGCCTCGGCCGGGTCCAGGTGGAACCGGTCGCCGTCCATCGGCACGGTCCGCGCCTCGACCTCCCAGAAGTTGCAGAACTTGTCCCAACAGACCTGCACGTTGATGCCCATGACCAGGTTCGGCCGGGCCCCGGCGGCGTAGCGCTCGCGGTTGCGCTCCATCCAGCGGCGCTTGAGCGCCAGCCCGGCCAGCATGCACGCCTCGCTGGAGCCGGTGGTGGAGCAGCCCACGGTGTTGTCCGGGTCCGAGGCGTTCCACAGCGCGGCGAGCATGGCCACGCAGCGGCGCTCCAGCTCGGCGGTCTGCGGGTACTCGTCCTTGTCGATCATGTTCTTGTCGAGGCACTCCGACATCAGCTGCCCGGCCTGCGGCTCCATCCAGGTGGTGACGAAGGTGGCCAGGTTCAGCCGGGCGTTGCCGTCGAGCATCAGCTCGTCGTGGATCAGCTGGTAGGCGCTGTCCGGCGGCATCGGGCCGTCCGGCAGCCGGTGCTTGGGCGGCGCGGTCTCCAGGCCCGGTACGGGATTGGCCGCGCCCAGGAACGGGTTCACCGCCAGCGTGCTCTCTCCGTCTGCGTCCTGCTGGCCGGTGTGCAACGGCATGGCGGCTCTTCTCCTCGGTCGGTCTTGCCCCTGTCCTCCCAGTGCCCTGCCCAGTACGGCCTGGGACAACCCCAGAGGACAACCCCAGAGGACAACCGCCGAGGACAACCGCCGAGCCGGGCGGGGCACACCGGTCGGCGGCCGGGCCGAACCACTCCGAAGCTATGCGCGGGCTCCGGCCGCCGCTCGCGGTGTTACGCCGTTCCGGGGCTTCTCTTCTCCGGTCGGGGTGCGCACACTGGGCCGATGCTGACTCTGCGGGAGATGTCGGACCGGATGGAGATCCAGGACCTGCTGGTCCGCTACGCGCACGCGGTGGACACCCGCGACTGGCCGCTGTTCCGGGAGCTGTTCACCGCCGACGCGGTGGTGGACTACACCGCCTTCGGCGGGCCGGCCGGGTCGGTGGAGCAGGTGGTCGCCTTCCTCGACTCGGTGCTGCCGCTGTTCACCGCGACCCAGCACCTGGTGGCGAACTGCTCGATCGAGTTGGACGGCGACCGGGCGACGGCACGCACCATGTGCCACAACCCAATGGCGCTGCCGACCCCGGCCGGCACCCAGCCCCGGCTGCTGATGTGCGGGCTGTGGTACCGGGACACGCTGCGGCGCACCCCGGCGGGGTGGCGGCTGGCGGAGCGGGCCGAGGACAAGGCCTACCAGATCGCACTGGGCTGAACCCGGGTACGACGAAGTCGGCCGTGGCACGTGGCCAGGGCCGACTCCGGGAGCGACCTACTTGCGGCCACCGAAGAGCGAGCGGGTGAGGCGCTTGAGCGGCGCGAGCAGGACCATACGCGCCCCGCGATTGGGACGCGCCTCCGGGGAGGCGAGGCCACGAGGCGTCAGCTCCCTTATGAGACCGACCGCGTCTGCCACATCCACCTGCGGGAGCGCAGGTGCGCCGAGCACGGCGAGGTGACGGTCGAGCCGCTGGCTCACCGCACCCGTGCCGCACTGGACCGCGGGTACCCGCGGTCTGCTGCGCACATGCTGCATCTGATTCATATCCCACCCCTTGGAAGGCACCAGGGCCGTGGAGCGAAGACTATCGGCCCGGGGAGGTCGGTGTGCAACT
>Ga0302314_10015608_pt1 | contig 12895 bp, 4 predicted proteins | sample III_Palsa_N2_3_FD_200533 | JGI IMG/M metagenome (GOLD analysis project Ga0302314, IMG submission 200533) | Peat permafrost microbial communities from Stordalen Mire near Abisko, Sweden - III_Palsa_N2_3 | ecosystem: Environmental > Terrestrial > Soil > Palsa > Peat permafrost | place: Sweden...
TCACTGTTCCGGGTCAGCGTGGCGTTGATCGGGAGCCAGGCGCCGTCGCGTTTGACCCGGACCGGCTGCTGGCTCGACGTCATGGTGAAGGTGCCGTTCGGATCGGCGGTCACCTGCAGCGTGTCGGAGGTCAGAGCATTGACGACGACCGGCTTGCCGGTCGCCTTGGCCTGGGCGCTCGCGTTCAGCTGCGCGGGCATGTTCGCGGCGGATTCCACGGCTGACGTCGGGCTGGTGCTGGTGGCCGCCGCTGCGGACTTCGCTGCGGGCTTCGCCGGCGTGGCCGCGTGGGCCGAACTGGCCGCGAACGCGGGCGGGGCGGCGAGCGCGGACCCGGCCAGGGCCAGGCCGGCGAGAGTGGCGGTGACCGCGCCGGCTCTCGCTCGCACGGGCCTGCGGCCCGTTCGTAGATGCAGGCTGATATTCACGGTATGGAGTTCCTCCCCGCGTGGCGTGATCGGCGGCGCCCAACCATGGCACTATCCGATCATCAAGTGGATGTGACCGCAGTGCGGCCGCCTCAGAGTAAGCGCGTGGCCGCGGCGCGGTCCACCTGCGGGCGCCGTGCGCGGGGGCGGCGGGCGGATCGCGGGGGATCGGTGATCGCCGCTTGTAGGCCGTCGGCCGTCCGGCATCCGTGCAGGCCGCAGGGCCCGTATCGGCTGGCGCTGTCCCGCCGGCGGGATAATCCGCCGCTCCCTTGTCGGTATCCGGGGCCTGCCGTCACCGGTTAGGGTGCGGCACGGTGCAGGCCCGCCATGTCGCCCGTGATAACAAGGGTCTGATAATTCGGGCTCCGGTAGAGGACTGAGAATGGGGATGGACGATGATCGGTAATCCACGGCCTCGCGCATGGTCGCGATGGCGCAGGTCGCGCTCGGCGCGCACTGCCATGACGGCCTTGCTGACGCTGGCGCTGACCGCGCAGCTGACCGCGGCGGCGCTCCCGGCTCCGGTCCCGGTGAACCTGCCCTCGCAGCAGCCGGCCGTCCCCGGCACGCCGGTCATACCGCACACGGTCGCGGCGACGGGCGGGAACAAGGCCCCGGCTTCGCCGGCCCGTCCCGCGCCGGCGAAGGTGACCTGGCCTGCGGCAGTCTCGGCTGCCACCAACCTGGCCACCTCGACCAGCGCCGACGCCCTGGCCCCGGCCGCAGGGCAGATCTCAGGGCAGACCGCCGCCGCGCATCCGGTGGCCGGGACGCCCATCTCGGTGAGCGCGGTCGGCGCGCTGAGCGCCGCGGTCACGCCGAAGACGGCCGGAAGCGCATCGCCGGACACTGATTCGAGTGCCACGCCCGCGCAGACCTCTGTGTCCACGGTCGTGCTCTCGCACTCGGCCGCGAGCACGCTCGGCGTGGACGGCGTGGTGTTCTCCCTGGCCCCCGGCGCGGCGGTCACCTCGCAACTCGGGGTGTCGCTGGACTACTCGGCCTTCGCCGAGGCGGCCGGCGGCGACTACGGCGACCGGCTGCGCCTGGTGGAACTGCCCGCCTGCGCCCTGACCAAGCCGAACGTGGCTGCTTGCCGGGTGCAGACCCCCATCTCCTCGGCCCGTAACGACGCCGACACCGAGACGCTCTCGGCCACGGTGACCCCGCAGGCCGCCGCGCCCGCGGCAGGAACCGTGAAGTCCGCCAAGGCGGCCGCCGCCTCGCCGAGCGGCCGGATGGTCGTCCTGGCCGCAGCCACCGGCCCGTCCGGGCCGACCGGAAACTTCAACGCCTCCTCGCTCAGCCCGGAGGGCTCCTGGAGCGCGGGCGGCAGCGACGGCTCGTTCAGCTGGTCCTACCCGATCACGGTGCCTCCGGCGGCGGCCGGGTCGGTCGCCCCCTCCGTCGCGCTGTCCTACGATTCCTCAAGCGTGGACGGCGAGACCGGCACCAGCAACAACCAGTCCTCGTGGATCGGCCAGGGCTGGGACTACGACCCCGGGTACATAGAGCGGACATATCAGACCTGTTCCGATGAGACGAGCCTGCCGACGGCCGACCAGACCGAGGACGAGTGCTGGGACGGGCAGATCCTGACCCTCTTCCTCAACGGCCAGTCCGAGCAGATCGTCCAGGACGACACCACCGGCGACTTCCACCTGCAGACCGACGACGGCTCCCGGCTCGACCACCTGACCAGCACCACCGACGGGAACGGTGCGCTCAACGGCGAGTACTGGCGGTTGACCACCACCGACGGGACCCAGTACTACTTCGGCCTGAACAAGCTCCCCGGCGCCACCAGCCAGCAGGCGACGGACTCGGTGTTCACCGAGCCGGTCTACGGCCCGAACTCGACCGACCCGTGTTACTCCAGCGCCGGATTCACCTCCTCGGTGTGCACCCAGGCATGGCGCTGGAACCTGGACTACGTCGTGGACGTGCACGGCAACGCCGCCGCGTACTACTACAACCAGGAGACGAACTACTACACCCCGGACAACGGCCAGAACAGCGCCAAGCCGGTCTCCTACGTCCGCGGCGGCGAGCTGACCCGGATCGACTACGGCCTGCGCCAGGAGAACGGCAGCATCTACGGCTCGACCGCGCCGGAGCAGGTTTCCTTCGCCACCGCGCAACGCTGCTTCGCCTCGGGTTCGATAACCTGCGCCACCTCGCAGTTCACCGCGGCGAACGCGAACTACTGGCCGGACACCCCGCAGGACCTCCAGTGCCTGTCCGGCGCGACGTGTTCGAACTACTCGCCGTCGATGTGGTCGACGTTGCGGCTGACCACGATCACCACCCAGATCTGGAACAGCAGCACGTCGGCGTATCAGCCGGTGGACTCCTACGCGCTCAGCCAGGACTTCCCGAGCACCGGTGACGCGGAACTGACGCTCGCCGGGATCACCCACACCGGGTACGACTCCACCGGGGCCAACCCGGCGTCCGAGCCGGAGGTGACCTTCGAGGGACAGCTGTACGACAACCGGATCAGCGGCTACGGCAGCCTTCCCCCGCTGGCGCACTGGCGGATGTACAACATCGTCACCGAGACCGGCGAGACTATATCAGTAACCTACAACACGCCTCAGTGCACCGCCTCGAACCTGCCGCCGGCCACCGACACCGTCGCCCAGCAGCAGGCGTTCGCCTCGACGAACACGATGAACTGCTATCCCGTCTTCTGGTCTCCGCCGGGCTACTCCGCGCCGATCTTCGACTACTTCGACAAGTACACGGTCGCGTCGGTGCAGGTCTCGGATCCGAAGGCGCTGACGCCGAAGGAGATCACGAACTACTACTACCTCGGCGGCGCGGCCTGGCACTACGACGACAACCCCGTGGTAAAGCCCAGCCAGCGCACCTACGGCCAGTACCGCGGCTACGGCACGGTGGAGACGACCACAGGTGACGCCACGCACACTTCCAACGGCGTCGCCGACGACCTGACTCTGACCAAGGACACGTACTTCCGCGGCATGGACCAGAACACCCTGCCGAACAACGGCGTCCAGTCCGCCAGTGTCACCGACTCGCTCAACGAGTCGATGACCGACTCCGACACCTACGCCGGGCAGACCTACGAGTCACAGGTCTTCAACGGCGCGACCATCGGATCCGACGGCCTGCCGGTGCCGGGCCCGGAGGTGTCCGCGATCATCACCGATCCGGTGATCGTCGCCACCACCGCGACGCACGCGGTCAGCGGACTTCCCGCGCTCGTGGCCCAGGTCGCCGGTACGGCGTCGACCAGGACGTACACCGACCTGGCCGCCGGAGGGACGGAACTGTCCGAGACGTCGAACTCCTACGACTCGGCCGGCCGGGTGGTGGCGGCGCAGGATGCGGGCACGAACGTCACCACGACCTGCACCACGACCAGCTATGCCGACAACACCACCACCTGGGTGCGGGACAGGACGGCGGAGACGATCGTGTCCGCGCAGTCGTGCCCGAGCACAGTCGGGTCGGCGCTCACGGCAGCGGACGTCCTGCGCGACACCCGTGATTACTACGACGGTTCGACCACCCTCGGTTCCCTGCCGAGCAACGGCGACCTGACCCGCACGGACGTGGCGTCGCTCAACAGCGGCGGCACGCTCACCTGGATCACCGACGACACCCAGGCCACCTATGACACTTCCGGCAGGGTCCTGACGTCGACCGACGCGCTCGGCCACGTGACCACGACGGCCTACACGCCGAAGGACGGCGGCCCGCTGACCGAGCAGGTGGTGAGCAACCCGATCTGTGCCGCGACGCCGACCGCGGTGGGCTGCGCGACCGCGGTCACCGTCTACGACCCGGGCCGCGGGGTGGTGACCGCGAGCAGCAACGCTGCGCGCCAGAAGACCACGGCCCAGTACGATAGCCTCGGGCGCCTGACCTCGGTCTGGACTCCCGGGTTCGTCCAGGGCCTGGCCCCGGCGACCACCACGTACTCGTATGTCGAGCAGAACGACGGCCCCGAGTCCGTGACCACCAACACGCTGGTCGACGACGGCGCGAGCAGCAACAACCTCAACTACACCACCTCGGTGAGCCTGTCGGACTCGATGGGCCAGACCTTGCAGACCCAGACGGTCGGCGAGAACGGCGGCATTCTGGCCACCGACACGTTCTACGACTCGCACGGATGGGTGGTCGACACCGACAATCAGTACGCGACGAACGGCACGCCGTCGACCAGCCTGATCTCGGTGGCCACCGTCGCGGTGAACTCGCGCACTCAGACCACTTATGACGGCGACGGTCGGGCCACGCTGGTCACCCAGTACGACGGGACCACCCCGACCTCGGCGGTGCGGACCGTGTTCGGCGGCGACCGGACCTCGACGATCGGTCTGATGGGCGACGGCGCCACCTTCGATCCCGGGGTGACGGCGTCGACCACGATCACCAATGTGCGCGGCCAGACCGTGGAACTCGACCAGTACACCGGGCAGCCGACCGTGAGCGGCTCGGTCGTCACCGGCCCGGCCACCGGGACCATCTCCGGCACCGCGGGTACCTTGAAGACCACTTACACAGTCGATCCGATGGGCCAGCAGACCGGAATCACGGACAGCGCCGGGGACAAGTGGACGGATACCTATGACCTGCTCGGCCGCGTGGTCGCCAAGAGCGATCCCGATTCGGGCTCCTCGACCACGGCCTACGACAACGACGGCAACGTCCTGTCGACGAAGGACGCCGACGGCAACGTGGTCTCCTACCAGTACGACCTGTTGAACCGGCAGGTCGCGGAGTACGACTCGCTGACTCAGAATTCGAGCACCCAGACCGCCGGATGGCTCTGGGACACCGAGCAGAAGGGAGAACTGACGACCTCCTCGACGATGAACGTCGCGCTGGCGAACGGCACCACCGGCACCATCACCGACCAGATCGACAGTTACGACGACGACGGCCGCGCGGGCGGCTCGATCATCACCATCCCCAGCGGTGAGACCGGCCTGAGCGGGACCTACACCACGGCTATGACATACACGAGCACCGGCTTGCTCACCTCAGTGCAGCCGGCCGCCATGCCCGGGTCGCCGACGGAGACGGTCGAGGAGACGTATGACGCGCTCGGCCACCCGCTGTCGGAGACCGGTTACAACGCGATCGTCTCCGCAGTGACGTACACGCCGTACGGGGAGGTGGCCCAGCAGACGCTGGGCGCCTCCAACGCTCCGGTCTGGCAGACGTACACCTACGATCCGCAGAACCGGAACATCACCGATGTGAACGTCTCCGCCCAGACCGCCGAGCCTCAGCTGGACGACACCAAGTACACCTACGACGCGGCCGACCAGATCACGTCGGTCACCGACACCCAGGGCTACGGCAGCACGGCGCCGGTGGAGCAGCAGTGCTACTCCTACGACGCTTTGGACCGCCTGACCGCGGCCTACACGGCAGCCGCCCCGACGACGGACGGCAGCTGCCCGGACAATCCGGCCACGGCTGGAAACAGCGCGGTCGGCGGACCCGAGCCCTTCTGGACCAGCTGGACGTTCGACCAGCTCGGCCAGCGGACCAGCCAGGACCAGCACGCGCTGGCCGGGCAGAGCGCGGACACCGACACGACGTACACCTACGGCCAGACCTCGCACGCCCACGCCTTGAACAGCGTGAGCACGACCGGTCCGGCCGGAACGACGGATCTGACCGGTTACACCTACGACAACGACGGCAACGCGAAGTCGTACCCCTCGTCGGGCAGCTCCGGAACCCAGACCCTGGGTTGGGAGGAGAACGGCCAGCTGGTCTCGGACACCACCGCGGCCGGTGACCACGTGACCCAGGTCAACGAGTCCGACGGCAACCAGCTGATCACGCGAGACAGTTCGTCGCACACGGACACGCTCTACCTGCCCGGCGAGCAACTGGCGTACAACACCAGCACCGGCGCGAGCACCGGCACCCGGTACTACACCTTCGGGGACAACACCGTCGCCGAGCGCGTCGGTGGCGGCAACCCGCAGTACCTGGTCAGCGACCAGCACGGGACCAACCAGATCAGCATCGACAGCGTGACGATGAATGTCACGCGGCGCGAGATGGACCCGTACGGCAACCAGATCAGCGCCACGACCGGCGGGACCTGGCCGGACAACCGGGGCTTCCTGGGCAAGACCGAGGACGCCGGCACCGGGCTGGTCGATGACGGGGCCCGGCAGTTCGACCCGGCGACGGGCCGTTTCCTGACGCTCGACTCCGTCCTGGAGAGCAACGATCCGCAGGAGCTCAACGGGTACTCCTACTCCGCGGCGGATCCGATCAACGGCTCGGATCCGACCGGCGACATGTTCTGCATGGCCGGTGGCGAGTGCGGAAGCATGCAGGCGATACAGACCGAGCAGGCCAATGCGCAGCACCGGCAGGAACAGGCCGCCGAGAATCACGCCATCAGCTCCTGCGGCGAGTACGTCCGCTGCATGATGAGCCAGGTCAAGGCCTTCCAGAACCCGGAGTCCGCCGCTGAGCAGACCGATGAGTACGAGGCGCAGCAGCAGGCGATGTTCGAGGAGGAGATACGGCAGGAGAACGCGGCTGCGGCGGCCGCGGCTGCGGCGGCGCACAGTTGCCACGGTTGGGGCTGCGCGTGGCACGACGTCACAGCCGTCACTCACGCGGTCGGAACGGGAGTGAGCGACGCGACTAGCGCGGTCGGCACGGGATTGAGCTACGCGGCCGCGGGGATAACCCTGGCCGCGCCGATACTCGACATCGCCGCCGTCGCGTTCCCGGTACTGGCTCCCGTTGCGCTGGCCGCGGATGTCCTGTCCACCGCGTTCTCGGCCTCAAGCGTCATCAACGACATCGCGACGGGCGCCCCCATCTCACAGACCCTGACCGACTCGGCGTCGCTGGCGATGAGCGCGGTGGGCTTCGGCGCGGCGGCCAGGGCCTCCAAGGCCCTGCGCGGCGTCGACGAGGCCGACGCGGCCATGAGGGGCGCCACGAGATCCACGAGCCTGGCCAGAACGTCGGTCTCCGCATACGCGGGGGACGCGGACAAACTCAGTTCGGCGGCGGCCACCTACAGCGCCAACATGACCACGGCGGCGACCGTGACCTCGCTCGGGGACACGGTGAGCTTCGCGGACCAGGAGGTGGACGACGACTCAGGATGGTGACTTAGGACCATGACGACTCACTCCAGAGTCGCCAGATGAGCCGCGGCCCGGTCGGCCCCGGCGGAGCCAACGCGCTGATACAGCGCCAAGGCCTCGCCGAGGCCGGTCCGGGCCGTCTCGCGTTCGCCGAGCGCCTCATGGCAGTGCGCCGCGCCTTCGAGCGCACGGGCCTCGTTGACCGGGCTGCGCGCCTCCCGGGCCAGGCGCAGCGCCTCCCGGTAGTGCCCGAGCGCCTCGGCGGGACCAATCGTGTCGAGCGTGAGCGCGCCGATGCTGCTGAGCACGTCGCCCTCGCTGGGCCGGTCGCCGCTGTCCCGGAAGATGTCGCGGGCCCGCTCCAGCGTCTCGGCAGCAGCCTGGTACCTGCCTTCGGCATGGTGCACCCGGCCCATTCCGTGCAGCGCCTCGGCCTCGGCGAGCAGGTATCCGGAATCCCGGAAGATCTTCAGCGCCTGCTCGAAGTAATCGGAGGCGCTCGGCAGTTCCCCAGCCGCCAGCCGGACCTGTCCGAGCCCCCACAGGGCGATCCCCTCGCCCTGGCGGAAGCCGATATCCCGGTGGATCACCAGCGCGCTCTCGAACGCCCGGGTCGCGCCGTCGTAGTCGCCCGTGGTCATGAGGTTCTGGCCGAGCAGCCCCAGAGCGTTCGCCTCGCCGTGCCGGCTGCCCTGGATCCGGTAGAGCTCCAGGGCCTGCCGGGCGTGATCCGTGGCGGCCGCGAAACTGCCCTCGATGACCAGGGCGTAAGCCAAGTCGATGAGAGTGTTGGCCACGCCCAGATCGTCGCCCAGCCGCCGGTGCAGCGGCAGAGCTTCCAGGAGGACATCGAATGCGGCCTGTTCCCGCCCGGACACCTGCCACACCCGGGCGAGCTCCGTGAGCGCGTTGACTTCTCCCTGCTCGTCGCCGGTGCGACGGTAGCCGGCCAGCGCCTGTTCGAGGAGCCCGGCCGCGGTCGACGAGTCTCCGTTCACATGCTTGATGCGGCCGATGTCGTAGAGAGCGTTGGCCTGCCCGAGGCTGTCGCCGATTCTCAGGTAGCCGGACAGCGCGCGCTCGAAGAGATCGACGGCGGAGGACAGCTGTCCGCTCACGTTCAGGATCCGGCCAATGTCCATCAGGGCATTGGCCTCTTTTACCGGCTGACCCAGCTTCCTGGCCAGGTCCGCCGCGTCCCGGTGGATCGCCTCGGCCTCGGTCCACGGGCCGTCGTGGTGCAGGAACGCGGCCATGGACGAGGCGAGGGCGATCAGCCGGCCCGGGTCGACGGCCGCAGTCCGCGCGGCGGTGAGGTTGGCCCGCTCGGTGCGCAGCCAGGCCAGGGCGCCGGGCCGGTCCGGCAGGTCCGGGACGGGATCCCGGGCCGGGCCGCCGGGCTGCGGTCCGGGGCGGGTGCGCCCGATCAGCCGGCGGTCGGCCAGATAAGCAGTGTGCTGATAATAGTCGAGCAGCCGTTCCACGGCCGCGCCGCGCGCGGCGACGGTGTCGTCTTCGGCCCGGGTCCTGGCGTAATCGCGCAGGAGGTCGTGCAGGCGGTATCTGGCGGGGGTCGGCTGAAGGAGGAGATTGTGGTCGAGCAGCGACTCCAGCAGGCGCTCGGCGGACCGCAGATCCGTACCCAGCAGATGCGCGGCGGCATAGGCGTCCGTGTCCGGGCCGGGGATCAGGCCCAAGGACCTGAACATCCGCTGCTCGTCCTCGTACAGGCCGGCGTAGGAGGCGTCGAACAGGGCTGTGATGCTGCGGTCCTCGTCCCGGAGGTGCCCCAGCCGGCCGCTGTCGTCGCGCAGCCGGGTGACGAGGTCCTGGAGACTCAAAGTCCGGTGATGCCGCAGCCGGGCGCCGAGGATCCGGACGGCCAGGGGTACATGGCCGCACAGCGCGGCCAGTTCGGCCGCCGCCGGGTCGTCCGGCCGGACCCGTCCGGGGCCGGCGGTCTTCACCAGCAGCGCGACGGCGTCGGACTCCGGCAGGACGCCGATGCTGACCAGGTGCGCGTCGTCCAGGCCGGACAGCACGCTGCGGCTGGTGATCAGGACGAAGCAGCCCTTCTCGGCGGGCAGCAGCGGGCGCACTTGCGCGGCGCCGGCCGCGTTGTCGAGCACGATCAGGGTCCTGGTACCGGACAGCCGGGACCGGTAGATCGCCGCCCGCGCGTCCAGGCTCTCCGGAATCTGCTGCGGCGGCACGTCCAGGGAGCGCAGCAGCTGGTGCAGCGCCTCCTGCGGCCGCAGCGGCTCCAGACCGCCGGTGTGCCCGCGCAGGTCGACGAACAACTGCCCGTCTGGAAAGGCCTCGCTGACGTGGTGTGCGGCGTGGACGGCCAAGGCGCTTTTGCCGACCCCGGCCATGCCGTCGAGCGCCGAGACCACCACCATTCCAGCGGCGTTGCCCACGGGCGCCTGCCCGGCCAGAGCGAGCAGTTCGCCGAGTTCCCGGTCCCGCCCGGTGAAGACCCTGGTGTCCGCCGGGAGCTGGCGGGGCGCCCCGGTGCGCGCGGCTTGGCTGGCCCGGCCGCCATGGCCGCTATGGCCGGTTTGGCCGGCCGCGGGTGCCGGTTCGGCGCCCGGGGCCGGAACGTCGAGTGCGGGGTCCGAGTCCAGGATCCGGGCGTGCAGCTCTCGAAGCGCGGCGGACGGTTCCACGCCGAGTTCCTCGACCAGCGCCTGCCGCTGGGCGAGGTAGGTCTCCAGCGCCTCGGCCTGGCGGCCGGACCGGTACAGGGCCAGCATGAGCTGCTCCCGGAACGCCTCCCGGAGCGGATAGGCGTCGGTCAGCGCGCGCAGCTCACCGATCAGGTCGTTGTGCCGGGCCAGATTCAGGTCCGCCTCGATTCGGCCGTGGACCGCTTGCAGGCGCGCCTCGTCGAGTTGGCGGACCTGAGGGTGGTCGCTCAGATTCGGCACGTCCTCCAGGGGCTGGCCGCGCCACAGGGCCAGGGCCGCCGCGTACTCGTCGGCGGCCGGCGCCCACTGCCTGTCCGCCAGGGCGCGCCGCCCGGCGGCGCAGTGCTCGGCGAACACATGCAGGTCGAGCTCGCCCGGCTCGACATGGATCAGGTAGCCGGGGGCGATCGCCCTGATCCGTTCGCCGCCGTCGCCGAAGAGCAGGCGCAGGCGCATGATCTGGTTGTAGAGCGAAGCCGTCGCGGAAGAGGGCTGGGTCCCGGCCCAGAGGTATTCGGACAGACGGTCGGTCGAGACGACCGTGTCGGCCTGCAGTAACAGGGCGGCGAGCAGGGTGCGCCGAAGGGCCCCGCGGATTTCCAGCGGCCCGTTTTCACCGTGCGCCTGCACGGGACCCAGCAGAGCGAATCGCATGTCTGCCCGGCCTCCTTCCGTTCTCCCCATAGGTCACGACATCCTGATGGTAGTCCGATGACAGGCGCGGGCGAAAAGATGACAGCACCAGGCCGAAGCGATGAAGCCGCGCAACCTGGACCAAACGGGCGCGGTCCTGCCATGCGGGGCCGATTGGTGGCGGAGGACACATGGAGCACAACCTCAACGGCGGGCTGTCGCTGATGCGGGGGATCGGGACGGAACCGGGGGCGGCGTCGGCGGCGAGGCCACCGCGCAATCCGACGGCGGCAGCGGCCGTGGCCCCGGTGCGCCGGGTCATGGTGACCGGAGTCGGGCTGCGGTTCCCCGAACGGGTCGACTTCGGCACCTGGGAGCAGGTCGGGCAGAAACTGGCCCGGATCGCCAACTGCTCGGCCTGGTGCCTCGGCGATTGGCTGGTCTACGGGAGTTACAAGTACTCCGAGCGTTACCGCCAGGTGCTCGCGGCCGTCGAACTGGACTACCAGACCCTGCGCAACTACGCGTGGGTCGCCCGGAGATTCGAGCTGGCCCGGCGGCGGGACCGGCTGAGTTTCCAGCACCACGCCGAGGTGGCCTCGGCGCCGGTGGAGGATCAGGAGCGGTGGCTGGAGCAGGCCGAGGCGGACGGCTGGTCGCGCAATGAACTGCGTCGGCACGTGCGATCGAGCCGGACCGAGTTGGTGAGACTGGCGGCGGGGCAGGCCGGGCCGGCCGGGCTCGCCGCGTCGGCCGATTCCGCCGGCTCGGCCGCGGCGCTGATCCTGCCCCGGCTGAACGTCCCGGCTGAGCGGGTGACCCAGTGGCGCGACGCGGCCAGGCAGCTGAACCGGGACTTCGAGGAGTGGATCGTGGCCGCGCTGGATCACAGCGCGACGGCGGGGCTGTGGTCGAGTACGGCCACGATGACAGGCGAAGCCTAGTAGCACCCTGTCACGGGGCCGTATCGGCTTCTTCGAACGTGCTCAATCTCGCCGCCATCATGGTCTGACCTGCCCGGGATCGCTATCATCGCGAATAAGTGATCGAAGCTGGGCTGACCGGAGGGCATCGCCTCATGGCATACATCGAGCTGGGTGTGGACGAGCTGGAGTATCCCGGAATCTCCGGCCTGATGCGGTATCGGCCCGACACCGGCCGGGTGATCAGCGAGCTGGCCGACATACTCCTGAGCGCGCCGCATTCGATGACGGCCGGCGACCGCGAGCTGATCGGGGCGTATGTTTCGCGCCTCAACGAGTGCGACTTCTGCGCGCTCTCCCACTCGGCCGTGGCCGCCGCGCAGCTCGACGAGGGCCTGCCCCTGGTCGAGCAGGTGCTCCGCGATCCGGAGACGGCCCAGGTGTCTGCGAAGCTGCGGGCGCTGCTGCGCATAGCCGGGACAGTCCAGGACAGCGGCCGCAAGGTCACCCGCGAACTCGTCGAGGCGGCCCGTGCCGAAGGGGCCTCCGACAATGAGATCCACGACACGGTTCTGATCGCAGCGTCCTTCTGCATGGTCAACCGATATGTCGATGGACTGGGCACTTTCGCCTATGACGACCCGGATGTCTACGCCGAGGCCGCTCAAGGCATCATCGCGGTGGGATACGCCACGCGGCTGGTGCCGCCTGTCGCCCAGGAGCAGTGAAAACGCAGGGTCTCCCGGCGATCATGTGGTGAAGCCTGCGAACAGCGCCTCGGCTGCCGTTTCCCACTCCTGCACCAAGTCAGTGGCCTCCGGGTTGCGCAACCACTGAAGCTGCAGGCCGTCCATCATCGCCAGGAGCTGCCGGGCCAGGAGTTCTGGCCGGTCGGTCAGCCGTTCGGCGAGAGCCGCGTAGGCGGCGGCTGCCTGTTGCTGACGTTTGGCGAAGTAGTCGTGCGCGGGGTGGGTCGGCTCCAGGGATTCGGCGGCCAGCACGGTGAAGAGCCGGACCATCTCGGGCTGGGTGGCGTTGCGCTGCATCGTCGCGGCGCACAGCCGGCGCAGATCGACGCCGGCGGGATGGGCGGTGGCCCAGTCGTC
>Ga0302314_10015610_pt1 | contig 12894 bp, 10 predicted proteins | sample III_Palsa_N2_3_FD_200533 | JGI IMG/M metagenome (GOLD analysis project Ga0302314, IMG submission 200533) | Peat permafrost microbial communities from Stordalen Mire near Abisko, Sweden - III_Palsa_N2_3 | ecosystem: Environmental > Terrestrial > Soil > Palsa > Peat permafrost | place: Sweden...
TGACGTTGATGTGAGCCGGAAGGCGGATCACCGATTCAAGCGTCAGGGCGATGTCGTCGGCGCTGAGCGGCGTCATGCCCTGGTAGACCTTGGCGGCGGCCTCGGCGTCGCCCTTGAAGCGGACCAGGGAGAACTCCGTCTCGCACATGCCGGGCTCGATCGAGGTGACGCGCACCTTGGTGCCGAGCAGATCCGCGCGCAGGTTCAGCGAGAACTGGCGCACGAAGGCCTTGCTGGCGCCGTACACATTGCCGCCCGGATAGGGATAGCTGGCGGCGACCGAGGCCATGTTCAGCACGTCGCCTTTGTTGCGCGCCACCATGCCCGGCAATACAGCCCGCGTTACGCGCGTCAGCGCCAGGACATTCGTCTCGATCATCGCGTCCCAGTCGGCGATGTCCGCCTCATGCGCCTTGTTCAGACCCAGCGCCAAGCCGGCGTTATTGAACAGGATATCCACCGCCGCGAACTCAGTGGGCAGATCGGCGACCAGCGCCTTGATCCCTTCGCCATCGCGCAGGTCGAGCGCGCGGGTCAGCAGCTTGTCGGTATTTACCTCATCGGCGAAGGCCTTGAGGCGCTCTTCACGGCGCCCCGTGGCGATCACCCGGCCGCCCGCGGCCAGGACCCGGCGCGCGAAAGCTTCGCCAAAGCCAGAGGTGGCGCCCGTGATCAGGGCGGTGCGGCCATCGGCCCATTGGTCCGTCATCATGTCCTCGAAACTGGAAAGGCTTAAGCGGGTTGGGCGGTCTTACCGCCTGTCATCGGCGCTGGCACGCCTGTCGTGTCCGGAAATGAGATCGGCAGGCCTTTCACCGAGCGCGCCGCCAGATAGGCCCAGGCCTCGGCCTCGATGGAATCCCCGCGCCAGCCGGCGTCTTCCGCCGACAGAACCCGCATCGGCAGCTTGGCGCGCAGCCCGGCCATGAGCGCCGGATTGTGCCGCCCGCCGCCGCAGACGATCAGGGCGTTGGCGGGCTCAATCCAATCGGTGGCCAGACGCACCGTCTCCACGGTGAAGGCGGTCAGGGTCGCCACCGCGTCCTCCAGGCTGAGCGCACGGACGGGATCGAGGGAGAAGTCATAGCGATCGAGGGATTTCGGCGGCGGGGCGGCGAAATAGAGATGGTCGAGAAGGGCCTTCAAAGCCGCGGCATCAACCGTTCCGGCGAGCGCCAGCCGCCCGCCCTCATCGAATCGCCCAGCGCCGCGTTCCTGCACCAGAAGATCGATCATGCCGTTGGCGGGCCCGGTGTCGAAGGCCTTCAGGTCGTCAGGCCCTTTGCCGATCAGGGTGATGTTGGCGACCCCGCCCAGATTCAGCGCGGCGGCCGGGGCGTCCAATCCGGAATGGCGGACCAAGGCCGCGTGATAGATGGGCGCCAGCGGCGCGCCCTCCCCGCCGGCCGCCACATCGGCCTTGCGCAGATCATAAACCACCGGAAAGCCCAGCCCCTTGGCCAGCCGGGCTGCATCGCCCAATTGCACCGTGCGGCCGATACGCCCGCCGCTGGGCCGCTCATGGAAAACCGTCTGGCCGTGAAAGCCGGCGAGATCGAAGTCGGCGCTGGTCAGGTTGTGCGCCGCCATGAAACCGCGCGCGGCGGCCAGATGCTCCTCGGCGATCGCCCGGGCCGCCTCGGCGAACACCGGCGGCTCCGGCGCGTCGCGCGGCAAGGCCAGCGCCTGGCGCGTGGCGTCCAGCACCACCTCGCGGGTCTCGTTGGACAGCTTACGCTCTCCAGCAGGCCCAAACGCCTGGATGGTTTCGCCGTCGGTTTCCAGCACGGCCATGTCGACCGCGTCCAGCGAAGTGCCGCTCATAAATCCCAGGACGCGCATGACTTACCCCTCAAACTCCAGGCGACGGTAGGGACCCGCGCCTTGACGGGCAAGACGGGCGCGGCTAGCAAACCGCCCATGACCAGCCGCGCCCGCCTCTGCTCGCGTTATTACCGCTCGCCCTTCTAGCGAGCGGCCGGTCATCTATTGCCCAGCCGCCATCCGGTCGGCGGCGGGCTTCCATTTAAGGAAACGGTCTCCGGCCGAAACTTAAGTCCAGGAGCCGTCCAATGACCACCTCATCCGAAACCGCATCGTTCAAGCCCAAGTCCGACTTCTTGCGGGTCATGATCGAACGCGGCTATGTGCACCAGCTCAGCCACGCCGAGGAACTGGACGCCGCTGCCCTAGCAGGCCCCATCACCGCCTACATCGGCTTCGACGCTACCGCAGACAGCCTGCACGTGGGCTCTCTCGTGCAGATCATGCTGCTGCGCCGCCTGCAGCAGACCGGCCACAAGCCGATCGTGGTCATGGGCGGCGGCACCACCAAGGTGGGCGACCCGTCCGGCAAGGACAGCCAGCGGCAGATGCTCACCGCCGAGCAGATCAACGCCAACATCGCGGGGCTGAAGCGGGCGTTCAAACCCTTCCTCAGCTTCGGCGCCGGCCCGTCCGAGGCCATCACCGTCGACAACGACGAGTGGCTGTCCAAGCTCGGCTACGTCGAATTTCTGCGCGAATATGGTCCGCACTTCACGATCAACCGCATGCTGACGTTCGATTCGGTGAAGCTGCGGCTAGAGCGCGAACAGCCGCTGACCTTCCTCGAATTCAACTACATGTTGATGCAGGCGACCGACTTCCTGGAGCTGAACCGGCGCTACGGCTGCACGCTGCAGATGGGCGGCTCGGATCAGTGGGGCAACATCCTCAACGGTGTCGAGCTGATCCGCCGCGTGGATCAGCAGCCGGCCTTTGCGCTGACGACGCCGCTCATCACCACCGCGTCGGGGGCCAAGATGGGCAAGACGGCGGCGGGCGCCGTTTGGCTCAATGCCGAGCGGCTGAGCCCTTACGACTACTGGCAGTTCTGGCGCAACACCGAGGACGCCGACGTCGGCCGCTTCCTGAAGCTGTTCACCGATCTTCCGCTGCACGAGATCGCCCGGCTTGAAGCGCTGGAAGGCGCGGAGATCAACGAGGCCAAGAAGGTGCTCGCCAACGAAGCCACCACCCTACTCCACGGCGCGGCGGCGGCCGAGGCGGCGGCGACGGCTTCCAAGGCGGCGTTTGAGGAAGGCCGACTGTCCAACGACCTGCCGACCATCAAGGTTGCGCGCGCCGATCTTGAAGCCGGCGTGCCGCTCTCCAACCTGGCGACCGACGCTGGGCTGGCGACCTCGCGCGGGGAGGCTCGCCGGCTGGCGCAGGGTGGCGGCCTTCGGCTCAACGACAAGGCCGAGGCTGACGGCCAGCGGCTGGTCACGCTCGCCGACTGCAACGCCGAGGGCTTGATCAAGCTGGCGGCGGGGAAGAAGAAGATCGTGCTCGTAAAGCCGGTCTGAGCCAAGGAACCGACATGACCCTCGCTGTTGGCGATCTCGCGCCCGATTTCGACCTGCCCACCGATGGCGGGGGTCAAGCCAAGCTATCCGACTACAGGGGCCGCAAGCTGGTGCTCTACTTCTACCCGAAGGACGACACCACCGGCTGCACCAATGAGGCCAACGGCTTTTCCGAACTGGCGGCGGACTTCGCCAAGGTGGGAACGGCGGTGATCGGCGTCTCCAAGGATTCGGTGAAAAGCCACGATAAGTTCAAGGCCAAGTATGGCCTTGAATTCACCCTAGCCTCGGACGTCGAGGGCAAGGTTGTCGAAGCCTATGGCTCCTGGGTCCAGAAGAAGCTCTATGGCCGCGAATATATGGGCATCGACCGCTCGACCTTCCTGATCGACGGCGAGGGCCGCGTCCGCAAGCTGTGGCGCAAGGTCAAGGTGACGGGCCATGTCGCCGAGGTGCTCGCCCAGGCGCAGGCGCTCTGACCCGCGACGAGGCGCCGCGCGCCGCGGCGCTTCGTTCCGATTTGAAGGAAGTCCGCTACCCCTGGTGGCGACCTCGACGTTTAATGACGTACGCCCTCCCGAATCGCCCTGATTTCTCAGCCATGGCGCGAATTTCCGACTCGGTATAGCGTTGATCACTTATTAATCACGATTACGTTTTGGCACACGCCGTGCGCGAACATGGTTGTGTATTCGATTGAGATCATTGCATGTCCCCGCTGGCGGTTCGCGGGGGTGAGCGTTAATGATGTCTGCCAGGTGGGTTCGCTGGCGGCGTTTTGCGGAAGCGGTGTTTCCGGAACGCCACATCTATCTCAGGTCAAATGGCGCGGTGCACGGGCTGGTTATGACCACGGGTCGCCAGCTTATGTTGAGTGGCGCCCTCGCTCTTCTCGCGCTTTGGACCGGCATCGGCACGGCCTCCATGCTGATGGGCCTGCTGTCCGCCGGACCCGCCGAGCAACAATCGATCCGCACCCGCGCCTATTATGAGCGCCTGATCGCCGATCGTCAGGCGCGCCTGAACAGCGCCGTCGCACAGCTGAACGACACCAGCTCCTCTGTCGCCGACCTAGCGCTCTCCACCGAAAAGCGCCACGCGGCCCTGGCCATGTTGCTGACCGAGGTGAAGGGCGAGCCCGGCCTTGTCAGCGTTCTTGCCCCCGAACCCCTCAAGGCCTTTTCAGGCCGCTCGCCGCTGGACGGCGTCAAGGCGGTCCGCGACGACCAGGACAGGCTGATCGATCAGGCCGAGAGCTACGCCAAGTCCAGGGGCGACCGTTTGCGCCTCGCCCTTCGCCTGGCCGGGCTGGCCCCCTCAAATCTGGGCCAGGTCAGCACCGAAAGCCTCGGCGGGCCGCTGATCGACGCCAAGGATCCGCGGGCCCTGGCCGCGGTCTTGGACGTGGACGAAGGCTTCGCTCAGCGGATACAGCACGCCGCGACCGATCTGTCGGACTCCAAGAGCCTTGGCCGCATCACCGAAGAACTGCCGCTGGCCCGCCCCACCGTCGGCACTCACGAAACCAGTGGCTTTGGAGTCCGGGCCGATCCGTTCAACGGTCACCCCGCGTTTCATGCTGGCCAGGATTTTGCAGGGCCGATGATGACGCCGATCAAATCGACCGGTCCTGGCGTGATTTCGTTTACCGGCGTGCGTACGGGCTATGGGAACACAATCGAAATTGATCACGGCAGGGGCATAAAGACACGATATGCACACCTTGCCGCAATATACGTAAGCGTAGGCGAGCACGTGGTGCTGGGCCAGCGGATCGCCGCCATGGGTTCGACCGGGCGATCCACCGGCCCGCATCTCCACTATGAAGTCTGGGTGGACGGCCGCCCGCAAAACCCTAAGCGTTTCCTGGAGGCAGGCGATTATGTTCAACAAGCAGGTTAAGCCGACGAGCGGCCCGGTGATGAGCGCCGAACCTTCCGTCATGAACGCCCCAGCGCCCGCCGCCATGAACACGCTCACCGCCCCCGCGCCGGCGCCGCGCAAGACGCCGAAGACCGCGTCGCTGATCGCAGACGACATCACCATCGAAGGCAACATCATCGGCGACGGCGAGCTGCATGTGGACGGCGTGATCCGCGGCGATGTGCGGGTGCCGCGTCTCAGCGTTGGCGAAACCGGACATATCGAGGGCTCGGTCCAGGCTGAAGCGGTGGAAACCCGCGGCCGGATCGTCGGCTCCATCATCGCCAAACAGGTCAAGCTGATGGGCACCTGCTATGTGGATGGCGACATCACCCACGAACAGCTGACCATGGAAACTGGCGCCTTCTTCCAGGGCCGCAGCCTGAAGTTCCAGCGCCAACCGGCTCCGGCCGCCGCGCCCGCCCCGGCCCCCGTCGCCGCCGCGCCGAGCCTGGCGCCCGCCGCGACCGCGCCGACCCTGGCCCAGCAGGCGGCAAACGCCGTGACGCCGGTCAACGGCTCGGCTCCTGGATTGACCGCGGCGCACTGAGCGGATTAGGCCCGCGCCGTTTGGTGTCGGTCGCCGTTATTTTCCCAATTTGACGCCGTTCCCTCGCCCTCGTGGCGAGGGTCCATTGGACTCGAACGGTTGGAATTTTGGAAGCGGCGGGTCCGTCCGCGCGTCTTACGTCTAACGCTCGCGCTCAATGGACCCTCGCCACAAGGGCGAGGGAACACCGCATTTGATAGCGGCGTGTACGCGCCTACTCCGCCAACGCGTCTCGCGTGACGCCCACGCGCTGAGCCAGAGAGGCGCCCATGAAGGCGTCCAGGTCGCCGTCCAGCACGCCCTGGGAATCCGAGGTTTCCATATCGGTCCGCAGGTCCTTCACCATCTGATACGGCTGCAGGACATAGGATCTGATCTGGTGGCCCCAGCCGATGTCGGTCTTCTGGTCCTGTAGGGCCTGGGCCTCGGCTTCGCGCTTCTGCAGCTCGATCTCGTACAGGCGCGCGCGAAGCATCTTCCAGGCTTCCTCGCGGTTCTGGTGCTGCGAGCGACCCGCCTGGCAGGCGACAGCCACCCCGGTGGGAATGTGGGTCAGCCGCACCGCCGAGTCAGTCTTGTTGATGTGCTGGCCGCCCGCGCCCGACGCCCGATAGGTGTCGGTGCGCACGTCCGAAGGATTGATCTCGATCTCAATGGTGTCGTCGACCACCGGATAGACCCAGACCGAGGCAAAGCTGGTGTGCCGGCGCGCGCTGGAATCGAATGGCGAGATACGGACCAGGCGGTGCACCCCGGCCTCGGTCTTCAGCCAGCCATAGGCGTTCGGGCCCTTGATCTGCAGGGTCGCGGATTTGATCCCCGCCTGATCACCGTCAGTCTCTTCGATCAGGTCGACCGCCATCCCGTGGGCGTTGGCCCAGCGGGTGTACATTCGCAGCAGCATGCCGGCCCAGTCGCAGGACTCCGTCCCACCGGCGCCGGAATTGATTTCCACATAGGCGTCGTTGGCGTCCGCCTCGCCCGCGAGCAGGGCTTCCAGCTCGGCGCGGGCCGCGCGTTGCTTCAGGCCCCTGAGCTGGGCTCGGGCGTCTTCCAGCGACGGCTCATCACCCTCGGCGTCCGCCATCTCGGCGAAGTCGACGGCGTCGGCCAGATCGCGCTCAAGCCCCCTCACCGCCTCGACATGGGCGGCAAGCCGGTTGCGCTCGCGCATGAGCGCCTGGGCCTCCATGGGGCGATCCCAAAGCGTCGGGTCTTCCGCCTTGGCGTCCAGTTCATCGAGCTGTCTTAGGGCTGGTTCCCAGTCAAAGACGCCTCCTGAGCAGTCCTATGGACTGCTCGATGTCGGCTGCGGCAGCCTCGACATCCGCTCTCATGGGTCGTCTCCAAGGTTGGGGGCCGGCAGATAGCTTGCGCCGGCGTCGAGTTCAATGTCCGCCGCCTGTGGGCGCCTAATAAAGGCCGTTGAGGTCGGCCGGGGCCTTCTTGGGCGGTGGCGGCGCGCCGGCGGGAACGCCAGGCTTGGCCGGTCCTGGAGGCGCCCCCGGAACCAGACCGCCAACGGGAGTGGCGCCATCGGCCGGCGCGGCGGGCGCCTGCTTGGGCTCGGTGCCGGGTTTGAAGGCCTCGCGAATGCCATGGACCATGGCGAACTTGGCGTCCGCCGGAGGCTTGAAGTCATGCACCGGCGTGTCCTTCAGCGCCGTCTGCATGAAGTCGACGAAGATCGGCACGGCGTCCACCGCGCCGGTCTCGTTGTCGCCCAGGGAACGGTTGTCGTCGAAGCCGACGAAGACGCCGACCACGATGTCGGGGGTGAAGCCGACGAACCAGGCGCTGCGGAAATCGTTGGTGGTGCCGGTCTTGCCGCCGACCGGCCGGCCCAAGCTGGAGGCCTGCACGGCCGTACCCCGCTGCACCACGCCCTGCAGCATGGAGGTGATCTGATAGGCGGTGATCGGATCGACCACCGTATCGCCCGGCGCCTGCAGACGCGGCGACTCGGCGTTGTCGTAACCGCCACCGCAATTGGGGCATTGTCGCCGGTCGGAATCCAGGATCGGCTTGCCGTCGCGGTCCTCGACCACCTCGATCAGGTGCGGATTGATCCGCCGGCCGCCGTTGACGAAGGCCGCATAGGCCGCGGTCAGGCGGAAGGGCGTGGTCTCGCCGGCGCCCAGGGCCATGGCCAGGACCGGCTGCATATTGTCGACCACCCCGAACAGCTTGGCGTTGTCGACGATCTTCTTCATGCCGACCTGCTGGGCCAGGCGAACGGTCATGGTATTGAGCGACAGTTCCAAGCCGCGCCGCAGGGGCAGCATGCCCAGATAGCCTTTGTGGAAGTTCTCGGGCGACCACACCTCGCCTTCCTTGGCGCCCGGCAGGGAGATAGGTCCATCCAGGACCTCGCTGGCCGGGGTGTATCCATTCTCCAAAGCCGTCGCGTAGACGAACGGCTTGAAGGACGAGCCCGGCTGACGCATCGCCTGGGTGGCCCGGTTGAACTTGGACAGCGAGAAACTGTAGCCGCCGACCATGGCCAGGGTTCGGCCCGAGCGCGGATCGATCGCCACCAGGGCGCCGTTGACGATCGGCACCTGACGAAGATTGTACCGGCCTGCTGTCGAGGGTTCGACGAAGATCAGGTCGCCTTCGTGCAAGCCCTTGCCGCTGGCCTTGGCCCAGGCGGCGTCGGCGCCTTCGAGCACGCCTGAACCAGACCCGTCCGCCAGCTTCACGCGCACGTCCCCGCCTGCCGAAACCACCATGGCCGCGCGCCAGGCCCGGCGTTCGGACGGCGGCGATTGGGCCAGGGCGGTCTTCTGCCAGTCGGCCGTCGGGTCCCCGTGACCCCAGGCGCCGCGCCAGCCGTGGCGATGGTCGTAGTTCTCCAAGCCATGCATCAGCGCCACTCGCGCGGCGGTCTGCAGCCGGGGATCGAGGGTGGTGCGCATGTAGTAGCCGCCCTCGGAGAGGCGCGGGCCCAGGGTGATCAGCGCCCGCTCGCGCACCTCTTCGACGAAATAGTCGGCGTCGCGGTACTTGGCCCGGGTCGGCGCGAGCTGAACCTTCAGATCCTCCTGCATCGCCTTCTCGGCGGCGTCTTTGGTCGCCCAGTGGTAGGTGACCATCTGACCGAGGATCCAGTTGCGCCGAGCGATCGCGGCGGCCTTGTCCTTCACCGGCTGGTAGTTGTCCGGCCCCTTGGGCAGGGCGGCGAGATAGGCGCATTCGGCAAGGTCGAGGTCGGAGAGCGGCTTGCCAAAATAGTTATAGGCCGCCGCGCCCACGCCATAGGACCGATAGCCGAGCCAGATTTCGTTCAGATAGAGCTCAAGGATGTGCTGTTTGGTCAGCGTCTTCTCGAGCCGATTGGCGAGGATCGCCTCCTTGAGCTTTCGGCCCATGGTGGCCTCGTTGCTGAGCAGGACGTTCTTGGCCACCTGTTGGGTGATGGTCGAGCCGCCCTCAAGGCGGTGGCCCCGGGCGGCGTTCATGACGTCCTTGCCCATGGCCCGCGCCAGACCCAGCGGATCCAGGCCGCCGTGGTTGAAGAAGTCGTGGTCCTCCGCCGCCAGGAAGGCGTGGGTCAGCTGTTCGGGCATCTGGTCGTAGGGCACGAAGATCCGCCGCTCGCGGCTGAACTCGCCGATCAGGGTGCCGTCCCAGGCGTAGACGCGTGTCGCGGTGGGCGGGTGGTAGTCCACCAGCTCCGACGCATCGGGCATGTCGTGGAACAGCCAGGCGGAATAGATGGCGAGCGCGAACCCCGCGACGGCGATTAGGCTCAGCACGGCCACGCCGGTAATCGCGATCCAACGCTCGGGGGGTTTCAACTCATGGACCTCCGCGGGACGCCCTCCCCGCCGAAGCAACGGTCTAGCGCGTGTCGCGCGGCTAGCAAAGCGCCTGCCTGCAACAGTGTCGCCAGCTTACATCTTGTCGGGGAACCGGCCAAAGAACTGGGAGGGGAGCCGGCCAGGGAACCGGTATGGCCTTGGCTCGTTGCGCTAGCTTGCGCCGGCGGCTGGACGTTGGGCGTCGAACGCGTCTACCAGACCGACCAGAGCCCGCCGAGGCGCGACGGCGAGCGGACAATTTAAGGATATCACGATGCAGCTTGGCATGATCGGCCTTGGCCGGATGGGCGGCAACATCGTCAAGCGCCTCATGCGCGACGATCACAAATGCGTGGTCTTCGACAGAGACGCCAAGGCCGTGGCCGCGCTCGCGGAGGCCGGCGCCACCGGCGCCAAGGACCTGGCCGATCTGGTGGCCAAGCTGGACGCGCCCCGGGTGGTCTGGGTCATGCTGCCGGCGGGCAAGCCCACCGAAGACACCGTCGCCGAGATCGCCACCCACCTGAAGGCCGGCGACATCGTCATCGACGGCGGCAACAGCTTCTACAAAGACGACATCCGCCGGGCCAAGGCGCTGAAGGAGAAGTCGATCGGCTATGCCGATGTCGGCGTCTCCGGCGGCGTCTGGGGCCTGGAGCGCGGCTACTGCATGATGATCGGCGGCGAGACCAAGACTTTCGACCATATCGACCCCCTGCTGAAGACCCTGGCGCCCGGCCTCGGCGATATCCCGCGCACGCCCAAGCTGACCAAGGCCAACGCCCGCGCCGAGCATGGCTATATCCATGCTGGACCCGTCGGCTCGGGCCACTTCGTCAAGATGATCCACAACGGCATCGAGTATGGCCTGATGCAGGCCTATGCCGAGGGCTTCGATATCCTGAAGAACAAGAATTCGGAGGCCTTGCCCGAAGACGAACGGTTCGACCTCAATCTGACCGACATCTCGGAAGTCTGGCGGCGCGGCAGCGTGGTCTCGTCGTGGCTGCTCGACCTGACCGCCCAAGCCCTGGCCTCGGACAGCCAATTGGAGCACTTCAGCGGCGAGGTCGACGACAGCGGCGAAGGCCGATGGACCCTGAACGCCGCCATCGAGGAAGCCGTCCCCGCCGACGTCCTGGCCGCCTCCCTGTTCGCCCGCTTCCGCTCCCGCGAGAAAAACACCTTCGGCGAAAAGCTGCTCTCGGCCATGCGCTTCGGCTTCGGCGGCCACATTGAGGGCGCGCTGGAAAAGAAGAGCTAGCGCGGATTAGGCACTCCGACACCGCTTCAAACATGATCTTTTGACCTGGTGTCTCAGCCTTCCCGTTCGGCGGTTAGTTGTCGAAGCTCGTCGAGCGAGATAGGGCCTCCCAGGCTTCAATCTCCAGCTTCATCGATGTCAGCTTCTGATCGACAAGTCCCAAGGCGTCAGCGCCAAGGTACAACCGGACCGGTGGCTCTTCGGCTTCGATCAGTTGAAGAACCGCCCCCGCGGCCTTGGCAGGGTCACCGGGTTGAGCGCCGCTCTTGGCCTGCCGGGCGGCGCGAAGCGGGTCCATGATGGCGTCGTAGTCACTGATGCTCCGAGGCGTTCGATCCATTGAGCGCCCAGCCCAATCCGTGCGAAATTGCCCCGGAGCGAGCGACGTCACGTGAATGCCGAAGGAGGCGACCTCCTTGCCAAGCGCTTCTGAAATCCCCTCAAGGGCGAACTTGCTCCCACAGTAGAAGCTGATGCCGGGCATGGTGATGAAGCCGCCCATCGAGGTGACATTGATGATGCGTCCGCGACGCCGCGCTCGCATGCCAGGCAGCACGGCCTTGATCATAGCGACTGGTCCGAAAACATTCGCTGCGAACTGGCGTTGGATGTCTTCCATCGAAGCCTCCTCAAGCACGCCTTCGTGGCCATAGCCGGCATTGTTGATGAGCACGTCGATAGAACCGGCGACCTGCTCGGCCGTCTTCACGGCATCGGGCACGGCGTCGTAGCCGGTGACGTCGAGGTGAAGAGCAAAGGCGCGATCGGGCGCCTGGGCGGCGAAGGCCTCACCATCGGCGGCGTGGCGCACCGTGCCGATGACGCGGTGACCGGCGTCCAAAGCCGCTGTCGCAAAGGCTTGGCCAAGCCCAGAACTGACGCCTGTGATCAGGATGGTCTTGGCGGCGATGGCTTCACTCATAGCAGCCTCCTTGGCTAACGAATTTATATCATGATATAATATTGCCATGCCTCAAAACAAGCTGCTGCGGTCGGATCAACCAAGCTCTCGTACGGAGGGCACGCGACAGCGTGTGCTCGACGCCGCCGAGCGATTGCTGAGTAAGGGCAGCGCGGAGTTCTCGATGCGGGAGCTGGCGACGGAGGCGGGGGTGAGCTTCGCAACGCCTTTCAACCTGTTCGGCAGCAAGGTCGGGATCATGCATACGATCTCGGCTAAACGGATCGAGACGATGGCCGAGAGATATGCCGAGGCTGAACCCCAAGGCGACGCCGCCGCACGCGTATTGGCTGCGGTCGAGATCGCCGCCGCAGTCATGCTGGACTCCGCGGATGTAAACCGAGCCGTGATCGGTACGCTGGGGGCGCCTCACGCAGAGCCGGGAGGCGTTTACGGCAGGTCGCGGGCGCTGTGGGCCCAGGCCATCGCGATCGGCGACGGCATCGAGCCGGCGCTCGTCAGCATCGCTGAAAACGTCCTGCCTGATCAGCTCGCGATCGCGTTCCGGGGCGCCCTATCCTTCTGGACTGCAGGAGAGTTGGCCGACGCCGACCTGGTCGCCCGTTGCCGCGCGGCGGCGGCGGCCTTGCTTCTAGGCTTCGTGGAGGCTGGCCGACGCAACGCCATGCTCGAGGAGCTGGCCACGCCGGACTTGTGAATGCAGGGCTAGCTTCTGCGTCCAAGTCATGGACAGAGCCGGAAAACAGACCTTCCAACGCAATCTAGCGCGCGGCCAGCCTCGTCTGCTGGCCGAAGTAGTCGTCGATGGATTCGGCGACGCCGCTCATCAGCCGGTCGCGCTTGGCCGGGTCGTTGAGTTCGGCTTCGTCGTCCGCATTGGTGATGAAGCCCATCTCCAGCAGCACGGCTGGCACGTCGGGCGCCAACAGGACCACAAAGCCGGCGTCGCGGTGATTGCGGCGCTGCAGGTCCACACGATCGCTGATCTTGTTGAGCAGGGTTTCCGCAAAGGCGGCCGAGCGATTGCGGGTCGCGCGCTGGGTCAGGTCCAGCAGGATCTGGTTCACGGCCCGGTCGCGGCC
>Ga0302314_10015612_pt1 | contig 12894 bp, 9 predicted proteins | sample III_Palsa_N2_3_FD_200533 | JGI IMG/M metagenome (GOLD analysis project Ga0302314, IMG submission 200533) | Peat permafrost microbial communities from Stordalen Mire near Abisko, Sweden - III_Palsa_N2_3 | ecosystem: Environmental > Terrestrial > Soil > Palsa > Peat permafrost | place: Sweden...
ATTCGCCATTACCGCCACATGCGCAGGTACATGAAGGACGGCCACTGGCGCGAGCCGTCCACCCGCGAGAATGACAGCCGCCCGCCGCGCTGGCCCGGGCGTCGCCGCTGAATCGCCTGCGGCGGCTGAACGGCTAAGCTCAGCAACGTGGCTGACAAGGGATTTCCGTGGGGACCTGGCACCGCGACCGGGATCGGGTCGATGCCCGGCGGCAACCCGCTGGAGACGGCGCAGGTGGTGTTTGACGAGGTGCCCGACCTGCCGTTCCTGGGCGAGCTCCCCGGTCGCGGCCCGGGGGCCGACATGATCGGCCGCACCGCGGCGCTGCTGGTCGACATCCCGGTTGAGGTCACCCCGGGCGGCTGGCGGATCGCCGACCGCCCCGGCCGGGACATGCGCCGGGCCAAGTCGATGCTCTCGTCCGACCTCGATGCGATGGAAGAGATCCTCGACGGTTATCAGGGACCGCTGAAGCTCCAGCTCGCAGGCCCGTGGACGCTCGCCGCGACGATCGAGCAGCCGCACTCGCTGAAGGTCGCGTTGGCCGACCCCGGCCTGGTCAATGACATCGCGTCGTCGCTCGCGGAAGGGGCCAGGCTGCACGTGGCCGAGGTCGCCAAGCGAGTGCCGGGAGCGACCCTGCTGGTGCAGCTGGACGAGCCGTCGCTGCCCGCGGTCGCCCACGGCGGCATCCCCACGCCGAGCGGCCTGTCCCGGGTGCGCGAGGTGGACGAGGAGGTACTGCGGGCGAAGCTGCGCGAGGTTCTGGCGGCGACACGCGCGTACACGATCGTCCACTGCTGCGCTTCCGGCTATCCATTCGAGATAATCACCGGGGCAGGCGCGAACGCGGTCTCGTTCGACCTCAGCCTGCTTAAGCACCGTGAATACGACAAGCTGGCGGAGACCGTCGAGGGGGGCTCGGGACTGCTCATCGGCGCCCTGCCCGTCACCGGCCTCGAGCGGGACTCCGGACGCCCGTCGTCGGCGCGGGATTCCGACGGCGGGCGCCGTGCGACGGGCCAGCGCGAGGAGGAGGGGGAACCGATCCGGCCGACTCCTGAGGGGACCGCTAATGCCGTCCGAGAGGTATGGCAGCGGATTGGGCTGCCCCCGGCCACCTGCGCCGAGCAGGTAGTCATCACCCCGGCCTGCGGGCTGGCGGGGGTGTCGCCTGACCAGGCGCGCGACGCCCTGCGCTGGTGCCGGGAGGCGGCGCGCATCTTGCCGGAGCTGATGGCGGAGCTGGCTTGACGGACGGATCGAACCTGCGATGGGAATGACAGATGGAGCTGACTGAGGCGAGGCGGCGTCATGCCGAGCTGAGCGAGACGCTGCTTGACGCTCAGTACCGGTATCACGTGCTCGACGCCCCGACGATCTCTGACATCGAGTACGACACCGGCCTGCGGGAGCTCAATCAGATCGAGGAAGAGTTCCCCGAGCTGCGCACGCCCGACTCGCCCACGCAGCACGTCGGCGGCGTCATATCGACCCTGTTCACCCCGGTCGAGCACCTGGAACGGCTGCTCAGCCTCGATAACGTGTTCTCGGCCGAGGAGTTCTCCGCCTGGTCCGAGCGGGCCGCCAAGCTGGGCGGGACCGGGCCTTACCTGTGCGAGCTGAAGATCGACGGGCTCGCGATCGACCTGGTGTACGAGCGGGGCCGCCTCGCCAGCGCCGCCACCCGCGGTGACGGGCGGACCGGCGAGGACGTCACGCTGAACGTGAAGACGATCAAGTCGGTCCCCGACCGGCTGGCCGGGGACGACGTGCCGGAACTGCTCGAGGTGCGCGGCGAGGTGTTCCTGTCGGCGGCGTCGTTCGACCGGCTGAACGAGACGCTGCAAGAGGCGGGCAAGGCCGCCTTCGCCAATCCCCGCAACGCCGCCGCCGGGTCCCTGCGGCAGAAGGACCCCCGGATCACCGCATCCCGCGAGCTCGGGGCGATCGTGCACGGCATCGGCCGGGTGGTGGGCAACGCGACCGATGCCGAGCGATCCGATGGACCCGGTGCCGCCGGTGCGGACGCCGACGGCGCGATCGTCGGGTCAGCCGCCGGGCCGAGCGAGGAGGGGCACCTCGAAGGGGCGCCCGATACGCAGTCCGGCTGGTACGAGCGGCTGCGCGGCTGGGGCCTGCCGGTCAGCGACAAGTACCAGGTTGTCTCCGAGCTGGCCGAGGTCCAGCGCTACATCGACTACTACGCCGACCCCGGGCACCGGCACGAGACGCCGTATGACATCGACGGCGTGGTGGTGAAGATCGACCCGATCGAGGTACAGCGGGCGATGGGCGCGACCAGCCGGGCCCCCCGCTGGGCGATCGCCTACAAGTACCCGCCCGAGGAGGTCAACACCAAGCTGCTCGACATCCGGGTGGGGGTCGGCCGGACCGGGCGGGTCACCCCGTTCGCGGTGATGACCCCGGTCAAGGTCAGCGGGTCGACCGTGGACCGGGCCACCCTGCACAACGAGGACGAGGTCAAGCGCAAGGGCGTGCTGATCGGCGACACCGTGATCCTGCGCAAGGCGGGCGAGGTCATCCCCGAGGTGGTCGGCCCGGTGGTGGAGCTGCGCACCGGCGACGAGCGGGAGTTCGAGTTCCCCCGCCAGTGCCCGGAGTGCGGCACCCCGCTCAGGCGCGATGAGGGCGAGGTCGACTGGCGCTGCCCCAACACGGTGGCCTGCCCCGCCCAGCTCCGCGAGCGCCTGTTCTACCTCGCCTCGCGCAGCGCGCTCGACATCGAGGCGCTCGGCTACGAGGCGGTCGTGGCGCTGCTCAACGACGGCCTGGTGGCCGACGAAGGCGAGCTGTTCGACCTGACCGACGAGAAGCTGGCGGCCAGCCCGTTCTTCGTGAACAAGGCCGGCGGCCTCAAGCTCGTCGCGCACGCGCTGCTGGCCAACCTGGAAGAGGCGAAGACCAGGCCGCTCTGGCGGATCCTGGTCGCGCTGTCGATCCGGCACGTGGGGCCGACCGCCGCCAGGGCGCTGGCCGAGGCCTTCGGGTCGGTCGACGCGATCGCGGCCGCGTCGCCGGACGCCCTCGCGATCGTGGACGGCGTCGGCCCGACGATCGCCGCGTCGGTGGTGGAGTGGTTCACCGTGGACTGGCACGCCGCGATCGTGGCCAAGTGGCAGGCGGCCGGCGTACAGCTCGAGACCCCGGGCTTCGACCCGTCGGCGGCGGCCTCCCGCGTGCTGGCAGGGGTGACCGTGGTTATCACTGGCACGCTCCCCGGCATCACCCGTGACGAGGCGGCCGAGGCGGTCCGCGCCGCCGGCGGTAAGGTCTCCTCATCGGTCTCCAAGAAGACCAACTTCGTGGTCGCGGGGGAGAACGCCGGCTCCAAGTACGACAAGGCAGTCGAGCTCGGCGTCCCGATCCTGGACGAAGCGGGCCTGCAGACCCTGCTCACCCATGGCCCCGACGCCCTGTCGGCTGAGCCCGCGTCAGCGCCCGAGTAATGATTGTGTGTAGTTTGCGGTGCTATGCGACCTTAACTACACACAATAATGACATTAGGCTTTTATGTCCGAATCGAGCCGCAGCTAGGCCAGTCTCTCCAGGATCAGCTCGCGGACGCGGGGGGCGTCGGCTTTGCCGCCGGTGGTCTTCATGACCGCGCCGACCAGGGCGCCGACCGCCGCGACCTTGCCGCCGCGGATCTTGGCGACCACCTCCGGGTTGGCGGCGACGGCCTCGTCGATGGCGGCCAGCAGGGCCGAGTCGTCGCTGACGATGGAGAGGCCGCGGGCGGCGACTACCTCGTCGGGGGTGCCCTCGCCATCGAGGACGCCGTCGATGACCTGGCGGGCGAGCTTGTCATTGAGGGTCCCGGTGGCCACCAGCTCGGCCACCCGCGCCACCTCGGTCGGCGTGATCGGCAGCTCGGACACCTCAATCCCGGCGTCGTTGGCGCGCCGGGCCAGCTCGCCCAGCCACCATTTGCGGGCATCGGCCGGGGAGGCGCCGACCGCGACGGTCGCCTCCACCGCATCCAGCGCCCCCGCGTTCCGCAGCGCCTCGAACTCGAGCTCCGACAGCGACCACGACTCGATCAGCCGGGACCGGCGGGTGGACGGCAGCTCGGGCAGCGACTGGCCGATCGACTTCACCCAGTCCGGCGCGGGCGCCACCGGCACCAGGTCGGGCTCGGGGAAGTAGCGGTAGTCCTGCGCCTCCTCCTTGGACCGCCCGGACGTGGTGACCCCGGAGTCCTCGTGGAAGTGCCGCGTCTCCTGGATGATGCGGCCGCCGGAGTCGAGCACGAAGGCCTGGCGCGCGATCTCCGAGCGCACCGCCCGCTCCACCGAGCGGAGCGAGTTCACGTTCTTGGTCTCGGTCCGCGTCCCCCAGACACCGGACCCGAGGACGGAAAGCGACGTGTTGACGTCGCAGCGCATCGAGCCCTCTTCCATCCGCACGTCGGAGACGCCGAGCGTGCGGAGCACGTCGCGGAGCTCGGTGACGTACGCCTTGGCGACCTCGGGCGCCAGGTAGCCCGTGCCCGGCACCGGCTTGGTGACGACCTCGACCAGCGGTATGCCCGCCCGGTTGTAGTCGACGAGCGAGTACTCGGCTCCCTGGATGCGCCCGGTCGCCCCGCCGACGTGCAGCGACTTGCCGGTGTCCTCCTCCAGGTGGACGCGCTCGATGCCCACCCGGATGGTCGAGCCGCCGACGAGCACGTCCAGGTACCCCTCGGTGCAGAGCGGCTCGTCGTACTGGGAGATCTGGAAGTTCTTCGGCATGTCCGGGTAGAAGTAGTTCTTCCGCGCGAACCGGCACCAGGAAGCGATCGAGCAGTTCAGCGCGAGCCCGATCTTGATCGCGTACTCGATCGCCAGCCCGTTCACCACCGGCAGCGAGCCGGGCAGGCCGAGGCAGACCGGGCAGGTGTGGGTGTTCGGCTCGGCGCCGAAGGCGGTCAGGCAGCCGCAGAACATCTTGGTCGTGGTGCCGAGCTCCACGTGCGTCTCGAGCCCGAAGACCGGCTCGTACCTTTGCAGCGCCCCTTCGTAGGTGACGGTCACGACGACTTCAGTCCCTTCGCCTCGGTCAGCAGCGGATGTCCCCAGCGCGCGGTGAACGCCGCCTCGACGGCGGCGCCGACCCGGTACAGCCGGTCGTCGGCCAGCGGCGGCGCCATCACCTGGAGGCCGACCGGAAGGCCGTCCTCCTCGGCCAGGCCGCACGGCACGGAGATGGCGGCGTTGCCCGCCAGATTCGACGGAATCGTGCACAGGTCGGCCAGGTACATCGCCATCGGGTTGTCGGTCCGCTCGCCCAGCCGGAAGGCGGTGGTCGGCGTCACCGGCGAGACCAGCACGTCCACCTGGCCGAAGGCCGCCTCGAAGTCCTGGATGATCAGCGTTCTGACCTGCTGCGCCTTACCGTAGTAGGCGTCGTAGTAGCCGCTCGACAGGGCGTACGTGCCCAGCATGATGCGCCGCTTGACCTCCGCGCCGAACCCCTCCGCCCGCGTCAGCGCCATGATCTCCTCGGCGCTGCCGGTGCCGACCCGCAGCCCGTACCGCATGCCGTCGAACCGGGCCAGGTTCGAGGAGCACTCGCTCGGCGCGATCAGGTAGTAGGCGGGCAACGCGTACTTGAAGTGCGGGCAGCTCAGCTCGGTCACCTTGGCCCCGAGCGACTCGAGCAGTTCCACCGCCTCGGTGAACCGGCTGATCACGCCGGGCTGGTACCCCTCGCCTGACAGGTCGGTGACGACACCGATCCGCAGGCCGGCCACGTCACCGTGCCGCGCGGCGGCGACGACCGGCGGGACCGGCGCGTTGATCGAGGTGGAGTCCATCGGGTCGTGCCCGGACATCGCCTCATGCAGCAGCGCGGCGTCGAGCACGGTGCGCCCGAGCGGGCCCGGGGTGTCCAGGGAGGACGCGAACGCGACGACCCCGTACCGTGACGAGCCGCCGTAGGTGGGCTTGGTGCCGACGATCCCGCAGACCGAGGCCGGCTGGCGGATGGAGCCGCCGGTGTCGGTGCCGAGGGCAAGCGGCGCCTCGTAGGCGGCGACGGCGGCGGCGGAACCGCCCGAGGAGCCGCCCGGCACCCGGGCCAGGTCCCAGGGGTTGTGCGACGGGCCGTAGCCGGAGTTCTCGGTCGAGGAGCCCATCGCGAACTCGTCCATGTTGGTCTTGCCGATGAGGACCGCGCCGGCCTCGCGCAGCCGCCCGGTGATCGTCGACTCATACGGCGGGCGCCAGCCCTCGAGGATCTTCGAACCGCACGTGGTCGGCGCCCCGACGGTGGTGAACAGGTCCTTCACCGCGACCGGGACCCCGGCCAGCGCGCCCAGCGGCTCGCCCGCCGCGCGCCGGTCGTCCACCCGCCGGGCCTGCGCGAGCGCGTACTCGGCGGACACGTGCAGGAACGCGCGCACCTCGCCGTCCACAGCGGCGATCCGGTCCAGGTGCGCCTGGGTGACCTCGGCGGCGGACACGTCGCCGACGGCCACCGCGGCGGCCAGTTCGGCCGCGGTCATCGTGGTCAGATTGTCCATGAGTCCCCCCTCACTCCTCAACCAGGATCCGCGGCACCTTGAACCGCTGCAGCTCGACGGCAGGCGCCCCGCTGAGGGCCTGTTCCGGCGTCAGGCAGGGAACGGGCTCGTCGTCGCGGAACACGTTGACCAGACCGGTCGCGTGCGTGGTCGGCGGGATGCCGTCCGCGGCGACCTCCTGCACCTGCGCGACCGCCGAGATGATCTGGTCGAGCTGCGGGGCGAGGTGGTCAAGCTCTGCGTCGCTGAGCGCGAGCCTGGACAGCCGGGCCAGGTGAGCGACGTCGTCGCGGGTGATGGGCATGCATTCCATCCTAGGGCGGACGGGGCGCGGACTAGTAAGCGATTAACACGTCGTTAAAAACCGCTAACGGACGGCGCGTGTCGCTTAACGATCCCTGAGGGTTTCCTCCTAATGTTTGCAGTGCCTTGCGCCGCAGTGCCTGACGTTGCAGTGCCTGACGTCGCCGTGCCCCCGCTACCCCTCGCTCGCTAGAAGCGCACCACCGTGATGACAGGGAGACCATGAAAAGATCGAGCACCGTCATCGCCGCCGCCACCACCGCGCTGGCCGCGGCGACGATCGCCGTAGCGGCAGGCGGGCCGGCCGCGCGCGCTGATGCCGGCCCCACCGGCGCGGCTACGGTCAGCGGCGCGGCCGCGGCGCTGACCGGCAGCACCGTGCCGTTCGCGGCGGCGCATGACGCCCTCGGCGCGGTCTCCGCCGGCAGCCGGCTGACCATCGAGGTCTGGCTTAAGCCGCGGACGGCGGCCGCGGAGAACTACGCGGCCGCGGTCTCCACCCCCAGCAGCCCGCTCTTCGAGCACTACCTGTCCCCGGCCGCCTATACCGCGCGGTTCGGCGCGACGGCGCAGGAGGCGGGCTCGGTCGAGGCGTGGCTCAGGTCGGCGGGCTTCACCGGCGTCTCGGACGACTCCGGCCGGGACTACGTCCGGGCGACCGCGCCGGTGTCGACGATCGACGCGGCGATGAGGGTCCAGCTCGATTACTACCGGTCAAGCGCCACCGCCAACGCCGGCCAGTACCAGCTGCGCGCCAACGACCGGCCCGTCTCGCTGCCGGCGACGGTGGCCGCCAGCGTGCTCGGGGTCACCGGCCTTGACAACGCCGCGCCGGAGCGGACGTACAGCACGCCGTCCGCGGCGACGCCGACGCCGTCGTCTCCGAGCGGCAAGCCGATCGCGTTCCCCTGCTCGCAGTGGTACGGCCAGCACTACGCGCGCCGCCTGCCCAAGCAGTACGGCACCACCAGCTTCCCGACCATCGTCTGCGGTTACTCGGCGGCCCAGCTCCGCGCGGCCTACGGGTACAACCGGCACAACATCGGCAAGGGCGTGACGATCGCGCTGGTCGAGGTCGGCCTGACCCAGGACATGTTCCAGACCCTGCAGGACTACGCCAAGGCCAACCGCATCGAGTCCCCGTCGCCGAGCCGGTACGCCGAGCTCTCGCTCGGCCAGGGGTCGTCCTGCGGCGACCCGTTCGACGTCGAGGAGCAGCTCGACGTCGAGTCGTCGTACCTGCTGGCGCCGCTCGCGAGCCAGCTCGTCGTCGGCGGCGACTCGTGCAACAACGGCTTCTTCGGGCTGCAGGCCCTGTTCAACGCGGACACGACCATACTCAACGGCGCCGGCGGGCACCCGCTGGCGCAGATCGCGTCCAACTCCTGGGAGGGCGGCGACGAGGCGGTGCCGCTCAACATGCTCAACATCGAGCACGCGTACCTGCTGCGGGCGGCCGCCGAGGGGGTCAGCATGCTCTTCTCCGCAGGCGACGGCTCCGGTGTGGAGACCCCGTCGAGCGACCCGTACGCCACCGCGGTCGGCGGCACGACGCTCGGCATCGGCCGGAAGGACCCGCGGCTATTCGAGACCGGCTGGTCGACCGGGTGGTCAGTCGACGTCAACAACAAGTGGGTCTTCCAGGGTGAGGCGTACGCGGCCGGCGGCGGGGCCAGCCTGCTGTGGTCGCAGCCGGCCTACCAGCGCGGCGTGGTGCCGGGCTTCCTGGGCAAGGCGCCGGGCAATCGGGGCGGCCTGGTCCGGTCGGTGCCGGACATCGGCGCGGACGCCGACCCGTCCACCGGCATGGCCGTCGGGGTGCTCAGCTTCGACAGCAAGGGAAACGTGAGCGGGTACTCCCAGCAGCCAGTCGGCGGCACCAGCCTCGCCTCGCCGCTGGTGGCGGGCATGCTGGCCGACGCCGAGCAGTACCAGAAGCCGTTCGGCTTCCTCAACCCCGCGCTGTACCGGCTGGCGGGCACCCGCGCCGTCAACGACGTGCTGCCGATCACGAGCAAGACGCCGGCCCCGTACCACGGCGTCGCCTGCGACGTGGCCAGCTGCGGGCTGCTCTCGTACTTCCCGTTCGACGACCAGAGCTGGTCCATGTCCGGCTACACCGGCCAGGTGACGCGGAAGGGATACGACACCATGAGCGGGATCGGCACCCCGAACGGGCAGCATTTCATCTACTCGCTGCGCGCGATATTCGGCTAGCGGCACCGCGCCGATGGCGGCCCCGGCCCCGAGACCCCCTTAGCTGGGTACCGGGGCCAGCGCCGTTTTGGTCATGAAAGACCAGATGAGCTGATTGGCGCCGGCGGTGCCGTCCTTGGGGACCGGGAAGCCGTGGCCCCCGGTCTGGTACAGCGCCCACTCGAGCGTCTTTCCGTTGGCGCAGGACCAAGTGCTGAGGGTCATGGCGCCGTGCTTGACGACCGTCGGCTTGCCCGAGCACTTCATGTCCGTCTGCAGCCGGGCGATCTGAACCGTGGCCGCAGGCGTCTCCAGGCCCTTCTCGCCCGGTTTATACGGCACGTACTTGTCGTCAAGCGAGGCGAACACGAGAACGTTCTGCGGTTTGGTCACCACGCAGCCCGGCATGGGGTCGGCCTTCACCGCCACCATGCCGTCGAACAGGGTGGGGTCGGTGCAGGCGATGCGATAGGCCAGACGTCCGCCGTTGCTGTAGCCGACGACGTAGATGGGCCTGGCGTGGCCCGGATCGATCTTGGGGACGAGCGCCTCGAGGAACCCGACGTCGTTGATCTTCTCCCGGCCGGCGCCGTCGCAGCAGCCAATGGCGTTCCACGACTCCTTGATCGGCACCGGGTAGACGATCTCCGCCTTGTCCGCGTTGGCGTAGGGGACCATCTGGTCCCTGGTGATCTCCATGCTGATGGTGGCGGCGGCCCCGGCCAGCACGACGATGATCGGCGCCGACTTCGCAAGCGTGGCGGTGGGCGCGATGACCTCGTATTGCCGGGTGAGGCTGCCGACCTTCATCGAGTAGGTTGTGGTCGTCGACTGGCGCTCGATCGCGCTGATGATCTTCGCGCCCGACACCGTCGCGACGGCGAGCGTCGCGATGAACGCCGTCAGCAGCACCATGAAGCGGCCCATCATTGTGATTCGTGCCCGCGGCGCCAACGCAGTCCTCCCTTCCCCGCAGCGTGCTCACGGCCGGTCAGCAGCAGGCTCAGTGGCGTGCGGCGCGCGGCCGAGGCGATCATCCAGGCGATCGCGTAGATGATCGGCACCGCCACGAAGAGTAGCACCACCAGCTCAAGGCCGTCCGGCGCCCGGCGGACGGCGCCGACCAGACCGCCGCCGGGGCCGAAGCAGCTGGCGCCGGCGACCAAGAGCAGCCCCTGCAGCACCAGCGGGTGGGCCAGGTAGATCCCGAACGAGCTGGCCGAGCCCGCGGCGCAGAACTTCCGGTGCGGCGCGCCCCGGTCGCTCCACAGCAGCCCGGCGCCGAGCAGCGCCCAGCCGAAGGCGAGCGCCTCCAGGATGACGATCGGCTGGAAGACCGCGCTCGCGTTGGCCGGCGTGGCGCCGAAGCCGTAGATCTCGATCAGGTACGTGCCGAGGCCCGCGACCACGCCGACGCCGGCCGTCAGCGCGATTCTCGGGATGGTCCCCAGGTGCCGCCGGGTGAACGCGCAGATCTGCTCGAAGTGCCAGCCGACGATCGCGCCCGCGACGACGTACAGCACGTAGGTGTCCACCCAGTAGCCCTGCCCGGCGCCGTTCAGCCACTGCGCCAGCCCCCCGCTGGCGGGCCGCCCCAGATGGTAGTGGAGCGCGCAGGTCAGCCAGAGCTGGTACGCCACGGCGGCGGCGAACAGCCAGCGGTGGTAGCCCTCGGTCTTGCGCAGCACCCAGCGGAAGACCGGGAAAAGCAGATAGATCTGCATGCTGACGAGCAGGAAATACAGGTGGTAGCGGGCGCCCGCGTCGAGCAGGTCATGCAGGAACGCGGCCGGGAACGGCCCGCGCCCGCTGCCGTCGGCCGCGTAGTAGATGGCCGACCAGGTCACGTAGGCCGGAACCACCAGCCAGTACCGCCGCCGCCAGAAGCGCAGCGTGTTCAGGCGCGGGCGGTGCCCGTAGTTGTAGGTCAGTACCAGCGCGGTGAGCAGCAGGAACAGCTCGCGACTGGTGTGGAAGACGGTCGTCACGGCGCCGAGCGCGACGGTGACCTGCCCGCCGCCCCAGGCCAGCGTGTGCACGCCGACCACGAACACCATGATGACCAGCCGGATCATGTCGAAGGCGACGATGTGCGGCCGCGAACGGGCGGGCGCGGAGGGCTGGCCCGGCGGCGCCTGCGGAGCGAGAGGCGGCGGCTCGACCAGCGCCGGAAGCGGCCCGGTGCCTGACAGAGTGGAGCTCACGGCCGCGAGGTCACCAGATCCTTCAGCCGCCGCCGGGAGATCTTCCCCGTCGGCCCGAGCGGCATCTCCGCCACCACGCAGAACTCGCTCGGCTGCTTGTGCCGCGGCAGCAGCGCGGCGCAGGCCTCGCTCAGCGCCGCCTCGACCTCGCCCGCCACGGTGGCGTCGGTGACGACGTACGCCACCGGCCGCTCGCCCAGCACCGCGTCGACGACCCCGACCACGGCGGCGGAACGGACGCCGGGCTGGGCCAGCAGGATCTCCTCGATCTCCCTGGGGTAGATCTTCTCCCCGCCCCGGTTGATCACGTCATCGGAGCGGCCGGCCAGGAACAGGTAGCCGTCGGCGTCCAGGTAGCCGAGGTCGCCGGTGTCGAGCCAGCCGTCGGCGTCGATCACGCCCGGCATCCCGCCGCTGTCGTAGCTGGTGATCACGCCCGCGCCCCTGATCTGGACCCGTCCGATCTCGCCCGGCCGCGCGGAATCGCCGCCGCCGAGCTCGACCCGGACCTGGGCGCCGGCCGGGCGCCCGGCCGAGCCGGGCTTGCGCAGGCCGTCGACCGGGTTGGCGGTGATCATGCTGGCCGCCTCGGTCATGCCGTAGGTCTCAACGACCGGCACCCCGAGCGCGTACTCGAACCGCTCGAGCGCCGCCAGCGGCAGCGGCGCGGAGGCCGAGCGCACGAAGCGCAAGGCGGCCGGGCGCGCGGCGGGCGGCTCGATCGCCAGGATCGAGATGATCGCGGGCACCGCGTTGATCCAGGTGATCTCGCGCTCGCCGATCAGCTGCCAGAAGCCGCGCCGGCTGAACTTGCGGTCGAGCGCGAGGTGCGCACCCGCCCGGAGGGTGGCGAGCACGCCCACCACCTCGGCGTTGACGTGGAAGAGGGGCAGCGAGCAGTAGCCCCGGTCGGCCGCGGTGAGCCGGTGGCAGTCGACCACGCTAGAGGCCACATGCGCCAGCTGATCGCCGCGCAGCAAGATGCCCTTGGGTGTTCCCGTGGTACCGCTGGTGCAAAGGAAAATGGCTCCGCTGTCCGCAGCGGGATGACCCGGGGTGCCGTCGCCGTCGATCACGTCGAAGTCAAATTCTGGGATCTCGAACGGTCGCGTGGCTTCGCCCGTCTGGTCACGCTGGTCGCCACCGGGCACAGCGTCCACCGGGGGCACGGCTTTTACCGAAGAGGCGCTATCCACCCGGTAGACGATGGCGGCGGGGCGCGCCACGCCGAGGACCCGGGCCACGTCCGTGTCTGGTGCGCCGGGGTCCAGGGGAACGGCGACCCGCCCGGCGGCGATGATCGCTACCAGCGCGGTCGCGTACTCGACGGGCTCGTCGAGGCGGACGACGATCCGGGCGCCGGGCGGCAGTCCGGCCGCGTCCAGGCGGCGCTCGACGTCGATGACCGTGTCAAGCAGCCCCGCGTAGCTCAGCGTGGCCGGCCCGCGCGCGTCCGACAGGTACTCCTCGGCGCCGCGGCGGGCGGCCGCCTGCTCGATCCACTCGCGTATCAAGGCAGCCATCCTTCGCTTCAGTACATCATTCGGGGGTCGTTGTAGTGCTTGAACTCGAGCAGGTTCCCGGTCGGGTCGATCAGCACGAACGTCCGGTGCTCCTCCACCAGACCCTCGAACCGCACCGAAACGTCGTGATAGAAGGGGA
>Ga0302314_10015613_pt1 | contig 12894 bp, 14 predicted proteins | sample III_Palsa_N2_3_FD_200533 | JGI IMG/M metagenome (GOLD analysis project Ga0302314, IMG submission 200533) | Peat permafrost microbial communities from Stordalen Mire near Abisko, Sweden - III_Palsa_N2_3 | ecosystem: Environmental > Terrestrial > Soil > Palsa > Peat permafrost | place: Sweden...
CGTACCCGCCGGCAGTGTCACCGGAGGTGACGTTGATCGCGCCCGGCGACGACGGCCCGAAGGCGGTGTCGAAGTCGTTATCGCTCATCGCGTAGTTCTGCGCGTAGTTCCACAGCCCGGTAACCGTGTTGCCGTCGAAGTAGTCCATGACGATGCCGGGCGGGCAGTACTCGGGGCCGCAGCCGTTGGACGGCGTCGACGACTCGGTGTTCTGGACGAACGCGTCCTGCTTGTTGTTGTCGTCGGCCAGCTGCTCGGGCACGTAGTCATGGTTCTGGTCCGAGGTCAGGGCCTCCGCGCTGGTCAGCCGCTGCGGGTTGTACTCGTTCGGGTTGTCGGTGAGCAGCGGGCCGATCGGGCCCTTGCTGGTGATCTCGCTGTACAGGCCATTCACCGTCGGCGTGCCCGGCTTGGCGACGAACGGGGTGCCGTCCGTGTTCGCGGCGTAGGGGTAGGTACCGAAGTAGTGGTCGAACGACTCGTTCTCGTCGAAGATGACGACGAGGTGCTTGATCGGCGTTGAGGTCCTGGTCTGGTCGTACAGAGTCTTCGAGACCGTCGCCGGGATGTGGTACCCCGGAAACCTCGCGGCGAGCTGCGACGCGAGCGTGGGGCTCGCGTCCGCCGCGCTGGCGCCGATGGCGGCGCCTCCGGCCAGGACGGCCGTCGCGCCGACCGCGACGAAGATCCGGAACCGGTTGGCACGGCTCCGGGAAGCTGAGGCATCGCCCATGTCCGCCTTCCTGAGTTCTGCGTAACTAACGGGAGTGACGGGCTCCGGGAGAGGCCGCATGCCGCGCCGGAACGTCGCCGCAGGGCACGCCCGTGCCCTGCCGGTCAAGTGTTCACGGAAAGGCTGAAGGGCTAAGGCCGGATATATGACGAAAGGGCAAACGACCGATCAACACTGGTCGAACCATTGGCCCCGCGCGCCGCTGCGGCCGGGAACCGTGGCAGGCAGCTCAGGCGAGCAGCGCGCGGCCGAAATAGTCGCTGCCATTCACGACGCCGGGCAGTGCCAGGAAGTACCCGCCGCCGAACGGGCTGATGTAGTCAGTGAGCGGCTCGTCGATCAGCCGGGTCTGCACGGTTTCGAACTGCCGCCTGATGTCCTGCTGGAAGCAGGTGAAGACCAGGCCGACGTCCAGGTCGCCGACCTGGTCGAGCCCGCGGTCATAGTTCCAGGCCCGCCGCAGGATCCGGCTGCTCGCGGTCTGCGGCGTGCGCGGGTTCGCGAGGCGCATGTGCGCCGTGAGCGGGATCACCTCGCCCATCGGGTCGGCCGCGTAGTCCGGCGTCGCGTAGATGCCGTCGGCGTCGAGCGGGTAGCCGGAGTCGCGGTACCGGCCGAACATGAGCTGCTGCTCGTAGACATCCACCCGGTCCCAGAACTCGACGAACATCCGGATGAGCCGCACTACGAAGTAGCTGCCGCCAGCCGTCCAGGCCGGCTCGCCGGCGGCGCCTTCCTGGACCCACACGAGCTCGTTCAGCTCTGGCGCTGACCGAACGGACGGGTTCGAGATGCCGTCCATGAACCCGAGCTGGTTGCGCGGCACGGTGCCGGCCGGCCGCGGCGGGCTGGCGAACCCGTCGATCCGCCAGTTCGCCTGCATGCCGCCGCGCGTGTTCCTGGCGATGTCACGCAGCGCGTGCAGCACCACGTCCTCGTGCCCGGCGGTGAGCTGAAGGACCAGGTCGCCGCCGGACTGCGCCGGGTCGAGGTCATCGTTAGGGAACGACTTCATCGGCGTCAGGTGCGCCGGCAGCCTCGAAGCGAGGCCATACCGGTCGTCAAACAGCGTCGACCCGACGCCCAGGGTCACCGTGAGCCCGTCCGGAATCACCGCCGGCCCCAGCGTGCCGGAATCCGGCGCCGGGCCGCCGATGCCGGCAGGCGGCGGCGTCCCGCCCGCGGTCAGGAACCGGGCGCGGTCGGTGACGGTCCTGAAGAGCTCGGCGAGCTCGGCCTTGGTCGCAGCGGTGGAGCTGAACGAGATGACCGCGGTCGCCGCCTTCGGCTCCGGGAGGATCCCGGCCTGATGCTCGCCGTGGAACGGCACCGCCGGCAGCCGCCCCTGCAGCGCAGCGAGATGTGCGGCGGCCGCCGGATCCGCGGCGGCGTCAGGGCCGCGGTAGGCGTACCCGGCCGCCGCGCCCGCGATGCCGCCGGCGGCGACGCCTCCCGCGACGCCGCCAGCCATGCCGCGCAGGAACGACCGCCGTCCGGGGCCCGGCGGCGTAGCCGGCTCAGCAGACTCAGAACTCACTGGCAGTGTTCCTCGGCTCGGCAATCGACGCGATTGGGGCGAGTTCCTGCAGCACCTGGCCGCACGCCGCGTCGATGTTCTGCTGCGTGGCGACGGGCAACCGCGAGACGGGAACCCAGGTCCCGTCCGGCAGGCGCTCCTTCTCGATCAGCGACTGCAGCTGGTTCAGCCCCGTATAGACCTCGGGCAGCTGCGGATAACGCGGGACGAGCAGCGGGTGCAGCAGGGAGAGCAGGTACCGGGTGCCGTCAATGTTGGCCAGCGTGGTGGCGAGAGTGGTGCCGCTGCCGTAGTCGTCGTGGCCGGTGAGCTGGTATTCCAGCGCGTTCTCCAGGATCTCGTGAGTGCGCAGGCCGATGTCGACGAGCGGAATCTGCTGCGCCGGCCACCACGCGGCGAGCTTGTGCACGTCGGTGTTCAGCGTGTCCGCGACTCCGGTGAGCTCACGCGCGGACTGCCCGTGCCAGAGGCCGTACTCCAGCCGGTAGAAGCCAGTCCACTTCGGGCTGCTCACGCCGACGGCGTCCGCCCGGCCGTCGATCTCGCCGTCGAAGTTCCCGAACGCGTCGTAGGCGGCCCCGAGCGTCTCGTACTGCAGATGGGCGGTCAGCCAGTCGCGTTTCGCCGCCGCCAGGCGGCCGCCGCGCACGTCGGCGGCCAGCGATGTGGTCTGCCTGGCGAGTACCTGCAGCCCGGCCTCGGTGTACTTCCCGTATTCCTTGGCCAGCGGATACAGATCGTTGTACGTCACGGGGAGGACGGCACGCGCTCCCGGTGCATGCCCGCCTACGGTGACCGTCGGCCCGGTGACCGGATCGAAGTCCTCCACCTCGCACAGGAACGCGTACGTGCCCGATCCGACGTCGAGAGACATCGGCGCGCTCGTGTCCGGCCCGATGTTCTCGAGCTCGTCGTAGACGGCTCCGTTCGCCGGGTTGGTCAGGTCGACCTCGGCGCCGTAATCGGCCTCGTTCCTGATCTCGAACGTGTGCCAGCCAGGAGCCGCCAGGTGCCAGGCCCTGCCGCACGAGGCGTCGTTGAAGGAGATCGCAGTCCGCGTCGAGGAGCTACCAGGTGGCGCGGAAGTGCCACAGCCAGTCACGACCGCCGCGAGCGCCGCTCCGACGGCAGCGGCAAGCAGGCGTCTGGTGCGCATGGCCTTCCTGGGAAATCTGCTGCGGGGCAAGTGGCCTCAGGCCAGCATAGGGTCGCCGAAACCGGCGCATAGCGCCCGGCAGCGCTATGGCAGAAACGTTCACCTCGCTATAACCCGCTGTATCACCGGAGGCTGCCAGCCGCTCGCTCTCAGCCTCGCGATCTGGTAAAGCCGAAGAAGCCGCGGCGCTTGATCAGGTCGGCGACCTCGTCCGGCACCATGGTCTCCCACGAGCTGTCGTCCTCGGCGATCCGCCGCAGCACGTCCCGGCTGAAGATCGACAGGAACTCGGAGCGGTAGTTGTCGAGGTGAACGAAGCTGCCCCGGCCGGCCAGATAGTCATACAGCGGCTGCAGCTCCGGCCGGACGCGGATGTCATTCACGGTCGTGAGCTCCTCGTCAGGCGAGGGCTGCAGCGGGTAGACGTACAGCTTGAGGTCGTTCTTGAACAGCCGCCCGAAGCTCTCCAGGATCCCGCCCGGCAGCTGGGCATGGTTCTTCTCGTCGAACAGGTCGATCAGGCTCGGCACGCCCATAACGATGCCGATCCGCTCGGTAGTGCGCTCGGCGATATAGGCCGCGAGCCGGTAGTAGTCGAAGTAGTCGGTGATCAGCACGGTCATCCCGCAGGCCGCGAGCAGCTCGGCGCGGGCGAGGAAATCACGCCGGTCCACGTCGGCGCCGCCAGCCAGCAGGTTCCGCATGGTGATCTCGGTCAGCGCGAGCACTGGCTTGCCGGTGACCGCCGGATCCTCGGTGAACCTCGCCGTCGCGGTCTCCAGCATGTCCAGGTTCACGTGGGTCGGCGGCCGGAAGCTGCCGCGCTCGACCAGGACTGCCTTCTTGCGCAGGACCTCGCTCGGCTGCAGCACCTCGCGGTCCGGGCCGAACATCGCCACCCCGCTCAGCCCGATCTGGACGAGCTTGAGCGCCATCAGCCGGTTGTCCACGCCGCGGAACTCGATGCCGCGGAACTGGACCATGTCGATCTCGATGCGCCCGGTGGTGAGCCGGTCGAGCAGGCTCTCGATGAGCCTGTCCGGCTCGTGGTGCTGGAAGAACGCTCCGTACAGCAGGTTCACCCCGACGATGCCGAGCGCCTCCTGCTGCAGCCAGGCCTCCACGTCCAGCATCCGCACGTGCATGATGATCTGGCTTGGCTCGTCGTGCGGCTGGGACTGGAACTTCACCCCCATCCAGCCGTGGCACTCGTTGCCGCCGCGGTAGCTGCGCGCCACGACCGTGTCCGCGAACGCGAAGAAACAGTTCTCGTCGCCGCGGTCCGCGTCGAGACGGTCGACGTTGAGCTGGAACTCGTGGTCCAGCATCCCCTGCAGCCGTCCCGCGGACACGTACCGGTCGGCCTTGCCGTACACGGCGTCGCTGACCGCCATGTCGTATGCGGAGATCGACTTGGCCACCGTGCCGGCCGCCCCGCCGACCCGGAAGAACCAGCGCACGACTTCCTGGCCTGCCCCGATTTCCGCGATCGTGCCGTACCAGCGCGGATCGAGATTGATGCGCAGCGCCTTCTGATGGGTGTCTGCCTGGTCGGCCCCCACGAGGAGCTCGGTCATCCGTCCACCTGCACATTCCGGCTTGCTGCCGATGGCTGCGGTCAGCCCAGTGCGGGCGTCCACGGCACGCCCATCCGATGCCTGACGATTCTACTGATTGCGGCGAGCTAGCCGCTAGCAGCGCAAAGGCTTCGCAGCCCGCTGGCACCAGCCTTAACCAGCCTGAAACGTCGCATGCTCAGCCGGACGCATTCGCGGCCAGTCCGGCCCGGCCCTGCTCCCGGCCTGCCAGCGCCGCCGGGGTTCTGGTCGCAGGATCAAGCGCGTTGGTCCCGATCGCGGCGGCCGACGCAGCGTCTGGCTGGATGACGACGACCTGCGAGCCCTCAGCCCGCAGCCGGGCGGCCACGTCCCGCAGCTGAAGCGGCGACGGAAGCGGCGAGTCAAAGCCCAGCGGCGAGATCACCGTGATCCGCCCGAAGCCGGCCGCGAGATCAGCGTTGTCGGCTGAGCGGACCCCGCCGTCCATGTACCGGGCGCCGCCGATCGTGACCGGCGGCCACACTCCCGGCACCGCGGCACTGGCCGCCACGGCGTCGACGAGGCTCGCGCCCGATCCGGCGTCGAACACCATGAGGTCGCCTGTCGCCACATCGACAGCGGTCAGCCGCAGCCGCCGGACGGGCCAGTCGTGAGACGGCAGCCTGCCGCTGATGACTGCGCGCCGCTCGGCTTCCGGTACGGTCTGCGCGTCCAGCGCATAGGCGCCGACCTGCCGCGTGACCTGCTCGGGTGTCGTGGCACCGGCCAGGTACCCGGCGAACTCGGCGCCGAACTTCTCCCAGTCCAGCTCGGCCATGATCTCCGCCGACTGCAGCGCCGGCTCGGCCTGGCGGGCGAACAGCTCCGCCAGCGGCAGCCCGCTGCCGACTTGCGCCGCCACGTTCGCGCCCGCCGAGGTGCCGATAATGAGATCCGCGCCGGTGACATCGTCACCCGCATCGGCCAGGCCGGCCAGCAGCCCGGTCATCCACGCGATCCCGGCGACTCCGCCGCCCCCGAGTACCAGCGCGTGCTCCTCGTTCATCCGTTACTCCCTTTCTGCCCTGCGACGCAGTGTCAGCGACTGGAACCGGTAGCTCGTGCCTTCCGCAGCGACATGAAAGTCGACCACGTCGAACGTCTCGCTCGCGAATGCGAGGATCTGCTCGTCGGTGCGCCAGGACAAGAAGCGGGCGGGAACGTGGTCGTCATCCTCGATCACCTCCTCCTGGCCGCGGCCGCCAGAGCCGCCGAGAAAGGACATGCCACCCGGCCTCAGCACCCGGGCGATCTCGGTCAGCACGCCGGGCAGGTACGCGTTCGGCACGTGCAGCAGGCAGTTCATCGCATGCACGGCGTCAAATGAGCCGGGCGCGAACTCCAGCCGGCCGAAGTCCATCACCAGCGCCGTCAGGCCCTTGCGGCGGCAGCGTGCCACCATCTGCGGCGAGACGTCGGTGGCGATGACGTCCAGGTCATGCTGAGCGAAGAACAGGCTGTCGTGCCCGGGGCCGGCGCCGATCTCAAGCAGCCGGACGTAGTTCTCCGCCTGCAGCCGGGTCAGGAAGGCCGCGCGCTCGGCCAGCTTCCAGTCCTGCCTGGGCATCTGGTCGCGGCGATCAGCCGCTTCGTCGTACGCGATGCGCAGCCGGTCCCGGATCTGCTCGTACTCGCCGGCGCTCAGGTCCCGCCTCCCTGCTGCCCGGACAGGCCCGTGGCCGGCCGGCGGCGGACGAATGCCGGCTCGTTGACGGTCCACAGCGGCTGCTCGCCGCGGCCGTAGCGCAGCAGGTTCGCGGCGAACACCTCGCTGGTCTGGCGGAACATGAGCCCGGTGTGCCAGCCCACATGCGGGGTGGCGATGACATGCGGGTGCTGCACCAGCGGCGAGGCCGGATCAGCGGGCTCCCGCTCGAAGACATCCAGCCCGGCACCGCCGACCTGTCCGGACTCCAGCGCCGCCAGCAGCGCGGCCTCGTCGACCAGCCTGCCCCGCGCAACGTTGACGAACAGGGCACCCGGCTGCATCGCGGCGAACTCGGACTGGCCGAACAAGCCCTCGTTCCCGTCATGAAGCACCGCGCAGCACATCACCGCGTCCGCCTCGCCCAGCAGCGCTGGCAGCTGGTCCGGGCCGGCGACCAGCTCCAGTCCTGGCGGGCCGCCGAGCTCGGGCCTGGCCCGCACGCCGAGCAGCCGGCAGCCGAACGGCGCGAGGCGGCGGGCCAGTGCCGAGCCGATGGCACCCAGGCCCACGATCAGGACCGTCGCGTCGAGCAGGGAGCGGCCGACCGGGCGATCGGGCCAGCGCCGCTGCGCCAGCACGGCCCTGGACTCATCAAGCCGCCGGGCCAGGGCCAGCAGGTGCAGCACCGCCAGCTCGGCGCAGCTGTCGGCATTGCCGCCCGAGTCACCGGGGACCCGGGCGACCAGCACGCCGTGGTCCGTGGCCGCCCGGACGTCCACGCCGTCCAGGCCGACGCCGAACTGATGCACCAGGCCGAACGAGCCGGCCGCGATGAGCGGCGCGCTGATCCTGGCACCGAACGGGCAGAGGACATCAACACCGTCGAGGTTGTCGGCGATCTTGCCCGGCGCGCAGGCCGCGATCTGCCAGCCGGGCAGGTGGGCGGCTAGCTGGCCGAGCGACAGCTCCGCGCTGATCTGCTCCCGGCCGAACAGCACCTTCACGAGCGCGCCCGCGTCACGGCAGGGCGGCGACGAGCTCGTCCACCGGCTTGCGGCGCCCGGTGTAGAACGGGATCTCGACCCGCGTGTGCCGCCTGGCCCTGGCGCTGCGCAGGTGCCGCATCAGGTCCACGATCCGGTAGAGCTCATCGGCCTCGAACGCGAGCATCCACTCGTAGTCGTTGAGGGAGAAGCAGGCGACCGTGTTCGCCCGCACGTCGGGGTACTCCCTGGCCATCCGGCCGTGCTCGGCCAGCAGTTCGCGGCGCTCGGCGTCGTCGAGCAGATACCACTCCAGCGACCGCACGAACGGGTACACGCTGACGTAGTTCTTCGGGTCCTCCCCGGCCAGGAACGCGGGGATGTGGCTCTTGTTGAACTCGGCCGGACGGTGCAGGGCCATGGCCGACCAGACCGGCTCGCTGGCCCGCCCTAGCCCGGTGCGGCGGAATCGCGCGTACATCTCCTGCAGATCGTCGGCGGTGGGCGCGACCCACCAGAACATGTAGTCAGCGTCCGCCCGCATGCCCTGGATGTCGTAGCAGCCGCGGGTGACCACGCCCTTGCCCGCTGCCTGCTGGCAGAGGTCGGAGACCTCCGCGGCGAGACCAGCGCGGCCTCCGTTCACCGCGGCGGCATCGATTGCCTCCGGGCCGGCGACCCTGAACACCGACCACATCACGTACCTGATGAGCTCGTTCAGCTCACGTGCCTTCGGGCGGTCTGCCGCCTGCCCGGGCTCCTGCGTCCCTGCCATGCTCCATGTCTACCAGCCCGCGCTCAGCTCGCCGACTTCAGGACCTGCCGGACCTAGCGTCTCCTGGCGCTGCTCTTGCCGTGTTAAACTGATATCAGTATGCTAGAAACGTGGTATCAGCCACGTCAAGTGGAGGTGGAGCAGATGACAGCAGTGGCTATCGACGCTGAAATGAGCCAGCCGGCCGGCCCGCCGGTGAGCGAGCATCCGGCCCGGTTCACGTCCGGCCTGCTGATGCTGATGGGCGGCGTTATCGGCATCATCGCCGGCGTGGTCGTGATCGTGATCGGCGGCCATCAGAGCGGCGGGCTCAGAGCCGGGCTCATCGTGCTAGCCGTGCTGCTGTTCCTCGGCTCTGCCACGGCCCTTGGCGGCCTGACGCCGATCCAGCCGGGCAAGGCCCGCGTTGTCCAGCTGTTCGGCCGGTACCGCGGCACCATCCGCGAGTCCGGCCTGCAGTGGGTGAACCCGTTCACCAAGCGCATCGAGGTGTCCACCCGGATCCGCAACCTCGAGTCGGCCCAGGCGAAGGTCAACGACGCTGACGGCAACCCGATCGAGATTGCCGCCGTCGTGGTCTGGGAGGTCAGGGACACCGCCAAGGCCGTGTACGCGGTCGATAACTACACCCACTTCGTCACCATCCAGACCGAGACCGCGGTCCGGCATATCGCCTCCAGCTATCCCTACGACAGCCGGGGCAGCGGCGCGCTGTCGCTGCGGGACAACGCCGACGAGATAACCTCGCGACTGTCGGCCGAGCTGACCGATCGGGTGATCGCGGCGGGCGTCAGGATCATCGAGACCCGCCTGACCCGGCTGTCGTATGCATCGGAGATCGCCCAGGCCATGCTCCGCCAGCAGGCAGCCAGCGCGATCGTCGGAGCGCGCCAGCGCATCGTCGAGGGCGCCGTGGGCATGGTGCAGATGGCCTTGCAGAAGCTGGAAGACGAAGGGGTCGTCGAACTGGACGAGGAACGAAAGGCCGCGATGGTCTCCAACCTGCTCGTCGTGCTGTGCAGCGAGCAGGCCACGCAGCAGGTCGTCAACACCGGATCGCTGTACTCGTGACGGCTGGCAAGGTGACATGTGGCTGAGCGCAAGGGCATCCTGCTGCGGCTTGACCCGGCGATTCATGACGCGCTGGCCAAGTGGGCGTCGGACGAGCTGCGCAGCACGAACGCCCAGATCGAGTTCATCCTCCGGCGCGCACTCGCCGAAGCCGGGCGGCTGCCTGAACGGGCCGGCCAGATGCGCCGGCCCGGACGGCCGCCGGGAAGCTCGAAGACTGCTCAGCCCTCATGACCGCGATGGCTGCCGGAGCCTGCGGCCAGCGCGACGGCCTCGATCTCGACAAGCTGACCGCGATAGCCGAGCGTGCTGACGCCAAGCAGCGTTTGCAAAAGGGTCATGCTTTCTCGCGCGGGCCCGGGTTCTAGCCTCGCGCGACGGGGCCTCTCTACTCCGTCTCGGTTGCCGAAATGCCGCGTAGGAGCGGCGCGGTAGTAACCGCCGTTTTGGACGCGGCCTGGCGCGTGTGCTGGCGGCGACTGGCGCACCGAATCGGGGGGTTGTGCGCCGTTCCCTCGGGCAGGTGATCGGCGGAACGCTAGGCATGCGCATTTCAGCCTGGTAGCAGCGCCAGCTGGTCAGTGCGAGCCGGCGGGCCGGGCGTGGCTCGGCAGCAGCGGGATGGCTAGGCAGCTCAGTGCGCCGATGGCGATGACGGTGAGCAGGCTGAGGGTAATGGCGTGCGCCGGGCCGAAGGCGCTGAACGCCTTGCCGATGTGCTCGCGCGGGAAGACCGAGCCCAGTATGGCGAAGCCCTGCGGGATCAGCAGCGCGCCGAACCCGCCCTGGACCAGGCAGGCCACGATGATCGAGAGCGGATCCCAGGCCAGGCCGCAGGCCAGCGCGTAGCTGGCGCCCAGCCACTTGGTCAGGCCCGGACCGCCGTGCAGCTAGGAGCTCATGGTCGGCGCGGCGATGGTGGTGATGGTGATGGTGATGGTGATGGTGATGGTGATGGTGGAGTCAAGCAGGTCCATGATGTCCGCGACCAGGACGATGGCGAGGACCAGCCATGCCGCCGCGGGCAGCCTGGATGCCTCGTCGGCCGCCCTAGAGGACACGTGTACGGTCACCGGAAACTCCTGTGGCGGGCTCGGCTGTACGTGACGTTCGGGGAGCCGGGGCGGTTCGTCTTCCGGAGCCGGTCGGCTCAAGCTGCTGGCCACGGCTCTGGGCCGGTTCGGGGTGCTGGGCCTGTTCTGTGGAGGTAGTGAGCTGCCGCTTGAGGTAGCGGTAGGTGAAGGCGCTGCCTGCGGCCAGGGCGATGGCGGTGATGGCCAGGGCGAGGGTGTAGCCATTGTCGAAGGCGCTGGCGGCGGCGTCCAACAGGGGGCGGGCTTGGCCGGCCGGGAGGTGGCCCGCGGCGGCGCGGGCTTGGTCGATACTGCCGGCAGCTTGGGCGGAGGCGGTTGCGGGGAGGCGGATCGTGCTGGTGTAGACCGCGGTGAGGATGGTTCCCAGGACTGTGACGCCTGCGAGGCTGCCTAGTTCGTAGGAGACCGACTCGATGGAGGAGGCCATGCCGGCACGGTGCGGCGGGGCGCCGCTGATGATCGCGGCCGAGCCTGCGACCATGACGATGCCCAGGCCTGCGCCGGCCAGGACCAGGCCCGGCACGACCCAGGCCGGGCTCCGGCCGCCGGCCAGCAGGGGGACGGCACCTGGGGTCAGCAGCAGGGTGACCAGGACGCCGAGGGCGCCCAGGAGCAGGCCGCCGCCGATGAGCGGGCGCATCCCCGTGCGGTGGAGCAGGCCGCCGGCCAGCACGCTAACGGGCAGGGAGCCGACCGCGAACGCTGTCACGATCAGGCCCGCGTGCAAGGGCGTCAGGCCCAGGACGAGCTGCAGGCGCTGGGTGAGGAGCAGGTCGATGCCGGCGGTGGCGGCCATCGCCAGTGCGGCCGCGATCACCCCGGCGAGCAGGTTCCGGTTGCGGAACAGGGTGAAATCGATCAGCGGGTGGGTCTGGCGGCGCTGGCGGCGTGCGAACATCCAGCACCCGGCGGCTGCGCCCAGCAGGGCGAGCACGATCGCCAGCGGCATGGGGTCGGGCTTGGCGGCTTCCTGGATGGCGTAGACGAAGCCGGCCAGGGCGATCATGGCCTGCAGGGAGGCGATCAGGTCCCAGGGGCGGTCGCGGTGGCCCGAGCCGCCCGGCACGAGTGCGACCGTCGCGGCCAGGGCGAGCAGCACGACGGGGATGTTGAGGAGGAAGACGGAGCCCCACCAGAAGTGCTGAAGCAGCAGGCCGCCGACGATCGGGCCCAGCGCGGCGCCGAGTACCGCCATGGTGCCCCAGACGCCAATGGCGATGCCGCGCTCGTGGTCGTCGTCGAAGGTGATGCGGATCAGTGACAGGGTTGCGGGCAGCATCGCCGCCGCCCCCACCGCAAGGAAGGCCCGGGCGGCGATCAGCGCCGGCGGGGATTGAGCGAACGCGGCCAGGAGGGACGCGGATGCGAACAGGGCCAGGCCGGTGAGGTACATCCGCTTGTGGCCGATGCGGTCTCCGAGCGTGCCCGCGCCGAGCAGCAGCGCGGCCATCACCAGCGGGTACGCGTTGATGATCCACAGTTTCTGCGCGGCGCTGGCGTGCAGGTCTCTGGTCAGGGTGGGCAGGGCGGTGTAGAGCACCGTCGTATCCACCGAGACCATCAGTAGTCCCGCCGAGACGGTGGCCAGGACCAGCCAGCGTTGTGTCTTGCTCATGGTGCACCTATGGCTTCCGGGCGGAGATGGGCTGTGCTGGGGCCGGGCAGGGGCGCGTCAGGCCGGTGGATCGGTGAGCGCGGCGATCCTGCGGATCAGGGCCTCCTTGACCTCGGGGGCGAGCGGGGCCGGCCTGGTCGCCTGGAACAGCCACAGGCCGTCGGCGGCCAGCCGCGCGAGGAACAAGTCCAGCTGTGCCTGATCGGGCACCGGCGGCTGGGGCACCCAGCGCGCCATCAGGTCGTTCCACACCTGCGCCAGCTCCGGGCTGGTTGCCGACTCCACCATGAACGCCAGGTCCGCCTTGCTAGCTGAGCCGTGCGCATTGACCCGCAGATAGGCCGCCGCGCGCTCCTGCGCCGTCGACTGCTCCAGCGGCTTGCCCAGCTCTGTGAGCAGCTGCTCCTCCCACGTTTCGGTCAGGTGCCGCTGGATCGCTATCAGCAGGTCGTCGCGGGTGCGGAAGTGGTACATGAGCCCGGGCTTGGTCAGGCCGGCCTCCGCGGCCGCCGCCTCCAGGGTCAAGGCGGTGATGCCGTGCCGCTCGGTCACCCGCACCGCGGCCTGCAGAATCTGGATCCTCGAACTTGGTCGCATTCCATAACTATACCATCCGGAAGGTAAAGTTACTGCCCAGGGCACGCGGCCCCGCCCGGCTACCGAAGCTCGGCCGCCCCAGACTCG
>Ga0302314_10015615_pt1 | contig 12892 bp, 10 predicted proteins | sample III_Palsa_N2_3_FD_200533 | JGI IMG/M metagenome (GOLD analysis project Ga0302314, IMG submission 200533) | Peat permafrost microbial communities from Stordalen Mire near Abisko, Sweden - III_Palsa_N2_3 | ecosystem: Environmental > Terrestrial > Soil > Palsa > Peat permafrost | place: Sweden...
GCGCGCGACTTCCTGGTGCCCGCGCGCATGCACCCCGGCAAATTCTACGCGCTCCCCCAGGCCCCGCAGCAATTCAAGCAGCTTCTGATGGTGGCCGGCTTCGACCGCTACTTCCAGATCGCCCCCTGCTTTCGCGACGAAGCCAGCCGCGCGGATCGTTCACCTGGCGAATTCTACCAGCTCGACTTCGAAATGAGCTACGTGACGCAGGAAGATGTGTTCAACACCATCGAACCCGTCATCGCCGGCGTGTTTGAAGATTTTGCCCGCGGCCGCGCGGTAGACGCACCACCCTTCGTGCGCATCCCCTACGAGCAATCCATGCTCGACTTCGGCAACGACAAACCCGATCTGCGCAACCCCCTGCGCATCCGGGACGTCACGGAACACTTCGCCGGCAGCGGTTTTGGTCTTTTTGCCAAGATCGCGGCGAGCGGTGGCATCATTCGCGCGATCCCGGCCCCCGGCGCCGGCCCCAAGCCGCGCGGCTTCTTCGATAAACTGAACGAATGGGCCCGCGCCGAAGGCGCCGGCGGCCTCGGCTACATCATCTACGAAGCCGACGGCGCCAAAGGCCCGATCGCGAAAAACCTCGAAGCCGACAGGGCCGAAGCCATCCGCGTACTCTGCGGCGCCAACCCCGGCGACGCCATATTCTTCGCCGCCGGCAAACGCGAGGACGCGCAGAAATTCGCCGGCCTCGTGCGCACCCGCATCGGCACGGAGCTTGGCCTGATCGAGCAGAACGTATTCCGTTTCTGCTGGATCACCGATTTCCCGATGTATGAAATGAACGAGGAAACCAAGCAGATCGATTTCAGCCACAACCCGTTCAGCATGCCGCAGGGCGGCATGGAAGCGCTGGAAACCCAGGATCCGCTGACAATAAAAGCCTTCCAGTACGACATCGTCTGCAACGGCATCGAACTCAGCTCGGGCGCCATCCGCAACCATCGGCCAGACATCATGATCAAGGCCTTCGCGATCGCCGGCTACCCGGAATCCGAAGTAGAAGCTCGTTTCGGCGGCATGCTAAACGCCTTCCGCTACGGCGCCCCCCCGCACGGCGGCAGCGCCCCCGGCATAGACCGCATCGTCATGCTGCTAGCCGACGAGCCCAACATCCGCGAAGTCATTCTCTTCCCGCTAAACCAGCAAGGCGAAGACCTCCTCATGGGCGCCCCCGCCCCAGTCCCCGCCACCCGCCTGAAAGAGCTGTCGATCAAACTAGACCTGCCCCCCAAAGTCGTAAAAGAGTAGCACTCGTCGCGCCTTCCTCCCCCGCCTTGGGGCCTGCCTTGGGGGAGGTCCCGCGAAGCGGGGGAGGGGGCGCGCACCCCAAAACCGTTGACACACCCTACAAAAAACGCGCCTCATTCCGCCGCGAGTTTCATTCTGCTTCCCTAAGCGTCTTCACGCTTTCGTGGGGTGCCGCATGCCGTGCCGAGCCCAAACCTAGTGCCCGAACCAACCAGCACCCTGCACGCGCTGGCCGAATTAAACGCGGCATTGGCCATTCTACTGGCCGCCGCCATCCTGGCCCGTTGGGGCATCGACATGACCCGGCGCACCCGCATTTCCGTGGCCTGCTGCATCACCTGCAGCGCCGTGGCCCTCGCCCTGGCCCTCTGGGTCGCCGCCGACGCTTCCGGCCCCTCCCAGGCCGCATCGCTCTCCCCAAAACCCCAGACCCCGCCACCAACCGACGCGAACACCGCGTCCCTGCTAAAGGAAATACGCGCTATACGCGCAACCCTGGTCGTCAACCTTCCCCAGCCAAATCAAACGCCACCCAAAACCCTCGTAACGCCCACCACCAAACCCCCCGCAACACCCACCACCAACATATCCGTCATCGCCGCCAGCATCAGCCGCACTAATGGAAGATCGGCTCCCCAGCTCAACCTTTCGCTGAAATCCGATCCCCCCGGCCTGCAACTGCAATCCGCCGACGCGCGCTTCTGCCTGGCCAACACACCAGCCAACGCCCCCTGCCTTCCCGGCATCCCCAATAAATCCTGCCCCGCCGACCTGATCTGCCCCGCCGACACCTTCACGCTAACCGCCACTCCGGTGCCCCGCCGCGCCACCATTCCACACCTGTTCCTATCGCAACCGGGCCCGATCCAAATCCACATCGAAACTGCCAACGGCAAGCAACTCTGCGTGCTTCAAACCCGTCCCGGTCCCACCGCCCTCGTCACCCAAACCGCCTCCTGCGCGCCTGAAACGGCCAAACCCAACGGAGCGCCCGGATGATCCTGATATCCGGCCTGATCACCCTGCTGCTGGTGCTGGCAATCGGCGTCGTTGCCGCCCCGCTCCTATCCCGCGTCCTGCGCCACCGCGCCGCTCACTCCCGCACGGGCCCCCGCTTCATCACGGCCTTGCGCCCCGATTTCGGCCAATTCTCCATCCCCCGCGCCACCACCCAAACCTTCAACCTGCTGATTTCTTCCATGGTGGTGTTCGGCCTGATGCTGGTGGGATGGGCCACCGGCGCCGGCATCATGCGCGCGGTCTGGCTGCTCTCCGGCAGCGCGCAAGCCGCCCCCGGCACGCTGCTGGGCCTACCCCCCGCCCTGGCCGCGTGCGGTGCCGGCTGCGGCCTCACCTGGCTCGTCATCCTCACCCAGCTTGTGCGCGCCATCGGCGGCGTGCTTGCGATCGCCGCCGCCGCCGGCATGGCCGGGGCATTGCTGGGCTTCATCTTCGGCATTCCCCGCCCCGTCAGCGCCAGCGAAACCCCGCCCGCCGCGGCCGGCGGCATTGTGCCCGCCGCCGGCGCCAGTACCGGCGCCGCCAAACGCGCCTGGGCGCTCAGCACCAACCTCACGCAAGTCTCGGACTGGCTCACCAAGATCATCGTCGGCGTCGGCCTGGTAGAGGCCCACAAAGTCTTTGGTGCCTTCACCGCCATTTCCAACACCGCCGCCCTCTGGCTGTTCGGCATGCGCCACGGCAGCCCCACGCTCATCGGCGCCTGCATCCTGGGCAGCACCGTCTTCGGCTTTCTCTTCGCCTACCTCTACACCCAACTCATCATCGCCCGCCTGATTGCCGCCACCGACAGCGACCTGGACCCGCGCACCGGCGCCGCGGAAGCCAAGCTGCACGACATGAATTCCTGGTCCGAAAGCCTGGTCCCCCGCATATCGCGCAGCCGGCTGACGCCCGACACCATTCCGTCACCCTCACAAGCCCAAATCGGCGCCGCCCTCGCGCTGAACGCCGTCAGCTTCGAGGATCTCCTCAACCGCTCCGACCTCACCGAAGACACCGTCCGCAGCTGGGCCCGCGCCCGCGCCGTGCTCAATGATTATCCAGGCGCCGCCCGAGGCTACACGTTCGTTCTGGGGATGAATGTGTAATGAGCACCCCGCCAGCCAAAACCGATCCAAGCCTGCTTCTCGAAGCCAGCCGCGTCTTCAACGCCGCCGGCGGCAGCTACCGCCCCATCGCCGAAGTCCTGTCCGAAGCCGCGGTCGCAGCCAAAACCGCCAACGATACAGTGCGCGCCGCCATCCTTTGCGACGCCGCCGCCCTGCGCCTATCCGGCCGCGTGCCCGGTGGCTGGTGCCGCGCCCTGGAACTGCTGACAGATGTGAAGCCCGGCACATCGGAAGATGACGGCATGCGCGAACACCTGCTCCGCGCACTCGCCTACGGCCAGCAATACACCGCCCTGAAAGCCGCCCACGCCGCCGAGACGGACCTGGCCCCCGTGCTGCAAAACATCCAAGCCAGCATCAATAAGGCCTACGTCGCCTACAATGCGAATACCCCGAAAACCGATCCCAAAAAACCCCTGAACGTCAGGCATTATTGGTACATGCAGGATCCGATACGGCAACAAATACCCGAAAATGCCACCGACCCGGAAAACGACCTGGCCGCCGCGGCGTACGATTCGCCGGAGCTGCGCCAGCTCCTTGTTAGTGTTCAGGAGCCGGAACGCGTAGAGACGAAGTAAGCAAGAAAGCACTTCTTTTTGAAAAAAGAAGCAAAAACTTTTATCTGTTTAGCTCCGCACTGAACCGCCGGCCACGCCCTAATGGACAAAAGTTTTTTGGTTCTTTTTTTCAAAAAAGAACTGCTGGTCTTCCTGCCGCGACGTTTGTGCCACTTGCCTTAATCAGTTAATCATGCTAACCATTCCAACATGCCAATCCCATCCCGCATCCTCCGCACCCGCGTCGAAGATCACCTAGGCCGCCCTGAATTCACCAACCGCCAGCGAGACCGCGAGGCGCACATCCTGGCCGCCGCCGAGGATTTGTTCGCCACCTACGGCCGCCACGAAGTCACCTGGCGCAGCCTAGGGGAATCGCTCCGCATGGCCACCGCCACGCTGCGCTGGCACTACACGGACCTGCACGCCCTCTTCGCCGCCATCCTCAGCCGCCATTTGCGAAATGTGGCCAAAGCCCTGGGCGAAGTCCCGCTAGACGCCCCCAACAGGCGCCACGCGCAATGCCTAGCCTACCTCGCCGCCACCCGCCTGCCCTTCGGCGGTCTCACCCCAGCCCATTTGCTGCTCACGCGAGACCGCCACACGCTGCCCGAAGACGTGCTCGATCCCATCGAGGAAATGCGCCACAGCCTCGGCATGCTGGTCGGCGGCAACCTCGGCCAGGAAACGCTGGATCGCCTCGATACACCCTGGGTCACCGCCGAAAGCCTCGGCCCCGTGCTGGAAATCCTCGTAAGCCCCCCGCCGCCCGCACCGCCACTTCCGGAGCCGGCACTACCCGCGCCAAGCCGCTCCGCCGATATCGCCCGCCAACTTGAAAACGGCGACCTGAGGTGGCTCCGGCCCGCCGGCCTTGGTTCCCTGGAGGATCCGCTGCCCGAGCCTCGAATGCCGCGCGACGAGTTGGCGCAACTTAGGGATGAAAATCTGGACGCGTTGGAGCAGTGTTTGGAGTGAGGAAGAAAGCGCTTCTTTTTGGAAAAAGAAGCAAAAACTTTTTTCCATTAGGATATTATAATATTCTGCATGTGCCGCGCTCGCGGGAACAGGCAACATGAGAAACGTCACGGTAGAACAATCAGTAAACGCACCCAACATATAAAACACGGCCGCCCAGAGAGCCTATAGACAAAAGTTTTTTGTTTCTTTTTTTCAAAAAAGAAAGCGCTTTCTTCCCTAACCAGCGCCACGCCACGAACGGGAGGCTAACATGGCATCGATAACGGGATCAGTAGGCCAGGGCGGCCAAAACCAGCCCGCCGATGTGCGCCAGGTCCAAGCCTGGCTAAATGCGAAACTGGGCGGCAACCTGGCCACGGACGGCGCATGCGGCCCACAAACCGTAGCGGCCATCAAGGCTTTCCAGGCCGGCGTGCGCGGCGTCACCGCGCCGGACGGGCTGATTTCGCCCAACGGGCCAACTCTGCTCGCGCTGGCATCCGCCGCGGCGCGCGCCCAAGCCGCATCAGCCAGCGCGATGCCCAATTTCCCCGGCGCCACCACGCAAGTGGTGGATCTGTCGCACAATAACGGCAACCTCCCGGACGGTGTGTTCGCCACACTGAAGGCGGCCGGCGTGGGCGCGGTCATCCTGAAAGCCAGCCAGGGCGCAGGTTTTCGCGATCCGCTGTTCGCCGCAAGGCTGGCCAGCGCGCAGGCGGCGGGGCTGCTGGTGGCGGCCTATCATTTCGGCACGGGCGAGGCGGTGGATGCGCAGCTGAACAATTTCTTCACCGCCATCAGCAACGCCGGCGGCAATTTCAGCACCCTGATCGGCGCGCTTGATCTGGAGCCGAACCCGTCGGACACGAACCACCCGCCGGCCCCGCCCAGCACGATGTCGCTCGACCAGGGTGAGGCATGGGTGGCGGGCTACAAGGCGCGCGCGGGCGCCACGCCGCTGATTTATGGCGGCGCCAATTACCTGGGCGCGAATGGCGGCGGCACTGGCCGGCCCAACTTGGCCGCATGCCCGCTCTGGGTCGCCGCCTACCCCAACACGCCCGGTGCGCCCGCCGCCCTCACCGGCTGGGGCGACTGGGCGCTGTGGCAATACACCGATGGCAGGCTGGGCTGTTACGCCGGCCCGGTCGCGGGCCTTACCTGCGACCAAAGTATTTTCCGGGGCGACACGAACGCCCTCAGCGCACTCTGGCAAAGCCTTACGGCGCCTGCTTCCGTCGCCTGAAACGTAAAAATCATTCCAAAAAACGCAAGCTCACACCGTATTGCGGATCGCCGGAACCCGCAGCAGCAGCCCGGCCACCAAATAGCAGGCAATGCAGGTGGCCGTGCCGGTAACGGCGAACTTCAGCAAATGCGGCGCCTGCACGTGGCGCCAGGCGAGCGCGATCGCCACCAGGATAGGCGGATGAATAATGTAGATCGCGAAGGCACGGCGGGAGAGCCGGGTCCATACCGGGCCCAGCGTACGAACCCGCGCGAAACGGCTCAGCAGCCCCAGAATGATGCCCCAGGCAACCAGCGGCTCCCAGAAAGCGTAGATGGCGGCTTGAGGGTTCCAACCGCCGGAAGTATCGCCGCCGCGCAGCGCAGCCACATGCGGCGCCAGAATAACGGCGGCGGGCAGCACGGGCAGCGCCACCGCGGCAATGGCGCCCCATACCCGCCTTTGCAGGGCCGGTACGGTGTGCAGCCAGCCAGACGCGGCACCGGCGCAACCGGCCGCGAACAGAACGATGTAGCTGGCGAAATAGGCGATTTGCAGGCCGTAGACAGACTCCCCCACCGGCCAGCGCAAGCGCAGCACGAACGCGCCGGCTCCCGTCACCAGCATGGCCAAAGCCAGGGTCAGGTTGGTGGGAAACGGCCGCGGCACCGGCGCGGGACGCCCGGCCAGGCGCCACACGGCGTAGGCCACGGAAAATATCAGCAGGGCCTGGGCGAACCACAGCGGCCCGTTGATGAAAACGTGATGGCGCCAGATCGCACCCAGTGTCACGGAAATGGGCGTGCCGTCCGCGCTTTGCCCCAGCGCCGCGGTCAGGGGGCCCAGCACCAGCACGAAGGCCAGCAACGGCAGGCCAAGCCGGCGCAGGCGTTCCCGCACATAGGGCCATGCGCCATGCCGGGTGAACGCACCGGGCGTGAAACTGCCGGCGATCAGAAAGAACAGGCCCATGAAAAAGGCCTGGTTCACGGTGCAGAACAGGATAAGCGGCTTGCTCTGCGCGCCCTCGCCGGCGGGCACCTCGTGGTAGAACCAGCCGCCAATGGCACCGTAGGTAATGGCGGTGTGGTGGAACAGCACCAGCAATGTCAGCGCCGCACGCAACGCGTCCACACCCGCTTGGCGTTGCATCCGGGCTGCGTTTATTGGCTGGTCCACGCTGGCCCGCTTCCATGCTGCGGTTCAATCCGCGGGCGATCCTATGCGTGTGCTGTGGAACCGGGCAAGTATCGATCGGTGCCTGTTGAAATGGCGACAGGAAGAGCTGGGGGGACAAAGCTTGTCGCCCCAGACCCCCCGTCATTTATACGGGGCCTCCATGAAGGCCTTGATTTAAACAAAAGCAGGGGGGTCTGGGGGGACAAGCTTTGTCCCCCCAGCTCTTCCTTCGATTCAATAAAATACAAAAACGCCCTAGCGCGCCTCTACCTCAAAGCCGGCCGAAACCCGGTGGCGTGCCGCCGCGTCCTGCGCGCCTTCCAGAATGCCGGATATCGCCTGCCGCAACGTGCCGGCCAGCACGTCCGCGCCGCCGCGATCCCAGGTTTCGCCGTTTTCCATCGCCCACAACCCCACCACAATCCGCGCTTGCGGCGCGCGCTGGCGCAGCCGGCGCAGCAGGAACCGCAAATGTGCCGGGCTGCCGGTTTCCTCCATGTAACTCACGCAAATGGCGCCGGCGCCAGACACGTCCAGCGACTGGATGGCGGTGCGTGCCAGCGCCTCATGCTGTTCCACGCGGGCGCCGAGGCCATGCTTGCGCAGCAATTGCGCCAGCATCGCGGCCGCCGCGTCGTCCAGCGGACCGCGCCCGCCCAGGCAGATAACGCCGCCCGCGCCACGCCAGGCTTCAGGAAGTTCCTCTTCCGGCGGTGCCACGAGGGGCGTCGGCGGCGTGCGCGGCACGGATTGCTCGGCGGCCGGCGGGGCGGCGGCCCCATCGTCGGCCCGTGCCGGGTCGGGCACGGTGTCCCCGTATTCATCGAGGTCCTCCACCAGGCCGCAAATGGCGTCGCGCATCACCAGTTGCCGGTCGCGGGTCAGTACGCCACGCCGCACGTCATGGGCCGCCAGCATCAGCGCGCGCAGCGCCACCTCGTCGTAATAGGCGGAAAGCGAGCGTTCCCGCAGCAGCGCCTCGGCCTGGGTGGCGGCTTCCTCCGGGTCATTGGCCAGCATGCGTTGGTACAGGCTTTCCACCGGCGTCAGCGCCGGCCGGTCGCCCAGCAGTACGTCCAGGAATTCCAGGCGTTTGACGTGGCGGCCCAGCACCACCAGGCACAGCGTCAGCGGGGTTGCCAGCAGCAGGCCGATCGGGCCCCAGATCCAGGTCCAAAATATTGTCGCCACCACCACGGACACCGGCGAGAGGCCGGTGCTGTGGCCATAGGCGAAGGGCTCGATCGCCTGTCCCACGATCAGCTCGGTGCCGAGGAACAGCGCCAGCGTATAGACGGCCTCACTCCAGCCGGGTGCCGCGGCAGCGGCCAGCGCCACCGGGGCCGCGGCGGAAAGATACACGCCCACGTAAGGCACAAACCGCAGCAGGGTGGCGATCAGGCCCCACAGCGCGGGGCTGGGCACGTGCAGCAAATACAGCCCGGCGGCGATCAGCAGGCCGAAGCCGGTATTGATGCCCAGCTGAGTCAGGAAATACTTCGACAGCCGGCGCGCCGCATCGTTCATCGCCAGCGTCGTGCGATGCAGGTCGCTACTGCCGAACAGCCGGATCATGCGGTCGCGCAGGTCATCTTCCTGCAGCAGGATGAACACCGCCACGATCAGCACCAGCGCCGTGGTGCCAAGCGGCGACAGGATCGGCCCCAGGATTTGGCGCGCCAATGCCAACGGCGTCGGCTGCGATTGTTGCACCTGCACCGTCATCGGGCTCTGCGCGGTGCCGCGTGGGGTGCGCTGGGCAGCGCCTTGCGAAACGGTTGGGGTGCGCTCGGAGGCTGGGCCGAGCTGGCGCTGCAAATTCTCGAAACTGCCCACGGCCAGGCCGCGAACGGTTTCGATCTTTACGCGCATGGCGGTTTCATAGCGCGGAAAATCATCGGAAAGGCTGGCCAGCTGCATGCCGATCACGCCGCCCACGCCCACAATCACCCCGAGCGCCAGCAGCACGGCCACCAATACGGAGGGCGTGCGCGGCAAGCCGATGCGGCGCAGCAGGCTGGCCACGGGCGCCAGCAGAAAGCTCAGCAGCACGGCGAGCGTCACCGGGATCAGCACATCGCGCGCCAGGAACAGCGCGCCCACCACCACGACACTAACTGCAAGGGTGAGCAGACTGTTCACGCCGGGCACCTCCGCGGGCAAAACCTGGCCGGGGAGCACCAAGCCGGATACGGGTGGTGGCGGCGTCAAATATACGGGCCCTGTCGGTTCGGCCATGCTAAAATACCCCACCTTGCTGTATAAAGACGCGCGGAGGGCCTGGGCGTTCCTGCAGGAAACCTTCGCGGTGCTTACGCTTTTGATGCGCGCGTCTTCAAACCGGGAGAGGATGGAACCATGAGCATTATCGGATGGCTGGTGCTGGGCCTGATAGCGGGCTTCATTGCCAGCAAAATCGTCAATCGCACCGGCTCCGGCATATTGCTGGATATCGTGCTCGGTATCGTGGGTGCGATGGTAGGCGGGTTTATCTCCACCCACTTGGGCGGCGCGCCGGTAACCGGGTTTAGTCTCTACAGCATGGCCATCGCCGTGTTGGGTGCTGTTGTGGTATTAGTGATTTATCACGTGTTGATTGGGCGGCGAACAGCGGCGTATTGAGGTAGGAAGGCCAGGGGCTCTGCCCCCTGGCGCCGCAGGCTCGGACCAATGGCGCCCTTGCGCCAGCCTGCTAAAGACAAGTCCTTAGAACCTCGTTATTAAGAAAAGGCCGCGGCCGAGGCTAATTGAAAAAAAATTTTGCTTCTTTTTTCAAAAAGAAGTGCTTTCTTCCGCCTAGCTATATTCCTCCGCCAATCGCAAAAGCGTTGCGATTTCGTCCGGCTTCGTACTAAACGCGGTCACCATCCGCACCACCGGCCGGGTTTCGCCGGGAACCGCGATCCACCGGTAGAAATACGCCCCTTTCGAGAGCAGGCCTTCAATCATCGCATCCGGCATGGCCACGAATAATTCATTCGCCTGCGGCTTGTGCACCAGCGAAACGCCCGGCAGCGCTGCAAGCCCAGCCGCGAGCAAGCCGGCCATACGGTTCGCATGGGCAGCGTTGCGGCGCCACAGATCTTGATCCAGATACGCATCGAGCTGCGCCGACAAATAGCGCATTTTCGACCAAAGCTGGCCCGCGCGTTTGCGGCGGCGTTCGAAACCATCGGCGAGCGCAGGATCGAAAAACAACACGGCTTCCGCGGCCAGCGCGCCGTTCTTGGTGGCGCCGAAGGACAGTACGTCCACGCCGGCTTGCCAACTCAGGGCGGCCGGCGTGCAGCCGAGATAATCCAGCGCGTTGGCGAAGCGCGCGCCGTCCATGTGCAGTTTCAAACCATGCGCGCGGCAGGCGGCGGCGATGGCGGTAACCTCCTCCACCGAATACACCGTGCCCCATTCGGTGGCCTGGGTGATGCTGACGGCTTCCGGCAACACGTGATGCACGCCGCCATCGGTGGCCCGCGCCATTACCGCGTTGATCTGGGCGGGGGTAATGCGGCCATCGGTGTTGGGCAGTGCGATCAGCTTGGCGCCGCCGGTGTAGAATTCAGGCGCGCCGCATTCGTCTGTCGCGATATGGGCTTCCTCGGCGCAGATGATGGCGCCGAACGGGCGCACCAGGGTGGCCAGCGCCAGCGCGTTGGCGGCCGTGCCGGTGGCGACGGGGTGGGCCACCAAATCGCGTTCGAACACGGTGCTGATGCGGGCACGAAAGCGCTCGGTGATGGGGTCCACGCCGTAGGATTTCACGGCACCGGTGTTGACGGCCGCGAGTGCCGCGATGATTTCGGGGCTGGCGGGGGCTGTATTGTCGCTGGCGAAGTTCAAATGAGGGGCTCCAAAGAAGTAGCAACCGGCGCTGGTTTTGATGCATTAAGGTGAGGCAAGCGTTCTTTTTTGAAAAAAAGAACCAAAAAACTTTTGCTCGTTGGGGCGCGCGTTGGATCCACTGTGCGCCTTAGGGATCAAAAGTTTTTGCTTCTTTTTTCAAAAAGAAGCGCTTTCTTTTTTGCGCCCCCGTCATGCAATTATATGCCGATAACATCGTTCATGCCGTAGAGGCCGGGTGGGCGTGTTGCGCCCCATAGTGCTGCGCGCACGGCGCCGTTGGCGAAACTGGCCCGATCGAAGGCCCGGTGGGTGAGCGCGATCTGCTCGCTGGCGGCGGTGAACAAAAGCGTGTGCTCGCCGACGATCTGGCCGCCACGCAGGGTGGCGAAACCGATCTCGCCCGGCGTGCGGGAGCCGGTGTGGCCTTGGCGGGCGAATACCGCGACATCGTCCAGCGCCACGCCGCGGCCGGCGGCGACGTGTTGGCCGATCGCGAGCGCCGTGCCGGACGGGGCATCCACTTTCTGGCGGTGGTGCATCTCCACGATTTCGGCGTCGTAGGTGCCGGCTGGCAGGGCGGCGCCCAGTTGCCGCGCCAAAGCCAGCATCAGGTTCACGCCGGGGGAGAAATTGGCGGCCTGGATCACCGCCGTTTGCGCTGCCGCCGCGCGCACCGCTTCCTGGTCGGCGGCGGCCAGGCCCGTGGTGCCCAGCACCCAGATGCGGCGCGCCTGGCTGATCGCCGCGGCGTGGGCCTGAACGGCGCTGGCGTGGGTGAAGTCGATCACCGCGTCGGCCGCGGCCGCGAGGGCCGCGATGGAGGGGTGGATGGCCACGCCCGGCGGTGGCGTTTCGGTGGGCAGGCAGGTTCCGCCCGCCAGTTCCGCGCCGGCGGCCAGGATCTGTTCGGCCACCAGGCGGCCCATTCTGCCGGCGATGCCGGCGACACCAATACGCATGACACCGCTATAGGACGGTGGTTGCGTTGCGGGAAGCGCCGGCATCGGGTGGCGTCTCGGTGCCGTGTCCGGTGACCGGCCGTTCAATTCGCCACACGGCGCCAAAATGTCCATTGCGGCTAACGAACATTGTCGTTTGTGCGATTGCGCGCTCGCTGCAAGTGCGATTTGTTATCCGCGCGCGGTTGGAGGTCCGCGGTAATGGCACCTCGGTTCCGGCCACGCAAATAAAAGCGAGGATAAATCTTATGACGATGAATCCAAGAACGCTTGCACTTCTCGCCGCGACATCGCTGTCAGCTCTGGCCTGCGTGCCAGGCCAGGCACAGGCGGCCAGCACGGCGCCGGCGCTGCAACCGTTGCGCGATCAAGGCCCGGTCGATTCACATCAAATCATCACCATCACCGTACGGTTGAAACTGCCGGCGGCTGATACATTCAAAAAGACTGTGGACGCGTTATATGACCCGGCATCGCCCACATTTCATCAATGGCTGACCGATGCCGATTTAAAGCGCTTCGCGCCGCCGCCGGCGCAACTGGCGGCTGTCCGCCAGGCATTGGAGGGCAACGGGCTCTCGATTGTTTCCATCGACCGCAATGGGTTTTCAATCCGCGCCCGGGGTACCGCCGGTGACGTGGCGCGGGCCTTCAATACTGAAATCCATCAATTCGACCGCGGCGGCCAAAGCTTTCGCGCCAATATCGGCACCGCCCGGTTGAGCGGTGCGGCCGCGGCATATGTTGATAGCGTCGCCGGCCTGGAAAGCC
>Ga0302314_10015617_pt1 | contig 12892 bp, 14 predicted proteins | sample III_Palsa_N2_3_FD_200533 | JGI IMG/M metagenome (GOLD analysis project Ga0302314, IMG submission 200533) | Peat permafrost microbial communities from Stordalen Mire near Abisko, Sweden - III_Palsa_N2_3 | ecosystem: Environmental > Terrestrial > Soil > Palsa > Peat permafrost | place: Sweden...
CCTTCCCATGCACCCCACTGAAATCATCGATCGCGACAGCCTGCGCACCGACATCCCCGAATTCCGGCCCGGCGACACGGTCAAGGTCCATGTCCGAGTGGTCGAGGGCACCCGCGAGCGCGTCCAGATCTTCCAGGGTGCGGTCATGAAGCGCCAGGGCGGCGGCGTGCAGGAGACCTTCACCGTGCGCAAGGTGAGCTTCGGTGTCGGCGTGGAGCGCACCTTCCCCGTCCACTCGCCGACCATCGCCACCATCGAGGTCGTGACCCTGGGCGACGTCCGCCGAGCCAAGCTGTACTACCTCCGCGAGCGCCACGGGAAGGCCGCCAAGATCAAGGAGCGGCGGACGGCGAGGCCCTAAGGCCCGCGCATGAGCGAGGAAGACCTCGAGCGCTATGAGGCCGAGATCGAGCTCGGTCTGGTCCAGGAGTATCGAGCCGTCCTGCCCGTCTTCTCCTATGTGATCGAGACGGAGCGCCGCTTCTACCTGGCCAACGAGGTCTCGCTCAAGGTGAGGTCCGACACGACGCCCGCGTGTATCGAGCTCGAACTACGCGATGCGTGGGTATGGGACATGTACCGCCCGGCCCGCTTCGTTCCCACGGTCAACGTCGTGACATTCCGCGACGTGAACATCGAACGTCTGCCCGAGCAGGAGCTCTAGGCGCGGAGCCGTCGGGATTGTGCGGGCCCGGAGGTTTGACGCGCCGACCGTTCTTCGGCGTGACCCACCAGCACCCGAATCGGAGTATCGCTCTCGGCCAGGACGGAGAGGACCGGGCCGCCGCCTGGTACATCGTCCGGGGCTACGTCATCATCGAGCGGAATTGGCGGAGCCGGACCGGCGAGATCGATCTCATTTGTGCCGGTCACGACGTCCTCGTGTTCTGCGAGGTCAAGGCGAGGCGCTCGGCCCGCCTGGGCGACCCCGTCGAGGCCGTCACCCCGTCGAAGCAGTTGCGGCTGCGCCGGCTGGCGGCCGAATACCTCTGGTCGCACACGTGTGGAAGCCACCGGGTCCGCTTCGATGTGGCCGCCATTCTCGGCTCGACGCTGACCGTCGTCGAAAATGCCTTCTGAGTCGTCAACGGCCTCGGGTCAGGGTCCATGGGGACCCTCTCCGGCGGCCCCGTGCGGCGCTGTCTCCGGGCGAGAACCCGGCTCGCCGCAGGCCGTCGACGTCGCCGGGACGCCCTGACGCCATGACGGCGTTCACGAAGCGCCAGGAGCCGACATATGTCGGACGCTGAATGCGCTGAATAGAGTGGTGGTCGTGCTCAATGGCGTCCAAGGAATGGTGGGCGACACCGCCCTGGTGACACGGGAGATCCGCGGTGAGCACAGCCCGGGCCGGGTCAGGGCCCGGGGGGAAGAGTGGTTCGCCGTTCCGTTGGATCCAAATGGCGTGATCCCGGTGGGGACAGAAGTCGTGGTGGCTGACGTAGAGCGGGGACTCCTCGTCGTTTATGCTCCTGATAGTTAAGGAGAATCACATGCTGGCTTCGACTGGTGAGATCATCGGAATTGTTGTGGTTGTGGTCGTTGCAGGGGGTGGTCTGGCCACCTGGTTCGCCTCCCGATGCGTCAAGATCGTCCAGCAGGGCAGCGTCGGCGTCGTCAAGCGCTTTGGCCAGTTCAAGTCCGTCGACCAGCCGGGTCTGCGGATCCTGCGGCCCTTCGTCGACAGGATGGAGAAGGTCGACATGCGCGAGTTCCCGATGACCGGGGACCAGCAGTCGGTCATCACCATGGACAACGTGTCGCTGTGGGTGAGTGCGACCATCTTCTGCCAGGTGATCGACGTGAAATCGGCCCTCTTCGAAATCAACGACTACCGCTTGGCCGTGGACCAGCTCTCGCGCACGGCCCTGCGGGCCGTGTTCGGTGAGCTCACCTTGGACCAGGCGCTGAGCCAACGTGAGACGATCAACGCCCGCATGCAGGACCACATGGCCGACGCCACGGTGAAGTGGGGGGTGCGGCTCAACCGGATCGAGATTCTCGACATCACCCCTCCCACCAACGTGATCCAGGCCATGTCCGAGCAAAAGGAGGCCGAGCAGCACAAGAAGGCGGCCATCTTGAAGTCCGAAGGTGAGCAGCAGTCGGCGATCAACAGCGCCGGTGGCCGCAAGCAGGCGGCCGTACTCGAGGCTCAGGGTGCCAAGGAAGCCGCCATCTTGCGGGCCGAGGCCGAGATGAAGGTGCTCGAACTCCAGGCCGAGGGAGAGAAAAAGGCGTTCGTGCTCCGGGGCGAAGGTGAGGCGTCCCGCCTGACTTCGCTCGACACGGCGACGATCAACCCGCGCACGCTTGCCGTCCTGCAGCTGCGCGCCCTCCAGGAGATCGCGGCGTCGAACAACGCCAAGGTCGTCGTGCCGTACGAGGCGGCCAGCCTGATGGGTTCGGCCGAGATTCTGCTCAGTACCCTCAAGTCGGTCTCGCCCGATTCGAACGACGCGCCCGAGAAGCAAAACGGAGCGATCACGCCCTCTGCTTCGTAGCATCGTCTGCTGCGTAGCATCGTCTTCATGTCGCAACGACTGGACAAGTCCTGGTCGGTGCTCGTCAGCTATCAGACGGTCGATGCCAGTCGCTGTGTGGACATCGTCTCCCGACCGGACGGAACCTTTGGCTTTGAAGAGTTCCGCCGGGACCCCGAAGACATGGGGGCGTGGACTCCGATCAGCTACTACTCGGGTCACGAATACGAGTCGGAGGCTGAGGCGACGAACGCGGCAGGGGGGGGCGGTGCCGTGGTTGGCCACGGTGGTGAGCGGTTGAACGAGCCCACAGCAGAGGCGTCTCCGCGACCGGGTGGATAGGCCATGATTGGTTCGTGAAAACGTCCGGCCTCGAGCGACTCAAAGTCCATCGTCGCACGATGACCCTCGACGGCCGTCCCTATACGGTGCTGTCTCTGCGTCCGGGCGTTCTGTCCACGTTCGCCACCAACCGCTATCACGAGACGTGGCATCTGTTGACCGACATCCCCGGGGCCCAGCTGCTGGGTCGATTGTTCTGGGCGATGGCGTTCCAACGCCACGAGCGGACGATCATGCTGCTGGATCAGGAATTTCTGGTCCCGAACCCCTTTGATGCGGACCCGTCGTCACCCATCGCCTTCGTGAACAGCGACCTTGGACCCTTGGGCCGCCCCGCGCTCTCCGACCTCAAAGGCATGCTTCCGTTCACGACACCCTCGGCGGGAACTGTCGTACTGCAGACCCGGGGGCTGGATATCGCCCTCGAAGACGAGTCGGCGTTCTACAGACGCGAGGAGAAGGCCGGGTGGCGCTGGAAAGAGCACCAGCAGCGGCGCTGGATCGACCGGACCAACGGCATCGTCGTGGTTGCCGCCCCGCCGCCCGTCTTGCGCATGTGGGGCGTGCAAACCTCCGCGCTCGACCGGCACTCGAGACGAGGCACCGACGTGGCCGAGCTGGACTACCCGACAAGCAACGGGGAGGTCCAGGTGCTCGACGACTTCGAGGCGCGGGTCAGCAACGCGCGCAGGGCGAGGGAGAGCCTCTTTCCGGGGCGCAGCAATGAGGAACTCACCGACGACGAGCGGGCCCACGTGTGGCAGCAGGGTGACGTCATCGCGGCACCACCCCATGTGGCAGGTGGAGGGGGAGATCGGGGTAGGTGACGATGCCAGGCGGCGCGGCCAGCACCGACGGGATGGCGTTGATGGCCGGCATTGCGGTCATGATCATGCCCAGCACCATGAAGTCGGCGAACGTGGTGGCCTGAAAGTCGGGCGGGGGCAGGTACTCGAGCGTCGTTCTCACCGTGGGCAGGCCGTCGATGACGATGACGTGGCCCTCGGTGATGGGCCAGTCGGGACGCAGGGTCCGGCCCTTCTTCCAACGGACGGTGAGCTCGACGACGGTCCGGTCTCCCACCCGTCCCTGCCAGCTGGCGGCGACCCCGGCCACGCAGCCAGCTTTGATGGTCCACGATTCCATCACGACGTCCTCGGTGGTCTGGGCGTACTCAGCTGCGCAGACGATCTCGTCGAGCTCGATCCGCAGTGCGTCGGCCACCATGGCGACCGCTTCGCCGAACACGGCCGTGCCCTCGGCTGCCATTTCCGGCAGCTCGGGGTCGTCGATCGGTCGGCCGAAGCCCACCGGCAGCTCGGTTGCCGGCGAGTCGTACAGGGTGGTGTCCGAGGCCTCGTGGATGGTGATCTTGTCGATGCGCTCGCAGATGTTGGCGCTGGCAATGGCGATCAACTCGACCCAGCCCGGGCTGATGCCGGTGCCGAACATCGACGAACCACCGCGGGTGCATGCGTCCGCAATGCGGTCGCGGCCGGCGCCGAGGCCATCGCCGTTGATGAACGCGGCCGTGCTCACGACATTGACGCCGGCTTCGAGGATACGGACGAGCTCATCGGGGTCCTGCCACATCGGGTTGTACACCACGCAGTCGGGGCGCAGCGCCAGCAGGGCGTCGACGTCATCGGTGGTGGTGACGCCGACCGGCTCGATGCCGCAGAGCTCGCCGACGTCGCGCCCGACCTTGTCGGCCGACCAGGCGTAGCACCCGACCAACTCGAAGTCGGGATGGGCCACCACGGCGCGCACCGAGCGCTGCCCGACGTTGCCGGTGGTCCACTGGACGATGCGGATGGCCATGCCCGTCGTTCCCTCCCCTGCGTCAGATGGCCTTCAGCCGATCGACGCTGCTCAGCGACCGTACGCTGTGCGACTGCATAGCACGGGCCGCTCGGCCCGGCAACGGGGAGCGCCCTGCCCGCGTCCGCTGTCCCCGCAGGCGGGGGGCGGGCCTATGGCGCGGCTTGGTCGCGCAGGACGCGGCGCAGGATCTTGCCCGATGCGGACTTGGGGATCGCGTCGACGAAGGTGAGCCTCCGGATCTGCTTGTAGCTCGCAACCTTCTCCGCCACGAAAGCCATGAGGTCAGCGGCCGTCGCCTCCTGTCCCGGCTTGAGTACGACATACGCCGCCGGGATCTCACCCGCGTCGTCGTCCGGAAGCCCGATCACGGCTGCGTCAGCGATCAGGGGGTGGGTGAGCAGCAGTGCTTCGAGCTCCGCAGGCGGTACCTGAAATCCCTTGAATTTGATGAGCTCCTTCAGTCGGTCGACGATGTACAGGTGCCCGTCGGCGTCGATGTGGCCGATGTCTCCGCTGTGCAGCCAACCGTCATCGTCGATCGTGTCCTTGGTCGCGACATCGTTGTTGAGGTAGCCCTTCATCACCTGCGGGCCGCGCACCCACACCTCCCCGTCTTCGTCCACCCCGAGCGATGCCCGCGTCGCGGGATCGACGATGGTGACCTCGGTGTTGGGCACGGTGACGCCCACCGATCCCGGCTTGAACATGCCCGGTGGTGTGCAGTGGCTCACCGGTGACAGCTCGGTCATGCCGTAGCCCTGGACGACCTCGCAGCCGATGCGCTCGCCGCACTCGGTCGCCAGTTCGGCCGACAACGGCGCCGCCCCCGAGTTGATCCGCCGCAGCGAGGACAGGTCGTAGTTGTCCACGACCGGATGCTTGGCCAGCGCCACGACCATAGGCGGGGCAACGAACGCCTGGGTGAGGTGATACTCCTGGTGCAGCGAGAGGAACTGCTCCAGATCGAAGCGCGGCATGGTCACGATGGTGGCCCCGCCTCGCAGGCCGACGTTCATGAGCACCTGCATGCCGTAGATGTGGAAGAAGGGGAGCACAGCGACGGCCGCGTCGTCGTCGTTGACCGGGATCGCGCCCAGAACCTGCTCGATGTTCGAGACGAGGTTGCGGTGGGTGAGCATGACGCCCTTCGACAGGCCGGTGGTGCCCGAGGAGTACGGCAGGACGACGACATCATCTTGGTCGACCGGGACCTGTTCGGCCAGCGGTACGCCCGCGATCGAGGCGATCGACGCGTAGCCCTCCGACTCACCGATGACGTAAACCTCTGTGACGGCGGACCCCGCTATCGCCGTGGCGGCCGTCTCGAGGAACAGTGGAATGGTCACCAGACGCACCGCCCGCGAGTCGACGAGCTGATGGTGCACTTCGCCGGCCGTATACGTCGGGTTGATTGTCGTGACGACACCACCCGCCAGCGCAACGGCGTGGAAGAGCACCCCGTACTCGGGGCAGTTGGGCGCCATGATTGCGACCACCTCGCCCTTGGCGAGCCCGCTCTCCACCCATCCACCGGCTTGCCGGCGCACGGCGTCTTCGAATTCGCCGTAGGTCATCGTCCGGCCGGTGGCCCCGTCGATGAAGGCGGCCTTGCCGGCCATCTCGCCGGCGCGCTCGAGGGTGTAGGGCGTCAACGCCGCCGTGGGAAGACGGACCGGCGGGAGTGGACTGGTAAAGATCATCGTCGCGGTCTCCTTCTGGCGGGTCGAGCCCGCACGGTAACAGTCCCGTTCTCCGTCGGCGTGCTGCGGCCGTGCTGCGGCTGCGTCGGCCGTGGGGCTCAGCGACCGCGGAGGCGATCGAGGTGGCGACGGTCGCGCTTGGAGGGGCGGCCGGCGGTCCGAGAGATGAAGGGCATGGAGGAGTCGTCGGGCGGCGGCGCAGGGCTGTGGTCGACGTAGCACTCGACGGCAACTGGGGCCCCGACTCGCTTGCTGAGGAGGCCGACGACCTCGAGGTCGCGATGGCGCTCGTGCACGTAACACGTGACCCGATCGCCCACCTTGAGCGGGTGGGCCGGCTTCGCGGCCAGACCGTTGACCTTCACGTGGCCACCCCGGCAGGCGGCGCTGGCCTGGGAGCGCGTGGAGCAGATGCGGATCGACCACAACCAGGCGTCGACCCGGCAAGAACCCTCGTCATCCTCCGTACTGGCACGGGCCACGCCATCAACGCTACGCGCGCGTGGCGACCTGTTCCTCGACGCGGGCGCGGCCCTGCTCTCGGACGGGTCTCTGCCCCTGCGCCGGGTCGCAGGGGACCTGGCTCGCCCCGCCCAGAGGCCAATTTGGTCGTTGCTGTGTGCCAGGTGTGCGTATCTGCACGCACCCCATCTCCCGAGGGCACAGCCGGCAAAGGGTGACCTAGCGTCTGGGTCCGATGAGGGTGGAGCCAGCAGGTGGAGACCGGCGCACGTTGCGGGACCGGCTCCCGATCGGGTCAAGGCGCTCGCCCTCGTCGCCAGACCAGCCTTCGTCGCCGAACCAGCCCTCCTTGGCCAAGGGTCCCGTCACCCGTGCCCCGCCCACCTTGGCCAGGGCGTCACCGTCGAATCACCTCCCGAGCCCGAATCCGACGACATCGGCCGCTCCCGAGCCGGAGCGGGCCAGGCCGGGCGTGTCCCGTCGGTTGGCCGTCGCGCTGGCGGTGCTCGTTCTCGTCGTCGTCGGTCTTTCCGCCGCTCTCGTCGTCACCAACCTCCGCATTTCGGGTCGCCCCGACCTCAGCAGCAGCCAGGTCAACGCCATCTCCAGCAAGCAGGCCGGTACAGCGGTCTCGCGGCTGCAGTCCCAGCCGCCCGCTGCAGTTCCGGTGTACCGGGCGGTGGAGGCGGCGTTCGTGGTGGTCCAATCCAACGGGGGCGCCGCCGGTACCGGCGAGCTCGGCAGCGGGGTGATCGTTGACAAGAAGGGAGACATCCTGACCGCGCTCCACGTCGTGCGGGGCGCCACGACCATCGAGGTCAGCTTCGCCGACGGGTCGACCTCTGCGGCGACCGTCACCTCGTCGGATGTGAGCCACGACATCGCGGTGTTGAAACCCTCGACCCTGCCGGCCGAGGTTTTGCCAGCCGCGCTGGGCAATGCGCCGCAGGTCGGCGACGAAGTGTTCGCGGTGGGCAACCCACTCGATCTCGTCGCCTCCTTGTCGGCCGGGGTCGTCTCGGGGTTGGACCGAACATTTACGCCGGCAGACGGGCCTTCGCTGTCCGGGATGATCCAGTTCGACGCCGCGGTAAATCCAGGGAGCTCCGGAGGCCCCCTCCTCAATGCGAAAGGTCAGGTGATCGGCATCGTGACCGGTCTCGCCAACTCGGCAGGCAACGACGAATTCGCCGGCATCGGCTTTGCCGTGCCGATTTCGACCGCCGGTGGAGCCGTAGGAGCACCGAACAAGTGAGCGGGTCGCACGACGGCAACGCCGCAGCGACCCCCGAGGCGATCGCGGCCCTCGAGGAGGTGCTCTACCGGGTCAAGCGGGTCATCGTGGGGCAGGATGTCTTGCTCGAGCGGATGGTTGTCGCACTAGCGGCGCGCGGTCATCTGCTCGTCGAGGGCGTGCCGGGATTGGCGAAAACCCTCGCCGTCAAGACGTTCGCCGGTGCGCTCGGCGTCGAGTTCCAGCGGATCCAGTTCACGCCGGACCTCGTGCCGGCCGACATCGTCGGCACGCGGATCTACAACCAGAAACGCGGCGAGTTCGAGGTGTCGCTCGGCCCGATCTTTGCCAACCTGGTGCTCGCCGACGAGGTGAACCGCGCGCCGGCCAAGGTCCAGAGCGCCCTCCTCGAGGCGATGCAAGAGCGCCAGGTGACGATCGGCCGCGAGACCCACGCGCTCCCTGACCCGTTCCTCGTGATGGCAACCCAGAACCCGATCGAGTCGGACGGGACCTACCCCCTGCCCGAGGCGCAGGTCGACCGCTTCATGCTCAAGGTGCTCGTCGATTACCCGAGCGCCACCGAGGAGTTCGTCATTGTGGAGCGGATGGTCGCCGGCCTCGAGGCGGTGCGCCAGACCATGAGTGTGCAGCAGCTGCGTCACCTCCAAGAGGCTGTCCGGGCCGTGTACGTCGACCCCTCGCTGATCGAGTACGCCGTCTCGGTGGCGTCGGCCACTCGTGACCCCGACACGGTGGGCCTGCACGAGCTCGCGCCCTACATCACGTACGGCGTGAGCCCCCGGGCGTCGATCAACATGGTGATCGCGGCGCAGGCGCTGGCCCTCGTACGGGGCCGGCAGTACGTGTTGCCCGAGGACCTGCTGACGATGGCGCCGGACGTGCTCCGGCACCGCCTGGTGCTGTCGTACGAGGCGCTGGCCGACGACGTGACCGCGCAGCACGTGATCGACGCCGTGCTGCGTACGATCCCGGTGCCCGACGTCATTCTGCGATCCGTAAGCAGCTAGCCCGGGAAATGACGCCATGGATCCAGCTGACCTCTTGACGCCGGATGGGATCCTGCGCCGTCTGCACTGGCAGGTCATTCGACGGCTCGACGGGCGCATGCAAGGCGACTACCGGACCCTGCTCCGGGGCGACGGCACCGACTTCCTCGACCTGCGGGCGTACGAGTGGGGCGACGATGTCCGCCACATCGATTGGAACGCCACGGCCCGGATGGACGAGCTGCTCGTCCGCGATTTCATGGAGGACAGCGAGCTCACCGCGTGGCTCCTCCTCGACCGCTCGCGATCGATGACGTTCGGCCCCGCCGGACGGACCAAGGAGCATGTGTTGTGCGAGCTCGCTGCCGTCTTCGCCCAGTTGCTCGTCCGGAACGGCAATCGGGTGGGTGCCATCATCTTCGACGGGGCGAGCCACTGGGTGCTCCCGCCACGCCAAGGCCGGAACCACATCCTCGTGCTGATGCACAACCTGCTTCGCCCGGTCGAGGCAGCGGCGTCGACCGACCTGGCCAAGCTCTTCGGCACGGTCGAACAACTCGTGCGTCGGCGCTCGCTCGTCGTCGTGATCTCCGATTTCGTCAGCGAGCCGGGCTGGGAACGACCGCTTCTCCGCCTCACCCGCCGACACGAGGTCGTCGCGGTGCGGATGGTGGATCCGCGCGAGTACGAACTCCCCGCCGCCGGCTTGCTGTACGTGCAGGACGCCGAAACGGGGGAGGTGCTGCTCGTCGACTCCAGCGATCCGGAGTTCCGCCGCCGCCTGCACGCGTTGGCTGAGGATCAGGACGAGACCATCCGCCGGTCGGTCGCCCGGGCCCGTATCGACCTCCACGTCGTGTCGACCGAGGACGATCTGCTGCGTGCGTTCGTGCGGATGGCGGCAAGTCGGCGCCCAGGGCGCAAATGACCTTCGCCACGCCCGAATGGCTCTGGACCCTGGTGGCCGTGCCGGCGGCGGTGGCCGTCTACGTCGCAGCACGGCGCAGAAGGACCCGACGGAGCGAGGCGCTGGCCGCGCAGGGACTCCTCATCACGGGGCCCGGTCGGCGACAGGGCTGGCGCCGGAACCTGCCGTTTACGTTGTTCGCCGCCGCGCTCGCCCTCCTGGCCTTGGCGGCCGCCCGGCCCATGGCGACCGTCAAGACGCCGCGGCTCACGTCCACGGTCATCCTCGCCATGGACATCTCCAACAGCATGGGAGCCAAGGATGTCAAGCCCAGCCGCATCGGTGCGGCGAAGTTGGCCGCCCGCGACTTCGTCCACGATCAGCCGTCTTCGGTCAAGATCGGCGTGGTGGCCTTCGGGCCCAGTGCGCTGATCGTCCAGAGACCCACCTTCGATCACCCCGCCGTCGTGCAGTCCATCAACGACCTGTCCCTGGGCGGTGCCACCTCAATAGCGAGTGGCATCCTCACCTCGCTCGACGCACTCGCAGGCAAGACGCTGAAGGTGAACGACAGGGCGCTCAACGAGGACAACTCGAAGGAGGTGAACATCGGCTATTTCGGGGGAACGACGATCGTGTTGATCTCCGACGGTGAGAACACGAGTCCGATCGACCCCGAGACGATGGCCCGGCTGGCGTCGAGCGCGGGGGTGCGCATTCAGACGATCGGCGTCGGCACCGTCGCCGGTACGACGGTGCAGATAGGGGGGTTCCGGGTCGCCACCGCGCTCGATCCGCGGACACTCGAGAACGTCGCCAAGGTCACGAACGGGACCTACCATCACGTCGACGACCGGGCCGTTGTGTCTGAGGTGTCGCACACGATCGATCTGCATTTCACCTTCGTGAACGAGTACATCCAGATCTCCGCCATCTTCGCCGCCGCGGCCATGCTGCTCCTCGCCGTGGGTGGGCTGCTCTCGGTGTTGTGGTTCGGACGAGTGCTGTGACGTGAGTTTCGCCTGGCCGTTCGCTCTGCTCCTTTTGCTCGCGGTTCCGGTCGTGCTGGGCATGTATGTCGCGGCACTACGCTGGCGACGCCGCCAGGCGATCTCGTACTCGAGCATCGCGCTCTTGCGTGCCGCCATTCCCCGACGGAGTCGCTGGCTCCGGCACGTGCCGGTGGCCGCGCTGCTCGCCGCCATCGGCGTGCTTGCGGTCGCGTCGGCGCGACCAGAGATCACCGCGGATGTGCCAGCCCAGAGGACATCGATCATCCTTGCGCTCGACGAGTCGGGCTCGATGTGCTCCACCGACGTATCACCCAACCGATTGACCGTGGCCCAGCGGGGAGCGCGCCAATTCGTCAATTCCGAGCCGAGCGGTACCCAGATCGGTCTCGTGCTGTTCAACGTGTTCGCCGAGGTCGCCGTCCATCCGACGGCCAATCGCGCCGTCCTCGATCACGCGCTCGATCACCTGATAGTCGGCCCCGGCACCGCAATTGGTGCAGCGATCCTGCAATCGCTCGACGCCATCGCGCAGGTCGATCCCCAGGTCAAGCCGGTAACCAACTCGGGGCTGGGCACCGAGGCCACTCCGTCCCAGCTCGGGGGAACGGGCACCGGAGCGAAGCCGGGATCCAAAGGGTACGTCCCCGACATCATCGTGCTGCTGACCGATGGGGCCAACAATCGGGGGATCACCCCGCTGCAGGCGGCCCCCTATGCGGTTGCCCGACGGGTCCGCATCTACACCATCGGCTACGGCACGACGCACCCGGGCCCGCTCGAGTGCACTCCCCAGCAGCAGCCTGATTTCGGCGGCGGAGGCTTCGGCGGCGGAGGCTTCCGAGGCGGGGGTTACGGCGGTCCGGGCTCACCTCTGGTAGCCGATCTGCCGCCGCTGAAAGAGGTCTCGCGGACGACCGGTGGCAAGAGCTACACGGCCCGGACCGCCTCGCAGCTCTCCGAGGTGTTTGCCCACCTGACCAAGGAGGTAAAGATCGAAAAGGAGCACGACGAGGTCACAGCCGAGTTCGCCATCATCGGGGCGTTGCTGGCCCTGGCGGCTTTGGCCGCGTCCATCCGCTGGGGTGCGCAGCCCTGAACCCAGAGTTCCGTGCGCACTGTCACCGACACGAACCCGTCCATGCCACGGCACGGATCGCGGGGGTCCGATGCCGGCGTGTTCAGCGCAGCTTCTGGATCAGTTCGTCGAGGGCTTCGCGCAGCAGTGAGGCCTCGGTCCGATTCAGTCGGCTGGCGAGTTTGGAGAGGCGGTCGAGTGCGGCGCGCGAGTAGTAGTTGCTCTTCAGCACCATCTTCTCCTCGACATATATCGCCACTCGGCCCCCGCCTTCTCGCTTGCCCCGGGCGAGTGCTTCATTGGCACATCGGAACAGGTCGGCTGTCCCGGTGGCGTGCGGCGGTCGAGCCGCCACGCCGAAGGTCGCGCCGATCGTCCACCCATCCACGGGGTTATCAACCAGGTGGGTTCGCACCTCCTCCAGAAGGATGAGAGCGTTCTCGGCCGATGCGTTCGGAAGGGCGACACCGAATTCATCCCCGCCGAGGCGACCCACGATGGCATCCTTCGGGAGCGATCCGGTCAGGGTCTTGATCCAGACCTCAAGAACCCGATCGCCGGCCTCTCGGCCGTGCGTGTCATTGAGTTCTCCGAAGCGATCGAGGTCCGTCAGGGCGACGGCTACTGCGCCACCGGCGACGGCGCGGTCTACTTTGGCCACCAAGTCGTCAACATCGATTGTCTTCTCGTGCCCGTGCCAGTCCATCGTAATGCTCATAACATATATATATGGCAGATAAGTATGTCCCGTGTCAAGGGCCCGACGGCGCGCAGGCACTCGGGCCGCCGTAATCTGGGCCAATCGCCGCACCGTGACGAAAGCCCTGGTCTCGCCTAGTCTT